>JAABUZ0100007690.1_pt1 | contig 12908 bp, 8 predicted proteins | sample 5562091 | NCBI WGS metagenome assembly JAABUZ01 (sample SAMN12813069, study PRJNA571459) | rock metagenome | isolation source: Antarctica rocks | place: Antarctica: Victoria Land, Linnaeus Terrace sud | collected 2015-12-21 | reverse complement strand
CACCTTGGTAACGCGCCCCGTGACACTCCGACCCGGGACATGACGACGACCGAGGTCAATGACCATCATTCATTGCCAGTTATGGCCGGCACTCCCAAGAAAATCGGTGGATTGAGGCTTAGGAAGCCGCCAGGCGTTGGTTGGAGGCCAGGAGCATCTGCTCCAGCTCCTTCGCTCGCCGGGTACGTCGGCTGCGGTGATGTTGTGCCGGTATGCCACACCCGGCGCGCAGTAGCGGTACGACGGGAATCTTGTGGAGATGCCAGGAGTGAGCCGACAGGGAAGCCAGCAGGCTCACCCCCTTGGGGGCGGAGAAGGTGAGGTCGTATCCGCCCAGGCGCCCAACAGATGCCGCCTTGCGGTGACCAGCCAGTCACCGGTGGCTGGGTCCTTACCGCTCAGCACGGCGCCCAGGGCGTCCGCGGCCACCTCTCCGGACAGGTCCAGGTCCGCACATCCCCGGCCCACCCAGGTGCCCGGTTTCTCCCCCGATCCGGAGTAGTAGGCCTCGGGCCCGGGAGCGACCTGGCTCACGTAGTAAATGGGATTGCTTGAGATCTTGCCGATGGAGATCATGGGCGCAGCTGCGCCTGAGGGGTTGACGGCAACGTTGACGGTTGTGTTGACAAATCCTTGACAGCGGCCGAGTTGCCCCTGAGTTGCCCCGAGTCGCCCTCGTGTAACAGCAGGTGGTAGGGGGTGGCGGCAAACTTGGTGATAACCAGAAAAAAACTTCAGAAATCTTGCCGGCCGGCCCCAGAGGAGGGGGGCGACTCTCTAGATCGACTTTGACATCCCTGTGGGCGGCACCCGCTTGGGCACCGGCTGGAGCCGGCGGCTCCCCTGGGGGGGGCCGCCGGAACGGGGGGGGAGCAAGGCTCCCCGGATGGATCGCCCTGGCTAGTGCTTCTCGTCCGCTAGCGCGTGCGCTGCACAGGTCTATCGGTTCGATCACAAGGACCGGGCATCATCCGTTCTTTCGGTTGACTTGAAACACCAGCCGTTCGAGGCAATCACCACTTCCTCGCAGTGCTCGTCGAGCCAAGGACGGGCCCTTCGGCGGCTCGGTGGCGCACGTTCCTCCGTAGATCCTTGAGATCCGTGAGTAGCTGGCCAGGAAGCGTGTCCTCGTCCGGTTGGCGGCGGAGGAGGCCCGCCGTGTCAGCGGTCGTGACAAACATGCTTTTCAAGACGGTGTTGTGGCGCGCTTGGTGGCACCCATGGCCTTGCCGATGGGCATGCCCGAGAAGGGGAATTGCAGGACCGCCGCTATCCCCTCGAAGGCTGCCTCCACGGCGGCGCGGTACTCCTTGCCACCCAGACCCACCACTTCGTCGTAACGGTCGAGCCCCGTCCGACCCACTTGCTCCCGGAGGGCCTCAACGCCGATCGGGTTGGTCGCCGAGCGTTTGAAGGTGACCTCGTACGGACCTGGGATGACATCGGTCGGTCGAAGGAATCCGTACTTGGCGGACAGGACCAACCAGTCGCCGCCGGACGCCTCGGCGTACTGCCGGTTCACGATGAAAGGTGCCCCGGTGTAGGCGTCGGCCGCTGCGGTAGGGCCGGGGCTGGGGTGCTTGGCCCACACTTTGGCCCGTCCGCAGGGCACAATCACGAGGAGGCCTGGTCGTCTACCCGGACGAGACATGGGCGGCTCGCTCGATCTCTTTGCGGCAGACCTCGGTCAGAGGACACGAGACACAGTTTGGGATACCGGGATGGCACCACCCCCGGCCGATGAGCCAGGTCGGGAGGTCAAGTGCTCCGGGACGGGCCGAGTGGAGCCGCCGGGCCACGGCGATCATGTGATCCCGGTCGTCCCGATCCGCCGGGCCAGCCCGTAGGAAGACGCGGCGTATATGGACGTCATACGCGATGTCACTCCGATCGAGGTTGCGAACGGGGACGCCGAGGTCCCGCTCGAGGATCTCGACCGCCATCGCCGCCTTTTTCTGCCCGATGCCCATGAAGTCGTCGAACCGCTTCTGCAGCTCGTCGGCGGCTGGGTTGTCGGACCAGATCCTCGAGGCATCCCCGTCGTAGCGGTCCAGAACTCGTTGGGCGGCCCGGACGATCCATCCCGGCATCTTCGAGACGTACCGGTGGAGCTTGGGGGCCTCTTGTATGGCGTCGCGGACAGCACCGTCAGCGGCGGCCACCCTCTGTGGGTCGAGGTACCCGAGGCGCGCCTTCAAAAGGAACGGCGCAAGCCAAGCCCGCTCGGCCGGAACCCCCTGGTCGAAGATGACGGCGCAGAGGAAGGCGAACGGGTCGGTTCTGATGAGCTCGTTGGCGTCGGCGTTCGACGTGAAGTCAAGAGCAGCGCCCTTCTCCGAAGCATCGTGACGCCTGCCGAATTCCAGGAGCGCCACGGCAACGGTGTTCTGCTGCTCGCCGGCACTCTCATCGTACGTCGCGGCGGGTAGCGGCCCCGGTGCGGTCGGCGGCGGCAGGGACAGGCGGTCTCGACGGCGCACGGTTAACCGACCCCAGGCCGCGGCGCGCAGAAGGGCATGGCGAGTCCAGCCGTCGACGTCGTCTTGGCGAAGCTTCACGGCGAGACTCCGGAAGCTATGGGGACCGACGAGCTCGTCAGCCATCACCACGACGTGCATCGCGCGGTACGCGGCAGGAACGGGGTTGCCGGGTCGTATATGCTTCTTTGTAATCTTGATGAGGCTCAGCAGAGATTGGGACTGGGCGAAGTCGTCCGCCTCAACCCCTTCGACGAGCGGCTCACCTTCAATCCAGGTGACCGAGCGGACGCGGGACCGACCGAAGGCGTCGCGTCGCCCGATGCCGTGGCGGACATGGAACTCGTGCCATCGACATCGGCCACCGCTACCCAGCCCCGCTCATAGTTCTCGATTCCCTCGGGCCAGCGCCACGAGAAGGGACCGATCGCCGTCATGCTGATGAGCCGTGAGCGCGCCGCCGAATCAAGATCCATGTGGGCGATCACCCGAACCTCGCGTTTGCGGATCACCAAGGTTCGCGGTGACTGAACCTGGCAACCCCTCGTTGGGTTGTCTACTAGTCAAGGCGTGACGGGTCAAGCATAAGCGGATGTCCGGCTCGACCGAGCCATCGCCCAAGTTCGGCTCGACCAGCGAGGCCGGGGCCATCCCTGGATGGAAGTGTGTGTATGGGGTTGGCGCTGGTGAGCGAGGTCGTCGAAGGTGTCCGCCAGGTGGGCTCACGGAGGGTTGAGGGGACAGCCTTCTTGGGGTCGGCCTACCGGCTACGGCGATTCCGCTCCGGCGTCTCGTGGGCACCGGACGGGAGTGTGGGGGGGGCTGAGGCAACAAGGCTCGCCGCTGATCGGGGTGCGCGGTGGGGACTTGCCAAGGGGGGGTGGTCCGGAGGGCTACGGTGATCGGGATGGGCCGGGGGAGTTGCTGAGAGCCGATGCCTGCAGGGGCCATAGCCAACCCGATCCTCAACTCGCCCTACCAGGCGCCGGCTGAGCACTTCGAGATCGGCTCTCGGGGGCCCACCGGCACGGTGCTGGCCGGGCGGCGGCCGAGTGAGTCGTTCATTCCGGTGCCGGTGACCCGCAAGGGACGGGGAGTCGAACAGCAGGTCCTTGACTTCGATCCGACCGGCGAGCGCCGTGAGCAGAACACACTCATCAACGACATCCGCCGGGAGGTCGAGCGCTGGCGGGCCAACAACTGGAACGGGGTGACCCCCTATACCCGCAAGCTGTTGATCCACTGGTCGGCCGGGCCGCCCACTCGGGACGAGCCGGTGCTGTTCTGCCAACGGGAGGCGGCCGAGACGGCCATCTTCCTGGCTGAGGTGGCCGGGCGCCACGGGACCGCCGACTACCGCCGACGCCTGGAGCCGGACAACCGGGTCCACAACGACGGCCTGCCCCGGGTGGGGCTCAAGATGGCCACCGGTGCCGGCAAGACGGTGGTGATGGCCATGCTCATCGCCTGGCAGACCATCAACAAGGTGATGAGCCCGGCCGACGCCCGCTTCGCCAGGCGGTTCCTGGTGGTGACGCCGGGCATCACCATCCGGGACCGCCTCGGGGTGCTGCACCCGGAAAGAGACGAGAACTACTACAAAGAGCGCGACCTGGTCCCGGCCGATCTGTGGGAGGCGCTACTGGCGGCCCAGATCGAGATCGTCAACTACCACGCCTTCCTGCCCCAGGACTCCAAGGAGATCCGAGGGGTGGCCTCCAACACCCGCAAGCTGCTGCGGGGCGACCGGCCCGGCTTGGCCGACGCCTTCGCTGAGACCCCGGACATGGTGGCGGCCCGGATGCTGCGGTCCTTCAGCGGGGGCAAGGGCGGCCTGGTGGTGTTCAATGACGAGGCCCACCACTGCTACCAGGACAAGCTGCTGGAGGACACCGGCGACTTGGTGGGAGACAAGGCGGAGAAGGTGGACAAGGAGGATCGGGAGCGCAACCGGGATGCCCGGGTGTGGTTCGCCGGCCTGGTCAACCTGGCCCGCAAGGCAGGCATCAAGGCCGTCTACGACCTGTCGGCCACGCCGTACTACCTCAAGGGATCGGGCTACAACGAGGGGTTCATCTTCCCCTGGGTGGTGAGCGACTTCTCGCTCATGGACGCCATCGAGTCGGGGATCGTCAAGATCCCCCGCATCCCGGTGGACGACGACGCGGCCGGCAAGGAACTGGTCTACCTGCGCCTGTGGGACAACATCGTCCCCCCGCTGCCCAAGCGCCGTCCGGCCAAGGGCACCGACCTGGGGCCCCAGGGATGGGTCATGCCCGAGGCCCTGGAGGGGGCACTGCGCAGCTTGTACCGCAGTTATGAGGCCAACGACGCCCGCTACCAGGAGTCTCTGGTGGCTCAGGGAGAGCCACCGCCGGTGCTGATCGTGGTGTGCCCCAACACGGTGGTGTCCAAGCTGGTCTTCGACTGGATCGCCGGTCGCCAGGTCCAGAGGCCCGACGGTACGACCCTGCTGGCCGAGGGCAACCTGGGGCTGTTCACCAACGTGGAGGACGGCGCCTGGACCGCCCGGCCCCGGACCATCCTGGTCGACTCCGCCCAGCTGGAGTCCGGTGACCCGCTGGGGGTGGACTTCCGCAGGGACGCAGCGGTGGAGGTGGAGGCGTTCAAGCGGGCCTACCGGCTGCGCAACCCCGGTGCTGACGTGGACAAGGTCGGTGACGCCGACCTATTGCGGGAGGCCATGAACACCATCGGCAAGTCCGGCAAGCTGGGCGAGCACATCCGCTGCGTGGTGTCGGTGGCCATGCTCACCGAGGGCTGGGACGCCAACACCGTCACCCACATTCTCGGGGTGCGGCCCTTCCGCAGCCAGTTGCTGTGTGAGCAGGTGGTGGGGCGGGGCCTGCGCCGGCGCAGCTATGCGGTGAACCCCGAGACCGGCCATTTCGAGCCCGAGTACGCCGAGATCTATGGCGTGCCCTTCGCCTTCATCCCCGGCGACCACCAGCCGCCCAAGACGATCAACCCCCGCCCGGCCATCGAGGTGCGGGCTCTCGAGGACCGCGGGGACCTGGCCATCCGCTTCCCCAAGCTGGACGGCTACCGGATGGAGGTGCCCGACGAGGCGCTCCACGCCACCTTCGACGCCAGCTCCGCGTTGCACCTGGATCAGAAGGACGTGGCCCTGTGGGTGGAGAGCCGGGGGGTGGTGGGCGCAGCCGAGGAAAGTGACCTGACCGACATCAGAGACGCCCGGCCCCAGCGGGTGGCGTTTGCCATCGCCAAGACCCTGATGGAGCGGGCGGAATTCTTCGCCGCCCTCGACGGGGTACCGCGGCCCTGGCTGTTCCCCCAGCTGGTGGACATCGCCCGGCGCTGGCTGGACGGCTGGGTCACCACCGACCCGGGCGTCACCAAGGGACACCTGCTGTTGGCCCAGGCCCGCAACCGGGCAGCCGAGAAGGTCTTCGGTTGCATAGTTCGCTACCCCGAAGCCCGGTCGAGGGTGCTGTTGCCGCTGATCCGGCGTTTCGACCCCGCGGGCTCCACCGACGAGGTGAGCTTCGTGACCCGCAAGGTGGTGATGGACCCACCGCCGACCAAGTCGCACCTCAACCACGTGGTCCTGGACGGCCTGCGGGGCAACTCCTGGGAGGAGGCCCTGGCCGAGCGTCTGGAGCGCGATCCCCGGGTGTGGTCCTACGTCAAGAACGAGCGGCTGGGCTTCACCATCCCCTACGTGCACGAGGGAGCCAGCCACGAGTACGTGCCGGACTTCCTGGTGCGCCTGGTCACCGAGGCGGGCGACGTGGAGCGCACCCTGATCGTGGAGGTGTCGGGGAGCCGCAAGTCACCGGGGCCGACGGCGGCCAAGGCTGACACGGCTCGCGACCTTTGGTGCGCAGCGGTCAACAACTGGGGCCAGTTGGGCCGGTGGGGATACGTCGAGGTCCACAACCCGGCCCACGACGGGGCCATCCTGCATCACGCCATCGAGGCGCTCTACGCCGATGCGCCCATCATCGGACTATCGGCCTGACCGGCCAGGGAGACCATGCCAGCTCGCAAGACGATCAACGCCGGCCCGATCCCGGTGGAGTCCATCACCCATGGCGACAAGCGGGCCAACCTGCCCACGGCCGACGCCCAGGACTTCGTGGCCCCCGAGATGGACCAGCCGATCCCGGTCCGCTACCCCCGTGACCCCACGCTTGATCCCCAGCTGGTGTGGAAGGGCAAGGATGCCCTGGACAGCGAAGACCTGGTGGCCGACGCCCCGGCTATCTACATCCAGGAGAAGATCGACCCCCGGGTATTGATCGAGAACCTGCGGCGCACCGCGGCCCGCCCGGGGGACGAGCCCGAGCTCACGCTGTTCGACACCTTCGACGGCCTGGGGGAGCTCGACCTGGTGGACTTCTACCGGCACGAGGCCAACTGGTCCAACCGCATGATCCTGGGCGACTCGCTCAACGTCATGGCCAGCCTGGCCGAGCGGGAGGCGCTACGCGGCAAGGTCCAGATGATCTACATCGACCCGCCCTACGGCATCAAGTTCGGGAGCAACTGGCAGTCCTCGGCCCGCAAGCGCGACGTCAAGGACGGCAAGCTGGAGGACGCCACCAGAGAAGTGGAGCAGATCAAGGCCTTCCGGGACACCTGGGAGCTGGGCATCCACTCCTACCTGAGCTACCTGCGAGACCGCCTGGCCGCCGCCCGGGAGCTGCTCACCGAGTCTGGGTCGGTGTTCGTCCAGATTGGCGACGAGAACGTCCACCTGGTGCGGTCACTGATGGACGAGGTATTCGGCAGTGAGAACTTCACAGCCGTGATCCCATTCAAGAAGACCAGCGCAGTATCCAGTGGTCGGCTTGATGGGGTTAATGACTACTTATTGTGGTATGGAAGGTCAGCGTCCGTTCTCAAGTACCGGCAATTATATGTCGGCGCAGTCGTCACAGACACAGCTTATCCATACATTGAGGAAGCCGGCAATATAGGCAGGCGAGTATTGTCGGGAGAGGTAAAACCTACTGGGAGGTTTCGAACAGATAACCTTACCTCGCAGAGCGGTGGAAAGACAACGAACTTTGCTTTTGACCTGGGTGGTACAACGTTCCCGCCCAGCCGGGGCGCCTACTGGAAGACAAACCTTGACGGCATGACCAAACTGGCTCAGGCGGAGCGCCTGCTCGGTGTCGGCCGAACTCTTTCATTTAAGCGCTACTTTTCAGATTTCCCGGTTCGGGCTCTGACGAACTGGTGGGACGACACAGTGCAAAGCACATTTGCTACGGAGAACCTTTACGTTGTCCAGACATACACCAAGGTGATCGCTCGCTGCATGCTCATGACCACCGACCCGGGTGATCTGGTCCTCGACCCCACCTGCGGTTCAGGCACGACAGCCTACGTGGCCGAGCAGTGGGGTCGGCGGTGGATCACCATCGACACCTCCCGGGTAGCCCTCGCCCTGGCCCGCCAGCGGCTCATGGGGGCACGGTTCCCTTACTACCTGCTGGCCGACTCGACGCAGGGGCGCAACAAGGAGGGCCAGCTGGCCGGGGAGCGCCTGCCGCCAGCCGAAGTGGGCAACGACATCCGCCATGGTTTTGTCTACGAGCGGGTCCAGCACATCACCCTCAAGTCCATCGCCAACAACCCTGACATCCTCCAGGGCATGAGCAGGGCCGAGATTGACGTGGCCATCCGCCGCCACGCCGAGCACGAGCTCCTTTTTGACAAGCCGTACCTGGACAACAAGAAGGTGAGAGTGGCCGGGCCGTTCACGGTGGAGAGCCTGTCGCCTCACCGGTCGCTGGCCTTCGCCGGCAGCGCGGTGGACGGGGCCGGGGCCACCAACGCCGGGGCCGTGGCCGACGCCTGGCAGGGGGAGGCCGCCTTCGAGCAGACCATCCTGGCCAACCTGCGCACGGCCGGCATCCAAAACGGGCGCAAGGGCGAGCGGCTCACCTTCGACACCCTCGACCCCTACGCCGGCGCCCACATCCAGGCCCTGGGGGTCCGGGACGACTCGGCTGAGGGGAAGCCGGGGCGGGTGGGCATCACCATCGGCCCCCAGTACGGCACGGTGGGGCCGTCGTTCATCAAGGACGCGGCCCGGGAGGCCAACCGGTCAGGCGTGGTGGACCTGTTATGCGTGCTGGGCTTCGCCTTCGACCCGGCGGTGCTGGGCGCCGGCGACGAGTACGTGACCTCCGAGGAGGGATTCGCCAACGTGGCCGCCGAGCGGCGCCTGGGGCGGGTGCCGGTCCTGTTGGTCCGGATGAACGCCGACCTGGTGATGGGGGAGGAGCTCAAGAAGACCGGGGCCGGGAACCTGTTCACCGTGTTCGGCGAGCCCGACATCGACATCGTCTCCGAGGGCGACGGGGTGGTGGTCGTGCTGCGGGGAGTGGATGTGTATGACCCCAACACCGGGCGTATTCGCAGTGATGACGTGGACCAGATCGCCCTGTGGATGATCGACACCGCCTATGACGAGGAGTCGTTCTTCGTTCGCCATTGCTACTTCACCGGCGGCCAGGACCCCTTCGCCCGCCTCAAGGTGGCCCTGCGGGCCGACATCGACGAGGAGGCTTGGGCGTCGCTGTACCGGACCCAGTCCCGTCCCTTCGCGCGACCCGAGTCACACAAGATCGCGGTCAAGGTCATCAACGACTACGGCGACGAGGTGATGAAGGTCTTCTCGGTCTGAGCGGGAGTCTTCGGTGCCTGGGCCGTGGCCCTTGCTCAGGGCTGGGCCGAGGCGCAGATGGTGCGGACCTCGCAGCTCCGGCAGCGGGCACCGGGGTTGGGGGCGTAGTCTCTGGCCCTGATCCGCACGGCGGCGGCTGAGACCACCTGCTCGGCTGAGGTCACGGAGGTTCGGTCCACGTCCACCGGGTCCCGGCGAGCGGCCCCGAGGTCATGCACGTAGGCGCCTCGGACGTCGAGGCCCTCCCGGCGCCCGGCGTCGGTGTAGACTTGGAGCTGGAGGTCGTGGGCGGCCAAGTCGCCGGTGGTGGAGGTCTTGTAGTCCACGATGGCCAGTGCCGTGGGCACGCCGCCCTCCTGGTCCAGGATCACGTCGGCCCGCCCGGTCACCACCACTTGGTCCAGGTGCAGCTCGAAGGGGCGCTCGACCTCCCACACCCGGTGCAGGTCGTCCTGGTGCTCGGTGGTGTAAGTGGTGACCAGGCGACGGGCGGCGTCCTTGAGCTGGCGGTGGGCCACCTTGTTGGCGGTGGGCAGGAAGAAGCTGGCGTCCAGGATGGCATCCAGCTGGGCCGGACTGGGAAGCTGCCCGGTGGCCTTGGTGGCTTCGGCCACGGACCGCAGGACGTGGTGGACGGCCTTGCCGTAGCCGAGCTCAGGAGCCAGGCGGGGCTGGAAGCCCATGCGGTTGCGCAGGCGGAAGGCCATGGCGCAGTCGAGGAACTGGGCCAGCTCGCTGTAGGTGAGGGTAATGGGGTCTTCATCGCTGGCGCCGGTGGGGGCGCTGACGGCCGGCAGATGGATGTCGTTGGGGTCGACCTCCAGGTGGGCCAGCTCCCGGTAGTAGGGGCTGGCACCGGCCGCGTTGATCTTGACTCTGGCATGGCGGGAGACCGACAGCCAGTCCCGGGCCCGGGTCATGGCCACGTAGAACAGCCGGCGTTCGTCGGCGTCGCTGCCCTCGTAGCGGGTGGCCGCGAACCGCTCCCTAGGCACCAGCCAGTCCTGAGGCCGGCCGGTCCGGCCAGCGGGGAAGCGGCCCGCGGTCATGGAGGGGACGAAGACCACCGGCCACTCCAATCCCTTGGCCCGGTGCACGGTGGTCAGGTCCACCGCGTTGAGGGTGAAGTCGGCCTCCCCGTCGAAGCCCTCGTAGGCCCCCTGGGCGTAGTTGATGATGTGCAGGGACAAGTTGCGGTAGTACCAGGTACCCCGGTCCTGGCCACCGACCTGCTCGCCGGGGGAGTCGGGGTCGGTTCGGGCCCGGCGGCGCACCGACTCATAGTCGGCCAGCAGGGCCGAGAACCGGGCCAGGGTACCCAGGCGGTTGACGGCCAGCGGGTCGGTGAGGTCCCAGTCCCGGACCTGCAACTCGTCGAGCAGCTCATACAGCTCTCTGAGTCGGCGGGCCTCTTGGCATCGGGCACGGCCTGCTTCCACTGGTCTAGGACCCGCCTCAGGCGGCGCCGGCGAGCGTCGGAAAGCTGGAAGACCCGTTGGTACTCGCCCAGCAGGGCGTCATCGGAGACGGTCCGGGGTGGGCCGTACTCGTCTCGCCACTGGATATCGGTGAGCCAGGCCACGGTGCGGCCGAGGACCTGGGCCTCGGGTTGGTCGAACAGTCCGGTGCGCCCGCCGGGCTGGACGGGGATGTCGAAGGTGGAGAACTGCTCGGCGAGGGCGGCATAGGCGGCCCGGCTGCGCACCAGGATGGCGATGTCACGGTAGGCGAAGCCCTGGTCGATCAGGTCTTCGATCAGACCGGCAATCCAGCCCGCCTCTTCGGCCTCGGTGGGGGCGCCCCAGACCACCACCTCGGGGTCGGGGTCGGCGGCCGGGGCACGGTAGGCCGCCATGGTCTTGTCGATGGAGTCGGGGATGGTGGCCGAGAATTGGTTGGCCACCTCGATTATCCCGGGCCGGCTGCGGCGGTTGGTGGTGATCTCGAAGCTGGCCACCGACGGGTAGCGCTGGGCGAATCCGACGATGTTGGACACGTCCGAACCCCGCCACTGGTAGATGGCCTGGTGGTCGTCACCCACCACGCACAGCTGGGTCTCCGGGCCGACCAGCAGGGCGATGAGGCGCTCCTGGGCCGGGTTGACGTCCTGGTACTCGTCCACGATTAGATGGCGCAGGCGGGCGTGGACCTGGCCGGCCAGCTCCGGGCGTTCCAGCTCGGTGACGGCTTGGACGACCTGTTGGCCATAGGTAAGCAGGCGGTAGCGGTCGAGGGTGGCGTAGTAGGCGGTGAGCACCTGGGCGAGTGGCGGGGGCAGGGTGGCCGGGTCGAGGAGCTCGTTCTCGACGACGTCCAGGGCCTGGAGGAAGGCCCGGATGGAGGCGAACAGGCGGTTGCGGGGGTCGAACTGGCGCAGTTCGAGGTGCCTGGCTTCCCGGGACAGGAAGGCGGTGAGCTGGTTGTCGTCCAGGACGTCGTAGGTCTCGTAGCGGGGGACCCGCTGTTGGAGGAGGCGAAAGCAGTAGCCGTGGATGGTGCCGACGTACAGGGCGCCCAGGCGGTCCAGGGCGGGGGTGCCCAGCCTGGCCTCCACCCGCCGAGCGATCCGGTTGCTCAGCTCCTCGGCCGCCCGCTGGGTGAAGGTGAAGGCGACGATCCCATCTGGGGCGACGCCCTCGGCCAGCAGGTCGGCCACCCGCTGGGAGACCACCTCGGTCTTGCCCGATCCGGCGGCGGCGATGATCTGGACATGGCTGCCTCGGTGGCGCACTGCGGCGAGCGCTGGGCCTTCCAGCTGGGGGGCGAGCAGGGCATCGGATCCTGCCGTGTTCATCGTGCCTGGAGGCGGAAAGGAGGAAAGGGATGGACTGGAGCCGCCAAAACGATGTGCCGACAGTAGCCCTCACGTCGACCGTCATCATACCGCCCTTGAGGTGCCGGTCCACGACAGACCAGTAATCTCACTGTGAGTGTTCACCCTCGGGTGGACTAAATGTCCACGTTAGGTTTAGTAACCATCTGAACGGACCAGACCTGACATTCGGGTCCACCGTCCCGGCCATGGGGGAAATCAATCGACATGCGGATCCTTCGCCTAGACATCCACCATTTTCGGGGCATCTCCGGCTTCACCCTTTGCCCCCGCGGCCACGTCCTACTCGTCGGTGAGCCAGGCTCGGGGCGTTCGACCGTGCTTGAAGCGCTTCATCGGGTGCTCTCGCCTGACTCCACCCGGTTGCCTCTCGTGGACGACTTCGACTTCTCTGGCCGCGACACGAAAGGAGATATTTCAGTCGAAGTCGTCATAGGTCAACTCGGGCGAGCCCTCGAACAGGACTTCTTCGATCATCTGGAGGTGTGGGACGATGAGGCTGAGGCGGTGGTCACGCATGCCGCCGAGCCGAGGTCGCTAGACGAGAAGACGCAATTCGTTCTTCGCCTCTGCTGTCAACAGCGGCTGAATTTTGACCCCCTTACAACGGTTGGAATCTGACCCCCTGCCCGGGTCCACCGGTCGCTCAAGATGGTCTGTGTGTCGTTTGCATCACCTCCCGATAGGAGCGCTGCGGGACAGCCGCCAGCGTTGTCATGGTTATGGGTCGGGCTCCTCCGGATGTGGGCCAGCGGGGACCGGTTGGTCAAGGGTGGATGTCTGAAACTCCTAGGAGATGAGACGGCACTGCAAGGGATCGGCCCCCGCGCCGGTGCACGGTCCTGGTCAGCTTGGTAGGTGGGCCTCGAGCCGGGTAATGCGATTCGCACCGAAGCCGGCTGAAGCGCTGGAGCAC
>JAABUZ0100007688.1_pt1 | contig 12909 bp, 12 predicted proteins | sample 5562091 | NCBI WGS metagenome assembly JAABUZ01 (sample SAMN12813069, study PRJNA571459) | rock metagenome | isolation source: Antarctica rocks | place: Antarctica: Victoria Land, Linnaeus Terrace sud | collected 2015-12-21 | reverse complement strand
TCAGGGGTTAAGCGCGCCGCTGGCGTCGCCCTGCGCGCCCTGCATCTCTCTCCCGACCTAAAAGCAGGGGCTTGGCTCTCATGTCGTAGATCTTTACGCTGTGCAACATGTTCTTGCCCAATACAGCAAATAGCAAAATCAGCCAGACTAGTGTCGCATAGTATCCTGGATTATAGTAGTGCAAGGTGAAGGAGCAGTGCGATGGAGCAAACAGAGGGGCAACAAACTGTAGCGGTCACGGAAGGCGATGCGCCATCTTCACACATGATGAGCGTTGATGGCGTGCTGCCAGGGGGTAAGCGTCTTGCGCGTCCGGTGCTTGTCGTTGTTGAGTGCGACGACGATGAAGTGGTAGTCACGGAACCCAAGTTCTACATGCATGCCTCATCGACGGAGACCGAGGCTATAGAGGCGTTCCGCCGCATCTTCGTGGGCTACTTGCCTTTCCTTGAAAATCAGGAAGAGCGCCTTAGCGCTCACCTGCTCGAACAACTTGCTTTCCTTCGGTCTACGATTGTTCCGGCGCAACTTGAATGCCCACGCTCGAATCCAATAGCGTAATACATGCTATACTAGAAGGGTAACGAGTCGACGAGTGAACCCCTCGGCGGCTCGTTTCATTTTGTCTTCATACGTAGCGACGAACTACGCGTGTCGCGTCAATCGCGCCGTGGGCCGTGTGCTATCATAGAGGTTGTGGCCGGAGTCGCACTCTGGCTCTTTTGTTGTGTCTTCTAAAATTTCTCAGTTAGGTTATCAATTTAATGGCTCTAGCCCTCCTCGCGCCACAGCAGCAGCGGACCTCGACGTACGGCGCCATCGCCGCGGTCGCGCCCGGCTCCGCCGCCGCGCGCGCCGGTCTGCGGCCGGGCGATCAGCTCCTCTCCGTCAACGGTCACCGCCTGCGCGACGTGATCGATTTCCGCTTCTATACGGCCGACGACGAGCTCCTGCTGGAGGCGCAAAGCGCCGACGATGGGGCCGTGCGGACGGTCGCGCTCACGCATGGCCCTGAGGACCGGCTGGGCCTGGAGTTGCGCGGGGATGGGCTCGAAACGATCACCGAGTGTACCAACCACTGTCCCTTCTGCTTCGTGACGCAGCTGCCGCCGGGCATGCGCCGCACGCTGCAGATCAAGGACGACGACTACCGCTACTCGTTCCTCTTCGCCAGCTTCGTCACGCTCACCAATCTGACCCCTGAGGACTGGGCGCGCATCGCGGAGCAACACCTCAGCCCGCTCTATGTCTCGGTACATAGCACCGACGTGGCGATGCGCCGTAAGCTGCTTGGCAACAAGTTCGCCGAGGACCCGCTGGCGCAGATCGACCGACTGACCGCCATGGGTATCGACGTCCACACGCAACTCGTGACCTGCCCCGGCATCAACGACGGCGCGCATCTGGAGAAGAGCATCGAGGACCTGCTGACGCGTTACCCGCGCGTGCGCACGATCGCCGCCGTCCCGGTCGGCCTGACCAAGATCCGCACCGAGCGCACCATGTCGCGTGGTATGCCGCTACGCAAATTCCGCCCCGACGAGGCCGCGCGCGTGCTCGATCAGGTCGAGCGCTTCCAGGAGCGCAACGTGGCTCGCTACGGCGAGCCCATCGTCTACGCCTGCGACGAGCTCTATCTGCTGACCGGGCGGCCCGTGCCGCCGGCCGTGCACTACGAGGAGATGGCCGAGGCGCAGCTGGAGAACGGCGTCGGCCTGACGCGGCAGCTCATCGACGACTGGCGCCGCGTGCGTCGGTCGCTGCCCGCCGCGCTGCCGCGCCCGCGCCACCTGACGATGGCCTGCGGCACATTGATCGCGCCGGTACTACAAAGGATCGTCGACGAGATGAACGCGATTGGCAACCTGCGCGTCGACCTGCATGTGGTGACCAACAAGCTCTTCGGCGACGAGGTGACCGTGTCGGGGCTGATCGTGGGGCGCGATTTGCTCGACACCCTGGCGGGACACGAACTCGGCGACACGCTGGTGCTGCCGCGCGACATGTTCGACCACAGCGGGCAGGTGATGCTCGACGACATGACGCGCGACGAACTGGGGGCGCGCGTCGCGCGGCCCGTCGTCACCGTGAAGCGCTTTACCGACATGCGCGAGGTCCTGGCGGCATGAGCGATCCACCCATTGTCCGCATTGCCCATCGCGCGCGCCTTGCCAGATTACGCGAGGTCATAGTATCAGAGGTCCCAGTATCATGAGTAAACCAATCGTCGCCGTCGTGGGACGGCCCAACGTGGGTAAATCCACGCTTTTCAACCGCCTGATCGGCGAGCCCCTCGCCATCACCGAGGATATCCCCGGCACCACGCGCGACCGCCTCTATGGCGACAGCGACTGGAACGGGCGCGACTTTATCGTCGTGGACACCGGCGGCCTCCTCCCCGGCGAGGACGAAACAATGGCGCGCGCCATCCGCGAACAGGCCCAACTCGCCATCGCGGAGGCCGACGTCATCCTGATGCTCGTCGACGCCAAGTCGGGCTTGCTCGCCGACGACCAGGCCATCGCCGAGATCCTGCGCCGCACCGACAAGCCCGTCGTTCTGGCTGCCAACAAAGCAGACAGCGCCAAGCGGCGCGTCACCGCGCTCGAGTTCTATGAGATGGGTCTCGGCGAGCCCATTGGTGTTTCGGCCCTCCAGGGCATCGGCACGGGCGACATGCTCGACGAGGTCGTCAAGCGGCTGCCGCCGGTGGAGGAGACGGCGGAGGACGAGGACGCCGCGCTCAAGCTAGCCATCGTGGGGCGGCCCAACGTCGGCAAGTCGTCGCTGCTCAACGCGCTGCTCGGCTTCGAGCGCGTGATGGTCTCCAGCGTGCCGGGCACGACGCGCGACGCCACGGACACGGTGCTGGAGCACGAGGGGCAGGAGATCGTGCTGATTGACACGGCAGGCATCCGCCGCCGCGGGCACATCAAGGGCTCGATCGAGAAGTACTCCGTGATGCGGGCCATCCGCGCCATCTCGCGCGCCGACGTCACCCTGCTCGTGATCGACGCCACCGAGCCGCTGACGGCGCAGGACCAGCATGTGGCCGGCTACGTGCAGGACGAGAAGAAGGGCATGATCGTGGTGGTCAACAAGTGGGACCTCATCGAGAAGACCTCGACCACGATGACCGAATACGTGGCCCGCGTGCGCCGCGAGCTCAACTTCATGAGCTACGTCCCCGTGCTGTTCGTCTCGGCCAAGACGAAGCAGCGCGTGCACAAGATCATCGAAGAGGCCCTGCGCATCAAAGAGGAGCGCGCGAAGCGCATCTCGACCGGGCGGCTCAACAACACGGTGCAAGAGGCGCTGCGCGCGCACCCGCCGCTGTCGTCCAAGGGCAAGCTGCTCAAGGTCAAGTACGTCACGCAGGCCGCGACCGATCCGCCGACGTTCGTGTTCTTCGTCAACGATCCCGAGCTGGTGCACTTCACCTATCAGCGCTTTCTGGAGAACCAGTTGCGCGAGGCCTTCGGCTACGAGGGCACGCCGCTGAACCTCGTCTTCAAGGCCAGCGAGCGGCGCGACCACGAGCGCGACAGGGAGGCGGCTGGCACGTCCCGGCGTATCCGGGCCTAAATCCTGGGCAGGAATGACGCATAACCCACGGTCGGTAAACCAGGAAGCGACGAGGCCATGAACGAGCTGCCGCTCTACGTATTGGTAACGGTCATCGGGTATCTGCTGGGCTCGATCCCCAGCGGGCAGATCGTGGCCCGGCTCTACGGCGGGGTCGACCTCTCCACGCGTGGGAGCGGTAAGACGGGCGCGACAAACGTATTGCGCACGCTGGGACCGGGCGCCGCGCTCGTGGTAGTGTTGGGCGACCTCGCCAAGGGCATCGTGGCCGTGCTGGTGGCGCGCTGGCTGGTCCATCCGGTCGAGGCGCAACAGGTGGCCGAGGTGCTGGCCGGCTTCGCCGCCGTGATCGGGCACAACTGGTCGATCTATATCAAGCTCAAAGGCGGCCGCGGCGTCGTCGTGTCGCAGGCCGTCTTCCTGGTTTTCTGCTGGCCGGCGGCCCTCATCTCCGCCGCCATCTTCGTCGCCATCGTGGCGGTGAGCCGCTTCGTCTCGCTGGCCTCGCTGACCGCCGCGGTGGCCGGTCTGCTGCTGCTCGCCGCCTTCGTGCTATGGGGACACTACCCGGCGACCTACCTCGCCTACGGTGTGCCCGCCGCCGCGCTGATCTGGCTGCGCCACATCGACAACATCCAGCGCTTGCTCGCGGGGACGGAGCCGCGGCTGGGGCAGAGGGCATGACGAGGCGAGAGGCGAGAGGCGAGAGGCGACGGTGGAAACGGTCGGCGCGCGCCGTGCGGCAGGCGGGCGTCCGGTCGCGACCAATGGCTACCCTCCGCGTCTTTACTGTCGCCTCTCGCCTCTCGCCTCTCGCCTTATGACAGAGTCACTCGCCTTATGACAGAGTCACTCGCCGTCATCGGCGCCGGCAGCTGGGGCACGACGCTCGCGGTGATCTATGCGCGGGCGGGGCGCGACGTGGCGCTGTGGGACCGTGACGCCGTGCGCGCGCAAGAGATGGCCCAGACGCGCGAGAACACGCGCTATTTGCCCGGCGTGTCGCTGCCCGAGGGGATACAGGTCACCTCCGACCTGGGCGAGGCGGCGCGCGGCCGGACCGTGGTGGTGCTGGCCGTGCCGGCGCAGGCGGTGCGGCAGGTGGCGACAGCGCTCTGTCCGCACCTCGCGCCCGACGCGGTCGTGGTCTTGGCGGCCAAGGGGCTCGAGGTCGGCAGCGGCAAGCGCGTGACCGAGGTCGCGGGTGAGTGCCTGCGCCCGCGCCAGCGTCGCGGCATCGCCGTGCTCTCGGGTCCGAACCTGGCCGGCGAGATCGTGCGCGAGTTGCCGGCCGCCTCGGTCGTAGCGGCGCGCCACCGTCCCTCGGCCGTGCTGGCGCAGCGCCTGCTCGCCACGCCGCGCTTCCGCCTCTACATCAGCGCCGACGTCGTCGGCGTCGAGTTGGGCGGCGCGCTCAAGAACGTGATGGCCCTCGTGGCCGGCTTGGCCGATGGGCTGGGCTACGGCGACAACGGTAAGGCCAGCATCATGACGCGCGGGCTGGCCGAGATCGCGCGCTTGGGCATGGCGGCGGGCGCGCGGCAGGCCACCTTCGCGGGGTTGAGCGGCCTCGGCGACCTCATCGCCACTTGCTCCAGCCCGCTCAGTCGCAACTACCACGTCGGCTACGAGTTAGGCCAGGGGCGCACGCTGGACGAGATCCGGGGCACGATGTCCTCGGTCGCTGAAGGGGTGACCACGACGCGCGCGGCCAGCGCGCTGGCCGCGCGCTATGGCGTGGAGATGCCCATCGTCGCGCAGGTCAGCGCGGTGCTCTTCGAGGGCAAGAGCCCGCACGCCGCCGTGACCGAACTACTGACCCGCGCCGCGCGCGATGAGCTCACCGGCGACGTCTTGTAGAGGGACACGCGATTGCTGTCGCATGGCAAAGGACGGACGCTGACGCGCCTTATACGGTAGATTGGAGAGCCACCCGCGCGGCTAATCCGCGTTATCCACATCCAGATCCAGGGCGATGACACCGCGTTGCACGGCTCGCTTCAGCGCCTCGGTGCGGGAATGGGTGCCCAGCTTGGCCAGGGCGTTGTGGACGTGTGACTCTACAGTGCTGGTCTCGATCTGGAGTGTCCGTGCGATATCCCTGTTACTCTTCCCATGGCCGATCAACTCCAGGACCTCCCGCTCGCGCTCGGTCAATGTCTCTGTGGCGCGCACGACGGCGCGGCGTGTCCGGTTCGCGAGTTGGGCCGCGATCTCGGGACTGAGCCACTGCTCCCCGCGATGTACCGCCCGCACCGCCGCGGCCAGTTCGGCGTCCGAGGCGCTCTTGAGCAGGTAGCCGTGGACGCCGATGGCAAAGAGCGTGCGCACGTAGGTCTCGTGGGGATAGGCGCTGAGGATGAGCACCTTGATGGCAGGCAGGTCCTGGCGTAGGGCGCGGGCTACGTCGATGCCGTTGAGTCCGGGGAGGAGACGGATGTCGAGGAGCGCCACGTCGGGCCGCAGCCGCCGCGCCAACGCCAACGCCTCCTCGCCCTGCCCCGTCTCGGCCACGATCTCGATGTCGGCGGCGTCGCGCAGGAGCGCGCGCGTCCCCTGACGCATCAGCGTGTGGTCCTCGACCAACTCCACGCGGATCATCCGGTCCCTCCCTCTATTGGTAGTTCTATCCGCACCACGGTACCCTGGCCAAGGGCGGACGTCACCCGCAATCGTCCGCCAGCCCGCTGCACACGGTGCTGCAGGCCGACCAGCCCCAGGTGGCCCGTCTCGGCCAAGTCGTCCACCCGCGCGGGCGCGGCGAAGCCCGCGCCATCGTCGGCAACACAGAGCCCGACCACGCCGGCGTGCCGCCGCAGGGTCAGGTCGATGGCGCGTGGCCGCGCGTGGCGCAGGCTATTGTTGAGCGCCTCCTGCGCCGCGCGATAGAGCACGACATCCACTCCGGGTGGGAGCGGCGCGCCGGCGAACTCGGCGTCGATGTCGAGGCGGATCGACACGTCCGCGTCCGCCCCCGCGCGCTCGGTCAAGTCCAGGGCCAGGACCTCAATGGCGCCCGCGAGGCCCAGTTCATCCAGGGCCGGCGGGCGCACCGCCGTGCAAAGGGCGTGCAGCTGGTTGACGATCGCCTGACTGAGGGCGAGGTGCTGGACCGTCGCCGTCCGTCCTCGCCCATCGGTAGTGAGCTGGTGACGTAGGTACAGGGCTGTTTGCAGCGGCTCGTCGTGGATGTCGGCCACCAGGTGGGCGCGCTCCTCCTCGTGGGCGCGCTCCAGGCGCTCGTTGAGCGTGTCCAGCGTTGCCTTTTGCGCCTGGAGCAGGGCGACCTGCGCCCGCAACTCGTCGGCAAGGGGCTCGTTGCGCACGAGCGCGGCTAGGTGGCCGCTGAGTGTGGCGAGCAGGGCATGGTCCTCGGCGCGGAAGGGCTCGCCCGACGCTTTGGGACCCAGGCAAAGGTGACCCACCACCGCGTCGCGCGCGCGCAAGGGGACCAGCAGGACCGTGGGATAGCCATAAGCGAGGGACGCGACCCGCGGCGCGTCAGGCGTCTCGCGCGCGGCCTCGACGAGCGCGGGCAGGAGGGCCTCCTGGTAGGCGCCGGCGGCGCCGACGGCGCGCACGCCATGTTCGTCGTACGCATCATGCACCAGCAGCACGGCGAAATCGAGGTTCATCAGCCGGCGGAGCGTCGCGCCGAGTGTGTCCAGATGCCCCGCCAGCGACAGGTCCCGGCTCAAGTGTTGCAGCGAGGAGCGATAGTCGTAGCTATCCTTGAAGATCCAGCGATCCAGCCAGCGCCGCAGCCGGTCGTACAGCCAGCGGAACGTGAGGCCGGCCAGCAGGGCGAGCGCGGTGGCGAGGACGAGCGTGCGGCCCGGCTCGGAGAGCGCGCCGAGGAGCCAATGGCGCGCGAACACAGCCGCCGCGAAGGGCACGAGCAACCCGGCCCAGAGCAGGCCATGCACGAGCCATCGCTGCAGCAGGTGGACATCCAGCGCGTTGTGGCGCAGGATGGCGTAGGTGAAGCTGGCGGGCAAGAGCGCGAGGGCCAGGATCGCCTGCTCCGCGGCGGCCAGCGGCGCCCGGCCGAGGACGGTGGGCAGGAGATACAGCGCCGCGAAGGGCAGGACAGCGGCAGCGCTCCCCGCACCGATGATCGCCAGGCCACGGCGCTCCGCGCGGCCCCGGGCCGTGGCGAAGGACCGGATCAGCAGGCCGATGCCCAGAAGCAGATACCCCAGTAGTGCGGCCATCCGCGCGAGGTACGCCGGGGTATACAACGCCGGCCAGCCCAGCGCGGCGAGGCCAAGCAGCACGCCAGCAAACGGAGGGGCCAGCAGCCAGGCGCGCGGGCGGGGCGTCCCGCGCGGCGTGGGGTAGGTCAGGAAGAAGCCGACGAAGCCACCGGCGAAGAGGGCGAGCATGACCCACTCGGCCACGGCCGCCGTCACGTCGTCGGCGTCGGCTCCCGGCGCCAGGGCCAGCGCATACGCGGCGCTGGCGAAGAGTAAATACGCGGCGCGGCCCACGGCGCGGCACGGCGCGCGCAGCACGATCAGCGTGGCCAGGAGCAGGAACCAGGGGCTGAGCAGCAGCAGGGGCCAGGTGACGCGCGCGTCGGGAAGCCGCGCGGCGTCGACCTCGACTGTCGTGCGCGGTCCCGTGCGCACCCGCAGGCGACGGCCGCTCCACAGCCCCGTGTCCGCACGCGCTGGCGGTCGACCGTCGAGGGCGAGCACCGCATCGCCGGCCCGCACGCCCTGGTCCCATAGGGCGCCGCCCGGCAGCACCCACGCCATGCGCGCCCGGCCCGTCGTCGGGACGGAGAGCGCGAGTGAGAGGCGCGGGGGCGTCAGGGATGTCGCGACGTTGAGCGCCAGGATCAGCCCGTAGGCCAAGCCCAGCAGCCACACCCACGCGGTGGGCGCGCGTAGCGACCAGATCCCCCCGGCCACGACCCATCGTCGCGCCGAATAGCCCGTCTGTACCGTCGCCATCGTGTCCTCCTCCGCCTCCGCGCGGCCCGCGCTCATCACAGACATGGTAACAGCGCCGCCAGCGCCGCGCCGCCGGCGCGGGCGGCCGTCATGTGTGGGATGAGAGCGAGGGCATGGCCCCGGTAGGTCTCGGCGACGGCCCAGGTGAGATGGGCGGAGCCGTCCGTCCAGACGGTCGTGCGGATAGACGCCTCCGCGCTGGCTTCGCCCGCGAGGGACGCGAGCTGGGCGGCGTGCGCGAGGGGCAGGGTTGGCCGACCGAGCACGATGTCCGTCTTGCCTGTCGCCTCGGGTTGGAGGGCTTTCAAATCGTTGACCAGCTGCGCGACCATACCCAGGTTGCAGCCGAAGCGCGCGTAGAGGTCTTGCGTTTGCGCATCCGCCCCACCGCAGGCAGAGCCAAGCTGGCAGATTGCTGCCACGAGCGAGGCCGACTTGCCCGCGGTCACCGTGAGAGCCTCGTCCAACTCGATGGGCCGCCCCCGCGCGGCGGTCAAATCCGCGTGTTGGCCGCCGCACGCGCGCAGACCGGCGTCAAAGAGGATGCGCGCCAGGGCCTCGCCGCCGGCGGCGAGGAGGCCCTGCTGCGCGATGAAGAGCAACCCCGTGGAAACGTTGAGGGCGCACATGCCGCCCAACTCCGCCTGCAACGCGGTCACCTCGCCATCTTCCGCGTCGTCGAGCACGTCCAGGGCCACCATGAAGACCTCGACCGCCGCGGCGACGCGCGCAGTCTGGCCGTCGTCCCCTTGGCCGCCGTCCCCCTCCGCGACAGCGCGACAGGTCCAGACCAGGCGCGCCCAGCGCGCGTCGGGCGCGTCGGGCGCGTCGGAGAGGACGTTGCCGGGGAGGCGCAGCGCCGCGGTCAGAAGGATAGGGGCGTCCGTGGAAGGATACGGGCTCCATCCTTATAACCGTTCGCCACGCGTTCTCGCTCCGGTCACGTTGGATTCGAGCCTTCAAACAGAGTAGGGAGGATTTATCAATGAAGCGTCAACGATCAATCTTACGTTCAGCCCTGTTGCTTGTGCCAGTACTCGCTACAATGGGCGCCGTGCCGCGTTTCGCGCAGGCGCAATCTTCCGGCCCTGCCGATAGCGTATGGGTCGCGGATGACCAGACTGCACAGTCCAACTGCACTATCAACGGTCTGCCTTGCGCACCGGGAACGGTATTCTACGTCCACCGAGTTCCTTTAGCGGCGGCGCAAGCCGCTCACAAGCCCTACCTCGCGGGCACGGCGAACTCCGCAGAGCAGGACGGGTTCCTGGAGAGCAGGCGCGCACAGGTGCGGCCAGCGCAAACAGCCACGGTGTCGCCTTCTATACCAGGCTTGAGTTGCACCGCCCGACCATATACTGATGCAGGGCAGGCATACCTGAATACCATCGGATCAAGTGTCTCCGAGTCGTCCACGTACTACGTCGATTCCTGGTGCAACCGTTTCGCCAGGAGTTATTCCACAAGCCTTGTGAGTGGGCCATTGACATACAAGAACGATACGTCAGATCGCCCTCACCTCTCATGGAGAACACTGGCCGTATATGGCCGCCCTTTTTCACCCTTTCTAAGAGCCTTACGACTACCACCACTGCATGAATATACTATCACCGTTCCCGCATCACATACGTTTGTGCATGAGCCGCCCGCCCTCATCCAGGGCGAGATCGCGCGCGGACATGTGATCGGCGTCGACATTACCAACATAGTTGACGCTACCACGAAGGCGCATAGCCTCTACGTGTTCGTGGATTTGCGCCATCACCTTGCTGGCATAGCGCTTGACCCCGCTACGCTACCCACCCTGCAAGGGATAATGCGCGCCGTCCGTCGGTATAATGCATTGCATACACAACATCAAAACCGAATAAAGATAAAGTGGAGATTCATGTAAGTACCGCGCTCCATGATGGTAGGGGTCGGATCACGACGATCACACGTAGCGCCAGTGTGTCTATGCAGAGGGACTTGGTGATGTATAAGACATGTAAATGGCTCCTTATACCCGTTACCCTCGTGACTGGATATCTGTGGGGACGAGGGCATCGGCGTCCTGTTCACGGTTTCTGGACACGCCTCATCACGCTCCGTCGTCGATACCGAAACGCCATGACTGTCTATCCGACAATGTCGTATGTCGGTCAGCCACTTGACATTATCCTCACGGAGATAGAACACGGGCGTGTTTCCGCTGTAGAGAGTGCCAAGCATCATGACCCTACTAGGATCATTGCGGCTCCTAGCCCCTATGTTTACGTGGTGGCTCGCCTACGCGACGGCACAGGCATGGCTCTCGATGAACCGACGGCGGAGGCTGTCGCGCGGTTGTTGCACACCATACGGAGATATAATGTCACCGCTCCGCTTAACAAACGAGTGATGGTGCAAGCAATAGACTAGCATTAATAGACCTCCCCTTGGAAACTCTGGGACACGCCCTGCTCTAATTTGTTGAAGGACGTAGGAGAGACCGTTGGTAGCGCGAGAAACGATCATGGAACGCAGGGTTGGGGCAATCGGGGCGCGTGTTCGCCTAAGCGCGCTCCTCCTGGCGGCGCTCGCCGTCGGGGTCGTACTCTGGACGCTGATGGCGCCCGCCGCCGACGGCGCATCGCCGTCGGGTCCTCGCCGATGGCGGTGGCTATCGACGCGGCGACCGGCCGGGCCTTCGTCCTCAGCCAAGCCACGGCGAACGAACGGGTGAGCGTGCTCGATACCGTCGGGCGACGTGTCGTGCAAACCATCGAGTGGCCCTGGGGGCTGAAGCCGACGAGCGGCTTGCCGTCCCCAAACGCCGTGGCGATCGATGGGCGGAGCGGGCGGGTATTCGTCATCGACGCCAATACCGACAGCATTAACGTGCTGGATATGCGGAGCAGGCGTGTGCTGAGACGGGTCGCGGCCCCATGGTCGCCCAACGCGGTCGCCGTCGATGGGCAGACCGCGCGGGTTTTCATCGTCGGTGGGCGGGTGGCCATGCTCGACGCGCGCACCGGCGCCCCTCTGCGAGAGATACCCATCGGCGGCGACGCCGTGGCCATAGACGCGCGGGCGGCGCGCGTCTATGGCCACGGCGTCGCCGCGGTGCATATCCTGGACGCGGCGAGCGGGGCCATCGTGCGGACGGTCGGCGTCGGTGGCGCGCCGACGGCGATCGCCGTGGACATGCAGTCCAGCCGCGCCTTCGTGACGAACATGGCAGGCAACACGGTCAGCATGCTCGACACGCGCGGGGGACGGGTGTTGAGCACGATTGCGGTACAGGCGACCCCTTTCGCGGTGGCGATCGACAGCCGGACCAATCGGGCTTTCGTCGCGGCCCTGGGCTACGGCGCCCATAGCGGTGGGGGCGTTAGCGTGCTCGATGCGACGACGGGCGTCCTCCTGCGTACCGTCCCGCTGACGGGGAATCCCGGTGCCGTCGCGATAGATACACGGAGCGGCCACGTCTTCGTCGGCGGCGTTACGGGTCAGTCCGTCACCGTCCTTGATGCGACAAGCGGGGCACTGCTGCGGACCTATCCCGTCGGGGATGGCCCCCATGTGATCGCGGTCGATGAGCGCACGGGTCGGGTCGTTGTCACCAATGCCAACGTGGCGACGATCACCGACACGGACCGCCTGATCGCCGGGATCTGCTCCTGGGGCGGGCTCGGGCGCTTACTTCAGCAGACCCCACGCTGCGCGTCCGCCGCACGCGTGGGGACCGTCAGCATCCTTGATACCCGTGCCGGCCGATAGCACGGTGTCCTACAACCAGTGGGTATACTATCATCCGCAAGAGTAGCGATACGGGGGGAGGTGTAAGCTATGCGGCGAAGGGTGGCGCTGGTTGTGCTGATGCTCGCCACGGCGTCGGGCGTCGCGCTGATCTGTTCCGTCATGCGCGGGACATCAAGCCCTGTCCTCCGCACTATCGCCGTCGCGTATCCAGGAGCAGTGGCCGTCGATGAGCGCGCCGGGCGTGCTCTTGTTACGAACAACGACAACGTGAGCCTGCTCGATACGCGGGCCTTGCGCTAGCAAAAATCTCCAAGGAAGACCGTGCAGACAAGTCGTGCGTTGGCTGCATATCCCAGGGCTGGTGGCGGGCGCGCGGCAGGCCACCTTATTGCGACGTGCGCCAGCCCGCTTAGCCGCAACTATCATGTCGGCTACGAGTTGGGCAAGGGCGCACGCTGGACGAGATCCGGGGCGCGATGTCCTCGGTCGCCGAAGGGGTGACCACCACGCGCGCCGCACTAGTAGGCCGTCAAGCATCATCTTGACAGTAGGTGTTTCGATGGGGCATCCTCATAGTGGTAGTGGCACGGATACAGGACGGAGGATGGCTCGTGAATAAGAGGTATATCGTGACGCTCACCGC
>JAABUZ0100007687.1_pt1 | contig 12910 bp, 13 predicted proteins | sample 5562091 | NCBI WGS metagenome assembly JAABUZ01 (sample SAMN12813069, study PRJNA571459) | rock metagenome | isolation source: Antarctica rocks | place: Antarctica: Victoria Land, Linnaeus Terrace sud | collected 2015-12-21 | reverse complement strand
CCTGTATGCCGAGCGCGACGCTCTGTAGCGAGTTGTCGCAGCGCAACGACCAGGGTCCCCACCGTTCCGACCGCCAACACGGCAGTTCCCCACGCGATCACAACCTCAGCGGTCGAAGCAAGCACACAGGTCAGACTATGTTCTCCAATCTCCGCATAGCCCTTGCGATCGCCGAATGGCGTGTGTCCCGCCCGGAACCCGACCCCTCGGGAGAAAGATGCACCTACGAGGGTGATGGGGCTTTAGCGCGGACGGCGCTCTAACACCGGAGCGGAGCCGCCTCAACGAGTTCGACGCCGTTCGCACCCGCGGCGAAGTTGAGAGCCGATCGGTGCATCTCGGGGGCCAGCCGCCACGCTGACATTTGCCGAATGGTCCCGACCCAGGCACGCAAGTGGTCTCGCCGGAGGTTCGTCGTTACGTCAGTTTCGGCCTGGCCCATCGACTCAGCACCCGGCGGCGGCTCCGTGGTGAGGCGACCGACGGTCGAGCGCTCGAAGAGGTCATCGAGACTGGCTGACGCCCAAAGGGGCCGCGTCCGCTCGGGCTCGCAGGCGATGATCCTGAAGCTGCGGTGCTGCCAGTCCAGATCGCCGACCCTGACCATCCGGCGCATGGTCTTGTAGATGGTGTCGACCGGGTAGGTGATGCCATCCACGGCCGCCAGCAACGTGTGGACGTGATCGGCAGCGCTTCCTTCTGCGGCCTGATGAGGCACCCGTGCGAGAGCGGTACGAATCATCTGCTTGCAGGATGCCGGGCCCAAACGGCGGCGGCGGAGTCCAACAGGCCGACCCGCCAGGCTCAAGACGCGGTTCGTTCCGGAGGCGTCACCTCCGCCCCTTTGACCTGCGAAGACAGGTTCGCTGAGATCATTTGCGGGGCCAGCCGCTGCAGACAGTAGGCGTCGATGGTGAGCGGGTGCGACCGGAAGCACTGGGGATCGGCGAATTCGCGGGGCGCCGAACGGCGGTGAAACCTGCTGACACGCTTCCACCGACGCCACACCCCGCGCACCACACTTCGGCATACCAGCTCGGTCGTGACTGCCAAATGCACGGTGCGGCACCCTGTTAATGCGAGGACCGGCGACACACGATCGTCGCCTTGCCGCCCCGAGCCTACGTCGCTGCACCGATAACCGCCGGAATCCGCCGATCCCCGGGCGGACATCGGTTATCGACGGTCAGTGGACCAATGAGCTGCGATCAATGAAGCGGGCGAGCAGGCTGAAGGCGGCGAGCTGTTCGAGTGCTTCTACCTCGGGCAGTTCATCAAGTACGTCATGGCTTGAGGGATTGCGCAGGGCCGCATAACAGCCCTCTGCGAGCGCGGCAATCCCGCGGCGAATATTGAGTGCTGTCCTGCCGTTATCGTCTCCCGGCACGCGCAGGCGAGGTGAGCCGGGTGTGGGATCGTCCTTGCTGTAGGCCTGCTGGAACAAGACCGTCTCGGCAATGTCTCGCCGTCCGAGCTTGTTCTGAAGCTCGGCGTTGACCTTCACGGATGCAGCGCGAACTGCCTCTCGCAGGTGTCCGCTCTGCCACAGTGAATGCGCCCCCTCCCAAACCCACGGGTGCATGTGGCCAGCATTCAGCCGGGGCGCGGTGTCGCCCAGCTTCTCGGAGACCTCAGCGGCTCGCTCAAGTTGTGCGACGGCGCGCTGCGCCGCTTGCCGCTCCTGCTGCCACCGATTGTCCTTGCCCTTCGAAATTGATTCGCGCCACTCGGGCAGGACTCGATCCAGGATCTGCTCGACGACCTGAGCCGCCGCCACGATCTCGCTATTTGGACCTTTCGGGTACCGGTCGTCCGCGAAGGAGATGATGCCTGGAGTGGGCGGCGGCTGGACAAGGAGGGTGCGGTCAATGAATTCTTGAAGTTCTGCCAGCGCCCACTCCACGTCCATGGCGTCAAAATAGCCATGGCCGTTACACGGGTCACCGCCGAGAGGGAGCCCCCGAGCGCTGGCCAATCGTCAGCTGGGACGCAGAGCTCGTCACCTGACGTTTCGTTATGACGCCGCCGGAGAAGCCCCGCGACGTGATCCGATCCGAGGCGAAGTCATGGGGAGGGCCCAAGAGAACACCGCTCTTCCGGTGCCGCTCACATCTTCAGCACAGACTGAGCCGCCTTGATCTGAGCAGAATCTCGGCGATCCGGCCGCATCCCGTCCGGCCGACGAGGGCCCCGCCCGGCCGGGTTCTGCCGGGCTGGCCCGGTGCACACGCAACCTCCCCGGCCCGGTCGGCCACCGGCCCGCGGCGCGGGGCTGCTCCTGTTCCCGCTGTCGCGCGACATACACGGCCCTGCTGCGCTGCTACGTCCCTGACAGCGTGGGCACCGCGGCAATGCACGCAGGCTTGCTGCCGGCTTGCGGCGCCCGACACACGTTCGCACCGGTGGAGCCGCCGCGGCCCGGAATGAACCGTCACCTTCACTTGGCGGCGAACGATCTTGCGGGATACCCCGCCGAATTTTGAAGCTGTGCCAGGAACTCGCCCAGTGCCTGGGCGGGGATTCGCCGGCAGGCGCCGATCCGAACCGATTCCAGCTGCCCGCTGCCGATCAGCTCATACAGTTTGGATCTGCCGATGCCGAGCGCGAATGCGGCTTCGGTTGGTGTGTACAGGACTTTGTCCATCACTGCTCCTTAGGGTTGGGCGCCGAAAAGGTGGCGATCGTCATGTCGGCTGGCGGCGCGGGCCGCGGATCGAGGTGGTCATCGAAGGCCTTGTTCGCGGTGGGTTCCGCGGGCGCAGCCGGTGCGGTCCCAGTCGCGGATCCGCGCCAGGGTGCGGTCGAGGGTGTCGTGGAAGTGGGCGGCGTCGAAGGGTCGGGCCGCCGGGTCGGTGTAGGCGCCGTGCCAGGCGGTTCGAAGGGCGGCGAGTTCTTCGGTGATCGGGCCGTGCTGCGGCCAGCAGGCTGGGATGGTTTCACTGAGGTCGTAGCGTTCGATGAGGCGGTCAACCCAGGCGGCGAGCAGGGCCAGTTCATGGGCGAGTTGTGGCTCGTCGAGGGCGGTGAAGTCGACCGGCCGCAGCGAGGCGGCTTGGGTTTCGCGGCGGACGTCTTGTTCGAGTAGGTAGTCGACCTGCTGGCGGAGCAGCCGCAGTTGCTCGACCCAGTCGGCCGGGACGGCGTTCATGGCCGGCCGCCGAGGGTGGCGGCGCGGATGTGTTCGGCGTCGGTGCGCTGCCACCAGGGGGTGAGCCGGGTTTCGCAGGGTGGGGTGTGCCGGGCGAGCAGGATGGCCCGGCCGGGTGGCAGGCAGCGGACCCGTTCCAGCGGCAGCGCGGGCAGGCGGCGGGTGGCGGTCGAGGTGCTGGTGCCGTCCGGGCCGCGGGTGCGGGTGCGGGTGGGGCTGTCGATGTCGCCGGCGAGCCGGCTGATCCGGGCGAGGTCGTCGGCGTGCGCGAGGCCGCCGAGGATGATTTTGGTGGTGGCGGCGTCCCAGAGGGCGTCGGCGCCGGCCGGCCCCCAGCGGGCCCGGCCTGGGCCAGGGATTGCAGGACGGCGACGGTGGTGATGCCGGATCCGCCGCCGTCGGCGAGCAGGCTGGGCAGGCTTGGTAGCGGGGCGATGTTCGCGGCCTCGTCCAGCAGCAGCAGCAGCGGCGGGTCCAAGCGGCCGCCGGGGCTGCGGGCGGCGAGCTGCCGGGCGGTGTCGGTGAGCTGCTCGACCAGGGCGGTGATCAGCGGGGCGAGGGACAGCTGGGTGCCGGTGCTGCCCAGCAGGTACAGGGTGCCGGACTGGCGCAGGAACGCGGCTGGGTCGAAGTGTTCGCCGGCCGGTGGGCAGCAGGCGGCCAGGACGCGCGGGTCGGCCAGGGCGTCGGTGGCGCGGCGGACCCCGGACCAGACCGAGTCGCGTTGGCGGGGGTCGGCGCCGGCTTGGGCGGCGAGTTCCTCCGCCCAGCCGGGCGCGGCCCCCCCAGTCTTACGGAGGATGCGGATGGGGGTGGGGTCGGCGGGGCGGGCGGCCCAGGCGAGCACCTCGCGCATGCTGGCGCCGGTCAGGGCGGCGGCGTGCAGGTAGCAGCGGAGCACCGCTTCGGTCATCGCCTGCCAGAACGCGGCGTCGGTGAGGCCGCCTGCTGCGGGCTGCGCGCCGGCGGCCAATGCCCGGGCCCGGGCGATGGCGGTGAGCGGGTCGGCGCAGCCGTGTTCGGGTGCCCAACGCAGCCGGGGCACCGGGCCGGCGAGGTTCTGCGGGTCGAACACGGCGACCGGCCCGCAGCGGGCCCGCCGGGTGAGGGTGGCGGCGAGGGTGTCCGGGCGGGTGGCGGTGACCAGCACCGGGCCGGGGGCGTCGAGGGTCTGCCCGATGATCAGGTGCACGCCTTTACCGGAGCGCGGCGGACCGAGGTAGAGGTAGGAGTCCTCGACGCTGCCCCACAGCGGCTGCCCCCAGCGGGCATCGGTGCCCAGCGACAGTCCGACCTGCCGGGGGTCGGGCCGGCGGCCCAGGCTGGGCCGGGTCTGCCGGGCCCGGGCCCGGACGGCGCCGACCGACAGGTTGGCCCGGATCTCGGCTGCCGGGGCGTAGCCGGCCGGCGCGCCGCGCAGCCGAACAGCCAACCGGCAGCCGCCGAACCCGGCGAGGGCGGCGGCGGCATAGACGAGGAGCACCAGCGCGTACAGCAGCACCGGGGCCGGCAGGAAGGCGCGGGCCGGTGGCGGGAACGCCAGGGCCGGGTCGGAGGGGTGCGCCGGCCAGCGGGCCAGCGCCGCGCCGAGTGCGGCGGGGGGCAGGCTGAGCCAGCGGCCGGTGTGGGCAAGCGCGGCCAGCCCGGTGGCCAGCCAGAGCGGGGCGCCGATCACGGCGGTCGCGGCGAGGCACAGCAGCGCGGCGTGTTCGGCTGGGCCGATCTGCTCGGCGGGAGGCCGCCCGCGTTCGGTCACGATCCGGCCGGCCTGATCGCGCCGACGTACGGCGGGGTGAAGCCGGCGACCGGCTCGATCCGCACGTCGGCGCCGGTGTGCGGGGCGTCCAGCATCCGGTCGTCCCCCAGGTACAGCCCGACATGCTCAATCGCGGCCGGCCCGGTCCCGAAGAACACCAGGTCACCCGGGCTGGGTGCGGCTGCGTCGGGTAGCCGGTTGCCGGTGTCGTATTGCTGCTGAGCGGTGCGGGGCAGCGCCAGGCCGGCGTTGGCGTAGGCCCATTGGGTCAGCCCGGAGCAGTCGAAGCCGCCCGGCCGGTCCCCGCCCCACACGTACGCGGTACCGAGTTGGCTCAGCCCGGCCCGGACCGCTACCTGCCCCGTGGCGCCGGGGCCGGCGGGGGTGGTGGCGTAGCGGCCGGCCCAGACCAGCACCCTGGCGGCGTACGCGGCGGAGGCCAGCTGGCAGGCCGGCCCGGTGTTGCCGCAGTTGTAGGCGATCAGCGCGGCCCGCGGGTCGGCGGGGGCGCCGAGTGCGCAGAGGTAGTCGGCGGCGCCCGCGGCCGCGTCGGCGATGTCGTAGACGTCGGCGGTTCCGTCGGCGTTGGCGTCGATGCGGTAGGCGGTCCAGGTGGCGGGCAGGAATTGCATTGGGCCGAGCGCCCCGGCCGACGAGACCAGGGTGGGGCTGCGGCCGTGATCGGTTTCGATCTTCCCTATCCCGGCGAGGACCGGCCAGGCCAGTCCCGGGCAGCGGCCGGCGCTCTGCTGGTAGGCGGCGAGGTAGGCAGCCGGGATGCCGCCGGCCGCCGCGGTGGGCGCGGCGGCCGGGGCGGCGCCCTGTTGCAGGCCGGTGAGCAGCACGGCCGCGGCGGCGCCGCAGATCGCCGCCGCCCCGGCGAAGGTCTTGCCGGCCAGGCCGGTCATGGCTCGACTGCCGGTACCCGCCAGCCGGCGGCCGTCCGGGTCAGCCGGACGGTGAGCGCGACGGCGACGACCATTCCGGGTCCGGCACCGGACTTCGGGATGGCGCTGAGTTGGGCGGTGAGCAGCACGGTGGCGTCGCCGGTTCCCCCGAGGTGGACCGCGGTGGCCACGATTTGCAACTGCTGGCGCTGGCCGGTTTCGGCGGGACTGCCCGGGTCGGGTGGTGGCAGCTGGGCGGCCGGGGCGGCCGGCGCCCTTCGACCCACTGCGGCGGCAGTGCCCTGGGCGCCGTGGAAACGGCCGATCACGAAGGCGGTCGCCGCCGCCGCGGCCGCCGGCGCGGGACTTAGGCCGGCCGGCGCTGGACTTGGGCCGGCCGGCGCCGGTCCGGCCGGGGGGATCTTCGCCGGTCCGGTCCCGCGGTGGTGGTGGACCGCCGGGATTGTCAGGAGCAGGAGGCCGGCGGCAATGGCCGCTAAGGCGACAGTGCGGGGCGGCGGCCGCATCAGGGCCTCATCGCGGTGTCGGTGTCCACCAGCGTCTGCTCGCCGGCCGCGAGCACGTGGTCGACGACCGCGACCCGGCCACCGATGCGCCACAGCGCCCGGTGGGCCGGCAGGCGGCCGACCAGGTCCGCCTCATCCGCGCTGAGACCGAGCAGCTCGATCGCGGCGGCCCGTTCCCCGGCCGCTTGGCCGTAGATGACCCGGGTTTCGGCGTCCGCGAGCAGGCCGCGGGCCTGGGCGTGCGCGGCGGTGCCGGCGTCTGCCTGCCCGGACAGGTCGGACAGCCGGTGCACCACGGTGATCAGCTGCACCCCGTGGGCCCGGGCAAGTTTGGAGGTGGCTTGCAGCCAGCTGGCGGTGGCCGGGTTGCCGAGCAGCGCCCACGCCTCGTCCACCAGCAGCAGCCGGCGCCGCTGGCTGCCGGCGTGCAGCACGGCGGTGAGCCACGCGCCGGCGCAGGTCATCACGGTCGGGAGGGCGTCGGTGCCGTAGCTGGCTGACAGATCGATCACCAGCCCGGGGCCGGCCGGGGCGAGGGTGACGGTGCTGGGGCCGTCGAGCATCCCGGCGAGGTCCCCGGCGAGCAGGCGGCGCAGTTCGAGGGCGACCGGCCGAATCGCCGCGGCGAGTGCCGCCGGGCTGGTGTGCAGCTCGGCGGCCATCCCCGGGGTGGGTTCCAGCAGCCGGCGGGTGACATCCGCGAGGACCGCGGCGGCCGGCAGTTCGGCGGTGGCGGCGCTGAGGGCGGCGCGTTCCTCGACGGTGAGCAGCCGGCCCAACCCAGTTCCGGCCAGCGAGGCGCACACCCCGGAGCGCCGCCGGGCAAGGTCGGCTGCGGTGGCGCCTTCGGGGCCGGGATCGAGGGGGTTGAGCCGGTCTGCTCCGCCGGGTGACAGCGTGAGGTGGGGCAGGCCGGCGGCCTGGGCGAGCGGCCCGTACTCGCCTTTCGGGTCCAGGATGTAGGCCTGCCGTCCAGCCAGGAGTTGCCTGGCCAGGTAGGTTTTGACCAGCGCGCTCTTGCCTTTGCCGAGCTGGCCGAGCACGACCATGTTCGGGCTGGTGAGCAGCCCGGCGGCATAGCACTCCCAGGGGTCGTAGCTGAACACGGTGGCGCCGGCGAGTTGGTTGATCCCGATCAGCGGCCCGGCCCAGGGCAGCTGATCGCCGAGCTGCCAGGGGTAGGCCGACACCGAATGCCGGGTGGTCACCGACACCGTCGGTAGCCGCAGCCTCACCGCCCACCCCCCGATGGGAAGCCGGCCCCGGGCGTGCACCGCAGCCGGCTACCGATGCCGCGCCGCGGGGCGAGGCAGCTGTGGGGGCGGCTCATCGCCGGCTCGCGGCGGGGCGGCACAGCGGCAGGGCGGCGACGAACGCGAGGTCGTGCTGGCCGTGCATCGGGCGCAGATCGAGCCGGGCGGTGGCCGCGGCGGCGCGGACCGTCTCGCAGGCGGCCCGCAACTCGGCCGGCCCGGGCGCGGTGACGGTGAGCACCGCGGTGAGCCGGTGGGTGGTGTAGCCGGCGACGAGTTCGGCTTCCTGGTCCGCGCCGTCGGTTTCGGTTTGGCTTGCCGCGATCGAGTCGACCATCCCTAGCCGGGCCCGGTCGGCCGCATCCAGCCGGGCCTTGGCCCGGGCGGCGCGGGCCTGGCGCACCGCGATCGCCGCCGGCACCGGCTGCAGGTGCACCGCCAGGGTGCGGCAGGCGCCGGCCGGGACGGCGAGCAGCACCGGCTCCAGCCAAGCGGGATGCAACGGGAGCCGGGGCCAGCCGGTGACCGCGAAGCTGCGGTGCCAGGCGTCGTCGGTGCGAAGCGCATCCCAGCTGGTGCGCCGCGAGGCCGGCCCGATCTGCCCGGGACCAGCCACGGTCAGGCCGTCAGGCAGGTCGGGGTCGACGAAACCGCGCAGCAGCGCGCCCAGTTCGCCGGCCGGAAGGGGCCGGGAGGCGAGCTCGGCGCCGGCCAACGCCCCGGTGATCTGCCGAGCCCGGCCGGCCGCGGCCTCATACCAGCCGGGAGTGCGGGCCCCCGACGGGCGTTGCCACTGCACCGCCAGCCAGCCTTGATGCCGCACCGCGGCATTGGCCACCGCGGCGGCGAACTGCGCGTGACCAGCCCCTTGATCAGCGGCCGGTTGGCGGGCGTTCATCCAACCGGCCGGGTCGCGGCGTTCCGGCCCGGCCCGGGCGACCCACTGCACCCGCAGCAAGGCGCGGTCCGCACCCAGCATGGTCAGCGCCTGCCCCCAACCGGTCAGCAACCGGGCCTGCTCGGCGCCCCCGGCCAGCGCGAACCGGTCCGCCCCGGCCACCTCGAGCACCACCGTGACGGTGCCGGCGCGCCGGTCGTCAACAAGCGCCATCCCATCCGCGACATGCGCGCTGACCAGCGTGAGCTGGCCGTATTCGGGCGGCAGCCGCAACGCCGTGTCCCGCTGCCGGCCGGTCAGCGACCCGGCCGGGCTGACCCAGCGAACTGCTCCGGTCGCTATGGCGCACAAGTGACCGGCGGCGGCGGGGAGCCACTCGACCAGCGGCCGGCTACCGGCCGGCCACAGGCCGACGATCCCGCCGACGATCAGCAGCGCGGCGCCGACCGGCAGCGGGGCACCCAGGTACAGGGCGCCGACGGCCGTGCCGACGGTGAGCGCGATCGCCGCGATCGGCAACGGGCGCAGCCCGAGCCACAACTCACCGTCCACCGCCGGGAACCGGAAGGTGGGCGCGCTCATCCCCCGGCCCCCCTGCTGGCCCGCGGAGCGCCCCCGGGCTCGGCGGGCGGCGGCTGGGCCGCGCGGGCTGCCGGCGCCCCGGGCAAGGCGGCCGAGACGCCTGCCCTGGGCGGCGGGGTGCTGCTGGCGGCTGGCGCCGTCCTCGCACCGCCCGCGGGGGCGGTACCGGCGACACCCGCCGCGGTGAGGCGGGCGCCCGGGGCAGCTCCGGTGGCCAGCGTGCTGCCGGCCCGGCGTATCCGGGCGGTGACGGCGGCGCCCCCGCCGGCGACGGCCGCGGCTTCGGTGACATGCGGGATGATCCGGAACGTCAGCGGCAGCCCGAGGCTGCCCAGGAACAGCAACGCGAGGCCGACCGCGACGCTGTCGATGCCGCCGGCCAGCCCGCCGCTTCGATCGGCGAGCGCTGCCGCGGCCAGCACCATCACCATCGTGATCACCAGTTGCGCTAGCACCACCGCGGCGAGGACCTCGAGCAGCCGGCGGGTCCAGCGGGCGGTGGCGTGCCAGAACAAGCCGGCCAGCGCGAGTGGCACGAACGCCGCGAGCAGGAGCACCAGCGCGGCGCGGCAGGCCAGCTCGATCCAGATCACGAACGACAGCACCGCGACAATCAGTACGACGACCAGCGGCCCGATGCCCCCGCCGGTCGGGTCCAGTGGGCCGGCGCTCACCCCGAGCAGGCCGCGCATGTGATCGAGGGCCTCGGCGAAGCCGCCCGGGCCGCCGAGCGCGAGCTGCACCAGCGCCGCGCAGGCCCCCTGGACCACCAGCAGGACCAGGCCCAGGGCGGCGCGGGCGGCGAGCAGCACCGGGCCGACCGCCAACGGCAGCAGCACCCCACGGCGCAGAGCCTGACCGGGCCGGCCGGCCAGCACCTCGCTGGCCACCCCAACGAGCAAGATGGGCACCGCGAACACGGCGGCGACCGCGATCATTGCCCGCCACGGGCCGGTGAACCAGCCATCCAGCCGAACCTGCGTGGTCGCCACCAGGGCGGCGGTCATGTGCGCGAACATCGTCGAGGCCAGGTTCCGGATGCCGGCGGTCATCGCCGCGCCGAGGGCCTGCACGATCGGGCCGAACGGGTTGAACTGGCCCAGCAGCCCGGCGACCGGCCCGAGCGGATTGGGCAGCGGCGGAACCTGCAATGCTGGACCGGCCGGCAGCAAGGTTGGCATGTCAGTGCACCGTCCCGCCCAGGCCGAACCCGAAGTTCACCAGCGCCGCCGCGGCGCCGGCGACCAGCGCCCCGACCACCCCGCCGAGCACCATCAGCCGGCCCTGCTGCGCCGAACCGAAATGCCCGGACCGGGAACCGAACCCCCACGTCGCGGCCCCCGCCAATACCGCAACCACACACGCCAGCAGCACCCAGGTAGTCAGCCCGCCGACCAGCTGGGTCAGCTGCGCGGTGCCGGGCAGATTCGAGTTCGGCTGCGGATTCACCACACGGACGGTTCGCATAACAGGACCTCCAACGGGCCAGGTGATCAGGACCCGGGCAGGCTGCTCGGCGGGCGCGCCATCCGCGTCCAGGAGTTCAGATCGCCGTCCCCATGGGGACGTGGCGTGCGCCACCAACGCGCCACCAGCGCGCCACCGGCGGCCCGGGGGCCGCGGCCGGCTCTGCGGACGAATGTGCGGCCTTGGCCATCACGCCCTCATTGGGCGCGACATTCCTCCGTCGGGCCTGACGTCCCCAGGTGAATTTCCGCACCGGCTCGGCAGCAATGAGAAGTGACCTGAGCGGTCACGCTGGAAGATCATCGACCCAATCGCCAGACCCCCGGCTAGGGCGCGGCTAGGGCCCGAGCGGGAGGTTCACCCCAGCACAACAGGCTCCCTGCACGAAAGAACGACGCCGACCGCCTCATTCAGGCCAAGGGAGGAGAGCTTCCGAAGCTCTAGGATGAACGTGGCTTTGCCGCACCTACAGAAATGTCTGGGTCAACCGCCAGCCGACAGCGAAGTCAGCCATCCGCGGGTTCCGGGAATGCCTCTGAGCACCGGGCAGGCACGTACGGCCTGATGGCCGCTGCCCCGGCTCGGACTGCCGGCCGCCAGCAACGCGTCAAGCACCTCCCCTACCCGCGCCTTCCCGCCGGCGGCTTCGACCGCCGCGAGCATGACCCGGTCGCGGGGGGCCAGAGGAACCACCCGGAGACCGGCCGGCCGCCACCCCGGGTCGTCGCGCTCATACAACGGACAGAAGCTCAGCCATCTACCCAGCTCCGGCGCGGTAGGAGCCGCCCGGCGCCGGGGTTCGTGCGACCACCGCTGTAGGCCAACCAATAGTTCCTTGATCGGCATCGGCCGTCCGGCTACCTGCATCTGGCGCAGCAGCGGCACGTCAACGCCGCTAGGCGTGAGATCAACCGGGCCGGCGACGCCGGCATGCAGGCCGGCCGCTTCCACCACCACCCGCACAGACGCAGCGGTCGGCAGGCCAGCGAGTTTCGCGGCCTCCCTCCACGAGGTGGGCTCACGCCTGAGCAAGTGTCGACGCAATCGGCGCGCGGCCATGCGGTATTCGCCGGCTCGACCGGTCGGGAGCGCGATGGGAACCGCCCAGCCAGCGGTGTCCACCTCCCAGCCGGGGGCGAGGCCGAACAGGCGCGCAGCGTCCGCGACGGCCGCCGGGTGCAGCGCCTGCCGGGTGCAACCCGCCGCCCGCCAAGCCGCCGCCAGATCAGGGACCAGCCGCGGCAGCGAATCGGCCGCCACCGCCATTGCGCACGCAATACTGACCGGGACTGGGACGGATCCGGCTGCCTCCTCTGCCTCCCGGAGCCAGCGGCGCATCGTCGTACCGCTCACGCCCATCGCCGCCGTAGCAGCAGCCGGAGACGCGGGCGGATAACCGCTACGCTCACCAATTCCGAACAAGCCAGCCAACGCGCGAGCATGCCGCTCCGAAGGAGTACTCAGCCGCAACACCGCCCACACCACCTGCTCCACCGAACCACGCAGCAAGGAACCGGGGGGCAACAGGCGCGACGGCGACGGCACGAGCGATATCCTGCCGCCGAAACGCTCAACCCTGCGCGTGCGATGCGAAGCACATGGGTAGCAGCCTGTTGGCTGTGACCGAACACCACATCTTGCTCCACAACGATTTCCAGCCGGGCAAGACTCCAGCGACCCTCCCAAGCGGCCACTGAGCTCAAGGTCAACGCCGCGGCCCGGCGCCTGACTACAGACGGTCAACCAACTGTCGGAGCGGCAGCAGCTCTTCGGTAGGAGTAAGTCCCTCCTGGTAGGCGAACTGCTCTGCAAGCGAGATCGCTTGAGCCAGCTGCGTACGAGCTTCTTCGTACGCATCCGACTCCGGTGCGGCAGGGAGGGCGACCTGTACCAGCAGCCAGCCCTCCTTGCGGGAAAAGCGCCCACTACGAGTGCCCTCAAAGTCTGGTTGCAGAAACTGCCCAGGGATCTGATATACGACGTTCACCGCGAGGGCCGATTCGACGCCGTCCCTCGACTCGATCACTCGCCGGCCGAGCCGCTTGACGGCCTCCGTCCACTCGACGCTTGAGCCTGGGCCGCCAGCGAGGACACCCACCGCCAGGGCAGGGTGGGCGCTCAGTGTGCCGCCCCAGCCCACGGTTCGAAGTTCAGCGGACCAGCGTCGGACTCGACGATGAAGCGCTCCAGATCCATCATGTTGCTCCGCGAGCCCACATTGATGATGTTCATGAACTTGTCGCTCATGAAGTCCTGGGTGTACCGGCCGCCTGGGTTGCTCGTGATCCCGGTCTTCAGACCCGAATCCACGAATAAGGGTGGTGGTTTCGGCGTGTGCGATGGGGAAGGTGCCTGCCCTGCAGGGAGAATCGAGGTAGTTGACACCTTAGAT
>JAABUZ0100007686.1_pt1 | contig 12911 bp, 6 predicted proteins | sample 5562091 | NCBI WGS metagenome assembly JAABUZ01 (sample SAMN12813069, study PRJNA571459) | rock metagenome | isolation source: Antarctica rocks | place: Antarctica: Victoria Land, Linnaeus Terrace sud | collected 2015-12-21 | reverse complement strand
GACGGGGATGGAGGCGATCTCTGGGATCGCTTGCATGTTGCGGAAGGTGGTGGGGCCGTCGACGCCGGGCATCATGACGTCCATGAGAATGGCGTCGGGGTGCTGGGCGGTGGCGACGGCGATGCCTTCGGCACCGGAGCGCGCGGTGAGGATGTGCCAGCCGGCGGTGGCTTCGAGGGAGAGTGCGGCGACTTCGCGGATATCGTCTTCGTCGTCGATGATGAGGATGCGTCGCATGGTGTGCCTTTTCTTTACGCGCGTGAATTGGCCGGGGATCAGTGAATCAGGCGACGGACGCGGGGGCGAGGTCGGAGAGACGGCGGAGTCGATGGACCATGGAGAGGACGAGCTCCTAGACCTCTTTGGGCTGGACCTTGGCTTTGGTGAGGAACTGGGTGGGACCGAGGCGGAGTTGGGCCATCTCGTGGTCGGAGACTTCGCGGCCGGAGTAGACGACGAGGGGGAGGGAGCGCATGCCGGGCTGTTCGCGGAGCCACTCGACCAGGGAGAAGCCGTCGCCGTCAGGGAGGGTGAGATCGAGGATGAGGAGATCGGGGCGGCGGGTGAGGCAGCGGCGGATGGCCTGCTGGCGGGTGGAGGCGTGGTCGACGGTGATGTCGGCCTCGCCGAAGCTGGCGAGGATGACGCTGGCGAGGTCTTCGTCGTCTTCGACGAGGAGGATCTGGGCGGGGCCGTCGTCGCGGCGAAGGACGCGGCCGAGCTCGGCGAAGAGGAGGCCGTCGTTGAAGGGCTTCTGCACCCAACCCTGGGCGTCGCCGGTGAGCTGGCTGCGGAGGACGGGAGAGAGGACGCTGAGGATGACGACGGGGATGAGGGAGGTGGCGGGGTTGTCGCGGAGGCGCTGAAGGGTTTCCCAGCCGCTGAGGCCGGGCATGTAGAGATCGAGGAGGATGGCTTCGACGGGGGATTGGGAGGCGATTGCGACGGCCTCTTCGCCGGAGGAGGCTTCGAGGACGGTGTAGCCCTGGTGCACGAGGTGCTCCCGTACGACGGTGCGGATGCCGGGGTCGTCATCGCAGACGAGGATGGAGCCTTCACCGCGAGGCAGCATGTGGGCGGGTGTGACTGTGTCGGTGATGCGGGCGGTGCGGGGGAGCATGACGTGGAGCGTGGTTCCGGGGCCGAGGTTGCGCTGTGCCCAGATGGAGCCGCTGTGCTGCTGGATGATGGAGCGGCAGATAGCAAGGCCGAGGCCGGTTCCGCCTTTTTGGCGGGCGTCGGAGGGCTCGACCTGCTGGAAGCGATCGAAGATGGAGTCGAGCTTGTCGGCGGGGATGCCGCGGCCTTCGTCGCAGACTTTGAGCAGGATGGAATCGGCGGTGGCCTCGGCCTGGACGCGGATGGTGGAGGCGGAGGGGGAGAACTTGATGGCGTTGGAGAGGAGGTTGGTGAGGACCTGGAGGATGCGATCGCAGTCGCCGTCGAAGTAGAGGGAGTCGGGGCTGGTGCCGGCGGATGGTTTCTCGAGGACGATGTGGACGGTAGCGTCGTAGGCCATGCCGGCCATGGTGTCGGCGGCTTGCTGGACGAGGTCGCGGAGCGAGCAGCGGCGGAGCTGGAGTGGGGCGCGGCCGGACTCCATGCGCTCGAGGTCGAGGATGTCGTTGATGAGGCGGATGAGGCGGTCGGTGTTGGTGACGGCGATGCGGAGGAGGTTCTGGGCTTTGGGGTCGAGGTTGCCCATGATGCCGGAGGAGAGCAGGCCGAGGGAGCCGCGGATGCTGGTGAGGGGGGTGCGGAGCTCGTGCGAGACGGTGGAGATGAACTCGTCTTTAAGGGTATCAAGCTCGGAGCGTTTGGTGAGTTGGAGGTGATCTTGTTGCTGGCGTTCGCGGGCCTCGGCGAGTTGATCACCGAGAAGGTGCGCGGCGGCACGCTGCCGATGCAGCAGCAACATCAGCGCAAGCGTCGTGATGAAGAGTGCGAGACAGGCAGTAAGCGAGCAAGCGAGCATAGGTAATCAGAGTGGTAACTAAAACTAGCGCGATAGTAACCCATAAGTTCTAAGGCTTTGCAAATATTTACGACCTTCGCCGATGCTTCTGCCCCTTTTGGGCCATCTCCTGTCGGTTCTGTTCCAGAATGGGTCGGGGGGAAGTATAACAAGAATCCCAGTATTCCGCTCGCGCAACCTCCGAACCACAGGGACCTGCAGACTTCTTTCGAACCCTGTCATCCTGAGCACAGCGAAGGACCCTGTATTTGCCCCTTGCTGTTGTTTGTTTTCGCTGTATACCCACGAGCAAAACGCCTAACCGCTGTGCCTGTGCGACCCACGAATTGCGTTCTTTCCAACAGTAAGCCCTGTCATTCTGATCCTGAGCGAAGCCAAAAGGAGCAACAATCCCACTACTTCGCCTGCGTCACCACCAACCTGACCGTCGCCACTGCCGAGCAAACTCATGCCCCGACATCTCGCCCTCTTGATCTGCCTCTGCACCTCGATCGCTACCCCCGCCCAGCAGGTCGTCGATCCCGCCCTCGCAAAGCAGATCGCCGCCATCCCCGCCATCGACAACCACGCCCACCCCATGCTCTCCCCGCCCGAGGACAAAACCGACCGCAACTTCGACGCCCTCCCCGTCGACAACATGGAACCCGAGACCGACCCCGTCGCCTGGCGCCCCGAGAACCCGCAACTCGCCGCCGCCTGGAAGGCCCTCTTCAACTTCCAAGAAGCACCGCCCCTCCACCCCGCGGCTTTGGCCCGCCTCGAAGCCGCCCGCGACCGCCGCAAGGCAGAGAAGGGAAGCGCCTACTCCCAATGGGTCCTCGACCAGGCCGGCATCGGCACCATGCTCGCCAACCGCGTCAGCATGGGCAACGGAGTCCAGCCACCCCGCTTCCGCTGGGTCCCCTACGCCGACGCCCTCCTCTTCCCACTCGACAACACCTCCCTCGCCAGCGCCACCCCCGACCGCAAACAGTTCTTCGCCCTGGAAGACAAACTCCGCACCAAGTACCTTCAGGGCGCCGGTCTCTTGACACCGCCGACCACCCTAGACGCCTACCTCCATCAGGTCGTTACCCCCACCCTCGAGCGCCAGCACACCGGTGGTGCTGTCGCCGAAAAGTTCGAGCTAGCCTACCTCCGCTCCTTCGACATCTCCGCCCCTACCCACGCCCAGGCCGAAGCTGTCTACACACAGCAGCACCCCTCCGATGCCGACTACAAGCTCCTCCAGGACTTCCTGTTCCGCTACATCGCCGGCGAGTGTGGCCGCCTCGGCATGGCCGTCCACCTCCACGCGATGTCCGGCGGTGGCGGCTACTTCTCCATCGCCGGCGCCAACCCGCTGCTGCTCGAACCCCTCTTCAACGACCCCAGCCTTCGCAAAACCAGCTTCGTCCTCCTCCATGGCGGCTGGCCCTTCGTCCATGAGGCCGGCGCCCTCCTCCAGAAGCCAAACGTCTACCTCGACCTTTCCCAGCAGTCCCTCACCATCCCGCCCCGCACCCTCTCCGGCTGGCTCCGCGAGTGGCTCGAACTCTTCCCCGACAAGGTGCTCTTCGGCACCGACGGCTACCCCTTCACTTCCTCCCTAGGCTGGGAGGAGGCAACCTGGATCGCCAGCCGCAACGCCCGGGAGGCCCTCGGCCTCGCCCTCACCGGCATGGTCGCCGATGGAGAAATCACCCGGAGGCGGGCCGGGGAACTTGCCCGCATGGTCCTGCAAACCAATGCAGAGCACCTTTATCGCCTTTGACCCCGGCTCACAGCTCAACGTTCACAGCTGAAACAAACCTACGTCCGCCAGCTAACCACAATTATGGATGGAGACCCTTTCGAGGCAACATCTCAGGCTTATGAAGCTGTTCGGAGGACCACCGGCTAAACTCTATTTCCGCTCCCCAGCCTTTAGTGCAATACTGTTACCAGCAGGTGAACGGCTGTAGATGCCAATCTCTCTGCTTTCCGTCCGCTCCTTAGAGGCGCTAGGCGCCAACGAGCGGCAACCAAAGACTTTTAGAAGAAAAGGCCGGCCGGCCAGAGATCGATTGAACTCCGTTGGCCGGGCAGGTTCCCAAGGGAATGACCGCATCCGGATGGCAAACGGCCCCGCCTCACACATGTGAGGTTGCTTTGGTCACAACTCCGCATGCCCACCCTCGCATCACGCGTTCTCTCGTCGATCCGATCTCTCCAGTGCCGCCACATTCGCGACCCCTCCGGCCGCGCTTACGGCAGAGCTGTTCCCACATCTCGCACCGGCTATCGCAGTCCCGAGCCTCCGCACACAGCGCCTGCCCGCTTCAATGGTGAGCTGCGTCTAGTCCCTCCCGGGACGAAAACGTACCTCCCGATCGACCTCTGTCTCGTCTGCCGTCCGTCACCCAATCGGGCCGGGCAGAAAGAGCAGAAATATGTCGAAAGAGATTTACATCTCCTCTACGCCGCACGAAACGCGGCTTGCCGTCGTCGAAAACGACGACCTCACCGAAATTTACTACGAGCGCGAAAACGAGTACACGCTCGCCGGATCCATCTACAACGGCAAGGTCACCCGGGTCCTTCCCGGCATGCAGTCCTCCTTCGTAGACGTCGGCCTCGAACGGGACGCCTTCCTCTACATCACCGACTTCATGGAGGAGGCTGGCGACTCAGCTGACTTCGAAGCCGCCGAAACGCGCCGTGGACCTCGCGAAAGCCGCGAAGAGCAGGGGCCCCGGGAGGTCACTCGGAGCACCTCAGAAGAGAGCTCAGGCGAGCGCGAGCGTCTTGCCGCCCCAGTGGCAGAACCGAGCAACGATCGTGGAGATCGCGACCGGGGACGTGGTCGGGGACGTGACCGTCGGGGAAATCGCGACAATCGGGGCGGCCCTCGCGAAGATCGTGGCAACACCGACGATCGCAGCGGCAACCGCGAGCGCTCCGCCGAAATCCAGGCTGCTCCCCCCTTCCAGGCCGAGCCTGGCATCGACCTTCCGCCCGCCATTCGCTCCGGCTACATCGAGCCCGGTTCGGAAGCAACCTCCCCCGAACTCGGCGAAGGCTCTCCCGGTGCCGACGGCAGCCGCCGCTGGCGTGGCCGTCGCGGCCGCCGCCGGGGCCGCAACTCGTCGCAACGGGATGAGTCGCAGGTTCTCCAGCAGCCCGCCGCCCCACCCACCTTTGACCCCGGGGCCGCGCCTACACCCGGCCGTGGCTACCAGGCCGACGCAACCGATGCCGAAGACCTCGAAGAGGACCTCGACGGGGAATACAACGAGAGCTTCGATCTCCATGCCGCAGCCCCTGCCCCGGAAGCCTCGCTGCCAGCAGAGGAGCCCCAACTCGCCGAGCCGGCCCCGTCCCTGCGCTCTGCCGAAGATCGCCCATCACGTGACCGGAGCGACCCCGACTCACGTGACCGGAGCGACCGCGAGCCGCGCGATGGGGGCGACCGCGAATCCCGCGATCGAAACCGTCGGGACCGTCCCGGACGCGACCGCGGAGATCGTGCGCCCCGCGCACCGCGCGGCTTCGCTCCCTCCCGCGCTCTCTACGGTGTGGACAGCTCCGAGGCTGAGCAGCCCACCTCCGACGGCCCCGCACCCGAGCCCCTCATCCTTCCCGGCGAGGTCCTCTCCAAGTACCGCAAATCCGAGGACACACCAGCCGGATCCACGGCCGCAGCAACCTCAATCCCCACGCAGATCCCAGCCGACTACACCCTCCAGGGCTCCTGGGATGGTGGCAACGTCCTTCCCGGCGAGACGATACGGCCACGCTCCAACGCCGGGGAAGCCTCCTCCCCCGATCGCTTCGGCTCCGACCGCAGCAGTGACGCGCGAGGCTCGCGTGACCGCGGCGGTCGCGACAGAAACGACAGAAACGAGCGTCAGGGCCGTAATGAAGGGAGAAGTCGCGACGACCGCTTCTCCGGCCGCCAGGCCGGGCGTGAGGACCGGAGCGGGCGCACCCCCTCCGCCTCCTTCGCCGCGCCGTCCTCTCAGGCGCCGTTCCGCAGCGAAGCTTCACCCATCAGCCCAGCTGTGCCCGACTCGGAAATCGTAAAGCAACAGCGCCACACGGAAGAGTTCTCAACGCCGAACACCACCGCAACCGAGCAGCACCACCAACCAGCCGAGTACGAGCCCGAAGAAGCGTCCGCCTCCCTGCGCTTCGACCCCACCACCCGCAGCGAGTTCCGGCAAAGTGCTCCCGTCGAGGAGCAGGAGCAGGAGCAGATGGAGTCCAGCTCCGAAAGCGTACCTGCTTCTGAAAACACGGCTCTCTTCGTCCCCAGCCTCTCTGCCGCCTCAGGTCCGGATGCCCCGGCGGAGCATGCCGCGTCCACGGAGCCGTCAGGCGAAACCCGGTCGTCGTACCTCGACGCGCCCGCGCAAAAGAACTCCATCGCCCACTCCATCGCGCACACCATCACTCCGCAGCCGGACGCCCCCTTCGAACCCATTCACACCGCCTTCAGGGAGGTGGAAGCACCGGCCGCGCACGAGTTCACCGCCATCCAAAGCACCGGCGATATGCTCTCCGACGCACCCGCACCTCCGCCACAGGAGGTCGCAGAGCCCACCTCGCCGCTTCACCACGAAACTGCGGTCCTCGAAGCCGCACCTGAGGTGCAGCCCACCTCCCCCGAAGTTCACACAGGCCATATCGCCGAAGAGATCTTCGACGAAGAAGAGGACTTCAACGCAACCACGCTCCACGCCTCCTCCATCGAGGAGATGGACTACGAAGAGGAGCAGACGCTCGAAGGCGCGGCGGACCTCGGAACGATGATCCGCGAGATGTCCATCGACCAGATCACGCGTCCCGGCGACGACCCGGACGAAGAGGACGACATCCTCGAGGAGGAAGATGTCGATGACGAGCTCGGCGCAGAGGACTCCGAGTCTGACCTTGCGGAAGACCACGGCTTCAGCGACAACTCTGAGATAGCTGAGCCCAACAGCTTCGTCTCAGGCATCTCGGAAAGCGACCCGCAAACCGGCGAGCATCGTTCCACGAACGGGTCGCAGGAAGCCGCTTCCTTCTCCCGCGAGCCCGACCGCCGCTCCAGCCGCCGCGATGGTGGCCGCCGCGGAGACCGTGATCGTGGCCGCGACCGCGGTGGCGATCGTGCCCGCTCCACCGGCGGCAGCGGAGACCGTTCCACCAGCCGCCCCGGCCGGCACTCCGCCCAGAGCACCAACCTGCCCGCCATCACCGATCTGCTTAAGCCCGGCCAGGAAGTGCTCGTGCAGATCGCCAAGGAGCCCATCGCCAAAAAGGGTGCCCGCATCACCTCGCACATCGCCCTCCCCGGCCGCTTCCTCGTCTTCATGCCGACCGTCAACCATACCGGCGTATCCCGCAAGATCGAGTCCGACACCGAGCGCCGCCGCCTCAAGGAGATCCTTCTCTCCGAAAAAGGCGAAGCCTCCGGCGGTTTCATCGTCCGCACCGCCGCCGCCAACGCCACCGAGGAGGAACTCCGGTCCGACCTCCGCTTCCTCCTAAACCTCTGGGCCGACATCAAGCAGCGGTCGGAGTCGTCCAAATCGCCAGCGTTGATCTACCACGATCTCAACCTCGTCGAGCGCATCCTCCGCGACCAGGTCACCGACACCTTCTCCGCCATCTGGGTCGACACCGAGACCGAGTACGAGCGCGTCCTGCGCTTCCTCCAGCGCTTCCAACCCTCGCTCATCCGCCGCGTCAAGCTCTACACCAAGGAGACCCCGCTCTTCGAGCAGTTCGGCATCACCGAAGAGGTCAACAAGGCGCTTCGCAGCAAGGTGTGGCTCAAGTCCGGCGGCTCTATCGTCATCAACCAGACCGAAGCCCTCGTCGCCATCGACATCAACACCGGCAAGTACGTCGGCAAGACCGCTCGCCTCGAAGACACCATCGTCAAGACCAACCTCGATGCCATCCCCGAGATCATCCGGCAGATCCGCCTGCGCGACCTCGGCGGCATCATCATCATCGACTTCATCGACATGGATGAACGCAAAAACCGCAGCAAGGTCATGGCGGCGCTCGAAGAAGAACTCAAGAAAGATCGCGCTCCCTCCAAGGTGCTCCAATTCAACGACTTCGGCCTGGTCGCGATCACCCGCAAGCGCGTCAAACAGTCGCTTGAACGCACCCTCTCGACCACCTGCAACGTATGCCAGGGAACCGGCATGACCAAGTCCCCCGTCACCGTCTGCAACGACATCTACATCGAGATGCGCAAGATGCACAAGCACCTCGATCGTGGCGATGTCATGCTGCGCGTCCATCCTGAGGTCGTCAAGCAGCTTAAGGCCGGCGGTACCAAGTGGCTCCAGGAGATGGAAGAGATGGTCGGCAAGACCATCCTGGTCAAGTCCGACCCAGGCCTGCACCCGGAGCAGTTCGACATCCACTAGCCCCGATCCATCCCATGCAGAACAAAGGGCGCCCCGCTTGGCGCCCTTTGTTCGCCGTCCGACGCAACTGCCTCGCTACCTTGATCTTGCCAAACCTCCGTGTCATCCAAAATGGAAATCCAAGCGTCTTACACAACAACAGCAAAGGTTCTGTGTTCACTCCTGAAGATTCAGGAGTACGTCAACATCCAGGAGTAAATTTGATGCACTCGTCCCATCGCACCTTGATCGTCTCCGGGCTGGCCCGTGTCGCAGCCATCGCGTTCCTTACCTCGTGCGCAGCCGGTCTCCATGCGCAGCAGGCATCGGCAGCCCCGACGCTCGACCTGTCTCATCCGTCTCTCAGCCTGCAGGCATCTCTGAAGTCGCCGTTCTCCGGCTCTGCAAACGAGGAGAGCAGCCCTTCGAGCTTCAGCAGCAGCAGCAGCAGCAGCAGCAGCGCCACGGCAGATCTACCCGCCGACCCAAGCGCCACCAGCAGTGACCTCCAGCCGCCACCGCGCCGACGACGCTACGGCCGTCCGAACTACAGCGACAAGTACCGTAACGCCGACGGCTCTAACCGCCTCGCCTTTGTCGTCGGTGGAGGCTTCAACGTCCCGGTCGGTAGCGCGAGCTCGAACTACCTCAACACCGGCTACCGCTTCGAGGGCGGTGCAGGCGTCAACATGAACCGCAAACTTGGCGTCCTGGCCCAGTTCGACTACGACCACTTCGGCATTCCCGGCGGTGTCCTTCAGAATCAGGCAAATCTCTACAACGACCTTGACGGGACGGGAACCAATCCCTACACAGGTCTCGGTGGAAGCTCACACATCTGGTCCTTCACGCTAAACCCAACCTTCAACTTCTACCAGAGCGACTCGTGGGGTGCGTACGCCACAGTGGGCGGTGGCTTCTACCATAAGGTCACAAACTTCACCGTGCCGACTGTCGGCACCTACTGCGACTACTACTACGGCTGCTACCAGTACACTGCGAATCAAACGATCGATCACTACACCAGCAACGCTCCCGGGGCTACCGGCGGCGTCGGCCTCACCTACAAGTTCTCCCGCTGGTCCAACGAGCGTCTGTTCGCGGAAGCCCGCTACGTCCACACCTTCAACCAGGCCCGCACTGCCGACCCGATCGCGTCAGGTTCGAGCACCGGCACACCCTACAATTTCTACCCGCCCAACAGCAACGAAACCAGCTACATCCCAATCACCTTCGGTATCCGCTTCTAACGCAAATCTGCTTCGCAGCAGCACAGAGGCCCGGCATTCCGCCGGGCCTCTGTTGTATCTGACCGGCAAACTCAAACCATATGCTTGGCCAGAAGATACCCCCCGGCCACCCCAACCACCGTAAACGTCGTAATCAACACCTGATGTGCCATCCCTCGCTGACGCGCCTCCCAGCTGTTGTCCCACAGCACCCAGATCAAACAGGCCACAAGCCCCAGCTCGGTCACTTGCGGGTGGATGCCCTTCACGATGATCGCTGCCACATACCCGCCCGTCGTCGCGCCCACGAGCCAGAACAGCTCATGCACAACCTTGTATCCGTTCCGGATCAGGTGATCCCCCTCGACAAACCGCGGCATCGCCATCGCTACCGCAAACGTCAGAACCATCGAGATTGCGACCGTCGCCGTATACCCGGCAGCAAGAGCCAGACCCATCATCACCGCGATAAACATTGCACCTCTTCAATCATCCTGCCGGCAGGGCCGGTGATCATCCTTGGTTCCTGCCGATGCCTGAAGTTTATCAGTCCAAGTTCACCAGAGCACTTCACCGGTTTATCGGTCACAACTGCCCCGTCTGCTTCGCTTCCACCACCGCAGGCATTCCTACAGCGGAGTCCACCCGCCTTGGAAACAGCCGGTCTCGAAGTCGCAGCGAGGGTGCCTCGACCAGTTTCGTTGTGACATAGCCGATGCCGATTCCAAGAACATAGGTCATCACAGCGTCCCAGATCACACCCATCGGCCTCGGTAACCGATCACTTGCCCAACGCACCGGGCCAATGATCGAGATATGCCACAGATAGATCCCATAGGAATAGAGCCCGATCCAAGCGACCAACCGGTACACGGGATGACGTCGCTTCCCCGGTACATGCCGGTACAGCAGCATCAACAACGCAACACCTGAGAGATTTGTCAGGTTGTAGCTGAAGGCGTTCTCGGGCCCCTGCACCTGAACCCGCAAGTAAATCAGCGTGGCCGCAAGCACTCCGACCCACAACCAGTTCATCATCTGGATTCTGCGAAAGAGCTGCGGGCGGAAGTGATACAACATCGCCAGCAGCACACCTTCAAGAATGCCGTCGATCCGTACATGCGTCCCCGCGAAGTAAGGGAGACCCTTCGCCGCAAGAACCTGCCGTAAGACGATCACCGCGACTGTTAGGAGTGAAAAGGACGCAAACAGGTGCCGGATGCGCACCTTCCACGCCGCTGCGATGGATAGGCAGAGAACAAGAAACAGGTACGCATGCTCCTCGACCGCCAAGCTCCATGTGTGCGCTACTCCCCCTATGTAATTCTGGATGTTCAGGATATTCCCCGTGAGCTGTCCAAGCGTTCGGTGACCGGCTACCAGCATCAGCGCGAGGTAAAAGTAATACTGCGGCCAGATCTTGAAGCCACGCCGAATCAGAAAGCGGCGGCTGTCCACCCTCGCACGCAGCTTCCATTCCTTCATCAGAAGGCCGCCCACCAGGAATCCGCTCAGAATAAAGAAGACGTCCACACCGGCCCAGCCGAAGTTGAGGAACCCCATCAACTGAAACGGGTACAGAAGCAACGAACGAGGTGAATGGAAATCCAAAACCATCAGAATCGCGATGCCCCTTATGAAGTCCAGCTCGATCTCGCGTCGTTCTTTGCCCTTGACCCCGGCGTCTTCGCTCTTCATCGGAACACGCCTCGTCGCCGCGCTCTGCTCATCGGCGCACGCTAAATCCCCACCGGGTACGGCTTCTCATGAATCTCCTGCCCCGCCGTTCCAAACCGCTCAAACCTGCCCTGCAACAGACTCAGCAAGCCCGTCGACCAGTACCCCAGAACAAACAGTAAAAGAAACGGCACCGTGAAGTAGTTCTCGGTCGACACCGCGTACCAGACCGTGTAGGCGAAGTAGCATCCCAGCAGGAGCTCGATCCACGGCACAATGCCCAGCCGCTTCCGGTACTTCTTCGCCTGGCTCCTCTCGCCCTTCTTCTCCACGCGATACTTCGGCGTCCGCGCAAACGCGCTCTGCACCCCGAATAGCGCCTCCATCACGGCTTTCGTATTCGTAATCGTCAGCCCCACGCCCAGCGCCATCAAAAACGGCACATACAGAATCGTCTTCCACCACGTCTTGGGGTAAAGCTCCTTCTGGCTCACCAGGTAGAAGCTCGACACCGACATCGTGCTCGCCATAAACAGCGGAAGGTCGATCAGCAGCATCTGTATGTAACCTTGCCAGCTACGAATGATCATCGCCGGCATCAGCAGCGTGCTCAGCACAATCATCAGCGGATAGCTGATGTTCGCCGTCAGGTGATACCAGGCCTCAAGCTTCGTATGCCACGGCGCATCGCTCGCCATCACCCGCGGCAGTATCTTCTTGCCCGTCTGGATCAGACCCTTCGCCCATCGCGCCTGCTGCGTCTTGAAAGCCGTCATCTCAATCGGCAGCTCCGCCGGACACTCCACGTCCTGCAGGTACTTGAACTTCCACCCGATCAACTGCGCCCGGTAACTCAGGTCCGTGTCCTCGGTCAGCGTGTCGTGCTGCCATCCACCCGCCTCGCCGATCACCCGTCGCCGCCACATCCCCGCCGTTCCATTGAAGTTGAAGAACACCCCCGCCCGGCTACGACCGCCATGCTCCAGCACAAAGTGTCCGTCCAGCAGAATCGCCTCTACCTGCGTCAGAAAGCTGTAGTTCCGGTTCAGGTGCGTCCATCGCGTCTGCACCATACCCACACCCGGCTCGGCAAAGTGGTGGATCACCTGCATCACCCACTGCGGCGGCGGCACAAAGTCCGCATCAAAGATCGCCACAAACTCGCCCCGCGCCTCGTTCAACCCCGCGTCGAGCGCACCCGCCTTGTAACCATGCCGGTTCGTGCGATGGATATACACGATCGGCTGCGGCTCCAATCCCTGAAAGCCAGCCGCATACCGCTCCACAATCTCCCGCGCCACCACCCGCGTCTCGTCCGTCGAATCGTCCAGCACCTGAATCTCAAATCGATCCCGCGGATACTCCAGCCTGCAGCACGCATCCACCAGCCGGTCGATCACAAACTGCTCGTTGAAGGTCGGCAGCTGAATCGTCACAAACGGCAGCTCATCCTCCGCAAACCGCCCCACTGGCTCCGACCACCGCGCCTCCTTCTTGCGGTTCCGGTAGTACAGCCACACCAGCTGATACCGGTGAATTCCATAAAATGCCAGGATCACCATCACGATGAAGTAGGGAACCAGCAGCGCCGTATCAAACCCGTTCCATCGATACAGGTGCTCAAACGTCTTATCCCCATAGTGCGTCTTCAGGTAATGTCCC
>JAABUZ0100007684.1_pt1 | contig 12914 bp, 10 predicted proteins | sample 5562091 | NCBI WGS metagenome assembly JAABUZ01 (sample SAMN12813069, study PRJNA571459) | rock metagenome | isolation source: Antarctica rocks | place: Antarctica: Victoria Land, Linnaeus Terrace sud | collected 2015-12-21 | reverse complement strand
GGCTGAGCTTGGCGTTGCGGAGATTCTGGAGCGGGAGCGAAACCTTTAGCCATAGAGAATACAGGATAGGTTGATTGAATCTCTCCTATAGCACATTACAGTGCCGTTTTTCTTGCGCTTACCCTGGCTATCAACCTAATACTTTGTGGATGGTGGAGCAGCTGAAAAGGCACTGGTTCTACTGGAAAAAACATATACCAGATGTATTTTTCTATTCCCACAAGTATGCCGAAGATCTGTTGAGTGTCTGGTCGTTTTCTGAAGCTGAGGCAATAGAACTAGCTGAAGCAATTCTTTGGGCATATTATCCCATGCATTTCCATAGTAAACCTATGTGGGATCTACCAGACCCAAAGACAATCTCAGAGCAATTGATATTGATGTTGAGGTGCTGCCACATATTAGCTTACTTGAGAATGCAAGTCCCTAACCGCTTAGACATCAGGATAGACGAAGGCAATTCCGTCCCACCATCTGTGATCCGCTTGCGAACAAGAGTGAACCGTCAATCATCTCTTCTCTCCGTTCCTAATAGTACTACCAAGGCTGTAGATGGTCTGTTGCAGCGTTCTGACTTGATGCCCTGGCTCCGAGTAAGTTTGTGGACAATCTTTTGGGTGATTAACAAGCCTAACCAGGCTAATGTATCTGCTTTCCTTGAAAGCGTCAGGTCAATTCAACTACTAGCACTCTTCAAAAACTCGTGGTTCTCTTCTTTCTTAAGAGAAAACTGGCCTCTTTTGGCTATAGCTCTTGAACCACAACAAATTAAAGGGCAAGATGCTGTTAATACGTTGCTACCATTCTTGAATGGAGATACGCAGGTATCTATTGCTAACCAATTAGTAGAAATAATTCAAGAGACTTTTAAGCAATCGGACAAGAGGCAAAAACAACGACTTTTCATAGCACTACAAGTTTCGATAGGATTGGATGAACTTTTGCCTCAGTTAGTCTGTTTGGCAGAGCCGATGGGCATAACTGTTGATGAGTTGGTAGGAGCATACATTACGGTTTACCGTGGTTATAGCTATACAGGTTTTCATAAAGCTGAATATTCCATTGACCAACTTCAAAAGTTACTGATAACTGCTGAAGAAGCCGTAAAACATGGTGACAAACCAGGGAGATCAATGGGGCCCCTCTTTGAAGGGTCCTGGTCGTCTGCTCCAGCAGTGGTGAGACAGGCACGGCAACTCCTGGAACTAATTCTTGACAATTATTCAGAGCCTTCAGAATTTCCTGTTGCTAGCCTAAGCGTTGCTCTCTTTCTCAAACTATTGGCTTATGACACTCAGATACAGGAGATAGCACCTCGTTTCTTTGCAATCTTGTCACATAATGATTTTTTTGAAATCAGAACATCTTTGCTTTTTCTTGTAGTTATTGGCGATTTTTCCCTCAAATGGCTATCTGTGCTACAATCGTTCCTCAACCACGAAAAAAAAGCTGTCCGTGTAGGAGGCGCACTCCTTTTGAAAGCAATCATAGACTCAACAAATCAATATCCAGAAGTTAGAAAAAACGAATTTCAGGAATTAAAAAATATCCGCATAGATTCAAATTTGGGAATGAGTTTTATTAATGACGACGACAGGAGATGCCGTATGATAGGTATTGCACTCCTTAGTTTGTCAGATTATCCGGTCGAGGATATCAAATACCGAAATCTAATCTGGGATAATCTGAAGCGACCTAAAACTGACGAGGAACAGGAGGCTTGGAATCAACTTTTACAAGAAATTTCCATGGCTGAGGAAAAGTATCCAATGTGGCGTAAGCTCCTAGAAGGAATTTTAGGGAAGCCCTCGTTTTATAGTAATTTGGTATTAAGTGCAGCAATGCAGCGATATCAAGAGATTACCAATACTGCTAACCTCATAATTCCTGAGATTGAGTAGAAGGCATTGGGATTCTTGGATAACTTGTGATTGCAGAAAAATTTGCTACTTAAGGTGCTAATCGTTTAAGAGACGTTTACTAAGGTCAAGGTAGTTGGGGGCAAAGAGCTGGTTTGACTTCAATGCCCCATAAATTAGGCTTTCTTGGGTTTCTGGTGTAGATTGTATTAGGTAATACATTTAATTGTATGACCTTTCATCTTGATTATCTGCTAGACCTAACAGGAATTACTTTTTCGCACTAAATATGATCGTTGAGTGTCGCTCCGATGCCTCGGCATCAGTGTAATCACCGTATGTGGAAATATGAGGTAAACCGGCTTTCTCTAGCATCAGCATCAATTCGTACTTGAAGTACCAACGCGACTGCGACATTTTGATTTCTGTTTCCACAAGCCGTCCTTGCTTGTAAATTTCATAGCGATTCCAGTTCGTCTGCACCTGTTCAACACGGTTAATGGTTGTGGTGCCGAGACACAGCACCGTTGCACCGTCGCCGGGACGTGTTGCCATCTGTAGGATTTTCCACTGTCCCTGGTTGGCTACAGTTAGTGCGTCCCAAGGTACGCCTGTTGAGAACGAATAGACGTGACAAATGATCACAAAACGGCTGTGAGTAGCTGAAGCGATCGCACCGTGAGACAACTTGGTCGAACCCTGGTATCCTATAATTCACGTAGGCTGGGGTACTCGTGAATCCCTTTGGGGATTGAAATAAACTGCCATCTCCTATGCTTCCTATTTTCCTGGAAGACTACCAATGCTCAGACACCTAACCAGCCGCACTCGACTCATAGCGGCTTTGTTTCTGTTTCTCATATCGCTTACCCTGATCATTGTGTTATCAACCAGGCAGCGAATTATGACATCCTTGCCCCAGCTGTTGAGTGATCCATTTCTGCAACTGCCGACTGAAACCTCGGTGCGGGTTGTTTGGTTTACCGAGTTTGCTGGTTCTGAACATATAGTCGCCTATGGTCAAAATTTCAATCAGACTGCCGTTGCCACCACCACCAAGCTCAGCCGCACTCGTGAAGATCACAAATCCAGGGTAGGAAATCAAACTCAAGAAAGTCAGGTTTACAAACAGCCAACAATGCGTAACATCTGGCGGCATGAAGCAGCGGTCACTGGGCTGACTCCTGGCACCCGCGTACCTTATCGCGTAACGAGTGTGCGGGAAGATGGCAACACCGTAAGCAGCGCCGAATTCACCCTCGCCCCCAAGCCGATACCAGGCACACCACTGAAGATTCTACTTACTTCTGACCACCAGCTCAAACCTATGACGGCTGCCAATCTCCAAAAGGTGGTCGAGACGGTTGGACGAGTGGACGCGGTTTTCTTTGCCGGTGATCTAGTCAATGTTCCCGATCGCGCTTCGGAGTGGTTTGATGACAATCGTGGAGGTGCCTTGTTTCCGTGTCTACAGGGTCGTGCTAACCATGAAATGGACAAAAACGGCGTCAAAACATCCTACACCGGCGGTGAACTGATTCAACACGCTCCGCTATTTACTGCGATCGGCAACCATGAAGTGATGGGTCGCTTTTCAAGGTTAAGCAACTTGAACGACGAGTTCGATGATGCTATCCCTCGCGCCGCTGCCCTAAAAATTTATCAAAATGAAAATCGCTATAACGATGCGACTGTAGGGGATCGCTGGCTGAAGGACAATTCCTTCAACACCGTTACCTACGAAGAGATTTTTACTTTACCCGAAAGCAAGCAGGGTGGGAAAACTTACTACGCAGTCAGCTTTGGCGATGTGCGCCTGGTGGTATTGTACGCGACAAATAGCTGGCGGGTTCCAAGCCTGGCAACGGGTGCTAGGGGCAGGTACCGTGAACGCGATCGCGACTTGAACAACCCAGCCGAGTGGGGGTATGGACAGCATATCTTTGAGGCGATCTCAAAGGGTAGCGCCCAATACAGCTGGCTGGAGCAAGAACTCAATAGCTCTGAGTTCCAGCAAGCATTGTACAAAGTCGTAATGGTACATCATCCGCCCCATTCTCTGGGCGACAATATTGTTCCTGCCTACACTAACCCAGTGCAGCTAATCGAGCGCGATCCCAATAACAGCATCAAGGCAGTACGTTACGAGTACCCTCATGAGGCAGATTACATCATCCGTGATGTCTTGCCACTGCTAGCGGCAGCTAATGTGCAACTAGTGTTCTACGGGCATTCGCATTTGTGGAACCGCTTTGTTAACTCAAGTAAAATGCACTTTTTGGAAACTTCTAACGTTGGCAATTCTTACGGTGCCGCTATTGGCAACAAGAAACGAGAGGTGCCAACTGGCTATCAGGAGAACTATGTTGAAACGGGCGATCCGAATGGGTTGGAGCCGGTAGTGCCGACAATTGCGCCACTGTTAGGTAACGACGGTAAGCCGTTACCGTATATTGCGAGTAATGACATTACGGTTTTCAGTATCTTGGATACAGCAGCTGGCACAGTGAGCAGTTACCGTTTTGACACGCGATCACCGAGGTCGAAGGTGATGAAGTTTGATGAGTTTAAGCTTTGAACAGTAGTCAGTAGTCAGTAGTCAGTAGTCAGTAGTCAGTAGTCAGTAGTCAGTAGTCAGTAGTTTGTTCTTAGGAGTTAGTGTCAGGCCAGTGACGGATTAGTTCTGCAACAGACCAAGCTTGGGCGATCGCACCCTGAGGCGCATGGGGCGGGTCCCCATCAAAAATCTGGGAAATCGAACCAAGACAGGCTTGCTCCTGGAAGTGATTGACCAGAGGCTGCCAATCAAACTGCAGCGGTTCTGAATCATAGAAGCGCTCCCAAGCACGGATAAACGGGCCAATTAGCCAACTCCAAACTGTGCCTTGGTGGTAGGCATAGTCACGATGCCACGAGTCGCCAGCGTAGTTCCCTACGTAGTCTGGGTCAGCTGGGTCGAGACTACGGAGACCGTAGGGGGTGAGGAGGCGATCGCACGCCACCTGGACTACCCTACGCCCCTGCTCAGTAGAAAATCCACAATGGTGCAGCGAAAGGGCCAAAACCGCATTTGGGCGAATCTGGGCATTCAAGCGATCATCCGGCTCAATCGTGTCGAAGAAGTAACCTAGGTTGGGATTCCAAAACTTTTGCAGCGATGCCTTTACCTGTTTTGCCTGCCGGGTATAGCGTCGGGCTTGATTGTTCAGGCGCACCGAATCAGTAACCGTTTCCCTGCTCAAGCGTTCCGCCCAGCCGCTTGCCCAACACAACGCCGAGTACCAAAGCGCATTGATTTCCACCGGCTTACCGCGACGCGGGGTGACCGGCAGTTCCTTAACCACCGCATCCATCCAAGTAAGCGCGACTTCAGGCGCATCCCAGGTGACCAGTCCATCTTCAGCATCAACCTGGATGTTGTAGACGGTGCCAGCTGTGAAAGCTTTGTAGATTTGCTGCACCACTGGGTATTGCTCAGCTAGGAACTCCCAATCCTGAGTCGCTTCCAGGTAAAGGCCCAGGGTTTCAATCCACCAGAGCGTTGTATCTATACTGTTGTAGAATACCTCAGTAGCCGCATCAGGAAACGTATTCGAAATCAGACCGTAGCGACAATAACGACCAAAGTTTTGCAGCAACCCTTTTGCCAGGGCAAAGCGCTGCGTCTTTAGCGCCAAACCAGGCAATGAAATCAACGTATCGCGACTCCAGTCATTGAACCAGGGATACCCAGCGATCACAGTTGGGCCAGCAATTGACGCCCTATAGACAATAAACTGATCGCCCGCTTGCAGGAGTTGCTGCCACATTGATGCTTGCCTGCCCATGACAGGTAAGGGCAGGGGGGCAAACAACTGGGTCAGTCTTTTTTGCTCTGACTGCACAGCTTGTTCAAAGGTCTCTCTTTCTCTCAGGGGGGGTTGCGAGTCGGGCCATCCCACTCGTGCTTCTAGAGTCAGGGCGTCTCCTGGTTGTAGGGTTATTGTCAAGTAGCCCGGGCTGTATAGATCTTCGCGATCGCCTAACCCCCGTCTGGTTTCCTCCGGCAAGTGATAATCCCAGCACCAATCCCAGTCCGGTTGGTAGTGTCCTTGCGTCCAGCGCAATTGCCAGGGTGTCCCAGCCCAGCCAGGGCGAATCGCTTGCAGACAGAGTTGCTGTTCACCCACCAATTGGGAGAACTGCAACTCTGGCTCTGCTTGTTGCTGCTGATGAAAGTCGCGATCGCCAACCACCGGTCGCAGCCTCATAATCCCCATTTCACTGCCTTCATAGCGGTACTGAATCAAGATCCGCGTACAGCATGGGGAATGAGGAGCGTCCCTACCATCCTCAGTACCCGACCTAGCATCCGCTAAACCATGGGGCATCACCAGTTGTCGGGTTAGCTGCCAGTTGTCTTGACCCCAAATCCAGGTTGGCACCGGCTCAACTTCAAAGCTACGCAGCAACTGATAGCCTGAAGGTTCAACCTTGCCACTCATCCAGAAATTTGTCCCCAGTACCACAACTTGCCCTGCTACTTCCAAGCTAGCATCTAGGTGCGAAAGTAGGAACACTCGCCGATTAGGTGGGTCAAGGGCTGCAATCAGCCAGCCGTGATAGGTGCGAGTACGGGCATCCGAGACCGTACCGCTGGCAAAACTACCCAACCCGTTGGTGAGCAGCCATTCTCGCGTATCCAAATCAGCCATCTAATACTCAAAATCGTTATGACTATGATATATTTGTAACAGTTTGTAATTAATCAGTCATTGCATTCATGGGTAAGAGCCAACTGGCTTTACCTTTAGTCCAGCACCAGTAGGTGCATAAACATCTAAGGAGAATCAGTTTAATGCCCCTAACTTACGCAGCAGAAGGATGCCTCCGTGTTGGTCAAACAGCCCCCGACTTTACGGCAACGGCTGTGGTTGATCAAGAATTCAAGACAATTAAACTATCCGACTATCGCGGCAAGTATGTCGTCCTGTTCTTCTATCCACTAGACTTTACCTTCGTTTGCCCGACTGAGATCATAGCCTTTAGCGATCGCCACGAAGAATTCAAGCAAATTAACACCGAAATCCTTGGTGTCTCGGTTGACAGTGAGTTCTCCCACCTCGCTTGGATTCAGTCTGATCGCAAGGCTGGTGGTGTCGGCGATCTGAACTACCCTCTCGTTTCCGACATCAAAAAAGAGATTAGCGCTGGCTACAACGTTCTTGATCCAGAGGCAGGCGTTGCTCTGCGGGGTCTATTCATCATCGACAAAGACGGCATCATCCAGCACGCGACCATTAACAACCTGTCCTTTGGTCGCAACGTTGAGGAAACCCTACGGACGCTGAAAGCGATTCAGTACGTTCAGGCTCACCCCGACGAAGTCTGCCCAGCTGGTTGGCAACCCGGAGACAAGACAATGGTTCCCGATCCAGTCAAGTCTAAAGTCTTCTTTGCCTCTGTCTAGATTTCGGTACCAGGATCTGTCTAAGGACAGATTTTGTTACGAATCGTAACAATTACCAATAGAAATAGAAAACCCCAACACAACTGCTGAGATTCTCATTTAGGAGTGTTGGGGTTTAAATTTATACCTGAATCGAATTATGGTATTAACTTCAAACGACTTTAGCGGCTTGTTAAATGAGCGCTTCTTCCGCAATTTTTTCCCTATCCCAGCCACTAATGGTCTGACAGTGGGAGAGACGACGCCAGACTTTCAACTGCCGGATATTACCAACGCTCAGATGGTAAAGTTATCGAATTACAAAGGGAAGCAACCAGTCATCCTTGCTTTTACTCGCATTTTCACCGAAAAGCAGTACTGCCCTCTATGCTTTCCTCACATTAAAGCCCTGAATGAAAACTACGAGCAGTTCACAAGCCGGGGCGTAGAAGTTTTGATGATTACGAGTACTGACGAGCGACAGAGTCAGAAAGTCGTTAACAATTTGGGCATAAAAATGCCCTTGCTCACTGATCCCCGCTGCTCTGTCTTCCGTGCCTATGATGTCGGTCAAGCACTAGGGGCGCCTCTACCAGCGCAGTTTGTGTTAGACACTCAGGGCAAACTCCGCTACAAACATTTGTTCTCCTTCCTGTCCAACAACGCCAGCATTGAGACGCTACTAGAAGCTGTTAGCTGATCAAATTAATTCTGACGACTGACGCCTCTCTCCTGACTCCTGACTCCTGACTTCTTCGTCAAAGTTTCACCTGTTGGAAGTGACTACGGGGATTGAAGCTACGGCTGGCACGGATCTTCTCGTAGTACTCCCTTTCTTCTTTGCTAAGGTTTTTCGGTGGCACGATTGTAACCTTTACCAGCTGGTCGCTGCGCCCACCCTTAGGCTGGGGCCAACCTTTGCCGCGTAGACGCAGTGATTGACCAGAGCGAATGCCAGCAGGAATGTTCATGTTGACCGTTCCATCTGGCGTGGGAACCTCAATCGCGGCTCCTAATACGGCTTCATCTGGAGTGATGGGGACTTCACAGACTAGATTGTCTCCCTCGAACTGAAAGAACGAGTGAGGTAGAACTTCTACCTTTAAGTAGAGATCGCCCCGAGAATTGGTGTAAGGGTTGACTTGACCTTTGCCTCGAACTCGAATGCGACTATCCGTTTTAGCTCCAGGTGGAATGCGGACTTCAATTACCTCGGTGCCTAAATTTAAGCGCTTTTGCACACCCTGAAACGCTTCAGCAAGACTAAGGGTGATTGCTGCTTCTCTATCCTGGACGGCTCCCGCTGTACCATCTTCAACGCCACTGAAATCGCTAAAGCCATCATAGCCTTTAAAACCAGTTGGTCCACTGGTGGAAGTGCGGTAGGTGTAGCTTTGTTGCCCATTACGACTGGTGCTAGCAGAGGCACCGCCAAAGCGACCGAGTAACTCATTGATGAAGTCATCGAAATTGTTGTATTTACCGAACTCAAAGTCCTCAAAACCGGCATTGGCACCGCCTCCCGACGGCCATCCTTGCCCAGCCTGTCTCCAGTACTGACCGAATTGGTCGTATTTTTGCCGTTTTTCTGGGTCGGATAAGACTTCGTAAGCTTCGCTAACTTCCTTAAAGCGTGCCTCGGCTTCCTTGTTGCCCGGGTTCATGTCCGGGTGATATTTCCGTGCCAGTCTGCGGTATTCTTTTTTAATCTCATCCATATCGGCAGTCTTACTGACCCCTAAAATGGCGTAATAGTCCTTAAAGTCAGTTGCAGCCATAAATCCGCCTCCCCTAAAGATTACATTTATGTTTTTCTCTAATAATGTCAACCGCTATGAGTAGAGAGTAGGGAATGGGCCTCCCTACTCCCTACTTCCTTTTCACAGAAAACACTAATTCTGACCATAACTTATCAAAGCTTCAAATTGAGTCAAGTTCGGTTCTTGCTGAAAGCGCGATCGCAATTTCCGTACTGGTTCCAGTTGGGTTGAGCGCGGAGCAGGCGGTCGAGCCCTTCTTGCAGGGTGGGAGGGGCGTCGCGGATTTGGCGATGCATACGGAAGATGACGTCTTCTGGGACTTGGCGATCGCGCTTTTTATTCCGTGCAAGACAAAGCCAAACAGGGGTATCTAACCATATACCAGTAATGTGGGTAAAGCCAGTGGCACGGGCAAGTGCAATGACTTCTCGCCGGTGCCGTCGCTGGGCATTGGTGGCATCATAAATTGCCTCTCGTGCGGACGCGGGCGCGAGAGGCACAACGGCTTGCTGAAATTGGCGCTCCACTTCCCGCCAGACCAAGAGCCATGGCCCCTGAATGGCTTCATTTCCAAATAGCTGGCTTCGGATACTATCAGTGGAAATTAGCTGCCGACATGGGCTTTCTGCCAGCAACTGTTGCGCCAGAGTTGATTTACCGCTACCAGGAAGCCCCATCAGTAAAATCAGTCTAGCCAACGTCCCTAAATGATAGTTCCGTCGGCAATGACTGCGTTTTTCAGTACGACAACGATGCCACTGCGAATGTAGAATCCCTGATTTTCGCGATCTGCTTCCTCAACTGAGTCCTTGTTGATAATTTGAACGTTGCGACCAATGCGTGCATTTTTATCGATAATGGCACGGCGAATCGTTGTGTCGTTACCAATGCCTACGGGAATGTCGCCAGTTTCCAAGTGGCATTGCCGTTCAGCGAAGGGTTGGTAGTAGTCAGAGCCCATGAGCAGGGAATTTTCAATGGTGCACCCAGATTCGACACGCGATCTCACCCCTAACACGGAGTGAGCAATCCGGCATTCTTTGAGAATACATCCATCCCCAATAATCGATTCTGTCACTTGGCAGTCTAAGAGCTTACTGGGAGGCAAGTAACGGGGGCGAGTGTAAATCGGAGCCTTCTCATCGTAGAAGCTGAAAGGCGGCTCGGGTTGCCGGGTCAGAGCTAGGTTTGCTTCGTAGAATGCCTCAATTGTTCCAATGTCTTCCCAGTAGTCATCAAACAAGTAGGCTTGGACGTTATAGTCCTTTGCCGCAGCTGGAATAATCTCCTTGCCAAAATCAGTCTGCTCTAAAGATTCTTTTAGCAGCTTGATCAGGACATCTTTTTTGAAGACATAAATGCCCATTGAGGCGATGTATGGCTGTTGCCGAGCCTGTTGTGGCGTCAACCCCAGGACGGTGGTATCAACTTGCATTTTGACCAGAGCATCCCCTTTGGGTTTTTCACTGAAGTCAATCACTCGACCGGAGCCATCAATTTTCATCAGACCAAAACTGGAGGCAAGCCGTTCAGCCACGGGAACAACTGAGAGGGTAATATCGGCATCAGTATCGCGGTGGCGCTGCACAAAGTCGCGGTAGTCCATCCGGTAGAGATGGTCTCCCGACAAAATTAAGTATTCCTCCACTTCCCAATCCTCCAGCAGCCAGAGATACTGACGGACGGCATCAGCTGTACCCTGAAACCAGTTAGTGCTTACTGGCGTTTGCTGAGCGGCTAGCACTTCCACAAACCCCTCTGTAAAGCCAGAAAAACTGTAGGCGCGTCCGATGTGGCGATTGAGCGAAGCCGAGTTGAATTGGGTTAGAACGTATATCTTGAATATTTCTGAGTTAATGCAGTTACTTACAGGAATATCAATTAAGCGGTATTTGCCTGCCAGTGGCACAGCGGGCTTGGCTCGTAGCTTAGTCAGCGGATAAAGGCGGGTGCCAGCACCGCCTCCGAGAATAATCGCTAATACGTTTTTCACAGAAGATCTCCCGACTGCCTGTCAACTCCCAAGTCCAGTTTGGTACTGTACGGGTCAGATGGCAAGAGGGGAGGTGAGGAAGATCAGCTTTTATTATTGGCGAGCTACGACAGGCAGATATCGCAGCAGATGCTGTGATAGATACAACAACCCACAAACGAACATTACAGCAAGTACATACAGGGTCTGGGTGGTACGTTTAACCCTAGTCAAGATTTCCTGGTAGGAAAGTTGATGATTCTGGATCAGAAAGAAGGCTGGAGGATTAAATATGTAGGGCAACAGCCGACTGAGTAGAAGTCGGAGAAAAAAGTTGACACTCCACACCCACTTACTAAGGGGTGCCTGATTATACTGTCATGGAAAAGCAATTTGAGCAAGACGTACTACGGCTTTTACATCAGGGAGCCGCAAAGATTCGTATAGAGGCAGGGCACGTAAGAGATCATCATCACTTCTAGAGAGTGCCTCATTAAGGACATATACATCCTCTAATGCTGAATTAACTCCCTGTCCAATGTCTGGAGGAAAGCAATGGATGGTATCCCCTAAGAGCACTATCCCAGCAGCAGAAGAATGGTCGTGCATCTTTTTGCCTGCTTGCTCCTGTTTCAGCAAGAAGTACAATCCAGAACAGTATTGGGGAGTGGGGAAGTAACCGCCTTCACTTTTCGCAAATCGATCAGCTTCTTCAGGTGACACTATTTGACGTAAAGACAATTGTGGGAAGGTTTTCTCAAAAAAGCTAAATACCTCCTCACTGCTTTTCAATTCCCATATCTCGTGATCCGGTCGTCTAATGATATTTGCAGTACGGGATTCATCTGGGTTTTTGAGCGGCAGTAAACCAAGAGATACAGCTCGTTTGCGGTCTTTGAAAATTCCACGAATAGCGTATGCCATATTAGACACGGCGCGTTCTTTACCACTATGATCGAGAGGGAACTTTGGCGGCAGGATTAACACTTTATACCTCAGACCTGCACTGGGTGAGGGGAAACGCTTCATATCAAATCTATCCGATGTGGTTTTGTCCCACTCTTTCAGAGTATTTCGGACAATAGAGTGAATGCCATCACAACCAATCAGAAGACAAGGCTCAAATCTGAGAATACTACCATTCTCTTCCTGGGCAACAATTTCAAGTTTTTCTGACTCTCCATTATTTATGGCTGCCTTGTTAATTTCAATACAATTAGTGCTGAATAATACAGTAATACGCTCTTGCCAATTTCGTTCGATTTTCTGGTATATTAAAAGGACAAATGCTCTCCGTGGCAGCCAATAGGCGGTTTTTCGGTTTGGATCTACAGTAGGCAATTTCGATGTTTTTCGGCTGCCATTTGGTTTAATTTGCGTTAAGTAAAATTCCGTACTTGGAACGCCGATTTCTGATAACTGGTGCGTAAGGCCGAGGAAGTCGGTCAAGGTTTGACCTCGCCCATCAATTAGATAATTGAAGGACTTGTCAGGTTCATAGTAATCAGCAGCGGCACGGTATTCCAAAACTGTAATATTTGTCCAACCACGTTTGGCCAACATCAATGCAGCGGCAAGCCCTGCCGGACCTCCCCCGATAATCAGTACGTTGCAGTCAGTATACTTGGTTTCTTTTGCAGCGAAGGATTTTTTAGTCAGCATTTTATCGACTTAAAACTTTTGATTAAGCTGTTTTGGAAAAACGGATAATTTCGCGGACATGGTCAAGAAATTGGCCATCTGTTGTCAAAATTGTATATAGCGTTTTCTGAGCTAGTGAGGTATACTTAAAAATAAGTTGTGTATTTTACTCAAATAGAAATGAAGGCATACTCACTCGACTTACGTCAAAAAATTGTGGATATATACTTAGAGGGTAAAGTATCTCAGCGCCA
>JAABUZ0100007683.1_pt1 | contig 12914 bp, 11 predicted proteins | sample 5562091 | NCBI WGS metagenome assembly JAABUZ01 (sample SAMN12813069, study PRJNA571459) | rock metagenome | isolation source: Antarctica rocks | place: Antarctica: Victoria Land, Linnaeus Terrace sud | collected 2015-12-21 | reverse complement strand
CCTGTCAGGTGCCCTCTCTGCTCGGTCCGATCAGTCCGTCGCAAGACCGATCGTGCCTGCTCAGAGGGCATCTGCGCGTCTACGGCACGCCGCTGACGATCACGCTCATCGGTGGATCCGGGCTAAGCGAGCTGCTTTGTCGCCATTTCTAGGGGTAAGCGGCGACCATGGCCTCGGAGAGCAAGGGCACGGTGCTGCTCGCGCTGTCCGCCAACACGATCATCGCCATCGGCAAGACCATAGCCGGTCTGATCACGTTGTCGAGCTCGATGCTCGCCGAGGCAGCCCACTCCTGGGCCGACACCCTCAACCAGATTTTCCTGCTCACCTCGCTCAAGCGCTCCGAGAAGCCGGCCGACTCGCTGCACCCCTTCGGGTACGGCAAGGAGCGCTTCTTCTGGTCGCTGCTCGCGGCCGTCGGGATCTTCGTCACCGGCGCGGGCTTCTCGCTGTACGAGGGCATCCACAGCCTGCTTGCCGGCGGGCACGAGAAGATCCCCGACAGCGAGTACTACATCTCCTACGCCGTTCTCGCGTTCTCCTTTCTGCTCGAGGGGTCCTCGCTCATCAAGGCGCTACGCCAGGTCAAGGGCGAGGCCGACGAGCGTGATCGCACGATGGTCGAGCACATCAAGAAGAGCAACGACCCGACCGTCAAGACGGTGGCCAGCGAGGACAGCGCCGCGGTCACCGGCCTGGTTCTCGCAGCGATTGGGCTCGTCCTGCACCAGCTCACCGGCTCCGCGGTCTATGACGGCCTTGCCTCCATAGCCATCGGCGTGCTGCTCGCGTACGTGGCGTACGCACTTGGTCGCGACACCAAGGACCTGCTGATCGGCGAGGCGGCCGACCCCGAGCTGCGGCTCGACATCGTCCACACCATCAACTCCTTCGACGAGATCGACAGCGTGCTCGAGCTGATGACGATGCAGCTCTCGCCAGAGGACGTGCTCGTCGCGGTCAAGGTCGACTTCGCCGCGAGCGCGACGAGCGACAGCATCGAGGCGGTCAGCAGCGAGGTCGAGCGCAAGCTCAAGCAGGAGCTACCGACCGTCAGGCACGTCTTCCTCGACGCCACCACCCCCTCGGAGGAGCAGCGACAGATGGCTCGCGACCTGGCTGAGTTCGCCAGCGCCGATGCTGACGGCGACGGTGAGGCGGCGACCCGGCTCACGTCGAGCGAGCGCGAGCGCGAGGCGCGCTCCTAGGCGCTCACTTAGGCACTGACCTGGCGCTCACGCGCCGCACCCTCAGCCGGCCGGACTTGCGATGCCGGACCGCACCGCGGACGCCCAGCCGGCTCCGAGCGACGTGTCCTCAACGACGACGTTCGGATGCCGCCTGATCAACGCAGCCATGCGCGGCGCGCGGGCACCGTTGGCCACCACCGACATCCTGCCGACGTGCGGCGCCATCTCCAGGTCGCTGGCCGAGTCACCGATCGCGAGGGCCCGGGCCGGGTCGATCCCGCGGCGTGCGAGGTCGTAGGCGACGGCTGCACCCTTGCTGATGCCGTCGGGGACGAGGTGGTAGACGTGCACCGCCTCAAGGCCGGTGGCGGCCTTGTGCTCGCGCAGCACCCCGTTGTCACGCAGGCGCAGCCAACCGGCGCCCTGCTGCACCAGCCACCGCTCGACGGCGGTGACGTCGACTTGGCCGCGCAGCATCACGTCGACCTCGTGCCCGAGGTGCCACGGTGCGTGCAGCTCCAACCGCCCGGCGTACCGCTCCAGCAGAGCGGCGACGAGCGCGTCGTCGGCCCCGCTGCTGCCCTCCGGGGCCGCTCCAGGAAGGCGGGCGCCCTCCCGGCCGCCTGCCCACCCGACGATGGCACCGAGCTCGGCGACGAATCCCTCAGCACCGAAGATGGCCCCGGCCTCGATCAGCTGGGCCCGGGTACGGCCGCTCACCAGCACGAGGACGACACCGGCATCGAGCAGCTCGACGAGTGCCCGAGCGGGTTCCAGTGTCGTACTTCCACCGGCCGCCCGGAAGAAACAGCCGCGCGGGCCGACCATCGTGCCGTCGAGGTCCGTGTAGATCACGTCGATGGCTCTGGTCACGCCGATGGCACTGGTCACGTCGGCTATCGTGACATCGGAACTCGCCGCCGACTCACCTCGAGGCGCGCTCCCACAACTGAATACCGCTCATCCTGAGGGGCAGAGGGACCCGGCCCGCTGAAGCCCCGGCAACCACCGCGACGCACTGCGCAACCCGCGCAGCACACACGCGGCAGGTGCCAACGCCGGCCCGTCACGTGGACGGGAACGATGAGGAGGCTTTCGCTCGTGACATCCCTGCTTGACCGCCCCACCGGCAGCCCCACGGTCAACCCTGCTTCCTGCCTGAAGTGCAAGAACTGCGGCGCCACCTACGATCTCGCGCCCGTGCACGTGTGCCTGGAGTGCTTCGCGCCGCTCGAGATCGCCTACGACGACGACCTGCTGCGCCGCGTCACCCGCGAGAGCATCGAGGCCGGGCCGCACGACTTGTGGCGCTACGTGGGCCTGCTGCCCGCCGGGCACGACACCGCCACCCGCGTCTCGATGGGAGCCGGCTTCACGCCGCTGCGCCGCGCCGACCGGCTCGCAGCAGAGCTCGGGATGCGCTCGCTGTGGGTCAAGGACGACAGCGCCAACCCGACCCACTCGTTCAAGGACCGCGTGGTCTCCGTCGCCCTGTCGGCGGCCCGCGAGTACGGCTACACGACCGTCGCCTGCGCCTCGACGGGCAACCTCGCGCAGTCGGTCGCGGCACACGCGGCGCACGTCGGGCTGCGCAGCATCATCTTGATCCCGCACGACCTCGAGGCGGGGAAGACGGTGTCGACGGCGGTCTACGGCACGACGCTGGTCGCCATCGAAGGCTCGTACGACGATGTCAACCGGCTCTGCAGCGAGATCGCCGGCGAGCAGGAGTGGGCGTTCGTCAATGTCAACGTGCGCCCGTTCTACGCCGAGGGCTCGAAGACGCTCGGGTTCGAGGTCGCCGAGCAGCTCGGCTGGCGCCTGCCCGAGCAGGTCGTCATCCCGATCGCGTCGGGCTCGATGCTGACCAAGACTGACAAGGCGTTCGCCGAACTCGGCCGCATCGGCCTCGTGGACCCGACCCCCTACCGGGTCTTCGGTGCCCAGGCAAACGGGTGCAACCCGGTCTCGGACGCCTTCGCCCGGGGCGTCGACGAGGTGACCCCGATCCGGCCGAGCACCATCGCCAAGTCGCTGTCGATCGGCAACCCGGCCGACGGCTCGTACGCGATCGACGTCTGCCGCCGCACCGGCGGATCGATCGCCGACGTCACCGACCCTGAGATCGTCGAGGGCATCAAGCTGCTCGCGCGGACCGAGGGCATCTTCGCCGAGACTGCCGGCGGGGTGACGGTCTCGACCCTGCGCAAGCTGCTCGCGGCCGGCATCGTCGACCCCGGGGCCGACACGGTGCTCTACAACACCGGCGACGGACTGAAGACGATCGACGCGGTAGCGCCGACCTCCGGCCCGACTGTCACCATCCGCCCGTCGTACTCGGCCTTCGAGCAGGCGCTGCCAGGTCTGCTGGACTGATCGCGAGCGGGCGTCCACCTGCTGGTCAGCGACCCGTCACTTGCACTCAGCAGGGGTGAGTGCTAAACATGGCTTAGCACTCACCGCTATCGAGTGCCAGGTCGTGGGACGAGGCATCCTGGCCGTCCGTCGCGGGCGTCCTGCCGGCCAATGGCACCCACTGGCATCCGTCCACCGAGTCCGGAGGGACAACACATGGCAAAGATGATCGCATTCGACGAAGAGGCCCGGCGCGGCCTCGAGCGCGGCATGAACCAGCTGGCCGACGCCGTACGCGTCACGCTCGGCCCGAAGGGGCGCAACGTCGTCCTGGAGAAGAAGTGGGGCGCCCCCACGATCACCAACGACGGCGTCTCCATCGCCAAGGAGATCGACCTCGAGGACCCGTACGAGAAGATCGGCGCGGAGCTCGTCAAGGAGGTCGCCAAGAAGACCGACGACGTCGCGGGTGACGGCACCACCACCGCGACCGTGCTCGCCCAGGCGCTCGTGAAGGAGGGCCTGCGCAACGTCGCTGCCGGCGCCAACCCGATGGGTCTCAAGCGCGGCATCGAGACCGCCGTCGAGCGCGTCTCCGAGGAGCTGTCCAAGCTCGCGAAGGACGTCGAGACCAAGGAGCAGATCGCCTCGACCGCCTCGATCTCTGCTGCTGACACCTCGGTCGGCGAGATCATCGCCGAGGCGATGGACAAGGTCGGCAAGGAAGGTGTCATCACCGTCGAGGAGAGCAACACCTTCGGCCTCGAGCTCGAGCTCACCGAGGGCATGCGCTTCGACAAGGGCTACATCTCGCCCTACTTCGTCAGCGACCCGGAGCGCATGGAGGCCGTCCTCGACGACCCCTACCTCCTGATCGTCAACAGCAAAATCTCCTCGGTCAAGGACCTGCTGCCGCTGCTCGAGAAGGTCATGCAAGGCGGCAAGCCGCTGGTGATCATCTCCGAGGACGTCGAGGGCGAGGCCCTGGCGACCCTGGTCGTCAACAAGATCCGTGGCACGTTCAAGAGCGCCGCGGTCAAGGCGCCCGGGTTCGGCGACCGCCGAAAGGCGATGCTGCAGGACATCGCGATCCTGTCCGGTGGCCAGGTCATCAGCGAGGAGGTCGGCCTCAAGCTCGAGAACGCCGGCGTCGAGCTGCTGGGCCGGGCGCGCAAGGTGACTATCACCAAGGACGAGACCACGATCGTCGAGGGTGCCGGCGACGCCGACCAGATCGCCGGCCGGGTCAACCAGATCCGTGCCGAGATCGAGAAGAGCGACTCGGACTACGACCGCGAGAAGCTTCAGGAGCGCCTCGCCAAGCTGGCCGGCGGCGTGGCCGTCATCAAGGTCGGCGCGGCCACCGAGGTCGAGCTCAAGGAGCGCAAGCACCGCATCGAGGACGCCGTTCGCAACGCGAAGGCTGCCGTCGAGGAGGGCGTGCTGCCCGGTGGTGGCGTCGCCCTGCTGGCTGCCAGCGTCACCGCGTTCGACAAGCTTGACCTGTCGGGTGACGAGGCCACGGGTGCCAACATCGTGCGTCTCGCGCTCGAGGCCCCGATCAAGCAGATCGCGATCAACGCCGGTCTCGAGGGTGGGGTCGTCGTCGAGAAGGTGCGCGGACTCGAGGCCGGCTACGGTCTCAACGCCGCCACCGGCGAGTACGTCGACATGGTCGCTACCGGCATCATCGAGCCGGCCAAGGTGACTCGCTCCGCACTGCAGAACGCGGCGTCGATTGCGGCACTGTTCCTGACCACCGAGGCCGTCATCGCCGACAAGCCGGAGAAGAACTCGGCACCGGCGATGCCCGGCGGCGGCGGGGACATGGACTTCTGAGCAAGTCCACCGACAGTAACCGGCTGACGAACTAGTCCACCGGGGGCGCGCAGGCGCCAGCACTTCCTGGCGAGGGGGTGGCTCTTCGGAGCCGCCCCCTCGCTGCACGCTTGCCCGGATGCGGCAAGTTGAGGTTCGGGTCCGCGACACGCCGCTGAGCCGGACGCGCAGGTCAACCTGCAGAGGGCGTCCGGGGCTTTGATGGCCATCCGCCTGGATGCGTCGGGCCGCCCAGCGCGTCTTCATCATGCTCGTTCGCTCGGCAGCATTGCCTGACCGAGCATTACGCTGTGTAGCGCACCCCCACCTTGAGGAGTCCTTGTGTCATTGCGCCGTCTTCGCCTGGCCGCAGCGCCCGTAGCACTGTCCGCCGTTGTGCTGGCTGCTTGTGGCAGCGGGCAGTACCGGCACGAGCAGTACCTCCAGCAGCAGCGCGGCGAGCAGCCCCTCGAGCAGCAGCGCCAGCAGCCCGAGCAGCAGGAGCGCGAGCGCTGAGTCGGCCTTTCAGCTGGTGTCCGACACCTCGTCCAAGACGGCCACCAGCAACGCACGGCTGGCGATCACCGGCACGCTGTCCGCGGCCGGGCAGACCGAGCCGCTCAGCGGCGACGGCGCGTACGACTTCGTCAACCACCGCGGCACCATCAACCTGATGCTGCCGCACGTCGGGGCGATCGAGACCCGCGTCCTCGGGGGCACGATCTACGAGAAGCTGCCCGCGCAGCTGTCGGGCGCGCTCGGCGGCAAGCCCTGGATCAAGATTGATCTGGCGGAGGTCTCGAAGTCGCTGGGCGGTAGCGGCCAGCTGGGCAACGTCAGCCAGGGCTCGGACCCCGCGCAGGTGCTGAAGTACCTGAAGGGCTCGAGCCAGTCGGTCACGAGGGTTGGCGAGGAGCAGGTCCGCGGGGCGCACACCACCCACTACCGGGCGCAGGTCGACCTGCAGCGGGCTGTGCAGCAGGGCGCGTTCGGCCAGGCAACGGCCGACTCGTTCAAGAAGCAGTTCGGGACCACGGCGTTCCCGGTCGACGTCTGGATCGACGACCAGGGGCGCGCCAGCCGTACCTCGTACTCGATGAAGGCGGTCACCGCGGGCTCGTTCAGCTTCACGCAGGAGCTGTACGACTTCGGCAAGGCCGACGTCAGCGGCGTGACGGCGCCCCCCGCAGACCAGACGCGCGACATCAGCAGCCTCACCAAGGCAGCCGCGGGCACGACCACGGGCTGACCCCTTCGCGCATCACCTAGCAGAGCGCCAGGTCTGCTCAGGTCTGCTCACGTCTCCTCACGTCTCCGTGCTGATGTCGTCGGCGTCGATGATGGCGTAGGCGTACCCCTGCTCGGCCAGGAAGCGCTGGCGGTGGGCGGCGTACTCCTGGTCGAGGGTGTCGCGGGCGACCACGGTGTAGAAGAACGCCTGCCGGTGGTCGGCCTTGGGCCGCAGGATGCGCCCCAGGCGCTGCGCCTCCTCCTGCCGCGACCCGAAGGTGCCGCTGACCTGTACCGCGACGCCGGCCTCAGGCAGGTCGATCGAGACGTTGGCGACCTTGCTGACCACCAGCGTCGTGATCTCGCCCGTCCTGAACTTCTCGAACAGCACCTCGCGCTCGCGGTTGGTCGTCGAGCCCTGGATGACGGGCGCGTCGAGCACGGCGCCGAGGTCCTCCAGCTGGGAGAGATAGGCACCGATCACCAGCACCCGCTCACCGGCGTGCTTGCGCACCAGCTGCTGGACGACCCAGCGCTTGGACAGCGCCGTGGAGCACTGGCGGTAGCGCTCCTCGGGCTCGCTGACCGCGTAGGTCATCCGCTCGTCGTCGGTGAGGGTCACCCGGACCTCGGTGCATAGGGCAGGGGCGATCCAGCCCTGGGCCTCGATGTCGCGCCACGGGGCGTCGTACCGTTTGGGGCCGATGAGGGAGAAGACGTCGCCCTCGCGCCCGTCCTCGCGCACGAGCGTGGCGGTGAGGCCGAGCCGGCGCCGCGACTGGATGTCGGCCGTCATCCGGAACACTGGTGCGGGCAGCAGGTGCACCTCGTCATAGACAATCAAGCCCCAATCACGGGCGTCGAAGACGTCGAGGTGCAGGTACTCCCCCTTCCGGCGGGTGGTCATCACCTGGTAGGTCGCAATGGTGACCGGGCGGATCTCCTTGCGCTCGCCGGAGTACTCGCCGATCTCGTCCTCGGTGAGCGTGGTGCGGGCCAGCAGCTCGCGGCGCCACTGCCGGCCGGCCACCGTGTTGGTGACGAGGATGAGCGTGGTGGCGCCCGCGCGCGCCATTGCCGCGGCGCCGACGATCGTCTTGCCCGCGCCGCTCGGCAGCACGACGACACCCGACCCACCGGCCCAGAACCCGTCGACGGCCTGCCGCTGGTAGTCGCGCAGCTCCCACCCGTCCGTCACCAGCTCGATCGGGTGCGCCTCGCCGTCGACGTAGCCGGCCAGGTCCTCGGCCGGCCAGCCCAGCTTGAGCAGTACCTGCTTGAGGCGGCCCCGCTCGCTCGGGTGGACCACGACGAGGTCGGGGGCTAGGCGGGCACCGAGCAGGGGCGCCACCTTCTTCGAGCGCGCCACCTCCTCGAGTACGGCGCGGTCGAGCGCGTGCAGGACCAGCCCGTGGGCTGGGTCGTGCTCGATGCGCAGCCGCCCGAAGCGGTCCATGGTCTCGGCGACGTCGACCAGCAGGGCATGCGGCACCGGGAAGCGGCTGTAGCGCATCAGGACGTCAACGGCCTGCTCGGCGTCGTGACCAGCAGCCCTCGCGTTCCACAGCGCCAGGCTGGTGATGCGGTAGGTATGGACGTGCTCGGGGGCCCGCTCCAGCTCACTGAAGGGTGCCAACGCCATCCGCGCGTCGTTTGCCTGCGGGTGGTCGATCTCGAGCAGCACCGTCTTGTCGGACTGCACGATCAGCGGTCCGTCAGCCACGCCATCCCCTTCGGTTGTTCGCACCCGCAGCCTCGCCTGAGGTGACCTCAGTATCAGCGAACGGCGGGGAACTGCTGTTCCCCAGTGGATCACGGATCATGGGATCTTCGTAGCAGGCACTGCGGGTCAGATCTGCAGGTCGCAGAGAGGAGCGCCAGGCTGATGCGCCGTGCCGGCATCACCCTGGTGCTGCTCGCCCTGCTGCTCGGGCTGGGTGCGGCGGCGACCCGCTTCGTCGTCCCGGGGCTGGCATTCCGGTACCCGGACGGACCCCTTGACACCACCGCCGAGGCCCGGGGCGAGTACGCGCTCTCGATCGACCCTGCGACAGCCACGCCCGTGCCCCAGCCGCAGATTCTCCCGCTGACGGTCCGCCGGCGGCTACGCGTCGTCGACGGCGGCGGGGAGCGGGCCGTCGTGCGGGAGGACGACACGAGGACCATCGGGCAGCTGCGGCCGCAGACGTTCGTGCACCAGTACGAGCTGGACCGCCGGACGCTGCGCAACCTCCCCAGCGACTCCGCGTTCGCCTACCAGCCGGACAACCTCGTCAACCGCTCGCCCGCCTACACCGTCAACCTGCCCTTCGCCGCGGGTGCCGGTCCGTACCCGGTCTGGCAGGACGAGGCGGGGCGGACCATGGAGGTCCGGCGAATGAGCACCACCAGCGTCAACGGCGTGCACCTCGCCCGCTACCAGGGAACGCTGAGCGGTGCCACGGTGCAGCCCGCCTACGTGGCCGCACTGGCCGAGCAGGGCATCCCCTCGGAGCTGACGGCAGACCAGGCCGCCGCGCAACTGAAGACACCCGTCGCCGACCCGGTGCAGTTGCGCGGGCTCGTGCTGCCGCGGCTGTCCGCAGCCGACCGGAGCCGGGTCAGCAGGCTGCTTGCGGCGCCGGTCCCGCTGCGCTACACCTTCGATGCTGCGACGTCATTGCTCGTCGACCCCCGCACCGGGACCGTGGTCAGCCTCGACCGGTCCGAGCAGGCGCTGCGCGCCGCTCCGGACCCGATTCGCTTTCGCAGCATCGAGACCATCCTCGCCCAGCCGCAGTACGCCAAGGATCCGGTGCTGCGCCTGGCCGGCGTTGCGTTCGGCATCCTGGGCAAGCCCCGCCCGGCGAGCCCCGTACTGCGCATGACGTACGCGCAGACGCCGGCCTCGGTCGCCGCCCTCGTGCGGTTCGCCGACAGCCGCGGCGGGAAGATCGACCTGGTTCGCCGGACCGTTCCGCAGGCGCTGCTCGGGACGGGCCTGGTTCTGCTGCTGCTCGGTCTGGTGCTCGTGGCCCTGGGGCCGCGGCGGCCGCGGGGGCGGCACGCACGCTGATGACGAGCCGGCAGCCGGGTAGGGAAGGCACGGCCCCGAGGCGAAGGAGGGCGACGTGTGGTCGGTGAGCTCACGCCTGCGGCGCCCCGGAACGCTGTTCCGTCGAGGCCGCGTGCCCGGAATCCGGACCGCGAAGACGACGCTCGCGGCAGTGCTGGCATACGGCGTCGCGTCCTACCTGGACACGAGCACGGCGCCGGTGCTGGCACCGCTGACGGCGCTGCTGGTCGTGCAGTTGACGCTGTACGAGACCGTTGCCTCGGGGTTCGGGCGGGTCGCGAGCGTGCTCGCCGGGGTTCTGGTCGCTGTAGGGATGGCGGAGGTCGTCGGCCTGACCTGGTGGAGCCTGGGCCTGGCCGTCGCCGGCTCGCTCGTCATCGGCAGGATGCTGCGCCTCGGGGCGAACCTGCTCGAGGTGCCGATCAGCGCGATGATCGTGCTCGCCGTCGGGGGCAGCGAGAAGGTGGCCCTCGGCCGGGTGTACGAGACACTGATCGGCGCAGCCGTCGGGGTTGCCGTCAACCTCGCGATCGCCCCGCCGCTGTACGTGCAGCCGGCGGAGGACGCCCTCGGCGAGCTCGCCGAGCGGATGTCGCGCTTCCTGACCGACCTCGCCGCCCAGGTGCGCGTCCAGTGGTCGCGTGAGGCTGCCGACCGCTGGCTGAGCCGGGCCCGAGCGTTGGGCGCTGAGGTCGCGCGAGCCGACGAGACCCTCGGGCGCGCCGAGCAGAGCGCCCGGTTCAACCCCCGTGGTCGGCACGCCCGCCTCGCCCGGCCGCGGCTGCGCGCCGGGATGACCGGGCTGGAGCAGGTGTACGTGTCGTTGCGCAGCCTGTGTCGGGCGCTGCTGGACCGCACCTACTTCGTCCCTCCGCAGCAGGTCGGCGCCGCCTACGACCCCAAGGTGCGGCACGAGCTCGCGTCGGTCTTGGAGGCGACGGCCCAGGCGGTGGCCCACGTCGGTGACTACACCGCCCGGGCGGTCTGTGCCGACGAGGCCGTGTCCGCGACCGACGCTGCGCTGGACGAGGTCGACCTGAGTCGCGACCGGCTGGCCGGCTTGCTGCAGCAGGTGATCGACCCTGCGGTCGACGCCGCGTCGTGGCAGCAGCACGGGGCACTGCTGGCCTCGGTGGACCGCCTCCGGGTTGAGCTACGGGCCGCCGTCGAACCGACCGACGAGAGCTGGCGGCCCGTCCCCGTGACCCAGCGGCAGCGTGAGGCGGTGCGGCACGCGGCCGAGGTGCCGCTCAAGCACCTGCGCAGCCATCGGGATCAGCCGCCGCCCTGAGGGACCGCCGTGTACCGGCTCCGGTCGGGTCAGGCGCTCTGCCGCTGGAAGGTCCTGGTGCCCCAGGCGGCGAGCAGCGCCCCGAGCACGAGGGTCACCGCGATGCCGATCACCACGTCGCCGTCGGCGAAGTCACCGCGGAACAGGGCGCGCGTCGCGTCGACCACATGAGTCAGAGGGTTGAGCTTCGAGGCGTTGCGCAGCCAGGCCGGCGCGAGCGTCATCGGCAGCAGCACACCGGAGAGCAGCAGCAGCGGCAGCGAGACGCCCTGGATGAACGGCGCAAAGGCGTCCTCGTCCTTGAGGATCAGCCCCATCGCGTAGGACGCAGCGGAGACGCCGAGCGCGAGCACGCAGACCAGCGCCAGCGAGGCCACGACGCCGGTCCACGAGGCGCGCAGGCCGAACGGCAGCGCTACGGCCACCAAGACGATGCCCTGCACGCCGATCGTCACCATGTTGCCGAGCGTGCGACCGAGAATCAGCGACAAGCGGCGGGCGGGCGTGACGCGCTGGCGGTCGATCACCCCTTCACGCAGCTCCTGGATGATGCCGAACCCGGCAAACCCCGCCCCGAAGATCGCCAGCTGCAGTAGCAGGCCGGGCACGAAGATCTGCCACGACGCGTTGCCGCCGAGGCCGCCGCCCGACACCCGCTTGAGCAGCGGGCCGAACAGCACCAGGTAGAGGATGGGCTGGGTCAGCCCGAAGAAGACCCAGACCGGGTTGCGCAGCAGGATGCGCATCTGCCGCTGGAAGACGACGAGTGTCTCGGTGTACACGGTGGCTCCTCAGACGCCGGCGGTAACGGTGGCGGCGGGCTCGGCGGGGTTGGCCTTGGTGGGGTTGGCGGAGTCGATCGCCACTGCGTCCTCGCGCAGGGAGCGGCCAGTCAGGGTGAGGAAGACGTCGTCCAAGGAGGGTCGGTCGACGCTGACCGAGCTGAGCGTCAGCCCCGCGGCGTCGACGGCGCGCATCAGTGGCGCCACCGCGACGGCACCGTTGTCGACCGTCACCAGCAGCTCGCCCGGGCGGGTCACGACGTCACGGGGATCCGTGGCGCTGCGGACCGCGCTCGCTGCCCGGACGAGATCGTCGTCGGTGGCGGCGTCGAGCGTCATCGTGACCACGTCGCCGGCGATCCGAGCCTTCAGTGCGTCGGGCGAGTCGTCGGCCACGATGCGGCCGTCGTCCATCACCAGGATGCGGTCGGCGAGGGCGTCGGCCTCCTCCAGGTAGTGGGTGGTGAGCACCACGGTGACGCCGTCGTCGTCGCGCAGCGAGCGGATGTGCTGCCACAGGTTGGCCCGGCTCTGCGGGTCGAGTCCGGCGGTCGGCTCGTCGAGGAAGACCAGGCTCGGGGAGTGCATCAGCCCGAGGGCGACGTCGAAGCGTCGCCGCTGGCCGCCGGACAGCTCCAGCAACGCCCGCCGCTCCAGGCCGCCGAGGTCGAGGCGGGGCGCGAGGTCGGCCAGGCGGGCGGCGGGCGGACGCCTTGGAAGTGCCCTGCAGCCGGGCCTGGGTAACGAGCTCCTCGCCGACCAGCGTGCCGGCGCTGGGAGCGGCACCGACCTGCGCGACGTAGCCGATCGCCCGCCGCACCTGGCGCGGCTCACGCACCAGGTCGTGCCCGGCGACGGTGGCCGTCCCCGCGCTCGGCATCAGGAGCGTCGTAAGCATCCGTAGCGTGGTGGTCTTCCCCGCCCCGTTGGGCCCGAGCAGGCCCTGGTGCGAAAGCTGCGGGCGAGTCCGCGAGCGTGGATCATGCCTGGCTCCTCTCCGATCGCCGTCACGTTGACAGGTCCCTGGGCAATAGTCAAACTTGGCTAACGCCGGACACCTTTGCCGGGGCCCAGCTCGGGGAAGCCGGCGTCGCCGCTGAACCGGTAGGCACCGGCGCGCAACCGCCGTTGCAAGCCCTTCGCCCAGTCGATCTCGGCCCGGGTGCGAGCTGAGACGAAGTCGAGGATCTCGC
>JAABUZ0100007682.1_pt1 | contig 12916 bp, 11 predicted proteins | sample 5562091 | NCBI WGS metagenome assembly JAABUZ01 (sample SAMN12813069, study PRJNA571459) | rock metagenome | isolation source: Antarctica rocks | place: Antarctica: Victoria Land, Linnaeus Terrace sud | collected 2015-12-21 | reverse complement strand
GGTGGACGCCGGCGAGGCCTCGCAGAGGAGGGAGACGAGCGCCCGCCGGCGGACGCTCAATGACCGCCATTCGCGGCTCCGAATCACGTTTATGTCCAAAAACGTGACTCCTACGCCGGGGCCCGCGGACAGCAGCTCGCCAGCCACTCGGCGATGATCAGCATGGCAAAAATGAGGCCGACACCGCTATGACCGCCGAGGAGTCTTCGGCCCGGGCGTTCTGGGAGCGCCGGGCGCCCGCCTGGCAACGACACCTCCGCACCATCGACGAGCACCTCGCCATCTACGGGCGACCTGCCATCGACGGCCTGAAGATCACAGAAGGAGACCGTGTCCTAGATCTGGGCTGCGGCCCCGGTACCACAACACACGAGTTAGCGCACCAAGTCGGACCGCGCGGACGCGTGCTCGGCGTGGACGTCTCGCCGGCGATGGTCTCAATCGCCCGTCACCGAAACGCGGGCGTCGCAAACGTCCGTTTCGTCGTGGCCGATGTTCAAATTGACGAACTCGGACATGGGTTTGACGCCGCCTACTCGCGCTTCGCCATGATGCTGCTTCCCGACCCCGCAGCCGGACTGGCAAACCTCCGCGGCGCCCTGAGGGTCGGGGGGCGGCTTGCCTTCGTGACCTGGGGGCCCTTGCGTGAGAACCCATGGATGTACGTGCCGCGTCTCGCAGCGGCACCACTGCTCGGCCTGAAATACACGCTGCCGGGGCCGGCCGAACCCAACCCCTATCCGTTCAGCGACCCCGACTCGATCCACGAACTCCTCACTGGAGCCGGCTTCGTCGATATCGCCGTCAAAACTGTCCACGGGGTGCGACGGATCAACCACGATCACGCCGACCAAGACCTCACAGGCCTCATGGAGGAAGGCGGCGCGCTCGCCGACCGCTGGGACTCGACCGTCGCTCCGTCGACCCGAAGTGACTGCATCCAAGCCATCACCGAAGCCATCCAGCCCTACCACGCTGAGGATGGCTGGCACCTGCCCGGCATGGCGTATTGCGCCACCGCTGGCCGGCACTGAAGGGCCCGGCCTGGCTCGGAACGCTCCCCCTGCGCCCGAGGGCCTCAGCGGCCGCCGTCTGCAGCCATAGTCACAAAAACGGTCAAAAACGTGACCGGACGGGGATGCCTGGATGATTTGAGGCGGCTTATTGAGCTTCCAGTAGCAACGGCGCAGTGCTGGGGCTTGTCGGCTCCCGGGTGGTGGGCCTGATGGCTGCTCTCGACGCCGCGCCTAACAATGCTTAGACGCGGATTGCGCGTTGATCTGCCGCGTCTAATGCGCCACGGCGACGGGGTCGAACAACGCCGATCTGCCGCGTCTAACACGCGAGGCGGCACAGACGCCCCTGCGCTGACGGCCTGCAGCTCGTCCGAACCGCGTCTAACGCTTAGCGTGCAAATCTGCGCCGTTACTACTGGAAGGCCGTAGCTGAAAGAACCTCGCATCGGCCGGCGTCTGTGGCCACTGCCGCCGGCGGGATCGACAGTGCGCCTCGCGAGCGCAGCTCGATCGGATGCCGGCCATTACTGACTGCGTATCGCTCGGCGAGAAACGCCAGAGCGGGGCATCCACCGCGCGCGCCGACGTGGGCGCGTCACGGAGAACTCATGGTCGACTGTCGAAGACGCCGCGCTGCTTGAAGAGCGGAGGAACTCGCCCGAGGCGGATCCGTCGGCTCCTCCGTCCCTACGCCCGATACGCCCGATACGCCCGATACGCCCGATACGCCCGACCGCGCGGCCAGCCGGGTACTCGTCACGATGAGCATGGCAGCGACCGTCGCGGAGACGCCGCAGGCGAGACCGAGTGCGTGCGGCGAACTGTCGTAGATCGCCGGCCCGACCAGGGGCGCCAGCAGCAGGCCAAGAGCGTAGGTGAGACTGGAGGCTCCCTGGTAGCGGCCCTGCTGGTGGGCCGGCGCCATCCCGGCGACGTACGCCGCGGACACCGGCGCGAAGATGATCTCGCCCAACGTCCAGGCGAGGACCGTCGCGACGAGGGTCGGCATGCCCGTCGCCCACTCGGCTGCCGCGAAGCCCAGGCCGACGAGGAGGTAGCCCACAGCGACCGCGGCGGCCGGGTTGCAGCGACGCAGCAGCGGCACGAGTGGCATCTGGACCGCGAGGATGAGGGCGCCATTGATGGACATGAGCGCGCCGAAGTCGCCCGGCGAGAGGCCGAGGTCCCGCACCTTCAGGGGGAGCGTGACCTGCACCTGGAAGAAGACGGTGCAGAGCAGGGTGGCGCCGAGGAGGTAGACCAGCAACGGCTTGTGGCGGTGGAGGCCGATCGGACGGCCCTGCCGGCGCCCCCCCGCGGCGCCGTCGTCTCCGGAGGCAGCGAGACGAGGGGGCGGATGAACGAATAGCAGCGCGATTGCTCCGAACGCGAAGCACGTGGCGGCGTCGAGGACGAATACGTACGTGAATGATGCGGCGGCGATCAGACCGCCTAGGACACCGGCGCCGGAGACTCCAGCGTTCATCGCTAGGCGGTACATGGCGAAGGCCTCGATGCGGTGGTCTGGCGCCGTGAGCGAGTTGATGAGCGCGGCGCTCGCCGGGCGGTACAGTTCCAGCGCTGCGCCGGCCGCGAAGCACAGCGTCATGATCAGCCACAGCGTGGATGCGGCGGGTATGGCGAGGACTGTCGCGCCGCCGGCGAACATCGAGAGGACGATCGTCCCACGGGGTCCGAGCCGGTCGGAGAGCACTCCGCCGCCGAGGGCGGCGACGACGTTGCCGGCACCGTAGAGGCTCACCGTCGCACCCGCCTCTCCCGGCGTGTACCCGCGGCGCGTCAGGAAGAAGACGAGGAACAGCAGCGCGACGCCGCCGATGCGGTTGAGGAACGCGCCCGCGTAGACCGTCATGAGCTGCCCCGTCAGCCAAGGCGGCAGCCGAGGGCGCCGGCAAGGCAGGCCGGCCGCGGCGCGCTCACCACGCATGACGACGATCCGCGACGAAGTGCAATAGGTTGCCGTCGGCGTCCTGGAAGACCTCACGATAGGCGTGGTGACCGGCACCGAGGAGCCGCTGCTGGGCTGCCGGGACCGCAGCGGACGGCAGCCCAAACTCCAGGTGGCCGATGCCGTGATCGGCGGGCGCCAGACGCCGGGTCGCCTCCGGGTGGTGACCCTCGCTGAAGAGCACGAGCCTGGCTCCCTCGCCGCCAAAGAACACCGCGTCGCCGTACTCGCTGCGAACGGGAAGTCCGAGGACGTCCGCGTAGAAGTGGCGCTGCGCCTCTAAGTGCGAAGTCACTACCACGACGCCGTCAAGGCTGATGTTTGACATGGAGCACCGGTTCCTGCTCGTTGGCCGGTAGGAGCTGCTTGACCGCGTCCAGTGCCAGCGCCTCGGCCGGGCAGGAGCCGTGAGGCGCGATCACCCCCCAGCAGGCGCGGTCACGCCGCACGTAGCGTGACGCGGCCTCGGCCAGGTCCTTGCGGTCGATCCCGTCGATGAGCGAGAACAGCCGCGCGGTGTCGGTCGGTGTGCCACGACGGTGTGTCTCCGCGGCGGCGAAGCGCGCGCGGGACAGCATGTCCTCGCGCTCGAGCGCGTGTACTCCTTTCGTCATCGCGCGCGCCTTCGCCAGCTCGTGCTCGGTGACCCCGTCGGCGGCGAGGTGGTCGAGCTCGTCAAGGATGAGCTTCGTGGCGCGCTCTAGGTCCTCGCTGCTCAGACTCACGTAGATCGAGAGCGCGCCGACGTCGGACAGCGGCTCGAGCAGCGAACGAACCGTGTAGCAGAGCCGGCGGCGTTCACGGAGGGCTACGAACAGCCGGCTGCTCATCGATCCCGCGAGGATGCTGTTGAGCATCCGGGCGGCGAGCATCTCGCGCTCGGAGACGCGGTACGACGGTCCCGGGAGAGCGAGCACGACGTGCGCCTGGGCTACCTCCCGCTCGGCGACGAGGGCACGCGGCGGGTGTGGGCGCATCTGTTCGCGGGCAACTGGGGCGCGTGCTCGCAGCGCTGCGAAGTGCCGATGCACGGCATCGCCGGCGCGCTCGGGCGAGATGTCGCCGGCAAACGCCACAACCGTTCGCTCGGCGCTGTACCAGTCTGCGCGGAACGAGAGGACGGTCTCGCGGTCCAGCAGGGCAATGCTCGCGGGCGTGCCGACGATGTCGCGCCCCAGCGGACCGTCCCCGTAGAGGGCGCGTTGGGCGAGCTGGCGGACGTGGAGGCGCGGGTTGTCGAGGCGAGTGTTGAGCTCCGACAGCGCGATCTTGCGCTCGCGCCGTACCCGCTCCTCCGACGGCGCCGTTCGTAGAATAAGGTCGGCGAGCAGCTCGACGGCGTTCGTGAGCGACTCCGCTGGTCCGCGGATATGAAATGTGGTGTTCTCGCGATCGGTCGAGGCGTTGAAGCGGCAGCCGAGCGAATCGAGTTCGTCGGCGATCGCCGTGAGGTCGGGGCCATGGGGGGTGCCGGCGAAGACGAGGTGCTCGAGCAGGTGCGCTGCGCCCGCGGAGTGCTCAGGCTCGTGCCGTGCGCCGGCCTCGATCATCACGACGACGGAGAACGACGCCGCTGCGCCGGGCAGCGCCACCACCCGGACACCGTTGGGGAGAGTAAGCGGGGCGTGGTCCGCCGACGCCGCCGCCGTCACCGCGCACCCCCGGCGAGCCGGGCCTGCCCCACCCGGGCGTAGAAGAGCAGGTCGGTCAGGGCGTGTTCCAGCCGGCTGAGTGTCGGGGAGTTAGCCAGCACGGGAGTTCCCTCCTCGTCCGGCAGGAAGTCGTCCGGGATGGTCACCACTTGCTGCGGCAGCGCGAGACCGTACAGCCCGCGGACCACGATGCGCAGATGGTCGCAGACCTGCACGGCGCCGAGGCCCGCGCCATGGCTGACAAGGACCACCGGCTTGTGGCGAAACTGCGCGATCGCGAGGTGATCGAGGCAGTTCTTGAGTACCGCGCTGTAAGAGTTGTGGTAGACGGGCGAGACCAGCACGAACGCGTCGGAGTCGTCAGCTGTGCCTACCAGCGCCTGCACGTTCGGATCCGGGTGCTCGGCGGGATCTCGGTGATAGCAAGGGTTGGCGAGCGGCAAAGGAACCTCGCCCGGATCCCAGACCTCGCCCTCGGCGCCGCGTTCCGTGAGGATCGCGTCCACGGCCATGGCTGTCGCCCGGCAGTAGGAGCCCGGACGCACGCTGCCGACCAGTGTCATGACCTTCATGTCAATCTCCCTTGTACTGTTGCTGCCACGGTCGTGGCTGGGCGGTCGAGCCGGAGCCCCAAGTCGTGCAGAGCCGCCGCCAGATCCCACCTCGCCTCAAAGCCGAGGTCGCTTGCGGCGGCCTTGACATTGAGTGGCGCCTGGGTCGTCGCGCCATCGACAATGAGCTCGACCCCGAAGGCCCGCGTGAACGCTGCGCGCAGCGCGTCGCTGCTCGCGACGTGGCCCGTGCCAACGTTGTAGACGTGGCCGGCGGCACGGCGCGAGGTAGCTGCGAGCCATGCAGCCGTTCCAACATCCGGCGCGTAGAGCATCTCGGTGCCCGCAAGCCCCGCCTCCAAGACCACGCGTTGGCTGCCGGCCAGGGCCCGCCTCACGGCCCGTGCTACGACACCCGCGGCGACGCCGCCCCGGGTCGCCGGCAGCTCTCCGAAAATGCCACTCGGACGCAGGACAACGACCTCGAGATCGGCACCGACGGCGGCGAGCGCCAGCTCGCCCGCCAGCTTTGTTCGGCCGTAGGCCGTCGCTGGCCGGGGGACCGTGCTCTCTGCTAGTGCCGGCGCGGTCCGGGCGAGCCGCCTACCATAGACCGCAAGACTGCTGACGAGACAGACGCGGCGGATGCCGGCTCGCCGCGCCCCGTCCGCGACGCACGCCGTGGCGTAGGCGTTCTCACGGTACGCGCGAAAGGGCTCGCGCTGCGCCGCGGCGCCCACCATGCCGGCGGCGTGGACGACGACATCCGGCGTGCGCTGCGCGAACAGCCGTTGGATCTGGCCGGTGTCTGCGACGTCACAGCGCACGACCAGAACCTCCGAGCCGGCGACGCGCTCCACGTAGCGGTCATCAGGATTGACATCGGCGAGGGTCACGTCGACCCCGGCCTGCGCGAAGGCGGCGGCGACGTGCGTGCCCACGAGGCCGGCACCAGTGACGACGGCACGCTTCACGTCGTCGTACTCCACGGTCGCCGTCGCGGCGGCCCTCAGCGCGGACGCGGCCCCCAGTAGCGTGCTCATCGCGCCTCCCGCAGATGCTGGTGCAGTTCGGCGACGCGGCGCGCCCCCTCGACGACGACGGGCGTGTCGGCGCCGAAGCTCAGCCGAACGAAACCTCGCCCATGGTCGCCGAACGCCGCACCGGGGGCGACGGCGACGCCGCCTTCGCACAGGCAGAGCCGCGCGAACTGGCGTTCATCGTCAAGCGCAGCGCTCACGTCGAGCCACAGGAAGAGTCCCGCAGCCGGAGCAGGCAGCTCAAGCCACTCCGCACGTAGCACGTTGACGGCAGCGTCCCGCCGTGCCTCCAGGACGGACGCGACATGTGCGGCGAGCGCGTCCCCGGCGCCCAGGAGTACGACGGCCACCCGTTGCGCTTGTGTGCTGACGGACATGTTGAGCGCCCAGTGCATCCGGGAGATCTCGGCCACGACTGGCTCCGAGCCCACGGCGTATCCAACGCGCAAGCCCGGCGCGGCAAGGGCCTTTGAGAGCGAGCCGAGCGCGACTACCGGCGGCCCGTCGCCGAGGTGGGGGAAAGGCGACGCGGCCGCGCCGTCATACACGAGGCCGGCATAGACGTCGTCGGTCACTACCGGGGTCCCCCGCTCGCGCGCCCACGCCGCGATCGTCGCGCATACCTCCGTCGAGGCAACCGCGCCAGTCGGGTTCGCGGGCGAGTTCCAGACGAGCAGCCCGCTGCCCGCGACGGCGGCGGCATCGTCGAGTGCGGCAGACATTGTCGCGGCGTCCAGCGCCTCCGCTCGGTAGCCGACCGGGACCCTGCCGAACGCCTGCGCCAGCGACCGAAACGCCGGGTATCCCGGGTCGGGCACGAGGATCGTGTCACCGGGAGACGTCAGCGCCAGGATCGCGGCGGCGAGCGCTCCGGAGGCGCCGTGCGTCACGGTGACGCCACGGGGGTCCACCGGCGCACCGTACTGGTGCTCGGCGCGCTCCGCGATCAGTCGCCGCAGTGCCGCCAGGCCGGCGGGCGGCGCGTAGGCGTGCACGTCGACATGCGCCGCGGCCCGCGCGACCTCGCCGCCGACCGGTGCGGGCAGGGGGACGCGCGGCTCCCCGAGGTCGAGCGCTATCGCAGGCTTGGGCCGCCCGAGTGCGGTCGTCGTCGGCGCGGGCCGGGCGAGAGCGCCCGTCACGTCCGCGCCCGATCAAGTTCGCACGCCCCCGCTCCGGCGAACTTCACACTGATCTCGACACCACATGGGTCGACTACGAAGCCGCCAGTCGCCGCGAACCGCGCGGGGTCGCTGATGCGCTCGCGGTACCGCCGCATCTGGTCACCGAACCGGTCGACGGCGATGTCGTGGGTGAGCACGACCGACCCCGGCGCCAGGAACGGATAAGCCACGTCCAGCAGTGGCGCAAGGATCCCCTTGCGCTCGTCAGGGTCGTCGGCGTCGAGCCACAGAGCGTCCCACCCGCCGCCGAACATCGGCGGCGCCTCTCGCCCGTCTACCACTGCGTGCTCGACGGACCACCCTGCGGACGGGTCCAGATTCGCCTGGCTCATGGTGATCGCGTCGGCGTCCACGTCAACCGCGAGAGCGACATTGCCGTTGTAGAGGCGCTCGGGCCCGAACCCCGGTGCGGAGAGCCACGCGAACGCATGCCCCACGTACGTGCCGATGCCAAGCAGCCGCGCCGGGCGCAGCAGGCAGCCGACTCCGTACAGCACGCGCGCCATAAGGGGCGTGATCGTCGTCGCGGGCACGTGGAACCGAGCGTGGATCAGCTCCCGCAGCCGCGCGTAGCGGTCCCAGTCAACCGGCTCGCCCGCCGGCAGCAGGTCGGCCTCGACCGCCGCGGCGAGGACTCGATCAGCGAGCGCGTCGGCTGTCTTACGCGTGAGCGGCCGCATGCCAGGGGACCCTCTCGTCGGCAGAGAGACGTGCGACGTAGGTGCCGAACTCGCGCATCGCCTCGACCAGAGCCTCGGGACGACGTGCGCGCCGCGGATTGGTGACCATCGCGCTCTGCGGCGGCGTCCAGGCGCCGAGAGCCTGGACCGTGCCCCGCATGGCGGAGACGGCCGCATGCCCCGAGGTTGTGTCGCTCGCGACCACGAGCAGCGCGACGAGCTTGTTGACCAGTGGCGGGACCATGCCCGGCGCCGTGTCGTACGCGGCGCCGCCGAGCAGGTCCAGCAGGTTCTTCATCACGCCCGCCGGGCCGCTCCAGTACGCCGGCACCGAGAGCAAGATCGTGGCGTGGCCGCGCACCGCCGCGGCGATCCGATCTAAGTCGGAGCAGCAGTATGCGTCAACGCTTCGCCCGTCGAAGAACGGCAGCGTGAAGTCGCGTAGATCCAGCCATTCCCACTGCCCGCCCGCCGCGACGATCCCCTCGCCCGCCAGGCGCAGCAGCTCGCGCGACGCCGAAGGACGGTCAACGCCGGGCGCCGGCTTGCGGCTCCCGCAGACGAGAAGCACGGAGGCGTTCGCGTTGCTCCGCCCCTCGTCGGGACGGGCGACGGCGAACGTGCTCACGACGTCCACCCCGCGAGGAACCGGTTCATGTCTCGGCTCGGCGTGCCCTCCAGATCGATGCTGGGGACGTACGGAGACAGCTTGGGGGCGGGAGCGGGCGCCTGCACGCCGTGCTCATGCAAGAAGGCGGCCAAGTCGCCGAGTTCGCCCTTCGTCGCCTCGACAACGAGCGCGGCCAGTGGGGCGCCCGCGTCGCGGAGGTGGGCGAGGGCCTCCCGGAGTGCCCTCCGATTGCCTGCCTGCGCAAGCGCGAGCAACAGCCCCCCGACCGCCTGGCAATATCCCTCTTCGTGGCGTATGCGACTGGCGAGCTCGGCGGCCGCGCGGTACAGGTCCGCGGCGCGCTCCCAGGAGCCTTCGTGCCCCGCAAAGAACGCGAGCGCGAGGCAGACGCTGTGCTCGTAAAATGGGTCGCGACGCGCGGCGCAGAAAGCGCGCACGCTGGCCAAACGCTCCTGAGCCTCCGCGTAGCGCCCGACGCGCCCGAGCAGCACCGCTAGTCGGTAGTCGAAGACGGCCTGGAAGCTCGGCGAGTCCGCGGCCAGATAGCGGTCGAATGAACGCGTCCAGAAGGAGATCGCCTCCTCATAGCGTCCGGAGATCTCGAGCAGGAAGGTGAGGTTTGCCAGGAGGTTGTGACGCAGGTACGACCCTGCCGACGACGCGAGCCCCCGGGCCAAGCGGAATGCCCGCAGCTCGAGCTCGAAGGCGGTGGCTAGATGAGCTTCGCGAGCCTCGCGGTGCGGCGCGCCCTTCGCCTGCAGCGCCTCGATGAGCGCTTGGCCGTTGCAGAGCCAGGCCTGCTCCAGCGAGGTGGTGGGGGCATCGCCGTCGGCGTGCTCGAGCTCGGCGATGCCCCACGCGTACGCCGCCGACGCCTGGTCGAGGTCGTAGTCGCGCTTCGTGTGCAGCAGCCCGCGGAGGTACCACAGGTGCGCGCGCAGGTCGGGAGCGCCGGCGAGTTCAAGTGCGAGCGCGAGCTCCCGCTGGGCCGCCTCGATCGCTCCCCGCTGGGCGTGCGCGATCGCGACGAGGCGGCGCAGATCAGCCCGCGCAGCGTCGTCCCCCGCCTCCGGCAGGCCGGCCTGGCAGAGCAGGTAGACGCGCTCGTAGTTCTGATAGGCGAGGGCCCGGCCGATCTCGGTGACGATCTCCCCGCGGTCCCACCTGTCACGCTCCAGGCGCCACATCCCGGGCAGCGCAGCGCCCCCGGTTTCAACGCGCGCCACCGTGCGAACCCCCGGCCGGTCGGCCAGCGCGCCCAGAAACTCGACGCGGGCTCTCGCCGCGTCATTTGGCTGATAGCCGTCGCCCTGTGCGCCGGGCGGAAGGGCTGCACCAGCGACGACCAGGCCCCGAGCCCGGCCGGAGGTCGAGATGAGCAGCGCCGCGCGGTACAGCGCCCGAATCGAGGGCCGGTCCCAGCGTTTGAGGTCCGGCACCACGATCGCAAGGCCGGCCGGCGACAGCGCCGCGATCTCGGCGACGACGCGTCCGAAAGCGTCAATGACGCCAGCGTAATGGTGGGACTCGCGACTCACGCGTCGCGTGACGGCGAAGGTCACCGACTCGCCGACGCGGCGCGCATCAACAGAGTCGCTGCGCTGCTCGCCAGCCCCGATCAGCGGACGCAGCGCCTCCTCGTACCGCCCGAGCACCGCCTCGGCCTCGGCGCCGCTCGCAGCGAAAAGCTCGTCAAGCAGTGACGCCGCACTCACGAATTCGCGGAAGCCGTTGGGCGCCTGGCGCGCGACGACTACGTTGCCGAAGTCCGCAGGCACCACGGCTCGCAGGCGCTCGCATCCGGCGCTGGTCGCTCCTGCGGTCGCAACGAGCAGGAACGCCTCCTCGGGAGCGTTCCAGCCCAAATCGTCGCTACGGAGCCGCGTGTGAGCCGGCGGCCCGGCGACAGCGGCGGGAGACGTGATCGTTGCCATGCCATGCACCTCCCAGGTGCGGTGGGGGGGCGGCCACCGATAGCCGCCCCCAAACGCCTAACTCAGGTGTAACAGCGTCGCTACCACATCAGCGCGCGCTCTGCGGTCTCGAGCTCGGTTTCGAGCTCGTCATCTTCGAGCTCGGCGCTCACTCCTCAAGGAGTTCGTCCAGCGCGTTGCTCAGCTCGCTCTCGTTCACGGTCCACCTCCCTTCCTCGTTTGGAGATGCCGGGGTGACCCGACGGGTCGACCTGCAAGCGTCACCCGATGGCGACCGTTTCTGGCGGACCTCCAGCTTCGGCTCGTCTGCGGAATTGACTCGACGTGTCGCCACTGTTATGCCACGATCAAGCGATCTGTCCTAGTGATTAACCGAACAGCGAATCCGATGGCGATCACTTTCCTGCTCCCGACTGACGCGCTCGACCGAATCGCTTTTGCCTACTCGCCCCTGCTCGAGGCGGTCTTGAGCCTGCACGTGATCGTCGAGCCCAAACACCACCCGTTGCAGCATCCCTGGGTCCGGCAGATGCGCGCGCTGACACGGGGCCTGCGACGCGAGATCGGCGCCTTCTCGTTCACCTTCCGCGCGTACGTGCCGAACTGCTTCTCCCCCGGCCAGACGGGGGAGCTCCTGAGCTTCGACGAGGAGCTGGCGGAACTGTCGCGACTCCCGCCGGCGACGCTGCGCCTTGAGTTCACGCGCCCGCTCGACGAGCGGGGACTTGAGCGGAACGAGGAGCGCGTCGCTACCACGACGGGGCAGCAGCAGATCCGGGCGTCAATCGCCGCCCTTAGCCCCGATCAGCAGGAGGTGGCGCACCTCGCTCTCGACGCGCCGGAGGCGTTCATTGAGCGCTTCGCAGCGATGCTGCGCGAGTACTGGCAGCAGGCCTTTGCGGCCGAATGGGACCGACTGGAGCCGGCGCTGGCGGACAGCGTAACGGCCGCAGGCCGCGTGATCGCCCGCTTAGGACCGTACCCGCTGCTGGCGACCCTGTCGCCGGAGGTGCACGCTGACGCGTCGCGTTCGCAATTCTGGCTGACGCGCCAGCACGAGCACACGGTTGAGGTGGGCCCCGGCGAGCAACTGCTCGTGATCCCCTCGTATTTCGCGTGGCCGCACGTCCGCGTGAACTGCGACCCGCCCTGGCCACTCGGACTCGTCTACCCGGCGCCGCAGCTCGTGGCCGCGGCGCGACCAACCCTGCCTCCACCGGACCTCGTTCGCACACTCCACGCGTTGGCCGACGACACCCGGCTGCGCGCGCTGCGACTCATCGCTGATCGGCCGCGCTCCACGCAGGAACTCGCGCCGCTGCTGGAGATGACCGACGCCGGGCTCTCCAAGCACCTGCGGGTGCTCACCGAGGCCGGACTCCTCCGGCGACAGCGCCAAGGCTACTGGGTGCTCTACTGGCTCCAGCGCTCACAGCTCCCGTCGATCGGCGACGCCCTTATGCAGTTCCTCCACATGCTCGACGAGACGCGGGAGGCCCCGGCGACACAGACGAGCAAGCGCCGCCCACGAGATCGGCGGAGGTGATCGGGTCAATGGCGAGGCGGGAGACACGCCCGCCTCGTCCGGATGTCCCACGGCTAGGGTCGCAATGAGACGCGTACGTCCCTTTCTGGCACGTGTTTAGCTTTAGCTGAAGAAGCCAGCGCCTTCGAGAAGCGCCCCACTTGGGCGCCGAGTTGCACGGCCATGTTGGCAGTCATCTCACGATCGCGTCAAGCCTCCCGCGGCTCTTGGAGGTCGAGCATCCCGAAGCGCCCGACAGGCCGGGCTCGCCTAACCAAACATCGACGACCCAATCCGAGAGCCGTCAGACACAGCCCGTACCCGTATGGTCACGTTGGTTAGAAAATGACGCTCAGGTTGCCGCAACCGCCTGGGCCGTTGACGTTGACGTTGGTTGGAGCGTGACGGTGTGCCCGAGTCGTTCGAGTTGGGCGACGAATCGTTTGGCGAGCCGGTCGGAGTCGGCGCGGCGGGCGAAGTGGTCGCCGCCGAGGTCGTCGACGTCGACCTCGGCTTGGTGGCGGTCATCGCGCGGTGGCCGCGGCGAGCTGCCGCACGTCAGCCTGGCGCGCCTGCTCCACTGACCAGCCGACCGCGACCAGCTCAGCGACGAGCTGGGCGATCAGCTCGCCGATCTCCGCGGCCAGGTTGCCGACGGTCCTCGCTGATCTGCTGGTAGTCGCTGAACGCGCGGTGGATCGCCCAGTGGGCCTCTTGGAGGCCGGGGAGCACCG
>JAABUZ0100007681.1_pt1 | contig 12917 bp, 11 predicted proteins | sample 5562091 | NCBI WGS metagenome assembly JAABUZ01 (sample SAMN12813069, study PRJNA571459) | rock metagenome | isolation source: Antarctica rocks | place: Antarctica: Victoria Land, Linnaeus Terrace sud | collected 2015-12-21 | reverse complement strand
GCTCCTGATAGGCGGAGTCGTCGGCGCCGCCGCGGCGCAACCGGCTCCCCCACCCCTGTGCGCGAGCTCGGGTCCGGTGCCGGACCTCTCGGACGCCCAGGCCCAGAACGCCCGGACCATCGTCGCGGTCGCCTCGATCCGCGGGGGCGAGCAGGCGGCTCTCATCTCGCTCATGGTCGCTCTGGCCGAGTCCCAGCTCCTGGTCCTCTCGAACCCCAACGTCGCCGCCGGGCAGAGCCTTCCCGCCCAGGGAGTGGGGTCGGACCACGACTCGTTGGGGATCTTCCAGCAGCGCGCTGGTTGGGGGTCAGCCGCCCAACGCATGGATCCGGTTACCTCGACCACCCTCTTCCTGAACGCGCTGACGTCCGTGACCGGCTGGCACACCCAGGACCCGTGGGTGTCTGCCCAGGATGTCCAGAGGTCCGCGTTCGACGGTCGGCCCTCCGCGGTCAACCACTACTCGCCGGTCTACGGAGGCAACTACCTCGCTCAGCTCGACCGTGCCTCCGCAGTCCTGGGGACCATCAGCGTGTCCGGTGCTCCAATCAACTGCGGAGGTGGGTCCGGTGCTGCGCCGTCGGGATCCACGGACGCCTTCGGCCTTCCAGCTGACTACGCCGTGCCTGCGACGAGCTCGCTGCCGGCCCGGGCGGCGATAACCACGGCCCTCGCCCAACGCGGGAAGCCGTACCTCTGGGGCGCTACCGGCCCTGACCGGTTCGACTGCTCTGGTCTGATGCTCCCAGCCTGGTCCGCTGCTGGGGTCAGTCTCCGCCGGACCACCCAGCAGCAGGCCAATGACGGCAGTCCCACCAGCCTCGCCGCGCTCCTTCGGGCGACCTCGTCTTGGTCCCCGGCAGTGACGGCACCCTAGCGTCCCCCGGCCACGTCGGCATGTACATGGGAGTGGGCCTCGTGGTCCACGCACCGCGCACCGGCGACGTCGTCCGCGTCGTCACCCTCTCCTCCTTCACCGCCGACGGCGTCTCCGCCGTCCGCCACATCGGCTGACCCTCCGCCCGATGGTGCCCCACCCACGCCGTACCCGACCCGCACCGACCGGCTCACCACTCCCCCGAAAGGCCCCCTCATGAACCCCACCGTCGACATCCAGCCCAACACCAACGGCCTGCCCGGGCTCTCAGCCCTCGAGCAGATCGTCGGCGCCCTCCTGACCCTCGGCCTCATCGCCGCAGTGGCCGGGGTCGCTCTCTCAGCGATCGCCTGGGCCATCGGGTCGCACTCGGCAAACCCTCACGTTGCCGGGAAGGGCAAGACTGGCGTGCTGGTTGCCGGTGCCGCCGCCATGCTCATCGGCGCGGCCAACACGCTGGTCACCTTCTTCACCAGTGCCGGCGCGGCCGTCCGATGATGGGCCGCCGCCTCGAAGCCGCAGGAAGAGGACGCACTGGCCGGCGCACCCTCGTAGCACTCACCCTGCTTGCGCTGGCTCTGGCGCTCGCCGTCGCGGCTGGTGTGACGCGGGGAACCGCCCCCGGATCTGCCAAGCCAGGTCCGCCGCGCAGCCCCTCGACGACGGCCGGCGGCTCCGATGTACCCGTGGCCGCGCCGGACGAGCAGCTGGCCCGAGCCACCGCGATGCCGGCTGTCGAAGCCACCGATGACCCGTCGGATCTACCGCCCGAGGTGACGGCACAGTCGGACCTGTTCGCGCGAGCCTTCGTCACCCGGCTACTGACACAGGACTACCGGCGCCCACGCATGGAGCTGCTTGCATGGGTCCAGTCGCACTCCACCACCTCTCCCGAGCCCTTGGTGATGGGCCTGATCCCGCCTGACGTCAGGGACAGGTGGGCCGTGTTCTCCGTCACCGACTCGGCCGCCGGTGCCGCCCCTGTTCCGAGCGCATCCGAGTGGGATGCCCTGGCGCGACTGGGCGCTCGGACCGACGTCGAGGTGCAGCGCGTGAGCCAGCCCTACGCCTGGACCTCTGCCGTGGCCTCCGGGCGCATCACCGACCCCGGTATCACCGGCCGCGAGGTGACGGCCCTCGTGACCCTCCACTCGGTCGAGGGCGGAAGCCCGCGCACCCGCACGACGAGCGTCGCGTTGAGCTTCAACCTCGAGGGACCTCCAACCCGCGCCCAGTGGGGCTTCGTCACGCTCGCGGCATACACCGCCGTGCCGCTGGCGGGCTCATGAGCTGCGACGGCGTCCAGGCGCTCAACCCGCTGTGCCAGACCGGCGACTTCCTGCGCTCCCAGAGCGAGAACGCCGTCAACGGGGCCTTCACCTCGATGTCCGACCAGTTCGGTCAGGCCGCGATGAGCGCGACGACGTGGCTGTGGGCCGAGATGGACACGGCCACGAGTCTCGACCTGAGCTCCCCCGACCTGGTCCGGGAGCTCGGCGCCACCTCTGCCATCGCCGGCGTCCTGTGCCTCGGGCTGTTCCTCCTCCAGTTGACGACTGCTGCTCTTCGCCGCGAGCCCGGGGCACTCGGGCGCGCCCTCAAGGGCCTGATCATCAGCCTGGTGGGGTCTGCCGGAGCCATTGCCTGCACCCGCGTGCTCCTCGGTGCGGTCGACGCCCTCAGCGACGGCGTCGTCAGGTACACCATGGGCACCAACATCCAGGGCCTCGGCCAGAAGATGTCCTTCACCCAGCTCGCCTCCGTGCAGAACCCTGCAGCGGCGGTCCTTCTGGCGGTGATCGTCCTGTGCGCCGTCGTCGTGGTCTGGGTCGCGATGATGGTCCGCAAGATGACGCTGCTCATCGCTGCGGTTCTGGCGCCTCTGGCCTTTGCTGGCGCGACTGCGGACATCACCCGCTCGTGGGTGCGCAAGTGGATCGAGTTCGTCGCTGCCATGGTCGCCTCCAAGCTCTTGCTCGTGGTGATCTTCGGGATCGGCGTCTCGGTCCTCAACGGGGGCGGAACGGCCGGTTCCTCGACGACCCAGGGAGTTACCCAGCTCGCCGTCGGATCCCTCATCCTCCTGCTCGGTGGCTTTGCACCGTGGATGGCGATCCGCATGTTTCACTTCGTCGGCGACAGCCTCAACGCTGCGCACGCCACCGCTGCCCAGGCTTCCTCCGGGGCCAGGGCCGTCATCTCGGCGCCCCAGAAGGTGAGCTCGGCCCGCTGGCAGGCGCGATCGCTGATAGGCACACCTAGGGCGATCGCGTCGATGCCGAGCCGCCCGAACCCCGTGCCGGCGTCGTTGTACGCCAGCCTGCCCTCACCGAACCGCTCGGCCCACTCCGTGTCGGCGACACCCGGCGGTTCCCCCGGGCCGAGCCTGCCTGCCGTCAGTCCCGGCGCGCCCACCGAGCTGCCTGCTGCCACCGAGTCCCCCGGCAAAGCAACCCCTCGGCTGAGATCGCCAGAGCCGGCGGCCTCGCCGGCTGTCGAAGAGTCTCCAACGTCCCCACCGCAACGGCAGAAGCCGCCCGCAGCGCGGCGCCCTCAGGAGTGACGACACCATGAGCGAAAGAGACCAGGACACCGGGAACACGGTGCGATTTGGTCGCAGGCCGCAGCGCGGTCTGCTCCTCGGCTTCTCGTCGGCACGCGTCGCGTGCTTGGCCCTCGGGTTCGCCAGCTTCAGCTCCGCGGTCTTCCTCAACGGCCTGAGCGGCCTGGCCGTGGTCGCCCCGGTGTGGCTGACCCTGATCAGCCTTGCGTTTCTTACCTGGGGCGGGCGGTTTGCCGTCGAGGTCGCCCCGACCGTCGGCCACTTCCTCCTGCGACGAGCCGGGCGCCAGACCCGGTTCCGGGCCAGGCCCTCGACGCCTCGTCCGGCCGGGACACTGGCCCTGCCCGGTGACGCTGCTGCCCTGCGGTTCCACCTGGACGAGACGTCCGGCGCGGTGATGGTCCACGACCCACACGCCCAAACCCTCACGGCTGTGGCGGTGGTGCGCCACCCGGCATACGTGCTCCTCTCTCCCGAGGACCAGGCCCGGCGGGTGCACGGGTGGGGTCGGGCACTCGCGGGCCTGGCCTCGTCGAACCTTTCGCGAGTCCAGGTCCTCGAGATGGCGCTGCCCGACTCCGGACACGGCATCACCGGGTGGTGGAAGGAGCGCGGTGTCAAGGACGCGGGGCAGTGGGCGGTGCGCGAGTACGACGAGTTGGTGGCCAGTTGCGCCCCGGCGGCATCCGCTCACCGAACCCTGGTCGCGGTCGCGCTGGACCTCAAGGGGGCGAGTCGCGCGATTCGCCAGTCGGGTCGCGGGATCAGAGGCTCGGCGGCCGTGCTGCGACAGGAGATGACGGGCTTCGAGTCGGCGTTGCGCGCAGCCGAGCTGCAGCCGGGCGGCTGGCTCGCGCCAACGGAGCTCGCGGGAGTCCTCCGCGGTGCCTACGACCCGGACGTCCAGCGCCTCGTCGACCAGGGCGCGGCGGGACAATCGCTGGCCGCGGCGGGCCCCGTGGCGATCGACGAGCACTGGGACCACCTGCGCCATGACACCGGATGGTCCACCGTCCTGTGGGTCAGCGAGTGGCCGCGGGTGGCGGTCCCGTCCTTCTTCCTTCACGCGCTCGTCTTTCAGCCCGGGATCCGCAAGACGTTGTCGATCACCGTGACCCCACTCTCGACACAGCAGGCCATGCGTGACATCCGCAAGGCCAAGGTCGAGTACCTCACCGACTCGGCCCAGAAGGCGCGCATCGGCGCGGTCGCCGATCTCGCCGACGACCGAGAGCTCGGTGACGTCCTCGAACGTGAGCAGGCGCTCATCGGCGGCCACGCGGACCTGCGGTTCACCGGCCTCCTCGTAGTCACCGCCGCCAGTCGCGACGACCTCGAGTCCGCCGTCGCCCAGGTCGAACGGGCAGCGACCCAAGCCGGCTGCGAGACACGCCGGCTGGTGGGCCAACAGGCCCGAGCGTTCGCCTCAGCGGCGCTGCCCCTGGCCAGGAAGGTCGACTGAGCCGGTCCTCCCGGCCCGGCACCGGCAGCGCCTCGTCGTGCACGTGGAGGACCCCGCCCGCCCCGCTCCAGATAACGATCGGGTTGGTGGTGCGCAGATGGATCCAGTGCTCGGCTGGGAAGTCGTAGAACGCGAGCAGCTCCTGCAGGTCGTCGGTGATCTTGGCCGTGGCCTTGGGGAACTTCGCCCCGTACGCGTCCTGGAACGCCTTGGCCGCTTTGCGGGCGTGGTCCTTGTCCTCCCGTCGAGGAAGAACTTCAACTGGAAGATGACGGTCCGTCCGTCCAGAAACTTGACTCGGATGTCGATGCCGTCGTCACCACCTCGACCCTCGAGCGGCTCGACCGTGGCGTGGTCCCCATACTCGAGCTCGACGAGTAGCTGCACGTTCTTGTCAAACTCTGGCTGCGTCAGCTCGTGCCAAGGAATGGCCTGCTTGCGGTGCTGGTGCTTCATGTCGGACTGCCCTTGCTCGAGATCTCCTACCCCCAGTGTCTCGTTGGCTACCGAAATCTCCGTCGCGGCGCGCTGCACCGCGGAACCGGCTGACGCTCGCAGCCGGTGTAAGCAAGATGTTGGGGCAGGACGGGCTCTCACTCGGCACGCACCGACCACCCTCGAACTTGAGTTCAACAAGTCCCGGCGACGCCTGCGCCCGGGCGGTTCGACACGGTCGAGTGACTGCGTCTTAGTGGGCGGTGTGCAGCACCTTGCAAGACGCGCCCTATCTGGCGGAAGGACGCACGCTCATCGCAGCGTTCGGACTCACTTGACCGTGTCACTGGATGAGCGCACCGGCATGTCAGGACGTCTCGTGCTCGGGATCTGGACAAGTCAGTGAGGCGTGAGCCCGAACGTCGCGGTGAGAAGGGGCAGGTCACACCCTCAGCGCGATGAATACGGCTTCTTGCCCTCTGAAGGTTCAGCGGCCAGGTGTGTGGTCGCGGGGGGACGGCCCGAGGCTGGGCGGTTGGATCGGGTGGCGGAGGCCGACGGCCGCGCGATGCCTCGACCCGCGATCCCGGTCCCGTTAGCGGCGTGTCGTCCGGGTCGAGGTCCGCATCGAGCCGGTGCCGCAGATCAGCAGCGGGAGCCCATTTGCGGTCGTCTCCGCGTCCCGACTCCCCAGCAGCTCGCTGACCTTGGCCATCGCGCCGCGAACTCCGACTCGTGATCCGCAGGGATCTTGGCCTTCATCCGCACCGCCCGCTCCTTCGATTCAGCCGGTACCGCTTCTCGTATCTCCCGGGCATGACCCCAATCTTCACAAGGTTCAGAGTCTCCGGACATGTCCGGCGGTTCACCCGCGGGCCGGCTGACCGGGCTACAGTCGGCCTCCTGCCCGGTCGACTTGCCATCACGTGACTCACGGAACTGGGTCGGAGAAACCGGATTCACCCCGTCGTGTTCTCTTATGTTCGGGAGACTTGGCATGTCTGCGCGCCTGTAGGCCTGTTAGCACCTCGAGCGCCTTGAGCACTGCTATGGAGTCCTCATCACCGTGGCCCGAGGCGAGGGCCATCGTGTTGAGTGTCTGGGCAGCGCTTCCGACTATCAGCGGAATCCCGTAGCTTTCGGCCATGGCTAGGGCGAGGCGATTGTCCTTGTGCATCAGACGTAGGGAGAACGTGGGGGTGAAGTCGCCGCTTACTGCCCGTGCGGCGGCGTCTGTGAACAGCCCACTGACCGAGGCGGCGCCGGAGTCGATGACGACATCGACGAAGACACCGGGGTCCACTCCTGCCGCCTCAGCGAGCAGGAGTACTTCGGCGGTGATGGCGTTGATGGTGCCCAGCATGAGGTTGTTGAGGACTTTGATGGTCGACGCGGCACCTACTTCACCGACGGACTGCACCGCCCGCGCCAGTGGTGCTAAGACCTCGGTGGCGGTTGCAGAGGCGCCTACGGACCCGCTCACTGGCACTGTCCAGTGCCCCACGGCATCCGGGCGGCCCAATATCGGGCAGTCGGCGTAGTCCATGCCGACCGCAACCAGGATGTCGCGACAGGCTCGAGCGGTGTCTGGGTCGATGGTGCTGGTGTCGAGCACCACCACGCGATGACCGGCCGACTGGATCTGGCCGACGACATCGAGGACGACGGCGGGAGTGGGCAGGGAGAGCAAGACGACGTCGGACTTTACAGCGAGCTCGGCAAGGGATGACTCGAGCTGGAGTTCCGCGTCGCGTGCCCGGTCCAGGGCGTCGTGGCTGACGTCGAAGGCCGTCACGGACATGCCCGCGTTGGCTAGCGTGGTGGCGATACGCCGTCCCATGATTCCAAGGCCGACGACGCCGACCCGGGTCACGAAGCCTCCTCGGACGCTTCGGTGGACAGTGACGTGTTAGGCAGCGCCTCGGAGTCGGCATGTACGCGCTCTGAAATTCCGTCGCTACGAATGAGACGCGCGAAGCCCGGAAACGCAACAGCATTACGCAGCCCGCTCATGATCGCGTGGCGGTCAGGTGGAATGCGGGCTTCGAGAGCTCTGGCACAGCTATCACCTTGGGTTTATGTCCGAGGATGTCGGTCGCCTCATGGAGGGCTTCTTCGACGGTGGCTGTCGTGCGCGCACCCATGCCTCTGGCGAAGCTCGGCTCTTTGGCCTCGGCGATGTAGACGGCGCTGGTGTGCTCCCGGGCGATGCCGCCCATATAGATCATCGAGAAGGCGTGGAATGGGTGATAGCCGAAGTTGTGTCTGTACTGGTAAATCCACTCCGGGTCGGTTGCCAAGCGTTCCTCGTGCTCGCGCATGTCTGCTGGGCGCTGACAGGTCTGAAGCATCGCGTATGCCTCCTCGTAGGGGGGAAACTCGGACCGGTTAAACCATCCGTCGCATACGGATGCTGCGATGACGATCGGCTTGTCGACGAGTGCGTTCTTGGCCCGCACGACGCTCGACCCGATCGCCTGCATCATCAGGATGGGGTTGCTACCCATCCCTGCGCCATAGTGGAAGTTGCGGGGTATGCCGATGAGCAGGACGTCGGCCGGCTCGATGTCTAGGCGCAGATCTGTGCGTGCGGTGGCCAGGGGCCACGAAGCCTGTTCTACCTCGGGGATGCTGCCGGCGTACACACCCAGCTGACGCGAGCGTGAGTCCAGGACGGCGTCGACGCTGAAGAAGGGACGGGGCATGGCCGTCTCAATCTGGGCTCCAATGGCGGTGAGCTGATCGCGGAATCGGCTCGAGGTCGTGGCTGGTACGAAGTCGCTGCCATACATGGTGCCCGGGGAATGATGAGATGCTATAGAGCGCCAAGAAGTCAGGCCGGTGGCTGGCATCTTGTAGCCGCCACTGAATCCACCGTAGGGGTTTCCGGCAGTGTGCCCGATCGAGATGGTGAGGTCTGAGTCGATGACCGCACGATTGACCTGCACGATGTCTCCCAGTGTGGATCGGCCCAGGTCAACCATCCATTCCGGGTCTTCGGCGTCGTGGTTGACGATGTTGCCTGCCGGAACCCGACTCACCGCTTCGGCACCGAGGTAGTCGACGATCTCATCCCGACGGTTCTTACGGTGCAGACCGATGGCGCACGTCAGGCGGACGTTGTCTGGTCGGACTCCGGCCTGCTGGAGTTGGTCGAGGATCAGGGGGAGCACGACCTTGCGGTGCGCCGTCGCCTGCGTGCCGCCCTTGACGCGGTCGGGAAAGGCGATCGTGACCCTCGAAGTAGGACCGACTTGGCCCCGGATCGGATCACAGCCGAGCGGTGCTTCAAGCGCGTCTCTGGTCGCGGAGACGGGGTCGCGCAATGGCGGTGGCTCGTGGGTCGCGTTCTCGGACCTGACAACAACCGCGTCGTTCGGGATCTCCACGTCGAGGTGACCGTCTCCGTACTCGAGTTGCACGTGCATTCGAGTTCTCCTCTTTCGCGCACTAAGTTAGATAACTACGTTGGTGGTGCACGCGGACGCACCTATCACTGATGGTTGTGGCGTCACATCGTCGGCGGAATGGCCGCCCTTGCTTGGCGTAGCTTTCCAAATCTGCACACTTCTAGTCGCCTTCGACGTCCTTCGTCGTTGGCTCCCAATGGATCAGGAGAAGCGATAACAGCATGATCAGCGGGATGGCCGATAGATAAAGCAACGTGTGCGACAGTCCAGCGATGGCCAGAACAAGCGGGAAGACGTAAAAGCCGAGGATGGTGCCCACCCGCGACATTGCCTCGGCCCACCCCGTACCGGTTCCCCGGAATTCGGTGGGATATGAGAGCGCGGCCATGGTCTTTCCCTGCGACCCCGGCCCGAACGAGTGGCCGAGGATGAAGATCCCGATAAGGAGCGCGGATATGAACGCGGACACGTGTCCGTTAAGTAAACCAACCGAGATGAGCCCAGCTGCTGCGACGATGCAACCGATGACAGCCAGCTTACGGATGCCCAACCTACCGGTAAAGAACGGCTGACTGCCACCGCCGACGATGCCGAACAGGTTTAGGATGACCGTGCCTGTGATGATCGCCAAAACTCCTTTCCCGAAGATAAGCGCGACAATCACCGGTAGATAGAAGCCCACCGCGTAGTACTCCATTGATTGAAACCCAGAGATGATCGAAACAAGAGCCGTGCGCGGGCGGTAGGCGCGGCTGAATATCGTGAGCACTGCTACTCGCTTGACCGACTCAGGCGCCCCGTCGCTCTGGACGTCGAACTCGACTGGATAACCCTTCTGCAAAATTCTCGCTGCCTCCTGCACGCCGAGGTTGTGTGCAGCCCACATGGGGCTTTCATCGGCGTAGATGAACCGCAAGACGAGAATGATCAGGGCAGGCACCGCACCGAAGCCAACCGCCCAGCGCCACAGGTTGTCCCCCGCACCGAGTAGGAAGACGGGGAGCACGAACAGAGCCGAGAAAACGGTGGCGATGTACCACACCAACTGCCAGAAGTTGACATACTTTCCCTTGTCTTCGCGGCGACTGAACTCAGCGATAAGGCTCAAGGCAGCCGGCATGTCGACACCAACACCGACTCCTAGCAAGAACCGGAACACAAGAAGCACCACCAGGTTGGGCGCAAGTGCGGCGCCAATTGCTGCGACGACGAAAAGCATAAGATCCAGGATAAGTAGTTTGTACCGGCCGAGCCTGTCCACTAGATACCCCCCCAGCAGGGCACCGAGCAAGGCACCGAAGGCCATCATGGCCGTCACGGTCCCGAGTTGGAACGGGGTGGGGTGAAGCTGCGCCTGCAGAGACGGGATCCCAATGGCCAGACTGGTGAAGTCATAGGCGTCAATGAAGATCGAACCGAGAGCGATCCATGCGATGATTCGTCCGCGGCGGCTTCCTGTTGGATGGTTGTTGACGAAGTCGATCACATCTCGCTTTGAGCGAAGAACGACAGTGTCCATCATCATGCCCTCCCAGTCGGTTCTGCCAGGCGCGCGAGGAACTCACTCGCTCGGCGTGCACGGGTGCACACAGTTGTTTTAGGTCTTGACCGCGCCCGGCACGGTTGCGCTTAGCGCAGCACCGACGAGGGCAGAGAAAGGTTCGGCCCGGTCGTCGACGACCGAGGCGATAGCTTGTAGCAGCAGGAGCCGATCAGCCTGTACGGGAAGCCGCTGTTCGATCAACATCATTGCCAAGTGCGTGGCGGGAACCCCCTCGACCACCTGTCCTGTCGCCTTCATCGCGGATAGGGCCTCTCCCGCGCTTTCTCCTCCGCCGATACGACGCCCGAAGATCGCGTTCCGGCCGGCGACCCCCGTCACCTCGAGGTCGCCGACTCCGGGCAATCCGTAAACGGTCGCGGCTAGGCCGCCCAACTCCTGCGCGATGAATGCCATCTCCGCCGTGGCACGGCTGAAGATCGCCGACCGCAGATTATGGTACGGCAGCTGGTTCGGTTCGGACTGAGAAAGGCCATCCACAAAACCCAAGGCGATCGCGTACACGTTCTTCAGCGCAGCGGCAACCTCCAGACCCACCTCATCCTCCGACACCGATGGCCGATAGAGCGCGGTCCCCATCAGCGCCGCCGCCAACTCAGCCCATCTCAGGTGGGCGGATGCGAACGTCGCCGCCGTCGGTCGGCCCGCCGCGACCTCGTTGGCCATGCAGGGTCCGCCAACTGCGACTAGGGGGACGACGCCGAGGCCATGTTCGGCTGCCACCGATCGGACCGAATCAGTCAGGAGATGCACGCTCCCGTCCGACTCCCTGTTGAAGCCTTTCGAGCTCAGCAGCACACCTTGAGCCGTGGCCAAGTCGAATCCCGTCTGACAGACCCGCCGGGTGACCGCTTCAACGCCGGCCGAGGCCACCGCGATGATCAACCAGCCGGCGCCGTCAAGCGCCGCCGGCAACTCCTCGGCGCGATACAATCTCGTGCCAGCGGGAACGGGGACGTTGGTGCGGAGATTGCGTCCCGCCTCAACAGCGTCAAGCAGGTCGTCATCGAGCCACGTGCCCCACACACGAACCTCGTGGCCACGTTCGCGCAGCGGAGTCGCCAGGGCGGTGCCCATCGCACCGGCGCCAAGAATGGTCACCCCCTGCGCGACCGCGTCATCACCTTGCACACGGTTCGCTCCGGGAAGCGGCACCGGCTCATCTCCGGAAAGTCCATGCCCGGTCACTGGGCACTCCTCAGGTTGACATGGTGGCAGGATGCGTCCGGCTAGGTCATTAAGCTCGATCCGGCGGTGTGCCGCCGGTAGCGCGGCGTTCTTCTGTTTCGGGGTGCCCGGACCATTCGGGAGCTGGGGTAGGGCGCGTTCGGCGTTGGAGAGCTAGGCGTCGGCGCTGGCGACGGTCTTGCGGGCCGCGGCCCGGCCGGGTTCTTGACCTTCCGGTTGTTTGGGCCGATGTCCATCCCGTAGTTGGCGAGGGTGTCGATCCGTTGTGCGCGTTGAGCAGTTGGCGGACGCGCCGGGAAGGGCCTTTGCTCACGATCCAACATCGTTCTCCCTCTTGCACGCAGTCGTGCAGGCGTGGCGCCCAATGCGCCTGGTCTGATCAAGAACCTTGACGATGCGAGGCGATTGCTCGGTCTCAGCCATGGTCGTCAGGGCTCACGCCGTTCGGTGAAGCCGAGTCAGGACGAACTCACGGTGCCCTAGGACCTCCGCGGACGCCCACCTGCCCGATGCGGTCTTGAACACCATGTCGGTCGTGGAGTCCGCGGCCTGGTCGAGGTTCATGTCTCCGGTGATGACGCCGGAGACATCCAGGTCGATGTGTTCGGACATGGTGGCGGCGGTGTGAGGGTTCGCCGTCAGCTTCAGGACCGGAACGAGGGGGTTGCCGATGATGTTGCCCTGGCCGGTCGTGAACAGGTGCAAGGCAGCGCCGCCGGCGACAAAGAGGGTCACCGACTCCGCAGCCGCGGACGACGTGTCCATGAAGTGCAGCCCCTTCGAGGTGGGCGCCTCGCCCATCTCCAGGACCCCGTCGATCTTGGTCCGACCGATCTTCTGGATGTTCCCCAGCGCCTTCTCTTCAATCGTGGTCAGTCCGCCGGCGATGTTTCCTTCGGTGGGCTGTGAACCCATCAGGTTTGCCTCTTGGTCGAGAATTACCTTCTGGTGCTCGTCGAACAGACGCTGGAACTTGTGCCGCTGGCCAGGATCGACGATGCGCTCGGCAACGATGTGCTCGCCACCGGTCAGCTCGGAGGTCTCGCCGAAGAAGAAAGTTCCACCCGCCCCCACGAAGCGCTCCGCGAATCGACCGATCGTCGGGTTGGAGCCGAGGCCCGACGTCGTGTCGGACTCGCCGCACTTGGTGCTGATGAGCAGGTCCGTGAGGGGAACCTCCTCGCGACTCAAGGCCGTCGCATCATGAACCAGCGTCTTGGCTGCTCGACTTGCCCGCTCGATCGTCTTGAGATCCCCGTGGCCCTCGATAGAGAAAGAGACCACCGGCTTGCCGCTCTGGGCGATCCCATCGGCGACCCGCTTGGTCCAGTTCGGCTCGATGCCAATCACGACCACCGCCGCGACGTTCGGGTTCGCACCAGCGCCGATCAAGGTACGGAAGTGCAACTCCAAGTCGGGAC
>JAABUZ0100007680.1_pt1 | contig 12917 bp, 10 predicted proteins | sample 5562091 | NCBI WGS metagenome assembly JAABUZ01 (sample SAMN12813069, study PRJNA571459) | rock metagenome | isolation source: Antarctica rocks | place: Antarctica: Victoria Land, Linnaeus Terrace sud | collected 2015-12-21 | reverse complement strand
CATCGCCCTCAACCTCCTCCGCAAGGAAAAGACCGCGCGCTGCGGCATCAAAGCCCGTCGTCTTAAAGCGGGCTGGGACCAGCGCTATCTGCTCAAAGTCCTCGCCGCTTAATATGCGATTGCCCTAACTGCACTCCATAACTAACACGCTTTGCCCCGCTGGCATGGTACAATAACTCGAACGTTTGCGCTAGATACGATCCGTTGGTAGCGCTACACATAGGCGCACCGGCGGATGGAGAACCTCGTGACCCCGACCGATATCGAAGCCGCCGTCGCCGCGACCGATTGGGATAGCCCTATCGCGACCGTCAACCCGCTCGACCCCGATGTGCTGCTCTATGGCGCCGACCCCACGCCCGGCATCGTCTCGCTCGATGTGCGCAACGACGGGACCGTGACCGTGTGGCGGCGTATCGGCCGGGACGAGGTGGTGTGCGAGCGCGACACCTTCGAGCCGTGGTTCCTGGCCGCTTCGCTCGACGTGCTGGCTCCGCTCGGCGACCGCCTCGTCCGGCTGGAGCGCGGGCAGCCGGTCCCCCCTGATAAGCTGGCCGGCTACGAGGAGTTGGCCGGCGCCAACCACTACAAGTATCTGGTGCGCGCGCGCCGCATCGCCGACCTGCACGACCTGCTGACGCGCGGCTACGAGGAGCGCAACGACGGCTTGCAGGTGGCGGCGCTGCGCGAGATGCGCGGCGAGATCTATATCCGCGCGCACGTCGAGCAGTACCTGATCGCCAGCGGCCGCACCTACTTCAAGGGCATGGCCTACGACGACGTGCGGCGCATGCAGATCGACCTGGAGACGACCAGCCTCTCGCCGGAACACGGCCACATCTTCATGATCTCTATCCGCGACAACCACGGCTACAGGGAGATCCTGGACGCCCTGCCCGAGCGTGAGTTGCTGCAGCGCCTCGTCCAGATCGTGGCCGAGCGTGACCCCGACATCATCGAGAACCACAATATTATGGGCTTCGACGCGCCCTTCTTGGTAGCCCGCGCGCGCAAGAACGGCGTGCGGCTGACCCTCGGCCGCGCGATCCCCGGCAAGCCCAACGGGGCCGAGTTCGAGGACTACCAGGACTCGCTCAAGCTCGCCGCGGAGAGCCAGCGTTTCCGCCGCTACGCCCTGCCCGGCCGCGAGGTCGTCGACACTCTGCACGCCGTGCAGCGCTACGACGCGGTGGTGCGCCACATGCGCAATCATACGCTCAAGAACGCCGCGCGCTACTTTGGCGTGGCGCCGACCGACCGCGAGTACATCGACGGACCTCAGATCTACGCCGAGTACGGGCGCGACCCCGACCGCGTGCGCCGCTACGCCCTGCACGATGTCGAGGAGGTCGACGGCCTCTCGCGCGCCCTGATGGGGTCGACCTTTATGCTGGCCTCGATGGTGCCGCGCCCCTACGACAAGATTGCCACTAGTGGGACCGGCCAGGGCCTGATCGAGCCGCTGCTGGTGCGCGCCTACGTGCAGGCACGCCACTCCGTGCCGCGCGGCGAGGGCGGCCGCGAGTACGAAGGCGGCGCCACCGGGCTCTTCCGCTCCGGCGTGCTCTCGCATGTGGTCAAGGCCGACGTGGCCTCGCTATATCCCTCGATCATGCTCACCTTCAAGGTGGCCCCTCGCAGCGACCGCGACATCAACGCCATGCTGATCACGCTCGAATACCTGATGCGGCAGCGCCTGATCCACAAGCGCGAGGCCAGGCGCCTCCCGCCGTCCGACCCGCGGCGCGCCTACCACGACGCGCTGCAGGGCGCGGTCAAAATCCTGATCAACAGCTTCTACGGCTCGCTCGGCAACGCCGTCAACCTGTTCGCCGACGCCGACGCCGCGGCTGAGGTGACGCGGCGCGGGCGCGAGATCCTCTTCAAGATGCTCTCGCTGCTACAGGAGAAGCCTGGTGTCACGTTGATCGAAGCCGACACCGATGGCGTGATCTTCGGTACGCCGGAGGGCTGGACCGAGGAGCAGGAGAAAGCGTTGATCGCTGAGGTCAGCGCTGTGCTGCCGGAGGGCATCAACATCGAGCACGACGGCCGCTGGGCGCGCATGTACTCCTACATGGAAAAGAATTACGCGCTGCTCGGCTACGACGACACGCTCACCATCAAGGGCTCGTCGTTCCGTTCCAGCCGCAACGAGTTCTACGGTGAGCGCTTCTTCCGCGCCGTGCTGCCGTTGGTACTCGCGGGCGACATGGCGGCGGCGCGCGGCCTGTACATGGAGACGGTGCGGCAGGTCCGCGCGCGCGAGATGCCAGTGGGCGACCTTTCTATCCGCGCGCGCCTGACCAAGTCGCCCGAGGAATACCGCGCGGCGGGCCGCAAAGAGGAGCCTTACGAGGTCATGAAGGCGGCCAAGCGGCGCTGGGCGGCGGGCGACCGCATCTCGTACTATCAGGCCTCGCGCGGGCGACGCAAGCTCGTCGAGGACTTCGCCGACGACTACGACGTCGAATATTACGTGCGCAAGCTTACCGACACCTACTGCGCGCGGCTGGCCAAGGCTATCCCGCCGGAGCACTTCGCCGAACTCTTCGGCGAGCAACTGACCCTCTTCGCCACGCCGCCCGAAGACATCAAACCGCTTGTGGTGGTCGAGAACACGCTCGAAGACCTCAAGGGCAGGATGGCATAATACGTGGAATGGAGGTAAAAGATGGCAGGAGAAACGAAGCGCGCGGACAGCCTGGGGTCATTTATCAAGAATCTCTCCGAAACGGCGCTGGATTTTTTCGCCGACGGGGAGGTGGACACGCCGGTGCTGCACTTTCTGAAGGACGACGCGATCGGCGTGCTACCCCTGTTCCCAGTGCCCGGCCTGGAACCAGCGCACATGGCCCGTCTGGTCGTGGGATTGTATGACCCGCCGGTCGCTGTCGTCCTCGCCGAAGGCTGGGCGACCAACCTGGCGCTGCCCAAGGACGTCGACGAGGCGCTCGCGGGGAAGCGTCCCTGGGACGAGGTGAGCGCGCGGGTACAAAAGCGCGTGACGCCCGCGCTGCGCCACTACCCGGCGCTGGCCGAGCCCTTGCGGCGCGGCGACGTGGAGTCCCTCCGTGGCAAGCACCGCATGGCGCTGACCTACGCCTGGCACGACGCGACGATGGGTCCGGTCGTGCGCGACGGCAAGTCGCTCAAGAGCTTGCCCGAGCACATGCGGCGCAAGATCATGACCCTGTTCGGTGAGGATCGCGACGGCCACAGCGAAACATTGCTGTGGCGAATCGAGCGGCGCAACGGCCGGCGTCACTTCGTGCAAGAGCCGCTGGAGGGAGCGGACCAGTACGCCTCGCGCTGGCGCCCCCTGTACCTGGCGACCGAGATGGCCGCGCGGGCAGGAACACCGACGGCATTCGTGCGCCTACGCGTGCGCGAACTCTGCCGTGAGCAACTGAGCTCATACAAATTGGTCGAAAATATCGCCTTCATGGACACGGCCAACTACTTCGGGACGCCGCCGCCCTACAAACAATAATGCCTCAGAGGTTTCTATAACCATGTCCACTTTCCGCCCGCAAGGGCTCACCTATGACGACGTGCTGCTCGTGCCCAAGCGCTCGGCCGTGGCCTCGCGCAAGCATGTAACCACGACCACGCGACTCTCGCGCCAAATCACCCTGGGTATCCCCATCGTGAGCGCGAACATGGATACTGTTACCGAAGCGCCCATGGCCGTGGCGATGGCGCGCCAGGGCGGGATCGGCATCATCCATCGCTTCATGTCCATCGACCAGCAGGTGGGCCAGGTGCGGCAAGTGAAGCGCGCCCAGGGCTCCGTCATCGAGCAGCCCTATACCATGCTGGCCGCCCAGACGCTGGCCGAGGCGCGCCGTCAGTTGTCCGAGCAGGCCGTGAGCGGCGTGCTGGTGGTCGACGGCGGCGGTCGCTTGCTTGGCATCCTGACCGCCCGCGACATCCGCTTCGCGACCGATCCGCTACAGCCGATCTCTACACTGATGACGCCGCGTGAGCAGCTGGTGACGGCGCCGCCGAGCGTCGAGGCCGCGCAGGCGCGGGCCTTGCTCGACCAGCATAAGATCGAGAAGCTGCCCCTGGTGGACGACGAGGGCATAGTCCGTGGGCTGATCACGAGCAAGGATCTGCTACAGACCAACCGCTACGGCGACATGTCGCTCGACGGCAAGGGACGGCTGCTGGTCGGCGCGGCGATCGGCGTGGTGGGCGACTATATGGAGCGCGCCGAAGCCCTGTGGCAGGCCGGCGCCGACGCGCTGGTCATCGACATCGCGCACGGCCACTCCGATCATGTGCTCGCGGCCGTCCACGCCCTCAAGGGACGTCCCGGCCGTGGCGACGTGATCGCGGGGAACGTCGCCACGGCCGAGGGGACGCGCGAGTTGATCGACGCGGGCGCCGACGCGGTCAAGGTCGGCGTGGGCCCCGGCTCCATCTGCACCACCCGCATCGTCACCGGCTTCGGGATGCCGCAGCTGACGGCGGTGCTGGAGTGCGCGGAGGAGGCGGCGCGCGACGACATTCCCGTCATCGCCGATGGCGGCGTTAAGGCGTCCGGCGACATCACCAAAGCCCTGGCCGCGGGCGCGAGCACGGTGATGCTGGGCAGCGCGCTGGCCGGCACACGCGAGAGTCCGGGCTACACCGTGACGCGCAACGGCCAGCGCTACAAGATTTGCCGCGGCATGGCCTCGGTGAGCGCGGCCATCGGACGCCAGGAGCGTGAGCAGCCTGATGTGGCGCCAGACGATGGCTTCAACGAGGTCGTGCCCGAAGGGGTGGAGGCCGTCGTGCCCTACCGCGGCGACGTGGCGGACATCATCTACCAGCTTGTCGGGGGCCTGCGGTCCGGCATGAGTTACTGCGGCGTGCGCACGCTGCCCGACCTGCGCGCGCACGCCACGTTTGTGCCCATCACCGGCGCCGGGATGCGCGAGAGCCAGCCCCACGACGTGCAGGTGCTCTCGTGAACGCGCACGAGAGCGGCGGTCGTAGGTAGACCGGTAGGCCCGGCAGCTAATTGGAGGACGCGGATAGTCGACGTGGAGCCAGTAGAGCGCCGTCGGCGAGGCGCGGGGTATGTCCGTGCAGCAGAGCAGAGTGGTGGATCTCGCCGCTCGCGTGGGGCACGACGCAAAAGCCCCTCCAGCATAGCGCCGGAAGGGGCTGTGAGGTTGGTGCACCCGCCGCGATTCGAACGCGGGATCTCCGGCTTCGGAGGCCGACGCCTTATCCACTGGGCTACGGGTGCATGGACCCTTAGATTCTACAAGGTCCCGCTTGAATGAGCAAGACGGACGCGCCGTTCCGCCGTTCGGGTGCGCCCCACGATGGGTGGACATGGTTATCCTAGACTGAGATCCGTCCCATACTGGACCAGCCCGAGCCTGCGCGCCACCGCCTGCGAGGCAAGGTTGTCCCACGACGTGCTGTAGAGCGGGATGCGGCCGGTGGCGCGGATAGCGTAGGCCCACCCCGCCACGACGGTGGTAGCGTAGCCACGCCCCCGATATGCCTTCAGTGTCTCTACGCCCGCTTCGGCGGCTTGATCGGTGAGGCGAGCGCTGTGGCAGAGGGACACGGCGGCGCCATCCTCGATAACCGCCATAAACGGCTCGTATCTCTCGAACTCCCGTGCGGCTTCATCCAGATCCCAGGGCATCAGCCGCAGGAGGTGGAGGTCCGAACGCGTCATGCGCGTGACAGCGGCCGGGGGAAGCTCATCGGGGAAGCGATAGGCAGGCCCAGCGTACTGCCACTCGACTGACGCGCTCTCGCGGTCTGCCCGCAGCGCCGCCAGGAACGCGGCCATATTGCGCGGCTCCGCCCGCAGGTCGTCGCACACTGGCTCCGCGGACGCCAGCCTCGCTAGCTCTCGCACGGTCCCCTCGACCACGTCGTCGCGGCAGCGCCAGAGATTGCCCTCTCTGGTGCGCCCGAGGAAGAAGCGCGGCGCGCGATCGCCACCTGGCTCGTTCACGTAGAGGATGCGACCACGCGGGTCGTGCATAAACAGCGCGTCGACCTGTAGCTGGAGGAGCCGTAGATCGGAAACGCCCATCAACCAATGTCCCCTCGGTGGCTCAGGTATGGCGCCCATACCGATCCTGGTAGGCTTTCACGGCCGCGGCTTGCGCGCGCGTTTCTACCGACCCTGGGCGGACCGCCCGCACACGGGCGATGGCCGCGTCGGCGGCGAGCCCTTGATAGACGAGATAGCACGCGAGGAGCGTCCCGGTGCGCCCCTTCCCCGCGCCACAGTGGACGGCAACCCGCTCGCCGGCGGCGATGGTCTCCGCGATAGCCACGGCGCCACGGTCCAACTGCGCAGGCGATGGAGGCGTGAAATCGGCGACGGGCAGGTGCAGCTCGGTCAAGCCATGCCGCGCGAGGCGGGCGCGATCGTGCGGCCGCTCGTGTAGTCTTATCCGCGCTTCCCTCCGTGTCACCCTCCATCTCCTCGACCTGCGCGGGAGGGATCGAACGGCTGCACCGCCGCCATGAGCAGCCCCCCCACGAGGACAATCGCCGCCGCCGCCGCTAGGGCTGGGCCGAAATCGCGCGTATGGCCTACCAGGACCGCGGCGAGGATCGGCCCCGCGATCTGACCCAGCCCAAAGGCGGCCGTCAACAATCCGATAATGCCGGCGGACCGCTGCGGCGCGATATGCCCGGCCAGGGTCAGGGTGAGGGTCGAGATACCAATGAATGTCCCGCCGAAGAGGACGGCCGAGACAAGCGCGGCCCCTGCTCCCCCAAACAGAGGCAGGCCGATTCCACACGCCTGCACGGCGTAGGCCAAGGCGAGCGCTCGCGCGTACCCGATGCGCGCCGCCAACCCGGCCCAGACGATGCCCGACGGCGCCGCGGCCAGCCCGACGACGATCCAGACACTCGGGCCGAACTCGCCCAACCCGCGCATCTGATCGACGATGGCGACCAGAAATGTCCCGGTCACGATATAGCCCAGCCCTTCGAGGAAGTACGCCAGAAAGAGCAGGGCCAGCGCCGCGCGGACCCCGCGCCCCAGGATCGGCTGCGCCCGCGCCATCGTCGCGGCCGTACGGTGGTCCAGCAGGAGCCAGCGCCAGGCGGGAACGATGGCGCCGGCGGCGAGGACGGCGAGCACGAGCCAATCGCCACGCCAGCCCAGCGCGCCGCCCGCGACGCGGACGACCACCCCCGACAACGCGATCCCCACGCCAACCCCACTGTAGAGCCACCCGGATAGGGACGCCCGCCCCCCCTGGCGCAACGCGTCTAGAACGATGCCCGACGCCAGGACAAAGACCCCGGCGCTGGACAGCCCCGAGAGAAAGCGGATGACGCCCCAGGCGACGAGGCTCGTCGTACTCGCCATGAGGGCCGTCGTCACGACCACCGCGAGGAGCGACACCACGAGGACGCGGCCGCGCGTGGCGCGCGGGATGACGGCGGTCGCGAGCGCGCCAGCGAGATAGCCGGCGTAGTTGGCGGAGGCGAGGAGCCCGGCCTGGTTCGTGTCGAGGTGGGCCGCCGCTTCCATGGCCGGCAGAATAGGGGTGTAGGCAAAACGCCCGATGCCCATCGCCACGGCCAGGGCCGCGCCACCGGCGACCAGGAGGCGCAGAGGCGCACGTCCCCCTCTCTCCATGTGGCGTTTACCCTCTGCAGGCGCGGCGCTACGTGACTTCATCGCTATGCAGAGGCACAGACACCGTGAACGTCGTCCCCACACCTTCCTGACTCTCCACCGTGATCACGGTTTATCCCACGATGAAACAACGTAAAGACGTGCGGAATGTCCGCGGCGGGGATGCCGATGCCCTGGTCCTGGACGACCAGCACCGCATTGGGATCCTCCGGCCGTCTCCTCCCGCGTGAGCCGCACCGTCAGTCTAATCACGCGCCGTCTACCACATTGTCCCTCGACCGTGAGCCAACGCAATAGATGCCGGGCGCATCGCACACAGGCGTCCGTGCGACCGTACGTCGGAGCGCGACCCGGCGCGCCATTACCTCATTGCTCATTATTGCTCATTCGAGCCTCAGCATACCTGATCCCCGCACAAGCCACCGATACCTGTGATTATCGTGCCCCTCGATCGGCGCGTGGTATCCTGAGTCGGAATGATACAGTCCTGGCGTCATTATCCAAAACATCGCGTGATATGTGTCGCCACGACTGAGGCGGCTAGTGACCAGAAGAGGGGAGAACCGTTTTATGTGCTATGACTCCAATGCGCGCCCGCCGGTCCCGGCAGGGGACGCCGGCCCCACGCAGGCCGAAGACCTTGTGCTGACCGCGGCCGATGGCAATCGTTTCGCCGCCTATGTGGCGACGCCGGACGGCGCGGCGCCACGCGCGCAAGTGGTGATCCTGCCCGACGTGCGCGGCCTGCACCAGTTCTACAAAGAACTGGCCGTGCGCTTCGCCGAGCAGGGTATCGCCGCGCTGGCGATCGATTACTTCGGGCGCACCGCCGGCCTCACCCCGCGCGACGACTCCTTCGAGTACATGCCCCACGTCCAGCAAATCCGCTTCACGACATTCATGTCCGACGTGAACGCCGCGTTGGGCCGCCTACGGTCGGGGGCGTCGGGGCCGGGTCCCGCCACGTTCACCGTCGGCTTTTGCATGGGCGGCACGCTGTCGTTCTTGACCGGCGCGGAGGAGAGCGGAACGACGGGACTCGCGGGAGTCATCGGCTTCTACGCCGGCCTGGCGCGCGACTTCGGTGGGGCCGGCACGGTGCTCGACCGCGCCATGAGCATCCAATATCCGCTGCTTGGGCTCTTCGGAGGCGCCGACCAGGGTATCCCAACCGACCAGGTAGAGACGCTTGATCACGAGTTGGGACAAGCCGGCGTGGAGCACGAGATCGTAACGTACCCCGGCGCCCCACATAGCTTCTTCGATCGGCGCGCCGCCGACTTCGCCGAGGCGTCCGCCGACGCGTGGACACGCGTGCTGGGCTTCATCGCCGCGCATTCCTAAAGAAAGATCCTGCGCGCGTAGCCAGAGGCCTCGTAGTCCAGCGTCGTCGCCGCCCCGTCCACCGTCTCGCTGGTCGCCCAGTTGGCAGCGTTGTAGGTGGCGGCAGTGACGGAGGTCTACGTTGAGCCATCGCTCCCCTGCGTCTGTATCGTGATCTGGAGCGTGTTGCCTCTCAGGGTCGTCCTGGTTGGTCGTGGTGATGGTGGTCGTCCCGGTGATGTCCATGCTCCGCGTCACGCGGTTGTCTCCATCGAAGGCGGTAGTGGTGTCGCGTCCATCGCGGTCGCGGGTCTCGACCGTGTTGCCGGCCGCGTCGTAGCGGTACGTCGTCTGGTTCTGGTGCGTCGCGCTCAGGACGGGCGCGCCGTCGGTCTCCGACGTCACGAGGTCGTCGGCGAGGTCGTAGGTGTCCACCGTGGTCGCGCCGGTGGGCTGGTTGGCCTGGTAACCGTTGTCGTTTCTCTATCGAATGGTTGAAGCTGGTCGCAATGCCGCTATGTCGATGAAATGCGTTTGCGCAAGGAGATGGGCGCCCGTAGCAAGTGGCGTGGTTACGGTGTAGGTGATGTCGATAGCCACGTTGCTAGCCCAGAGGCGCTTATCCACGAGATCGAAAAGTGACTCGATGCTAATCATCCCTGTGGCTTGCACATGTACAGATTGCCCGCTTTGTATGGTGTCGATTGCGTAGTTTACGCCGCTCCGGCTGCCAATTACCGCGACCGGCATGCCATCATCCATACGCACCCCAACCAGTGTATTGTCCGCGACGAGGCGCACGTTCGGTAAGGCTGGAATTGCAGCGTTAATTCCACTTGCTAAATTATCGGTCGCTGACGACTGCCAGCGTTGTCCAAGCGTCAGCAGGATACGAAGGCAAAGCGCTAATGATCTGCAAGCCGTAGTTCCCATAACTGTTGGAGACAAGCGTCCCGCCCCTACGTCCGGGCAGAGTATTATCTGGACCCAGCCCAACCCGTTGCTCACTGAAGGCCGCCTCCGATGGGCCGGTATGTAATATGTTGCTTTGTCCGTTCACGGTCTGCGTAACAACGGCGGACTCGATACGTGCCGAAGCATCGGCGACACCCGCCGGAGATACGTCCTGGATATAGTAGCTGATCACTCCATCCACGGCAAAATATTCGCTCGATGACGCTGCTCCATCCCGACGAGTATCCTGACGCTCGACGCCGGTGAGGCGGTACGCGAAACGCTGCCCAGGAAAGAACTGGTAGCGCAGCACGATGGCCTCAGGGCCGCCCGCATGGACAACCGTGGGCGGTACGGCACCGAGTAGAGTAGGGACAAGCATGGCCCACCACCACGCCGACCACCAGTTCCATGTTGGGCGGTGCAATCGCGTCGAGAGCACGGAGAGCCGCCGTTTGCTATTGTCGCGGCGGAGGTTGGCGTCCGCACGGCCCCGAAAAACGTCAACCATTGTCATCGAGTTCGAGCTCTTCGTTGAATAACGCGAAATCGGTGGCGAAACACACGAGCGTTCCGATTGCATTATATCCGAGGTACGTCGCATAGGCGCCGTCCCCGAAACCGGAACTAAAGCCAACGATGTTGGCTGCGGTAGCAGGCTCCAAGCTGACGTTCGCCCATCCCCAGGTCGGCCTGTACGCTGCGTTCACGGCTTCACTAATCAATTCCAGCGGCCCAGGGCCAATGTCCATCTCCGCGTAAATAGGCTCGTCGTCGATCTCTTCTCCCTCTAAACGGCGAAGTAACACATGGAGGGCATCCACATCCATGAAACAGCTCTTGCCCCCGTCAACGCTGTAATAGTAATCATCTACTGTTTCGTCCTCAAGCCGTCGGGCGATCTCCCATCGTACTGGGTCTTGCTCCCCACTTCGCAGCATTGCAAAGGCCACCCGCTCGTCGCCATTGGGAAGGTGAGCGATACCAATGATAACGGGATAGCGCCCTGGCTCGACGCGCGTTACAAAAGGTTGTGGCCCATCCTGAATAGATGTTGGATCACAGGCCACAATGCTACCGGACGTAACGACTAAGTCGCCAGCAGCGTGATGACGTATCGTAACAGGTCCATAAGCGCTTTGTACCAGTTGACCATCCGTAACTGCCACGATGAGGTGGCGCCTCGCCCCAGAATCGCCGCCATCCACAACTATCACCTCTTTCGTTCATACCAATTGTAGCTTCTTTACCAAGTCTCCGTACAAATGCATCCTTGACCTGGGCACGGTTAAACGACTTGGGAACGGTTAAACGTCGTCAGCGGCTCGTCTCATAAGTCATCTGGGCCTGTTTCGTGTGAGCCGGACGCAGCCCCCTCTCCCTGACGCAGGAGAGGGGGAAGAGACGCCCCTTCAACTCATGCGAAAAACACTCGAGTTATTTGATGTCGCCCATAACCGATAGTAAGTCGGCGTGATCTGGATCAGGGTGTTGCCGTCGAGGTCGTACGAATCATGGGCGCGTCCTTTCCTGCGGCAAGTTCAGGCTCTGTTAAATCAGTCGTTTGAGAGCTTCACGGCACGCTTCTATGATACGTGGATCGGGAATAGATAGACCTCGTGTAAAGAAGTCATTCAAGTAGCTCTTTTCTGGATTAGAGAAAGGCAATAAGCCAGCTTGCGGAACCAGGAACAATGCATGTTGATATAGGAGGCTTAACAAACTAACATCAAGATCATTCGCCAGCACTCGATGGGTGACCTTTAATGTTGAAATTGTATGTCCCACTGGGTAAAAGGCCTTCACGGCATTCGGCCGCTTCGCACTATCACCAGATAGAAGGGTTGCTACTAAATACCCACGAAGAATTTCCGTACCTCCCGTCATTTGGAGTAGTTCTGATATCGTTGCTATGTCAGAAACATCAGTTACTTCAAAAAGGACATTAGATCCAAGCACGATCCAGAAAAATTCAGGAACGGAATATCCTGGATGCGCCGCGCCTTGTAGGGAAACGAGTGTCATCATAAACACAATTAGAGACTTTTTGATGAGCCAAGTAGAATCAGGTGTATATAGGTCCAAAACGGCTTGAATTATGTCGACTCGATCGACACTCTCCACTTCAATTAACCTCCAGAGTTCATTAAATGCATCCTCGACTTGGTCATTATCGCCACCAGTAGCGTCAACCGTCGCTAGGACTCCTTTCTCTGCTGACTCGGCCATTACCCATCGTGCAAGTACCTCTCGAAACCGAGACCCTCCTACAGTAGCATTGTTTCCCACAATCACTTCTCCTCGTTAGTATTACCCATCTGACGATCGCCGCCCTCAGTGTCCGCTGTCTCCCGATCAGAGAGCCCCTCCACGAACTCCCGCAGATGACCACCACCAGCCGCCACGTCGCCTCCACCGGCTGCCCACGGGGCGGGATGAGTGCAGCGAAGTCCACATCCTTATAAAGAGCAGGCCCACCATGTCGCGCCGATGTATTACCACGGTCCCCTGCGGGAAGGCGGCGTGGGCGACATGCGCAGTCTCCGCAGGGACGGGACCGATTTCCTGTGGCTGCAAAGACATGGAAGCCTCCTCTCTACGCTACTGTTCTACCAGCAGCGCTGTCGGCCACAGCATTATGTGTTCAGTATGCCCGTTTGCGACGCCCAATCACCCGTCAGCCTCCCTCTGACAATTCGCCAACAGCATCCATTCATGGGGTACACCCCTAGTAGTCCGTCAAGGCTACTTTGAGCAGTTGTTAGGCCCCAGGCGAGCGAGGCGCAACTGTCAAAACGACGGCTGACAGACTACTAGTGGGTCACGCTACAAATAGATGGGAATGCTCAACCTGGCTAGACGAGTGCAAGGACGTTCTCGCCAATATCTACTTACCTAAGTTTTGTGCAAACACCTGAATGACCCCCGCGCGGTAGGCTTTGTTTACCACAACAAACATAGCCACGAGGAGGTCATTCTGATGAGTACCATAGCGTTCGAGGACGGCGGGAAG
>JAABUZ0100007676.1_pt1 | contig 12920 bp, 12 predicted proteins | sample 5562091 | NCBI WGS metagenome assembly JAABUZ01 (sample SAMN12813069, study PRJNA571459) | rock metagenome | isolation source: Antarctica rocks | place: Antarctica: Victoria Land, Linnaeus Terrace sud | collected 2015-12-21 | reverse complement strand
TGTCACGGGGCGAAAGCCCCGTGACACCCTCTCCCCTTTTCGACGGGTTATACTGCGTGGCAGGAGGACAATGTATGTCTGATTTCCCCGTGACGCTCGATGATGTGCGTCAGGCGGCCGCGCGAGGCGCCGGCGTGGTGCGGCGTACGCCGCTGTTCGACTCCGGTACGTTCAGCGAGATGGCTGGCTGCACGGTCTACTTGAAGGCCGAGAACCTACAGGTGACCGGCTCGTTCAAGATCCGCGGCGCCCTCAACAAGATGGCGCGGCTGACGGACGAGGAGCGCGCGCGTGGTGTCGTCGCCGCCTCGATGGGTAACCACGCGCAGGGTGTGGCCTATGCCGCGACCCACTTTGGCATCCGCTCTACCATCGTGATGCCCGTGGCCGCTTCGTTGAGCAAGTACCGCGCGACGCAGCGCTACGGCGCCGAGGTGATCCTGCACGGCGAGTCGCTCGACGAGAGCATGGAAGAGGCCGAGCGCATCGTGCGCGAGACCGGCGCCGTGTTCGTCCATCCCTACGACGATTGGGATATCATCGCGGGGCAGGGCACGCTGGCCCTGGAGGTACTGGCCGAGTTACCCGACGCCGACGCGCTGGTCGTCCCGCTCGGCGGTGGGGGCCTGATGGCGGGCATGTCCATCGCGGCGAAGGCGTTACGGCCGGATATCCGCTTGATTGGCGTGCAGGCGGCGGGCTGCGCCTCGTTCCCCGATGCGCTGGCGGCCGGGCGGCCCGTGCGCCTCGCGACGGCGAGCACTATTGCCGATGGTATCCGCGTCAAGCAGCCGGGCCTCAAGACCTTCGAGGTCGTGCGTGAGCTCGTCGACGACGTGCTGACGGTCGACGACGAGGCGATCAGCCTGTCGATCGTGCAGCTATTGGAGCGGCGCAAGCTTGTCGTCGAGGGGGCGGGCGCGACGAGCCTGGCCGCGCTCATCTACGGCGCGCACAACCTGCCGCCCGACGCTAAGGCGGTGGCAGTGCTCTGCGGCGGCAACATCGACGCCACACTGATCGGCCGTATCATCGACTATGGGTTGGCTGCTTTCGGCCATATGCTGACGGTCGAGGTAACGATCCCCGATACGCCAAAACAGTTGATGCGCGTGCTGGGCATATGTGGCGACCACGGCGCCAACATCTTGCAAGTCGAGCACTTCCGGGGCGAGATGTTCGTCCCCGTCGGTTACACGCGCGTGTTGCTGCGCATGGAAACGCGCGACGCCGCGCACCAACAGGCCATCATCGCCGCTTTGCGCGAGTACGGCTACCAGGTGCGCTGGAGCGACCCCACCGCGTCGCCGGTCGAGGCATAATCCAGCGGACGTGCCAGGTCCCGCGGCCCTCGTACCGTGGCGCCAGCAATAGCGGACACGGCTGCATTCCATTGCGCCACGCGCCACGCGCCACGCGCCACGCGCCACGCGTCACTCGGCGGGCAGCAGCACGCAGCGCTCGGGCGGGAAGCGCACCCAAACCCTGGTGGCGGGGGCGCGGTCGGGCGTGAGCGCCTGCACCGTGAGCTCGGGTCCGACGGCCACGACGTGCCGCCAGCGTCCGCCCAGGAACTCGCTGTGTACGACCTCGCCGCATAGCACATTGCCCGTCCCTGGCGCCGGCGGCGCGGCGTAGATCGTGCCGTCTTCTGGGCGCGACACGGCGACGCCACGCCCATTCAGCGCCCCGCCGACGGCGCCGCTCAGGCAGGCGTCGCCGGAGCGTATGGCTGGGCGTCCGTCCGGCCCCGTTTCGACCGCGCCGGCCACGACGTTGGCCGCGCCCAGAAACCCGGCGATGAACAGGGTGGCCGGCCGCGCATACAACTCCTCGGGCGCGCCGATCTGCGCGACGCGCCCGTCGCGCATAACCACGATCTGGTCGGCCATGGCCAACGCCTCGATGCGGTCGTGCGTGACGTAGATCGCCGTGATGCCCTGCGCCTTGAGCAGCCGTACCAGCTCGACACGCATCTCTATCGCGCAGCGCGGCGTCAAGGTTGGAGAGCGGCTCGTCGAGCAGGAGCAGGCGCGGGCGCGTGGCGAGCGCGCGGGCGATGGCCACGCGCTGCTGCTGGCCGCCCGATAGCTGGTCGGGGAAGCGGGCGTCGAGGCCGTCGAGGTGGACTAGGGACAGCGCCTCGGCCACGCGCGCGTCGCGGTCGCGGCGCGTGAAGCGGCGCAGGCGCAGCCCGAAGGCGATGTTCTGCGCCACGGTCATGTGCGGCCACAGCGCGTAGTCCTGGAAAACCATGCCGATGTCGCGCTCCTCGGCCGGGACCTCACGTCGTCCGCCGAAGACGGGCCGTCCATGTACGGCGATGCGCCCTTCGTCGGGGCGCTCCAGCCCCGCCAGCATGCGCAACACGGTCGTCTTGCCGCTGCCGGACGGCCCGAGCAGGGCTACGAACTCGCCCTCGGCGACACTGAATGACACGTCGTCGACGGCCTTGGCCGCGCCGAAGCGTTTGGTCAGGTTAGAGACGTCGACCGACAAAGGCGCCTCCCCGCGACCGTATCAGCCGGGCCGCGACGGCGATGAGCAGGGCGGCGACGGTGACGATCACGAGGGCCACGATGGTCATGGCCGTGCCGGGTCCCTGCTTGAAGTTGTTGTACTGGTTCACGATCTCGACCGCGAGCGGCGGCTGCCCCGGCGGCTGCAGCAGCTCCGAGGCCGGCAACTCGAAGATCGTACCCGTGAAGACGAGCATCCACGTCGAGAGCAACGCCGTGCCTACGATGGGCAGCACGATGCGTGTGAAGATTCGCGACGTATCGGCGCCGGCCAGGCGCGCGGCCTCGAGCAGGTGCTCGCCGACCTGCGCCAGCGCTCCACTGGCCAGGCGTGCGCTGAACGGGAGCGACCCGGCGATGTAGGCGGCCAGCACCAGGCCGAGCGTCCCATAGGGCGTGCCCCCGAAGGCCCTGTTCATCCACGGCTGGTTCCAGGCGAAGATGTAGCCCACGGCCAGGACCACGCCGGGAATGGCCAGGGTCACGATGGTCATCAGGCGTAGGAAGCCGCGCCCCGGCACGCGCGTCCGCTCGACCACGAAGGCGATAGCCGCGCCTAGTAGCGCCGCGACCGTCGCGGCGATGAGGGCCAGAACAGCGCTGCGTTCGAGGGCGGCCAGCACATCGCCCCCTGCGGCGAGCACGATCTGATAGTTGGCCCACGTCAGATTGCTCGGCGCCAGCCCGTTCAGGATGTTGCTCATGAACGAAGACGCGACGGTCGCGATCAGCGGCAACGCCAGCGCGACGACGAAGAACAGGGTGACTAGGAGCAATAGCGGCGCCCGCCACGCCCCCAATGCGAGCGTCTTGGCGGGACGAGTGCGCCCCGTGACGACCTGGTACGAGCGCGCGCGCAGCAGCCGCGCCTGCAGCAACAGCGCGGCGGCGATCGCTACGATGAGGATGAGGGCCAGCGCGGCCGCGAGCGCGAAGTCGACCGGCGTGTTGTTGATGGCGATGTACAACTCGTAGGTCACCAGATTGAACCCGGCCTGCTGGGCGATCGTCGCCGCCGTGCCGTAGTCGGAGATGGCCTCGGCGAAGATGATCAGGCCGCCGGCGAAGAGCGCCGGGGCCAGCAGCGGACCGTTGATGCGCGCCCAGCAGCGCAGTGAGCGCGCGCCCACCATGCGCGCCGCCTCCTCGTACTCCGAGCCCAGGCCGCGCAACGCGGCGCCCACGGCGAGGTAGGCGAAGGGGAATAGCCGCAGCGACAGCAGGATGGTCAGCCCGACCGGCGAGAAGATCGTGTTGATCACCCCGTCGGGCAGTGGGATGATACCGTCGATAAAGCCGCCGCGCGAAAACAGCAGCTCCCAGGCCAGCGCCACCAGATAGCTGGGCGTGAACAGGGTGATCCAGACCAGGCCGTCGAAGAGGCGTTTGGCCGGCAGGTCGGTGCGCAGCATCAGGATGGCGAAAGCCGCCCCCAGCGCCGTGCCGAGCGCGGCCACGGCCAGGCCGAGCCAGGTCGTGTTCAGCATGGCCGTATAGACTTCGCGCGATCCGAAGGCGCGGCCGAACGCGGCGAGCGAGATGGTCAGCCGCGCGGGCACGCCGAAGAGGTCGGGCAAGATGCTCTGCACCAGGATGGTCGCCAGCGGATAGACCACCAGGACCAGCAGCGCGAGCGCCGCGACCGCCGAAAAGGCCAGGCTCAGGGCATGGCGCCTGCCGGGTCCCCGCCGCGCCATATCACCGCCGCCCACTATGTCCGCGGGCGCGGTGAAATCAATGTCCCGCCGCGCCGCACGCCTGTCGACTGGAGTCGCGCTCATGGTTACTGGACGATGTGCGCGTGGAACCACGCTTTGATCGTGTTTTCGTGCGTCCCCGCGTACTTGTAATCGAGCCGCTGGAAGGTGATGCCCTGTGTCTGGCGTCCCGGCAGCGCCGCTACGCCCGTGACGATAGGCACAAAGTACGAGTCGCTATCGTTGGGGTCGTGCACCATGACATGCTGGCCTTGTTGGGAGAGGACGTAGTTGACGAAGGCTTCGGCGGCCTTGAGGTGTTTGGACTTGGCGTTGATGGCGATCTCGCCCGGCAGCACCGTGACGCCACTCTTGGGGTAGACGACGCCGACCGAGGCGCCGGTCGCCTTGGCGGCATAGTAGGCTGAATCCTGCACGATGGCGGCCATACGCGCCCCGGTTTCCACGGAGTGAATCGTCGGGTCGTTGGTCTGGAAGACCTTGAGGCCGTTCGCTTTGAGCCGCGTAAAGAAGCTCTCGCCGCTGGTGACGCCGCCCGCGCGCTGGAGCATGCCAGCGATGAACGGATAGGTTGGTCCCGAGTAGGCCGGGTCGTTCATCGCCACCGCGTCCTTGAAGCGCGGGGTCGTCAGGTCGGACCAGTCCTTGGGCGCCTGCGCCGGCGAGAGCTTGCGGGTGTTATAGGTGATGATCCCGGCCGCGGTCACGCCGGTCGGATAGAAGGCGTGGTCGGACGGGATAAGCGACGTTCCGAGCGACGTGTAGTTCTTGACGTTGCTCGGGGTCCACTTATAGAGCAAGTTCTGGTCGTCGAGCGCCTGCATCGTCGAGTCGCCGTCGAACCAGACCACGTCCCAGTGCGGATTGTTCTGCTCGGCCTGGATGCGCGCCACGAGCGGGCCGGTGCTATCGTCGGTGAGCAGCACCTTGGTCCCGCTGGCCTTGTAGTAGGCTTTGGACATGGCGCTGTCGTAGCCCTGCGCGGAGTACAGCACGATCGAGTCGCCCGAGGCGGTATGGGCGCGCGGCGGCGCGGCGTGAACGGGCGCGATGACGGACGCGCAGAGGGCGGCGGCCAGTCCGGCGGCGCCGGCGCGGCGGAGGGATCGAATTGTTGTCATGGAAGCTCCTTTTATGTGAGTGACTAGTGTTGAGTGTTGAGTGTTTAGTTCTCACCACTCATCACTCGCCACTAAACACTAACCGGCGGTGGCGATATCGTGGTCGACCTTGGCGGCGGCGTTGGCGATGGCCTGCTGTGACGTTTCCTGGCCCAGCATGGCTTTACTCATTTCCGTGTCGATGTCGCTCTGCGCCTGCGCCCAGCCGCTCACCGTCGGCGAGTAGTAGGCGCGCGAGAGTTCCGAGATCGGCACGGCGACCAACGGATGCGACGCGAGGTAGCCAGATTTGGACATCTGGGACACGGCGCTCTGGCGCACTGGGGACGAGTCGACGTGCTCGGACCACCACGCCGTCCACTGTGGCTGTGTGGCCCACTTGATGTAGGTCCAAGCCGCCGCCTTGACGTCAGCGGGCGCGCCCTTGAACATGAAGATGTTGTCGCCGGCGTTGCCGTCGTCGTTGTTCTTGGGGCCGGCCGGCATCTGGGCCGCGCCCATGGTGAACTTATTGCCGATGAGTTGCTGTACGCCCGAGGCGCCCGAGCTGCTGTAGACCTCGAAGGCGACGTGGCCGCTGGCGAAGTCCTGCTGCCACTGGCTGGTCGAGCTATTGGTGTGGTGGACGTAGCCCTTCTTGACCAGGTTGACGAAGTATTGCAGCGCCCCGACGCCGGCCGGCGAGTTGAAGGCCGTCTTGGTCCCGGCGCTGTTGACGAGGTGGCCGCCCCACTCGCGCACCATCGGCTCCCACAGCGTCTCCTCGTTGTCGGTCGTGTCCATGCACCAGTTGCCGTTCTTGGTGACCTTGGCGCAGTCGGCGGCGAATTCGGCCCACGTCTTGGGCGGCGTGGTGATGCCGGCGGCCTTGGTGATCTTGGGGTTGTACCACATGACGGTCACCGAGGTGTCGTTGAAGGGCATCGAGTAGAGTTGGCCCTTGTAGTAGCCGTTCTGTAGTTGCGGCTTGAAATAGTCGGACAACTGCGCGTTGCTCAGGCCATTGGAGCCGTGCACGTAAGGGGTGAGGTCTTGCACCGAGCCCTGATCGACGTAGGTGGCCACGGCGAAGGCGTCGGTCTGCGAGAGCGCGGGGGGCCGGCCCTGCTGGATGGCCGCGAGCAGGCGCGGCTGCAGCACGTTGGCGTTGGAGAAGCAGACCGGCTTGAGTACGATGCCGGGGTGGCTCTTGTTGAAGGCGGCGACCATCGTCTGCAGGTCGCTCTTTGCCGGCTCGTAGCAGAGGTTTTCCCAATATTGCACGACGACGGGACCGGCGTGCGCGGGCGCGGCGTGGGCGGCGGTGAAACCGGCGCCGAGGACGGCGATCAGCGCGCCAGCCGCCGTGGCGCGGGCGTAACGGATGGGCTGTGCCACGATGCGATACTCCTTCTATCTATGTCTTGCTCAGTAGGCATTGCGTTGATAAACGGATGAAGAGACCTGATGGCGCCGGGATCGGCGTATCTACTGGGAGCGCCGGCTTCCAGCCGGCATACGGTTGCCATCAGTACGCTCGCTATCACCGACCCGCTCGCCCGTGATGGCTTGCCGGCTGGAAGCCGGCGCTCCCAGTAGATCACGGGCCGGCTGGACAGTCAGCGGACCGACGTCGGCGCTCCTAATGGGCGCGAAAAACCGTTATCACCCCCCTTCTTGCTGTCGGCGTCATGTGAGCGCTACCCTTTGAGGGCTCCGCTGCCGGCGGTCGCCACGCCCGCGATGATCTGTTTCTGTGTCAGGAAGAAGACGATCAGGATGGGCAGCGTGGTGAACACGGAGGCGGCGGCGAGCTGCGACCACGCCGTGCTGTGCGTGCCCAGGAACGTGGCCAGAGCCACCTGGAGCGGTTGCACGTCGGGGTTGAGCCCGGCCACCACGAGCGGATAGAGGAATTGGTTCCACGAGCCCAGGAACGTATAGAGGGCCACGGCGGCGAGCGCGGGGCCGGCCAGCGGCGCGGCGATGGAGAACAGGTAGCGCGTCCGCGTGCAGCCGTCGAGTTGCGCCGAGTCCCACAGGTCGCGCGGCAGCGCCAGGAAGAACTGCCGCAACAGGAAAATGCCGAAGGCGCTGGCCCCAAAGGGCACGATCTGCGCCTGGTAGGTGTTGAGCCAGCCGAGGGCGCCGAGCACCTGGTACTGTGGGATCAAGACGACCTCGTCGGGGACGACCAGCACCGCCAGCACGGCGAAGAAGAGGACGCGCTTGCCGGGGAAGCGCAGCGCCGCGAACGCGTAGGCGGCGAGCAGCGAGGTCAGCACGGCCAGAGCGGTCGTGGCCCCGGCGATGAACACCGTGTTGAAGAAATAGCGCGGCCAACCGGGCGCCGACACGGCGGTCCAGGCGTCGGCGTAGTTGTGCCAGTCCCACAGCGGCGCCAGGTTCGGCGGCGTGTCGCTCAAGCGGGCCGCCGGCTCGACCGAGGTGACCACCATCCAGTAGAACGGGAAGGCGAACAGGGCGGCCAGCGCCAGCAGCGCGGCGTAGTGGACGCCGCGGGAAAGCCGCGCGGCCGGGCTGACGCGGCGGCGCACGCCGCGATGTATCGGTGGGTTCATGAGTAAAACACCCATTTGCGTGCGATCGCGCCCTGCGCGGCGGTGAAGGCCATGGTCAGCGCGAAAATGATGACGGCCACCGCGCTGGCGAGGTCGAGGTGGAAATACTGGAAGGCGTCCTGATACAGGAAGAAGCCGACCGTGGTCGTGGCCCCAGCCGGGCCGCCGCCGGTGAGGGCGAATACCTGTGTGAAGACCTTGAGCGACTCGATCACCGCGACGACGAGCACGAAGAAGATGGTGGGCGTGAGCAGGGGCAGCGTGATGTGGCGAGCGACGCGCCACTCCGAAGCGCCGTCGACGCGCGCCGCCTCCTGCAGTTCGCGCGGGATCGCCGTGAGCGCGGCCAGGAAGATGATCGTGTTGAAGCCGGCCGACTGCCATAGCGAGTAGATGATGACCGAGGGCATGGCCCAGTGCGGATCGTTGGTCCAGCCCAGCGCGGGCAGGCGGATCAGGTGGAGCAGGTAGTTGAGCAGGCCGAACTGTGGGTTGAAGATCCACAGCCAGATGATCGCGGTGGGCAGCGCGGGCGTTACGTAGGGCAGGAAGAAGGTCAGCCGGAAGAAGGCCCACCCGCGCAACTTGCGTTGCAGCAAGAGGGCGCACAGCAGCGAGAGCACGATCCCGGCCGGGACCACGCCGGCGACGTAGGTCAGCGTGTTAGTCAGGGCCGGCAGGAAGCCCGAGAGCTGCGACGGGTCGAGCAGGTAGCGGTAGTTGTCGAGCCCTACGTAGCGCTGGGCCGGCGTGCCGGGCGCGTGCTGCGCGCTGGCATAGAACACGTAGAGGAACGGGCCGAGGCTGAAGGCGAGCAGCAGCAGGAAGGCGGGGGCGAGGTAGAGATAGGCCAGTAGCGCTTCGCGTAGCATGGCCCGGTCGCGCGCTACCGCGTGCGAACGCCCGGTCGCGTCGCGGACAGCGACGCCGCGCGCTACCGGCCGCGTGACTCTTTCCACTATCGCACTCACTTCCCTGGGCGCGCCGTGAACGACGGCCAGCCGGTCGTCGGAGTCTCCGCACGGACGGTCTCCGTCGCCGCGCGCCACGGCCTGTAACAGGCGCCGCCACGCGCTTGCTGTCGCATGTAGCAGGTGCCGCACGCACCTCCCACTCTAACAGCGGCGCGTTAAATGGGAGTTAAGGGAGTGTTAAGGGTGCGTTAAATCGTGCCCGTCCGGCGGGAGCAGGCCGCGCGCCGCCAGCGCGGCGGCAAGGGTCGCGGCGCGGTCAAAGAGGACGCTAGGGATGCCCAGTTGTTCCGCGACCGCCGTGTTGCGCCGCTTGTCGTCGACGAACAGGATGGCCGCCGGCGCGACAGCCAGCGCGTCGAGGGTATACGCGAAGATGCGCGGGTCGGGCTTGCGCAGGCCGATCCGCGCCGAGTTGATGATGGGGTCGAAATACGCCGCCACGCCCAGCCGCCGTAGCTGGTCTTCGAGGCGGATAGTGGCGTTGGACAGGATGGCGAGGCGCATCCGGCCGTGCAGCGCGCGCGCCAGGTCCATGACGCCCTCGTCCACGCGGTGCGGCTCCCACACCGGCGCGGCCAGGCGCCGCAGGTCTGACGCGTCCCACCCAACACGGTCGCCCAACGCGCGCCAGTAGGCGTCCTCCTCCAGGCGGCCCGTCGAGAGCGCGTACCAGGGCTCCCATTCGTAGAACAGCGCGCCTACCTCGGCGGCGGACAATGCGAGCCGCCGGGCGACCCGCGCCAGCGCGTCGGGGTCGGCCGGCGGCACGATCACGCCGCCGACGTCGAGCAAGAGGACCTCGATATCCGTATACATAAAGCGCTGTTTTCTCCTTCGGCTTGTATCACCATGTCTTGGGAAGCCAGGATACAGCGCCGCAAGCGGCATGCCGTGCGCCGGCGCCGTGGGCCTGCGCTTTTAAGACCATGTTTCGGCCGTTCATAACCTCAAGGGCGCTTCGACGCCAGTTCGCTACACTGCGGGTAAGCGTACAGAAACGTAGAAGGGGCGGACATGGGCGGACGTGGGCCGGGTATCGCGCTGGCGCTCCCGCGCACGGCCGGCGGCCGGCCGATCCTGTCCCGCGCCGACCTCGACGGCTACGATCGTCCGCAGCGCTCCGGTGGCCGCGACCGCTACTACTGCCCGATCCACGGCGGTGACCACCAGCGTTCGCTCTCCGTCGATCCCGCGACCGGGGCCTACATCTGCTTTGCCTGCGGCGCCAGGGGCGTCCTGCGCGACTATTGGCCTGAGCGGTCGGAGCCGTCGCGGCGATGCGCTCCCGCGGCGCCGGCGCCTCTCCCGAGTGTCGCAGAGGTCGGTCGGAGCGAACTCGCGCGGCGCGCTGACGTCGACGCCGCGCGGGCCGCGCGCCTGGCCGCGGCGCCGGCTTCGCGGCAGGCGGCCGCCTTTCTCGCGCGCCTCGACGCCATGAACGACGCCCTGCGCGATCCTGATTGTCCGGGCGGCGCCTACTTGCGCGGCCGGGGGCTCGACCCAGCGGTTGCCGCCGACCTTGGCGCCGGGTACGCCGCGCCGAACGTGTGGCCGGGCGATCGCGGCCGCGCTGTTGGCCGCATCGTCTACCCGCTCGCCGACCCCGCGACGGGGACGGTGGTGAGCGCGCTGGGCCGCCTGTGCGTCGACCAAGACGCAGGATGGTCTGAAGATGTGATGGCGGCGTTCAAGCGGCTCAAGCAGCGCAAGCTCGCGGGATGTCCGGCCGGGATATGGCCCTACAGGAACGTCGCGGCGTCGGTCGCGAACCGGTGGCCGCTCGTTCTCGTGGAAGGGCCGGCCGACGTTTTGGCGTTGCTACAGCAGGCGCGACAACCGTTGGCGGTCGTAGCGTTGATTGGCACGGCCAACGTGCTGCCCGCGGCCGTGTTAGGGGCGGTAGCGGGCGTCGTGGCGGCCCTTGACGAGGATGGGTCCGGCGCGCGAGTAGAGGTCATGCCTGCCGGCTGGCTCGGCGCCGGGACCACGGACCCCGGCGACCTGGCGGCGCGTATGGTCGGAATGATAGAGGGCGCTGAGGAGGCCACACACGCCTATGACGGGGCAAACGCCACGATTAGCCTCGCCCGCGCGCGCCTGGCGGCCCTTGCCTGGGATGAGGACGCCGCGACCACATTGCTGGCAAACCTGTATGAGCGCCACGCCGAAGCTTGCGGCGACTCTCAACAACCGCAGCCGCCGCTTGTGACCGAAGCGGATTGGGCCATCGACGAGGCATGCGCGGCGCGCGACTGGGCGGCATTGACGGCAGCCGTCGCGACCTACGAGGGGGCGTGTCGCGCTGCCGTCGCGCCTACGGCTCGATAATCGTCGCGGGCTCAAACGTACACCAGCCGTTCCATCAGGTGATTGAGCGCCGCGGCGGGGTCAGCGCACAAGCCACAGTGCGCGAGAGAGACCTGCACGACCGTGCTACGCGGGGCCACGAGCCAGTGGAAGCGCTCGGCCAACGTCAGCGCGCCGATGGCGCCGGAACCGTAGCTGCCAGCGCAGATAGTTGGAATGACGGCCAGGTGGCGCTCGATCTCGTCGGGGTCGAGGTCCGGCGCCAGCGCGGCTAGGCGCGCGCGCTGGAGCGCGACGCGCGCGCCGAGGAAGCGGCGGGTACGGCAAAAGACGATGACGCCCGCGTTGATGAATTCCTCACGCTCGACGCGCGGGACCACGCGGATCACCGCGTAGTCATAAGAGGCGAGCGCGGGCACGGATGGCCTCCTCGGCAAAAGGGCGCGGGGGCGCCAGGCGGCTCTCCAGGTAGGCGCGATAGGCGTCACGGTGCACGGCGGGGTCCGCGAACAACCGTTCGTCGCGCAGCCAGGCGTCGGGGATCAGCGCGACGATGTCGCGGATAACCTCCGGTGTCAGCAGCAGGGCCAGCGCGCGGTCGGCCTCCGCGATATCGCCGGCGACGGGGAGCAGCACATGGTCCTTGATCTGTGGGAACGGCAAGCGGCTGCGCGCCAGGTAGTCGTCCCAGGAGTGGTGAAAGTAGAGCGCGGCGCCGTGGTCGATCAGGTAGAGCCGCTTGTGCCACAGCAGCATATTGGTGTTGCGCACGGTACGGTCGACGTTGGTGGTGTAGGCGTCGAACCACACGATGCGCGCGGCCAGCGCGGAGTCGGGCGGCGGCGCCAGGAGCGGGTTGTAGTCGAGCGAGCCGGGCAGGTAGTCAAGGGCCAGGTTGAGGCCGGGGCTGGCGTCGATGAGCGCCTTGATCTCAGGGTCGGGCTCGGAGCGGCCCAGCACGGGGTCGAGTTCGACGAAGACGAGTTCCGGGACGGGCAGTCCGAGCGCACGGCCAAGCTCGCCGACCACCAACTCGGCGATGAGCGCGCGCTGCCCCTGCCCCGCGCCGCGGAACTTGAGCACGTAGAGCCCATCGTCGTCGGCCTCCACGATCGCCGGCAACGACCCGCCCTCGCGCAGCGGCGTCACGTAGCGCGTCGCCGTGACCGTCCTCACTCGTTCCACGCGCTGTGCCTCACAGGCCGCTTAGACAAGAGTGACTCCCACGTATCCCTTAGCCTGCAAACGGCGCTTGTCTTCGCGCAACTCCTCGTCGACCAAGGAGTGGTGTGCCGCGTAGTAGGCTAGGGCTTCCATGACTTGTGCCAGGGGTACATCGAAGTTGTCCGCGGCGGCCTCGGGACTCAGGTTATTGGCGCGCATACTCGCCACGAACTGCCCGACCGTTATATTGCGTCCACGCAACGACAGTTGCCTGCGCCAGGGATGCGGGCGCTCGACAAGGTAGTGATATGTTGCGTGTTCCGTTTCTCGCTGCGCCATAGGACTCTCATCCATTGTCTAGACGTCGGACATCACCGCAAGTATACAATAATGCTGGTGCTGATCACCGCCGTCATTAAAGAGCGTTTCGCTAGCAGTTTGTCGGAGAGAAGCGGGCTCTCCGTCTCGTGGGTGCTGATAGACGTAACAGTATGAGTAGAACATTTAAGACCGTGGACTATGAGGCGGCGCTCGACCTGACCGTACGGTTGGGCGA
>JAABUZ0100007673.1_pt1 | contig 12926 bp, 12 predicted proteins | sample 5562091 | NCBI WGS metagenome assembly JAABUZ01 (sample SAMN12813069, study PRJNA571459) | rock metagenome | isolation source: Antarctica rocks | place: Antarctica: Victoria Land, Linnaeus Terrace sud | collected 2015-12-21 | reverse complement strand
CCGCAACGGGTCCGCAGCCTCGTCGTGATTGGGTTGCCGCTCTATGAGAGCCCGGCGGAGGCGCGTGCATTCATCCACGCACACGGGGGATGGCTGGCTCGCCTGACGATTGACAACGGTCCGCTGGCACGGCTCCTCTGTATCGCCATGTGTACCGCCCCCGGACTGTCCGCGAATCTGGCACTCACCGTCGCGCATCAATTCCCCCCGGAGGTCGCACGCGACGCGATTGAGCATACCTGGGAATCGTACTCGCGGACGCTGCAACACTGCATCCTCGACTACGATCTTGCGCCCGCGCTCGCGCGGCTCACGGCGCTTCCCGTCCTCGCGCTCCACGGTGAGCGCGACGCCGCCGCTCCTTTGGCAGCAGTGGAGCGGCTCGCTGCGCGGATGCCGAATGTCGAGTTGCGTACCCTTCCGGGTGGTCACCACCTCTTTCTACAGCAGCACGCTGCCTGCTTGGCGGCAATCGAAGGATACCTGGCACGGTGATACGCCGGGCTGTTGATATGCCGCAGGCACCGGGATAGGAGCGAACATGAAAGCCGGTCGACCCGAGTCGCCAGGCAGTATTTCCAATGGTGCGCGCAGTCACCGCCTCTTAATGTTGCTCGGCGCGGCAATCGTCACACTCACGGTACTGGTCATCGGTGGCGTTGTCGCCGAGCGCTCGGCGCGTACCTCGATCGTCACCGTAGGGCAACCCGCACCGGCATTCGCGCTTCCATCAACGAATGGCTCCATAGAATCTCTCAACGCGCGGCACGGGTTTCCGGTCATGCTGGCGTTTCTCCCCTCGGTGATATGTGACCAGTGCCGCCGACAGATGCAGGCACTTGAGGAGGCACTGCCCGCGCTACGCGCACGCGGAATCATGGTTTTCGGTGTTTCGGTTGATGAGTCGGCCCTGCAGCGTTCCGCAGTCGCGGATCTCCGTCTCTCCTACCCGCTCCTCTCCGAAGCGCCCACCAGAGGGCAGCATCCGGCGGGATCCGCGTATGGACTCTACCACTATCCGCAGTCCAACCCCGCCCCCGTTGATACGAATGCGATCGTCGCCATTGACGATCAAGGCATTGTCCGGGCGGTACGCGTGCAACTGGACGGTTCCCTTTCCGCAGCCGACATCGTCGCGCTCGCCAATGCCATCGGGACACCGGGAGCGGCGCGATGAGACAGAAGAAGCCGATGAACCCGTGGAACAGGATTGGCCGCGTTGTTGCCCCGTCGCTGCTTCTCGCCATCGGGTTGATCCGCTATTGGCAGGCTGGAAGCGCCCCTCATTTCTTCCTGCACGCGCTGGTGGGGTGGGATATCGCGCTCGTCCTGCTCCTCATCACCGTATACGCCGGACGGCCGCAGGGACGCTTCGACGGCCTTGTACCGATCGCACTCGTCTTGTATGCGCAGATGCCCGATTTCATTTACCTCCTCGGCCCGTACCATCGCGACTGGATGGATGTCTTCCTCTTCCATATCTCCCTCGATGAGATCCTTCCGCTGGCGCTCGCCGTACTGTCATCGCTCTGGGTGATCCTGTTTATTGCCTATGTGGGCGCGACCGCAGCCGTCAAGCAGTCCGTTTGATACGGGAATATGTGACGTGTGTACCTTTGTTATCTCCTACGTTTCGTAGTAGACTAGACCGGATGGGGTATCGTCATTAACGACGTCCCATAGTGGATGAGTGGAGGCAGCAAAGGTGATGGCGGAATGAGCGAACCAACGGTCGAGGCGCCGCATCTCGGCGAACTGGAAACGGCGATTATGGACGTGCTATGGAACCACGGTGCCGCGACGGTGCGCGCCGTGCTCAACCAGTTGCAGCGGACGCCGCTTGCCTATACGACGGTGCTGACGGTGCTGACCCGTCTCGTGGAGAAGGGGCTCTTGCTCCGGACACGGTCTGGGAAGATGGATATTTACCGCGCGGCGTATGATCGGGAGGAGTTCGCGCGGCGCAGCGCCGTCGTTGCCGTCCGTGGGCTCGTGGATGCCTATGGCGATGTTGCGCTCGCGCAGTTTGCCGCCGCGCTCGAACAAGCGGATCCCGAGCGGATGGCGCGGCTGCGGGCACGCATCGGGCAACCACGAACGGAGGATCACGATGCATAGCACCGCTCGATTTTTCCTTCTGATTGGGGCAATGCTTACCACATTGCTCCTTGTCGCACAGCAGGCCGGGATGATCCCACTCGCCACGTTGCCAGGGTACGGCGTGACCACAATCCTTTACTGGACCGTCTGCTATGGGTTCCCGCTGAGCGCGATCGGCCTCCTGGCCTGGACGGGTCATCGGATTGGGCAAAGCATTTCGCGCCAGCGCATGTGGACCATGCGCGCATTGCAACCACTCCTCGGTTTGCCGGTCGCCTCACCCCCGCCCATGCTCGCCGCTGTCCTGGCAGAGCTACAGCTGACCGAATGCACGCGGGTCGTCTACCTGGAGACGCCGGTCGCGCTGTGCCATGGCTTCTTCCGGCCCCGGCTCCTGCTTTCGACAGGCGTTGTCCATCGATTATCGCGCCCGGAGATCGAGGCGGTGCTCCGCCACGAGCAGGCGCATCTGCGGCGTCGCGATCCTTTGCGGTTGTTAGGGGTGCGCGCGCTCGCCGATGCCTTACCGTCCGTGTCTGTGCTCCGTCAACTGGCTGCGACGCTGCCCCTTGCGCAGGAACTGGCTGCGGACCGCGACGCGCTGGCGGCGGTGGGGACAGAGGCGGTCGCCGGTGCATTGCTCAAGGTTGGGGAAGCGCTCGGACCCGTGCGGAATGTGGACGCCCCGATTATGGCATTCGGAGCAGTGGATGCCCGTATTGACCAACTGCTGGGCGAACCACCGCCGCAGATCGCATCGTCGCTTGCGGTCGCCGCGTCTGTCATGGCGCTCCTGATACTCAGTCCTTTCCTGTGCGGTTGGTCGGCGTTGTTGTGGTTTCGGGTACTGCGTGTATCCGGCCACCATGCAGCCCTCACGCGCCTCCATAGCGGTGATTGATGTGCCGCATGATGAGAGGGTACGCGGGGAAGACTACGCCTGCGGAGTTGCTGCGAGAATCTGATCCAATCGCTTGAACGACTGTGCGATCGTCTCCCGTTCCTCTCGGGATACGGCACTGACGAGGCGGTTGAGTTCTTCATCGCTGCGATGCCGCAGCCGCTCCATCAACTCCTCACCCGTGGTCGTCAAGAGATTGAGTACGACCCGGCGATCGGTCGGATCGCCTTCCCGCTTGACGAGTTCTTGCCGCACGAGCCGGTCAATGATGCCGGTGATCGTCGGAGTCGAGACACCAACGTCATGGGCGATGACACCAACACGCATCGCTCCATGTTCACGCAGGAGCATGAGCACTTTCATCTGGGATATCGTTACGTCCAACCCCATCCATACATCACTGCTATCGCCGGTGACATGCGCGAGAATCCTACGGAGGGACGTGACAATTTCTTGGACATGCGATGCGCTCATTGCCAAGACTTCTTTCTCCACGAGCCCTGCAAATCGGTAGCATTCAGGGAAACGATCGCCAGCCGAGATAGCCGCTCGACCCTGCATAAGCGGTCCGGACGACACCGTTAGAGAGCGCGGAGATCATCGTCCCGTCGCCCATCGCAATCCCCACATGCCCGGCGACATTCCAGGACACATCGAAGAAGACGAGCGTTCCGGCAGGAGCGTTGCTGCGATACAGTGGGCCAGCGGCTGCGTCCGCGAGCGCGGTGGGGAAGCGGTAATGCGAAACACCCGCCTGATCGGCGACATCGCCGATGAACTTCTCGCACCAGAACGCCCACGGCAGTCCACTTGGCTGGCGATAGGCGCCCAGATACCGCTGCGCGACGCTGACGATCGCCGAGCTGTCACCGACCGGCGCACGGGCGATGGTGGAGGAACTGCCGCTACTCGGTGGCGTGGTCCGCACCGTCGGGGAGAGGTCCTGTGACCCGGCGGCACCTGCCCCGGGATTATCGAGCGTCACGGTGATCGGGATGACAACCGGCGGCGGCTCGACATACGGAATACCGCCAGGAATCATGATTTCCTGGCCGGGGATCAGTTTGCCCCCGTGCGTCAGGTGATTGCCACCGAAGGCGAAAATCTTGCTCGCGAGGTCGTTGACGCGCTGATCGCTCGGCGGGTCGTTGCAGGGGGCCGCCGCGCAGGCGAAGTTCTTGGCGATCTGCGTCACCGCGTCATCAATGTTCCGCTGCGTATCCGCTGGCTCGACGACATGAATAATGCCATCCGTCGGCGGGATGGCAATGACCTGACCGGGGAAGATGAGAAGGCTACCCAGGTTGTTCGCCCACTTGAGGGTCAGCGGGTTCGTCAGCCCATAAATGGCCGAGATGCGGGCGAGCGAGTCGCCCTCTTGCACTTGATAAAAAACGGTGTGATCCCGCATCGGCAGGTTCGTCGTCGGGATGATCAGGAAGTTGCCCGGTATGAGGTCCGATGAATCCTGAATGTTGTTGCCGGGATAGGACATGATGTCCGGCACCTTCACCTGGTAGGCGCGGGCGATACTGTCCAGCGTATCCGTCTCTTTGACGCGGTGGAGCATCGTACCGGAGGGTGGCACGCGGATCGTTTGCCCGGCCGGGAGGACGCGCGTCGGTTCGGTGATGCCATTCGCCCACATCAGGGCGGCAGTGGTCGAGTTCATGCGCGCGGCGATCGTGGCGAGCGAGTCGTTCCGGAGCGCGGGGACGATGCTCACGCGCTGCGGGATTGTCGTGATGATCGTGCCGGGGCGCGCGAGATACCCGACAAAGGTCGAGTCGGTCGCTGAACTGGAGAGCGAAGTTGTCGTACTGCCGCCCGGTACCGAGACCGTGACGCTCACGTCGCCAATAGTGGCGCGAGTGATCATGGTGCCGTCCGGGAGGGTGGGACTGCCTTGCGTGATGACTGCTTGCGCCGGGAGGCCGGTGACAGGATTGAGGCGCGGGGAGGAGGACCAGAAGCCGCCGCCAAGCAGGACGACCGCCGTCACGGTGAGCAAGAACGTCGGGGGGATGAGCCGGTTCAGGTAGGGAACAAGAAAGACGAGGCCACGGCCAGCACTTGCACCGGGCAGGCGCTGTGCTCGGAGATATCGCCGGTGGCCACGCCCAGCAGCCGTCGGGGAATTCCCATCCCTCACGTTTCCCGCTCCTCCCTCTATCTCCGTCACCGCATCATGCCGCGAAAGGTGTTACTCCCCAGACGTTTCGTCGCCCCGAACCAGTATTATGTCACGTACCGTACCTGCTCGGGGTACTGTCGTCAAATTGCCATGGCTCCGTCGCGCTTGGTGAAGGCCGATATGCAGAACGGCGAGGGCGACACGCACTGCCGAAGCGGGGTATCATGGGTGGGAGCCATATCCGACGGTGCCGAAGGTGTGCAAAGACGGAGAGATAGTGGCGAGCGACCCATGATGCAACACAACGAAACACCAAATCCCAAGCAGGAAGGCCGTGCTCTCGCTCTCTACGCCATCGGCATCCTGAGCTTTACGGCGGTCGTCCTGACGATCGCGGCCGTGATCGGCGCACATCGCGCTGGTCGCCCAATGCCCCTTGGGACACCCATTCCCGACGAAGGACATATGCATGTGCCCGCTTTTTCCTCCTTCACGAATGCGCACCACCCGCCCTCCAGCGGCCCCCACTATATCGAGGCGCTCAAGGTAAGGTTTTATTCAACCCCGGTTTCGGAGGGTAGTTACGTCCACAACCTCGAACACGGCTACATTGTCGTGCTCTTCAAGCGGACCGTGAATGGTGCCGTATTGGCTGAGCAACTGCAAGACTTGCCCGACCGCTTTCCGGTCGGGAAGTATGGCGGCGTAAAGCTCATCGTCGCGCCGTATGACGACATGGATGCCCCGATTGTTGCCTTGGCGTGGGATCGTGAACTGCCCATGAATGTCGTAAGCCGCGATCAGCTATTAGGCTTTTACCGCCAATACGTTGATCGTGGTCCCGAAGACGTCCCGTAGGGCGCACGTTGCTGCTCGCCTTCAATAGCCCGATTATTCGTGGCGACTCCACCATATGCTCTGGCGACACGGGCTGCCCACGATAGGGGCCCAGTATCTCCTCTCTATCCACGGTGAGGAAGACGGGATGAAGTGTTGATGCAGACGAGGAAAGATGCGACCATAATGCGCACTTGTCGAAACGAAACTGCAGGACAGAGGCGATGATTCATGAACCGAAATGGCGATGCCTGTCCAGTGCACCAATACCAGCCACCGCGTCATTTGGTCATTGTGCTGCGATGCTTCGTGTGCGGTCTGTCGCGAGTGAGCCTCTCTCCGTTACGGTTCCTTCTTGTGATCGCCATCGTCATTGTGCCGCTGTTCGCTGGCGACGCGGAAGGCACTCGCTCGACGGTCGTGCAGGCGCAAACCGAAGGCCCACAGTTCAGGCTGCCCTTCGCCGAGCCGCCGGGGCCGGATACATGGTTCGTCTCGCAGGGGTACGGCACGACAGTCTGGGCACAGCGCAATTGGCGAGATCTCTACGCCGCCGGGCAGGGTATCCACTTCGGCGTTGACTTCGCCACGCGCTGTGGCCGTAATGTCCTCGCTATTGGCGATGGGACGGTGCTCGGGATTGACGGGCCGTACGGCTCCGCGCCGCATAATCTCGCGATTACGCTCTCCGGTGGCTTACGGACATCTCCTGGAGCGTTCGACGCTCGTGCGCGTCTGTCAGCGAGTCAAAGCAGGCGATGTGGTCGCCCATTCCGGAGACCCGTACGGCCCGAGTTGCTACCGCGCCCCGCACCTCCATTTGGAGATGCGGACGAGTGGACTCAGTCGTACCACGAACCCGATTAATTTGATCCCCGCAGACTGGGATCGCCTCACACTCGGGATCAAGGGCGGCGGGACGACTTTCTCGCAGGATCCTGGCGATCCCCGCGCGTGGGCAACGCTGCGGGATCAGCCGGATATCACCTTCGGTGGCCGAGTTATTGTGAACTATCCGACGTGGGATCCCTATGCATAGTCATCTCGCTCGATGTGTCCGCGTCCATTGTCATCACCGGGCAGACAGATGCGACGGCACTCGGCTTGCGGTGATCGGCCAACGATTACATGGATGCGGCGTTGACTCGTGCTATTACCTCGCGTGCCCGATGACAAGAGGATCTCATCGGTACACGCAACAAAGGGAACATCGTGATGAACCGTCTGCTTCACCACCCCATGAATCGCTGGATTGGCCTTGGCACATCGGCCATTCTGCTCGGCGTGATCGCTGCTACAATCGGCTTACAATCCGGGCGCGTCCGCAGCCACATCCCCTATCTCAATAGTCCGCCATCCACGCCGACCCCGGCGGGCGTCGTCCTCTCACTCGGCCAATCGGCCTCGCTGCCGGTCAATGTAGCGACCGCACCCACAGTGAGCGCTGCCGCGACTGCGGAACAAACCGCGACTACCCTTCCGATTTCAGCGCCAACCGCAACCGCTGCCCCCATCGTCATGCCGATGATGGCGACAACGGTATCAGTCGCGCCGACAGTTATCGCGACCGCCGCCCCCGCGACGCTGACGCCAGCGGCCGTTGTCGCGTCGCAAGCAACCGCCATCCCGCCTGCCGTCTTTCTCGAACCGATGGCCCATTGGTTCCAGGGATGGAATCAGTGCGCCGAGGTCTCCTCCGCGATGGCGCTCTCCTATTTCGGCAGCAAGGTGGACCCGAACAGCGTGACGGCGGTCCTCCGACCGAACAAGGATTGGAAAGGATTCAAGAACGTCGAATCACCGTATATCGTCGAATACCTGCGCAGTCAGGGTGTCCAGGCGCAAGCCTTCGAAGGGGGTAGCGTCGAGCGCATCAAGCGCCTCGTCGCCGCCGGCGCGCCGGTGATCGTCGGACAGTGGCAGAACCGCACGGATCACGCGGGCGTCGGCCACTGGCGCGTTGTCCGCGGCTACGACGACGCGAAGGGCATCTTCCTGCTGAACGACTCGATGGTCGGTGCGGCAGTTCCGATGACGTACGCGGAGTTCGACGATCTCTGGCCGCTCTATGACTACGTCTACATCCCCCTCTGGAATGATCGTCTCGCGCCTGCCGTACAGCAGGTGATGGGCGCGGAGATGGACCCGAAGGTAAACATCGCTCGTGCCATCACGTACGATCAGAGCCGTATCAAGGAGCAACCGACGAATGCCGAACGCTACTTCGGCCTGGGCGGTGCGTATTTCAAGGCGGGCGACGACCAGAAGGCTGTTGAGATGTACCACAAGGCGAAGAGCATGGGCGTGCTCGACCGGACGCCGTGGGCCCTCTGGTACCAATCGTGGCCGGTGACGGCGTTGGTGAATATCGGTCTGGACGACGAAGCGTTGCAGGTGGCGCAGGAAAACATCAGCAGTGCGGGGGTGTATGCCTTGATGCGCTACGAGCGCGGGCGCGTCTTCGAGAAGCGCGGCGATCTGGCCACGGCGAAGCGCGAGTATCAGATGGCACTCGTCGACAATAAAAATCTAAAAGAGGCCCAGGACGCTGCGGCTCGGTTCGGTGGGTAGCGTGGTCTCGTCGCGGGCCGCTTCCGTGGATCGCCTTCATCGTTGTCATGTACGCCATTGCTATCGACGGAGCGAGTCTTGACGAACCGTCCGCGCCACCGCCCGATGAAGCGACGATACAATATGTTCGGCGCAGCGCTGACCCTGCTCCTGATCGTTCCCGCCGCAGCCTTGGCGGTTCACGCCACGCGCGCCGATTCAGAGCCTTCGCTTGTGTTTCCCGACGCTCGTCTCCCATCCCCGGCCCAACTGGCGAATTCTACTGCCGCAGATGATCCGGCTTGCAGGAGCGCGTGCATTATTCGCGTGAGCGCAAGCATGCAGATGCCGATGCTTTGGCGCCACGGCGACATCGCATACGCCGTCGCTGATGCGGCACTGGTGAATAGACTGCGTGCGAGCGGCGGCGAAGCAACAATTGTGCGACCGGGCAGTGGTGATACCACGGCTCTCTACGCTATCTCCGCAGTGTCTGCTGGGAGCGAGACACTGATCGAGGCGATCGGGACGATCCTTGACCGTGTCGGCGATGTTCGCCTGGTGGAGGCCACCAAGCTACCGCTGCACGCCAGCGACCTCTCCGCCGCAGGCATGCAGGTCGAGAAGGTTCCGCCGTCGTGCCCGCCTCTTGGTACGCCTCCTCCCTTCTCACTGAGCCAGACGCTCACCGAGATCGTCGCGATCGGCACGAGCCAGGATACGCCGCTCGGTGACCGGGAATACGATGGCCCCGGAACCGTGATGGCCGCCGCCTATTTGTACTGTCGCTTTGCCTCTCTCGGCTTCGCAGTGGACTATGAGGCCTTCACGGACGGGCAGGAACATCAGCAGATTAACGTCGTCGCCCATTCGCCGAGCGGCCCGTTCGGCGCGGATACCACGCTCGTCACGGCTCACTACGATTCGATCTCGCCCGCGAAGCAGTCCGCCCCGGGCGCGGATGATAACGCGAGCGGCCTCGCCGCGATGCTGGCTATCGCCAGCCGGGACGCGCAAGGGGGCTTCCGCGTCCCGCTCGGCTTCGTCGCATTCGCCGCAGAAGAACCGGGCCTCCTCGGCAGTCGGGCATTCACAACGCGCCTTGCGCAAGCGGCGGTGGATCTCAAGGCGGTGATTAATCTCGATTCCATCGGCATTCCCAACGCGGGAAAGATCATTATTAACGGCGATGGTGCGTCCCGCCCGGTCTACACGCAACTTGTCAGTCTCAGCACCGACAGTTACACACTGACATGGATGGGGGACACCGGGTATCTCAACGGCGATGACGAGTATTTCCGGCGCGAAGGGTACATCGCCATCATGGTCACCACCCATCCCTTTGGCACGGAACCGCTGCATCATACCGATCGCGATCGGATAGAAAATCTCGACCTCAATCAGATCGCGGATATCACGGCTCTCGTGTGGCGGTGGATCGGATCGCAAACACCATAAGATGGGGAGATAGGCCGCCGAACGATGCCGTCTCCCCTGCTTGTGCTATGATTTGCCCCATGAATGCGCGAGTGGTTCCGCCGACATCACCCTTTTCTACCCCAAATCGGGGACGATGGCCCGCGCTCGCGTGTCTGGTCGCGTTCTTCATCGTGATACATCTCTCCCTGATGGTCGCATCACTGCCCTGTGGCACGTCTGCGCCGCCCGCAACGTCGCACTGTACTGAGACGTGTCCCACGTCGGTAAAGCGCGCATGTACGGTCGTCGAGCAGGCTGTCGAGCCAGTTCCCCTGATGCCAGTGATGCTGATCGCGCTCCTGGCGCTCGGCATGGTTGCACTGTGCCGCCGGGCAGTCTCCCCTCCCCGCGTCGATTGGCTCTCGCATCCACAGCGTCGCCGGGCGCTCCTCCAAGTCTTCCTCCGCTGAGTCCACGCCTCACTCTGCTCTTCTGTCCACGCAGCCGACGCCGCGTGGACGGCTTTCATTGCGAGCGGAAGCGGCACGGTTTCCCACAGACGTGGGAAAAATGAGGAGGCGAGAGATGGCGAAAGTGCGGGCATATTCCAGCACTGACACCCGGCGGTATGACAAACGCAAGCGTGATGTGAGCGGCAACGCAACGATCGGGCTGGGCGTGGGATTGTTCATCGCGTATCTGCTCAGCGAGTTCGCGCTGGTGGGCCAGAGTCATCTGTGGCACTGGCTCGGCGCCGGCGTCGGCGCGCTGATCGGCTATTTCGTCGCGTATGGCTGGCTGATGCACCGCCTCAATGCCCAGCAAGCCACCACGAAGAAGGCACGTCGGTGAGCGCCAGGTATTGGGGTTGCACGCGGGCAATCTATGGGGCGGCCCCGCGCGGACAGACCGTTCATGTCTGGGAGGCGATGGCGTGACATCTCTGACAGTTCGCGCGACACAACGGCGTGTCATTGCAACGGTGTTGGACCGGCTCTGGTGGTTCTTCACGTCTGTCCGCGTTGCCCTCTGGCTGATCGGCACGACGATCGGGTGGGTACTCCTCGCGACGCTCGCGCAATCTACCTTCCCAACTTATATCGCCCAGACCTGGCCCGCGCTGACGGGAGCGATGCGCTGGTGGAACAACTGGCCCGTCTGGGATTCGCCGCCGTTCCGCATCACGCTGATCCTCCTCATCGTCAGCATCATCTGCGGCGGCATGATTAACCGCGCGCCGGGCATTATCCGGCGCGTCTGGCATCCCGCCCTCCGCACATCGCCGGGATTCTTTACGGCGGTGAAACAGGCGGCTACGTTTACCGCGCCGTCGGTTGTCCACGGGGTCGAGGCATTCACGGCAGCCCTGAAGGGGAGGCGGTATCGCGTGCTGGCGCACCGCGACGCGCAGAGTGACGCATTCCATCTCTACGCTGATAAGAACCGGTTCAGCCTGCTCGCGACCTTCCCCTTCCACACCGGGCTTGTGCTCCTGATGGTCGGCGCGTACATCGTCGGCACGTACGGCTGGCGCGAGATCGGTTTCACCATCCCGGATGGCTCGACCCGCGCGGTCGGCCACGGGACCGGCCTAACCGTTAAGAGCATCCGCTTTGTGGACGACTATTACAGCGACGGGCGTCCGAGCGACTACTATTCGGACCTCGAACTGTACAAGAACGGGAGCCTCATCAAGGCGGGGCGGCTGCGCGTCAACGATCCGATCAACCTCGGCGGCATCTCGTTCCATCAGGCCTCGTACGGGCAGGCCGCGATGTTCCTCATCACGGAGCCAGGTACCGGGAAGGTGCTCTGGGATGAGAGCATTCCGGTTTATGTCTCCAGTAACAGGCAGTTCGCCCGCAACTTCCGGGACGCGGCCGGCGAACTCGAGCCGACCGGCGTGCAACGATTGGACGACCTCGGTGTAACCCTCCGGCTCGTTGGTTCCGCAGGTGCGTCGGACGAGAAGATCGGCGTTGGCCAGATCGCCATCGCGATTTTTGACAACCGCGCTGTTAAGGCGGGCGCGGGACCGATCGGGACGGGGAGATTGGATACAGGCGGCACGACAACGGTCAGTGGATTGACCTTCACCTATCAACGTGAGGTCCGCTTCACCGCGCTACAGATCACCGATGCGCCCGGTCTCTGGATCATCTATCTCGCCGCCGCGATCATCTTTGTCAGCATCCTTATCACATTCTACGTGCCACAGCGGCGCGTGCGTGCCCTTGTGTCCCCGCAACCGGACGGGACGGCGCGCATGCGGCTCGGCGCGCAAGTGAAACTCGACCTCTTCGGCGCGCGCGAGTTCGCGCAGTTACGCGATGCAATCAAGGAGCGCGTCGGGGCGGTATCCCCGGAGGAGAAGCATGAACCGACCGTGGACGCACCGGAGCAAGGCAGCCCGGTATCGGCGGCGAGGGACTGATCGGTGACGATAGACGTTCGAATGAAACGAGGTGAATGAACTATGCTCTCCATACTCCGCTTCTCGTCCTATTGTCTCTACGGGGCGTTCTTCTGCGCGGTCGCGTCCACGCTGCTCTACGCCGTCTACAGTGTCGGGTTGTTCCGGCTTCGCCCGGCGACGATGCAAACGACGGCGGGGACGACGATGGGGACGGGCGTCATGACCGAGCGGATTCCCGGTGCGTCAGCGATGGCAGGCTACATAGCGACCTACATGCAGCGTTCCGCGCTGCTCTTCATGATCGCGGCGCTCGCCTTCCGGACGATCGTGTCGCGGCGGGGCCCATACGGCAACATGTACGAGTTCGCGCTCGCCTTCGCGCTGACGATTTGCCTCGCGTACTATCTCCTCTCGCGGTTCTACCCCGCGAAGCCACTCGGGGCAATCGCCATGGCTACTGCGGCCACAATCATGCTGTACGGCATCACGCGGCCAGCGTCGGAAAAGGCAGTCTCGGGTCTCATTCCTGCCTTGCAAAGCAAGTGGATCGCCATTCATGTACCGATGGC
>JAABUZ0100007672.1_pt1 | contig 12927 bp, 11 predicted proteins | sample 5562091 | NCBI WGS metagenome assembly JAABUZ01 (sample SAMN12813069, study PRJNA571459) | rock metagenome | isolation source: Antarctica rocks | place: Antarctica: Victoria Land, Linnaeus Terrace sud | collected 2015-12-21 | reverse complement strand
CTCCCCGGCTCCTGCCCGGCCTCCGCAACGTTCCTTGCGAGCCCGAGCATCACGACCGCGAAGACTGCCCTCCAACAAGAACCCGTGACTCGTCCCTTCCTCACTTCGACCATCCCATCACAACCTTTCTCGTCACAAATCCTTCGCCCGCCGGCATCGTCACCCGCACCACATCGCCGGTCTGCGTCACACCATCCATCCGCAAACGCGTCCCCGCAACGTTCCGGCGCACCGACAACTCCACCACACTCCCACCCATTGCCTCCACCGTCAGCCGCGCCCCGTTCGCCTCATACACCTCATCCGTAACCCGCGGCTGCTCCGTCGCTGCGCCCGGCAAAGGCATCGGCTGCTCCATCATGCTCAACTCCAACGCCGGCAGGGCGATCTCAACCCGATGCTCTCGCATCGCCGGCTGTCTGCACTGCTCCGTAGCAGATCCATTCAGACACAGCACCGTATCGCGGCCCGCATCCGCCATGGCGACCATTCGTCCACGCTCTCGCCGCATCGTCACCGTATACAGATCGTCTCCGACCCGCACCCCGTGCATCTCTACGCCGTCCCAGGCCGCGGGCAGGCGCGGCGCGATCGTCATTGCCCGCCCCATCGCATCCACCTCCACTCCAAACATCCCGCGCACCGCCGGCGCCAGCGTCATCGCAGAAGACCACAGTTGGTGCGAGCTGCTTCGGCCCAGCGGCTGATAAAACGCCCCCGAGATCACCTCCGTCACAAAACCCGGGTCCTGCGCCCACGTCAATCCAACATTCCGCATCAGCGCCGCATATCCCGCCATCGGCCGCCCGCCGCGATACTGCGCCATCGCTGCCCATCCGGTAAACAAGGGCCACACCGTCCCTTGGTGGTACGCCATCGGATCAAACACCGCCTGCGTATCACCCACCGCCCGCACCCCCCAGTCCGTCGCGAAGTGCGCCCCCGACCACTGTGACAGCATCGTCCCCGCGTCCGGCAGCCCGCTCGCGGAGGTCCACATCCCCACACTCGGATACGCGCTCAGCGTCTTGTCGAAGCTCGCATCCATGTTCTTGCTGAACGCATACGTCCCATCCGCCTGCCGGTACGTCGCCACCACCCGCGCGATCCGATCCGCATCGGCCTTTGCCTTGGCCGCAAGCTCCGCATCCCCCACCCATCCCGCCATCGTTCCCATCATCCGTGCCGCGCTCTCATCAAGCGCAGCGAGGTATAACTCCTGGTGCGGCTGCCCGGCCGCCCACTGCTCCACCCACCCCGTTCCCTCGCTGTTGTCGTACACCCCATCCCCGTCCGAGTCGTGCGCCCGCTCAAACGCATACCCCCGCTTCACCGTGTCCCAGTGCGCCCGCAGAAACTCCACGTCACCGGTCGCCCGTACATAGTCCGCAAACGCCATCAGAAATAATGGCGTCGCATCCGCCGCCGCATACTCGTATCCAAGATTGGACCACTGCATGGCGCCCGTCAGCCCGCCCGCCGTCAGCGAGAACTCGTGCATCATCTTCCCGTCCGCGCGCTGCCGCTTCGCAAGAAACTCGAGCGCCTGCCTGCCCAGCGTCCGATCCCCATAGCTGTCGATCGCGTACATCGACCACAACGTATCCCGCCCGAAGTACCACCCGAACCCAGGCCGCGCCGAATCGAACGACGGATACCACCCCGCCACCAGCCCGGTCTCTCCCGCCGTCCGCACCTTGCTCTGCTCGATCGCGATCTCCGCCCATTGCAGCGCCCTGTCCAGCATCGGATCGGGCGTCTTCACCGTCAGCCGCGTATCGAAGAAATGCGCATAGAACTCGCTCGTCGCCTTGTACGCCGATGGCAATGCCGCCGCCTTGCTCACCAGCCGCTGCTCCATCGCCGCCACCGTCGCAGCCGAACTCGTTTCCCCCGCCACACTGACCTCCGTCAGCAGCGGGAAGTACTTGCCGCCATCCGTCGCCGGATCAAACTTCACCTTGAACTGCAGCGGAAAGCCCTGAGGGCGCTCCTGATACGGTGCCATGATGCCGGATGTCGCCTGCGGCATGCCAACCATTCCGAAGATCGATGGGTTGTCCGTCGACAGCACATACCCGCCGCCCGTGCCCATCGGCATCCAGCTCGCAGACGGACGGCCAAACTGGGGCGCGGGCCACTCCTGCACCATCGCCGGCTCAAACGAGATCGTCACCACCGCCGGCTTGATCGCCTCAATCTCAAAGAACACCTGCGCGCCCGTCGCGCTATTTGTATCGCCCGCAGGCACAAACATGTGCTGCCTCACCGTGATCGCCGCATGCGAGTAGGTGATCGTCGTATGGTCCGGCTCCACCTCGATCTCTGCCGCATGCGCCGTCAGGTCGATCGGCACCGGGTATCCCTCAAGCTCCGCCGTCAGCCGCAGCCCACTCAGCACCTTGGTCGGCAGCTGCCAGATCTCGACGCTTCCGTTCTGCAAGCCCAGGACCGCACCCGTAGCCCCTGTCACCGTGAACGGGTGATCCGGTTGAACCGGCTGCCGAATCCCCATGCTGCTCCGATCCAAGGGAAACCGCTTCGTTGCCAGGAGGTTCACCTGCGCAACAGCCGGCCCGGCTACCGCAAGGATGCCGGTCAGAAGCCTCAGACCTCTCTTCATCAACGCAGCGTCTCCTTCACCCCGTAGCATCGTGTCCGAGGCACTCCCTATCTTGCTCCTGCAAACCTTGAGCTCGCGGATGTATTTTCGTCCGCCTAACGCCGGAAACGCAAACCGGCCAACAGCGTGCGCGGTGTTCCCAGCGTCAGGATCGGGGTCCGCCCGGCCTCGATTGAGCGGTCAAACAGATTCTGCGCCGACACATACACTGCCCACGCCTCGCCGAACCCATGCTCCGCATAAGCATTCAGCAGCGTGTAGCTGTGCAGCTCGAAGCTATTGGCCGAGTCGTCGAACTGCCGCCCGCTGGTTCGCACGTCCAGCGACAACACACCCAGCCCGCCACGCTCCAATCGCACCTGCGCCGTCGCGCTGTTTCGCGGCACCTGTGCGGTCCACTTGCCCACCAGCGTCGGGTCTGCCTGGAAGCGCGTCACCGTCGAGACCGCAAACTGGTACCCACCCGTCACTCCGATCCAATGCGCTGGCCGAAGCTCCCACTCCGTATCGATCCCCCGGCTCTCAAGCTGCCCCAGGTTCCGCCGCTCCAGCAGCGTCGTCGTCGCCGTCGAGCTCAACACTACAGAAGCTACGGGCCGGTTCACCTGCGTCCAGAAATAGCTCGCACGCAGCGACCCCGCTCGCCTGGCATTGACCAGCTCGCCGAGCTCGAATCCCGTCGCCCTCTCCGACCGCAGGCTCGCATTTGCAAGGGTCGTCTGCTGTCCCACCTGCCCCGTTCGATACAGCTCGTACAGCGTCGGCCCACGAAACGCCCGAAAGACAGACCCGGTCAGGGACACGCCTCTCCCAACCTGCTTCACCAAACCAAGCCGCGGATTGAAGACCGTCTCATCCGTCTCCGGCAGCGATCCCGCACCCGCCTGCCTCGCATCGAAGCTCCGGAAGCGATCCACCCTTCCCGAGAGCGCCGCGGACCACCCACCCGACCACCCGCCGCTCTGCCCCGGCTGCCAGAGCACCTCACCGTAGCCCCCACTGTCTCGCTGACGCGCACTCACAGATGCCGTTCTCTGGGCCAAGCTACGGGCAATGGGAGTCTCCGCATCCGTCCCCCTCGTATCGAGCGCATCCGCACCCACCACAAAGCTAAAGACCCGCACCGTTCGAGCCCACTGCACCGCTACTCCGAGCTGCTGTGAGGGCGTCTTCTGCAATCGCGTCAGCTGCTCCGTCCGCCGGTTCGGCGCGATGCTCGAAAAACTCTGCCTGTAGCCCTCATCCGCGCCGTAAGCTCGTACGAAGAATCGCCCGGCGCCATCCGCGGTCCAGTCCGCTCCCGTCTGGTACCGCCATATGCGCGTTCCGTTGCGCTGCACCGGCGTCCCGTTCCCGCGCGCCTCGTTTAGCACATTGCCTCGCAAAAAGGCCGATCCATCGGTGCCCAGACTCCGCCGAACCTCCACCCGTCCACTCTCGGAATGCACGTTGTACGGCGTATCGACGCCGCCACGAAAGGCCGGCGCTATCAAGATGTAACCATTCGTGTTAAACACGGTCGCTGCGGCCAGGGTCGCCCATTTACCGCCAGCTGCGGTCCCCAGCGCATTCAGCGACATCGTATCCTGCGTCGCCCCCGCGAGATCAAAAGCCACGCTCCGGGTCTTCGGCACCACCGGAATCACATCGATCACACCCCCGATTGCGCTGGATCCATACAGGTCGGAAGCCCCGCCCCGCACCAGCTCCACCGATCCGACCGCCAACTGCGGGATCTCATCCCAGTGGATCCATCCGCCAAACGCATCGTTCAAAGGAACCTGGTCGCTCAGCACCAGCGTCCGGCTCGGAGCCGTTGATCCCAGCCCACGCAAGGATGTGCCCTCGGTCGTCGGATTCGCCACCCACGATCCCGTTCGCCGAAACAACTGAAAGCCCGCCACCTGTCGCAGCCTGTCATCCAGGGCAAATCCAGCCGACTCTGTCAGCTCCCGGCTGCTCAGTGTCCTGACGCTGCTTGCGCTTGCATCCAGAGCCAATGGCGTCCTCGCGGCCGTCACCTCAACCTGCTCCGTCACCTCTGCAGGTTGCAGAATTAGCGTCATCTCTCCGCCGCTCACGAGGGCTCCCGTCGCTGCCGCAAAGCCCTCATGCGACGCCGTCACGCGATGGATGCTTCCATCTCTTATGGTCGCCGTCGCACACCCGTCATTGCCCGTAGCCTGCCCCTTCGAGCTCTTTTCGCCAAACGTCAGCTTCGCTCCAACAACGGCCCGACCGCCGCTATCGCGCACACAGATGTGCAAAGGCTGTCCCGTTGCTACCGACGGAATGCTCCAGGCAGAAAGCAACAGGGCGGAGATGTAGGCAAGGAGATGCACCCATCTATCGTATCTCTACAAACTGCTTCTTTTACCAACCCAGCCCACCCTGGGCAACAGACTCCTTCCCGAGGGAGTCTACCGTGCTACTCTTCCCCCGAGCGCCACACCATGCCCCTCTCGCGCCGCCGCTTCTGCTCCGCCGCCACAGCCCTCGTCGCCTCGCGTCTGCTCGCACAGGAGCTACACCCGGCACCACCCACATCTCGCCCGGACGTCGCAGCTATCGACCGCAACCGTATTCTGGCCGGGGCAGACCACTATCTCGCGCAAGCTCCCGACCCGCTCACCGCACATCCCGCACCGCACGCCGCCGGAGCCCCGAACGAGTTCGTCTCCGAGCGCGAAGAGGCACCACCCGCTGCGACTCCGGCCGTAGATCCACCCTTCACCGCACACCGCGACGCCCTGCTCCAGTTCACCCTCGCCATACCTGCCCTCACCGCCGGCTGGCTGATCACCCACAGCGTCGATCCCGCCCGTGCCGCGCTCTACGTAAAGCACGCCGCCGAGCACCTCCACGCGTGGTTCGTCGCACCCGAAACCCGCATGGAGCCCTCACTCAATTACGCCGCGAGTTCTCTCGGAACCGCCGGTCACCCGGAAGGGATTGCGGACACCTCCTCGCTGGCAGAGGTCGCCCAGGCCATCCCCTTCCTGGCCCACGCCGAAGCCCTCACTCCCGCCGACCTGCCCGCCGTTCGCAGCTGGTTCGCAAGCTATCTCAAGTGGCTCACCACGTCGCGCCTTGCTGGCCTCGCCCGCGACCGTAAAGACCACGTGGGCAGCTCCTGGCTGCTTCAGTGCGCGGCCTACGCCCGCCTCACCGCGGACGACACTTCCCTCAGCGAGCTCCGGCATCACTTCAAAACCGTCACCCTTCGCGCGGAGATCGTCGGAGACGGCACCTTCCCCCACGAGCTGAGCACCCCCAATCCCTACCGTAACTCCCTCTTCAACCTCGATCTGCTCGCCGCCGCCTGTGACCTGCTCTCAACCCGCTTCGAGAACCTCTGGGACTATCAGCTTCAGGATGGCCCAGGCCTCCGCGCCGCCACCGCCCGGCACGTCCCCTATATCGAAAATCGCGGCACTTGGCCCTACCGCGCAGACGCCCACCTCTTCAAAGACCTGCCCTGCCGTCGCCCCGCCCTGCTCTTCGCCGCCCGTGCCTACCAGTTACCCGAGTACGCCACCCTCTGGCGCTCGCTCAACCCCGACCCAACCGACCCCGCGATCCTCCGCACCTTTCCCATACGCCAGCCCATCCTCTGGGTCACCCGCCCCCAACCCTGAGTGCTACTCTGCGTGACCTCTGCCGTCCCACCGGCACCGCCTTGGCCCTAATCTTCAACCAGACCTCCTCCGCGACCCTCAGCGTCCTCCGCGGTAAAGCTCTCCCCGGATCTAACCCCTAACCTCTCCCATCCGCTCCCTGTGCCCGCGCACAATCTGGAGATACTTCCGTGCATTCTCGGTGATCGACGCATGCCGTCCCTCCGATAACGCCTTCACGTCCACCAGGTCGGCCCCAACCCCCAGCCCAAAAGATCCCGCCTCCAGAAACTCCAGAGCCGTCCCCAGCGACACCCCACCCGTCGGAATCATCTCCACCTGCGGCAGCGGAGCTTTCAGCGTCTTGATGTACTTCGCGCCACCCATCGCGCTCGCCGGAAACACCTTCACCACATCCGCCCCCGCCTGCCAGGCGGTCACAATCTCGGTCGGTGTCAGCGCCCCCGGCAGCACCGGGATCGAATACCTCTGGCACATCTCGATCGTCCGCACGTTCAACGCTGGCGATACCACAAACCGCGCTCCCTCCAGGATGCACATCCGCGCTGTCTCCGGATCGAGCACCGTTCCCGCTCCCACCAGGATCTCCGGACGCCCCTTCGCCAGCCGCCGCATCACCTCGATTGCTCCCGGAACCGTCATCGTCACCTCGAGCACCGTCACCCCGCCAGCCGCAATCGCCTCCGCCAGCGCCATCGCCTGCTCCACATTCTCGGCTCGCAGCACCGGAACCAGGCCAATCTCCCGCAACGCCCGTAACGTCTCTTGCTTTTGCATCAGGTCTTGCCTCCGCCAACACACAGTCTCGCCGTAGCCCGCTACTTCCTTCTGCCACAAATCCTACCGCTCCACACCAGCGCCACCCCCGCCCATCAACCGCTCCACCTCACCCAGCGTCACCATCGACCCATCCCCAACCGTCGTCATCGCCAGGGCCCCGTGCGCCACGCCACAGTTCAGCGCCCATTCGATCCCGCGCCCGGACAGCAGCCCATAGATCAATCCGCTCGCAAACGAGTCCCCTCCACCCACCCGGTCCAGGATCTCCAGATCCTCAAACCGCGTTCCCTCATGTACCGCACCCTCCGCATACGCGAACGCCCCCCAGCCATTCCGATTGGCCGTATGCGGCCGCCGCACCGTGCTCGCAATCACCCTAATGGACGGAAACTCCGCAAGCACCCGCTCCGCCATCGGCCCGTAGCTCTCAGCCGTATGCCACACCGGCCGATGCGCCGCCTCAGCCAGCGTCGCCGCCACATCGCCCTCATGCCCAAACAGCACATCCACCATCGGCATCAAGCTCCGGTTCACCGCAACCGACCCCGCTCTTCCACCACGCTCCTTCCACAGCGAAGGCCGGTAGTTGCAATCAAAGCTCACCACCGCCCCATGCCGCCGCGCCGCCGTCATCGCCTCCCGCACCACTGCGGTCGAGCTCTCAGAAAGCGCCGCCATCACCCCACCAGTATGGAACCACCGAACGCCCGCACCGAACACCGCGTCCCAATCCACCTCACCCGGCCGCAGCTGCGAGATCGCCGTCCCGCCGCGATCCATCATCCCCATCGCCCCGCGCACCCCGAACCCGCGCTCCAGAAAGTAAATGCCGTTCCGGGCCTCCCGCCCAACCCCGTCAAACGGCCTCCAGATCAGGTGCTGGAGGTCCACCCCGCCCTGCAGCATCAGGTCCTCCACCAGCCGCCCCACCGGGTTGTCCACCAGTGCCGTCACCACGCTCGACCGCAGTCCGAAGCATCGCCGCAGCCCACGCGCTACGTTGTACTCGCCGCCACCCTCCCACACCCGAAAGCTTCGCGCATGCGAGATCCGTTCCTCCCCCGGATCAAAACGAAGCATCACCTCACCGAGCGCGACCAGGTCCCACTTGCACCTGGCAGCCGCACGTATGGTCAGCCCTGCTGCTCTGCCACCCGTCAACGCAGCTCCGCAATCGTCACCGGATCCATGTCGTCATACGCCTGATTCTCTCCGCCCATCCCCCAGCAGAACCCATAGTTTTTCGTCCCCACACCTGCATGAATCGACCATCCCGGACTCACCACGATCTCCTTGTCGGCCACCACCAGGTGGCTCGTCGCCTCAGGTGGGCCCATAAGGTGCAGCACTCGGTGCGCCGGGTCCACGTCGAAGTAGAAGTAGACTTCGCTCCGGCGCATGTGCGTGTGCGGAGGCATCGTGTTCCACACCGACCCGGGATCGAGCAGGGTAAACCCCATCACCAGCTGGCAGCTCTTGATGCCCTCTTTCCCGCTTGCGTCCTTGCCTTGGTAGATGGCCTTGTAGATCGTCCGCTGATTGCACGTCTCCAGGCCGCCAAGCTTCAGCCCCGCAAGCTCCGCGAACTTCACCATCGCCGTCGGATACTCTGCATGCGCCGGGTAGCTCAGGAGGTAAAAGCTGGCCGGAGCCTTCGCGTCCACACTCTCAAATCGCACCTTTCGCGCTCCCCGGCCCACATACAAGCAATCCAGCTTCCCCATCGGGTAGCTTGTATCGTTTACGGTGACCAGTCCCTTTCCTCCGACGTTCAGCACGCCCATCTCGCGCCGCTCCAAAAAGAACTCCGACCGCAGCTCAGGCTGTGTCTGGAGATGCAGAGCGTCTGTCGTCGGCACCGCCGACCCAATCACCGCCCGGTCGAGATCCACATAGGCGAACTCGATCTCGCCCTCCGTAAACATCCCCTCCAGCAAAAACGTCTCACGCAACTCCTCGGTATCCATCAACCCATACCGAACCGCATCCGCCATCTGATACAGCCTCATACAGATCTCCTTCCGATCGCTCACTTCCACCCTATTGCTTGGGCGCTTCAACCTTGATGACGTAATACGTGAACGTCTTCCCTGGCGCCAGCAGCGCCTGGTGTGGCGTGTTCGGCGAGATGTGGATCACGTCGCCCTTGCGCATCGGCGTCAGCGTCCCGCCTTCGACCCTCGTCCCACGCGTCTCTCCCGGAGAGCTCTCCTTACCATCCACAATCGTTCCACCGGTCATCACGGTCGCCTCCCCATCCAGCACCACAAAGATGTCGTTCCAGTCGGCGTGCATCTCCGCTCCTCCACTCTTGGTCCGCACGGTCAACATGGTGAGGTGCCCCGGATACTTCTCAAGGGTGGCGGAAGCTATGCCCGCTGCACTCTTCTGCGCCTCGCCCGTCATCGCCTTCGCCTGGGTCGCGATCTGCTCCGCCGACCGACGATCGATCCCATTGCCGCTGCCAGCCTGCTGCCCAGCCGCAGCCGACCACGTCCCCATCGCCACCACCAACATCCCAACTGCCGCTTCAATCTTTCGGTCCATAAACTCCCTCTTCGGAAACAGTTCCCCCACCATACGAAGACCACGCGCTACCGTCAACCTTTCACTCGCAACCACGTCGCCGATTCCCAGACGCCGCAGCCCATCCCTTTGCTCCACCTCGCCGGCCCAAGTACATTGACCTTGTTATGCAAAACTCCTCCATCCTCGACCTCTTCCGCCTCGACGGCAAAATCGCGCTCGTCACCGGAGCCGCCAGTGGCCTCGGAGCCGCCATCGCAACCGCCCTTGCGGAGGCCGGTGCCAGCGTCGCCGTCCATGGCAACCGCAGGCCGGCAGACGACACTGCCAATACCATCCGATCCGCCGGCCATCAAGCTCACCCCTTTCAGGCAGACCTCGCCAGCACCGATGACCCCGAGCATCTCTTCTCTGCAGTCCAGAAGCAACTCGGCCCCGTCGACATCCTCATCAACAATGCCGGCACTATCCACCGCAACGCCGCCGAAGACACCCTGCTCTCAGACTGGCAGCAGGTACTCCAGGTCAATCTCACCAGTGTCTTCCAGCTCTCACAGCTCGCCGCCCGCGACATGATCGCCCGCACCGGTGCCGGTCGCGACAGCGCCACCAGCACCGGCAAGATCGTGAACATCGCCTCTCTGCTCAGCTTTCAGGGCGGCATCCGCGTCCCCGCCTACGCAGCCTCCAAAGGCGGTGTCGCCCAGCTCACCAAGGCGCTCGCCAACGAGTGGGCGCCCAAAGGCATCCAGGTCAACGCCATCGCGCCCGGCTACTTCGCCACTTCCAACACCGAAGCTCTCCAGGCCGACGAGACCCGCAACCGTCAGATCCTCGAACGCATCCCCGCCGCCCGCTGGGGACAACCGCGGGACCTCGCCGGTGCTGCCGTCTTCCTCTCCTCCCCCGCCAGCAACTACGTCACCGGCACCGTCCTCACCGTCGACGGCGGTTGGATGGGCCGCTAGCCCTGGTCCCACCTGCCTCACAAGCCACTCCACCGTATCCAGCACTGACCATAAATTCGGGTGTCCCATCCTCTCGCGGCACTTCGCGAAAGGAGGGGTCCCCGCCAGCTTCGCTGGTGGATGCAAGGGTGGGGTATCGCGCCCCGCGCGATCGCACTTCCTCATCTCACCCCAAGACCCACCCGAAGCTTCCAAAGCAGTACCATCCACCCATGCCGCGCATCCCCTTCCCTGACCTCGTCCACACCCTCACCGAAGCCAGCCTCGCTCTCGGTCTTACCCCCGACCGTGCCGGCCGCTGCGCCCGCATCTTCGCCGAAAGCTCCCGCGATGGTGTCCAGTCCCACGGTCTCAATCGCTTCCCACGCTTCGCCGCCATGGTGCGCAACGGCGGCGTCGACGTCCACGCCACCCCCGACCTGCTCGTCTCTGCCGGGGGCGTCGAGCGCTGGGCCGGAAACCTCGGCGTCGGCAATCTCAACGCCCAGGACTCCATGGCCCGCGCCATCACTCTCGCCCGCCAGCACGGCATCGGAGCCGTCGCCCTCGCCCATACGAACCACTGGATGCGCGGCGGCACCTACGGATGGCAGGCCGCCGACGAGGGTCTGTTCGCCATATGCTGGACCAACACAGGCCGTAACCTCCCCGCCTGGGGCACAACCGTCGCCACCCTTGGCAACAACCCCCTCATCATCGCCATCCCCCGCACGGGTCCGGACGGCGCCACCCGCGGCGGCCCGCACGTCGTCCTCGACACCGCCATGAGCCAGTTCTCCTACGGCCAGCTCGCCAACTATGCCCGCCGGGGCGAGGCCCTCCCCGTCGCCGGCGGTTACGACGCTGAAGGCAATCTCACCACCGACCCCGGGGCCATCGAGCAGACCTTTCGCGCCCTCCCAATCGGCTTCTGGAAGGGCTCCGGTCTCGCCCTGGTCCTCGACCTCTTCGCCGCTGCCCTCTCCGGCGGCAGCGCCACCCATCAGATCTCGCCCGACCCGCTTCGAGAGACCGGCCTCTCCCAGTTCTTCCTCGCGATCGACCCCGCCCGCCTCGGCTCCATTGCCGAGGTCGACCGCATCGCCCAGAGCCTCATCGAGGCCCTCCACCAGGCCCCCCGTTCCGACCCGGGGAAGCCCCCCCGCTACCCCGGCGAAGAGACCTTTCGCCTCCGCCACGAAAACCTCCGCGTCGGCGTACCCGTGGACGAAGCCATCTGGTACGAGGTCATAGCCCTTGCGCGGCCATAAATGCGGGTATCGCGCGATAGCGCGACCGTTTGGACTCCGCCTGCCATCCAACTAAAATGACATGATGGATCTCGCCGCGAAAGCCGCTCTCCTCCACCAGACACTCCGCGACCTGGGCTCCGTCCTCGTCGCCTACTCCGGCGGCACCGACTCCGCCTTCCTCGCCTACGCCGCCCATCAGGCCCTCAGCCCTCACACCGGATGCCCCGGCATGCTCGCCGTCATCGCCGACTCCGCCTCGCTCCCCCGCGCCGAATTAGCCGCCGCCCTGGCCTTCACCGCCCACCACGGCATTCCCACCGAGATCCTCCAAACCGAAGAGCTCGCCAACCCCGACTACCAGCGCAACGACGCCCACCGCTGCTTCCACTGCAAGGACGAGCTCTTCACGGTTATGGAGCGCTTTCGCAGCGCCCGGAACTTCGCCCACATCGCCTATGGCATGAACCTCGACGACCGCGCCCCCGACGTCGCCGCCTTCCGCCCCGGCCAGCAAGCCGCCGCTCAACACGGAGCCCTCGCCCCGCTCGTCACCGCCCAACTCACGAAAGCCGAGATCCGCACCCTCGCCCGTGAGGCCGGCCTTACCCTCGCCGACAAGCCCGCCAGTGCCTGCCTCTCCTCCCGCATCGCCTACGGCCTCCCCGTCACCCCCGAACGCCTCTCGCAAGTCGAGCAGGCCGAAGCCGCCCTCCACACACTCGGCTTCCGGGAGGTCCGCGTCCGCCACCACGGCGACCTCGCCCGCATCGAGATCGCCCGCGGAGACCTCCCCCGAGCCCTCCATCTCGCGACCCTCGACCAGATCACCGCCACCCTAAAACCTCTAGGCTTCCTTTACATCACCCTAGACACCTCCGGCTACCGCACCGGCAGCATGAACGCCGTCCTCACCACGATCACCGCCGCCCGCTAACAGCACATCGTCCAATCGCAATGCATGGCGTGGCCTGGAGCATAGCCCGAGTTTAACTCCTGTCAGCCTAGATCGTTGCGCTCGTCATCGCCTGAATCGCTTCGTGGCGCGCTTGTTTCAGCTCGGCAACGGGATCATTGATCGACATGAATTCCATGCAGATGTAGCGCTTGTAGTGCAGCTGCGCGAGTTTGCGGTAAATATTGTTGTAGTCCACTTCACCGGT
>JAABUZ0100007671.1_pt1 | contig 12933 bp, 12 predicted proteins | sample 5562091 | NCBI WGS metagenome assembly JAABUZ01 (sample SAMN12813069, study PRJNA571459) | rock metagenome | isolation source: Antarctica rocks | place: Antarctica: Victoria Land, Linnaeus Terrace sud | collected 2015-12-21 | reverse complement strand
TTCACCGGACGTATCGTCACCGTCAGCAACGCCAAGATCTTCGATGAACCCGTATACAACTACACCCGCGATTTCCCCTACATCTGGGAGGAGATCAGCGTGCCGATCCGCTATGGCGACGACCGCCACCAGGCGGAGGCTGTCATGCTGGCGGCGGCCCGCCGGCGCGCCCTCGATCCCGTCGTCATCTCCGCAGAGGCTGCACAGAGCCTGGAGCGCCGCTTCGACCTTCACCGGCTCGACTTCGAGCCAAGGGTCTTCTATCGCCTGACGAGCAATTGGCTGGAGCTGACTGTGCGGTTCGCGTCCAAGGACCACGGGACTCGGGCAGTGAAGGACCAGATCGCGCGAGATGTCCTGGACGGCTTCGACGCTGCCGGGATCGTCGTGGCATCCGCAGCGCTCCGCATCGATGGTTCTTTGCCGGTCGAGCTCGGAGGGCGTTCACGACCAACCTGAAGCTGCATGCGCCGGCCTGATACGAAGCCGGCGATGTGACGCTTGATGGTGAACTTCGGGGCCTTTATGGTTGAAATGGAACGGAGCCGGTTTCGAGTGGATGATATTGCGACAAGAGGATGGGAATGAAGGTTGGAGACGTCATGGCGCGCGACGTCGAGTTCATTGATGGGACCGCAAGCCTGCAGGAGGCCGCGGAGATGATGGGCGAGCTCGATGTCAGGGCTCTGCCGGTTGGCTCGTCTGACCAGATGCAGGGCGTGGTGACGGACCGCGACATCCTATATTGCTACGTCGCCAAGGGTCTTGCCGCCAACTCCGTCCTCGTCCGGGACGTGCTGACCAGCCCGGTCGTGTCCTGCGACCAGGACGATACGCTGCGGGCCGCGATGGACTCGATGGCGGCGAACCATTTCCGGCGGATGCCGGTCTGCGACGCCCGAGGCCGCGTGGTCGGATGGATTACCCTGGCCGACCTATCGCGCAAGCTGCTGGTCGATAGCGCGGCACTTCAGAATTTCATGCAGGAGCTGACAGAGTCGTAGCTCACCGTCGGGCTGGACGCGCAACGGCCGTTTGTCCCTTTGGCCGCACGAACCCGCAACCCCCCGAACCCATCCGCCTGGATGGCCGTATCCTAGCTGCCGTAGCGCCGATTCATGCTGCGTGCCACTTCGTCCGCGATGCCGAGGCGGGCAGCGAAGTAATCGTGGAAGCGTCGGTTGACGATCCCGCGCCGGCCTAGCGTCCCGACCGCCGCCGCATAGGCTTGCGGACCCTGCCCGGCACTGCGTGCCGCGGCGACGAAGCGGTCGACGGGACATGCAGCAAGCCGCGCCTCGGCCAACGTTGCGATCTCCTCCGTGCCGCCGCCGACTGAACGAAGCCAGGCTTCGGCGCGCTGCTCGCTCTGCCCATCGAGCTCGCCGGCCTGCAACGCGAACGCCATGGCGCCAACGATCAGGCGCTTCTCCACCTCGGTCATGTTGCGCAAGGACAACACCAACGGATACAGCGTTTGATGCCGGTTCTGCATCCAGCCGTGCAGCACCTTCTGTGCCAGCGACGACTGGATGATGCTCCCGGGCGGCTGGATCGGACGGTGGGTCGGCTTCCCTGGGCGGACTGCAGCCGCACCTTCATCAAGCGCCTGCTGCTGCAAAGCAGACGCTTCGCCGTCACGTTTGCCGCCGCTTGGGGTCAGGCCCATGGCGCGGCAGCTTGGCAGTGGCGCTCAGGCATGCGTTGCCACCTCAGCACCCGAGACTCGCGAGGTGGCTGCCCGGACCCCGGCATCGCAATGCCTCGGCAGGCAAGTCGCAGGGCAAGGCCGGGTTCCGCGCGTCACGGTTTCCTCAATCGTTTGGTACTTTCGAGTGGAGCCGATAATACGCTGCCCTTCCGGCGACGATCCTTGAGCAAATCCGAAAATCAAGCAAGACACCCCGGAACTGGAGGCTGCATGACACTCGACCAGGCCATGGCGTTCGGCATCATCGGCTTCACCATCGTCCTATTCGTCTGGGGCAGGCTTCCTTACGACCTCGTCGCACTGATGGCGCTGCTGGCCGGCGTCGTGACAGGCGTGGTCCCGGCCAAGTCGGTCTTTGAGGGGCTGGGCGACGACGTGGTCATCATCGTGGCGACGGCCCTCATCGTCAGCGCCGCGATCTCCCGGTCCGGAGTGGTCGAGACGCTCATGCGCCCGCTGCTGCCCTACCTGAAGACGGAACAGGCCCAGGTGCCGGCGCTCGTCGTGGCCGTCACCATGATGTCGATGGTCAGCAAGAACGTGGGCGCGCTGGCGATCTTCATGCCCGTGGCGCTCCAGCTCGCCCGGCGGACTGGCACCTCGAGCTCCAAGCTGCTCATGCCGATGGCGTTCGGCTCCCTCGTGGGCGGCCTCGTGACGCTGATCGGCACGTCGCCCAACATCATCATTTCCAAGGTCCGCCAGGATGTCACCGGGCATCCGTTCGGGATGTTCGACTTCACGCCCGTGGGGCTGTCCATCGCCGTCCTCGGGATGCTGTTCCTCAGCTTCGCCTACCGACTGCTGCCCCGCGGGCGCAAGGCAGCCGCGGGGATCGAAGCCGCATTCAACCTCGAAGGCTACGTCGCGGAAGCCAGGCTGCCCGCGGACAGCCCGTTGGTGGGCAAGACGGTCGCGGAATTGGAGGCTTTCAGCGACGGGGAGGTCGTCGTGTCCGGCATCGTGCGCGAGCGGTTCCGCCGCTTCCTGCCCACGCCGGCCGCTGCCCTACGCGGCGAGGACGTGCTCATGCTGGAGGGCGAGCCCGAGGGGTTGGAACGCTTGGTCGCCCGCGGCAGGCTGCGCTTGGCGGGCGATGCCGGCGAGGATGCGGCACCGGACCAGAGCGTCGTCGAAGGCGTCGTCACGGTCGACTCCGCCCTCGTCGGCCGGACGCCGGAAGCGATGGGCTTGCGCGAGCGCTACCACGTGGCGCTGCTCGCCGTGAGCCGGAGCGGCGAGCGCGTGGGCCAGCGGCTGCATGCGCTGCGCTTCCGTGCCGGCGATGTCGTCGTGCTGAAAGGGGAGACCGGCGGCCTACCGGAGGCGCTCGGGGCATTGCGGGTGCTGCCCTTGGCGGAGCGCGCGATCTCGCTCGGCCAGAGCCACCGCGGATGGCTGCCGGCCGCGGTGCTTGCGGCCGCCATGGGATTGGTGGCGCTGAACCTCATCCCGGTGGCAATCGCCTTCTTCGGCGCCGCGGTGATCCTGCTGGTGGCACGGGTGCTCACCATGGAGGAAGCCTACCGCACCATGGAATGGCACGTGCTGATCCTGTTGGCAGCGCTCATTCCCGTCAGCGAGGCCGTGCGGCATACGGGAGGGACCGACCTGCTGGCCGGTTGGCTTGAAGGCGTATTGCGGGCCGTGCCGCCCGTCGGGGCGCTGGCGATCATCATGGTCATTGCCATGATCGTGACGCCGTTCCTGCACAACGCGCCGACCGTGCTGATGCTCGGTCCGATCGCCGCGACACTGGCGGCCAAGCTGGGACTGAACCCGGACCCATTCCTGATGGCGGTCGCCCTTGGCTGCGCCTGCGACTTCCTGTCGCCGATCGGCCACCAATGCAACACGCTGGTCATGGGACCGGGCGGCTACAGGTTCGGTGACTACTGGCGCCTTGGCCTGCCGCTGTCGGTCGTGGTGGTGGCAGCCGGCGTGCCTTTGATCGCCCACTTCTGGCCATTAGCCATCCGCTGACGGCACAGTCAACTTGGCTGCTGGCCGGCTTGCGGGATGGGGCTGAGGCAGGTGGGATTGGGATTGACCCGGGGGGGGGGGTGCGCAGGCTCTCATGGTTCGCCGGCGAGACGGGCAGCAGAGCTTCCAGAATGCGCGCACCATCCCGACCCTCCGTGCCAATGACAATGAGACATTGTCCCCCCGGGAGTTTAGCCTTGAGGGTGCTGAAGGATGATCTTGCTCATGCCTATGATCCCGACCCCGATCGACGCTGAGGCGGCCGCCCCGAATGGAAGCCGGAAGCTGACGGTTGCGGCGCCCGCCTCGGCGTCACCCGAGCTCACGGCTCGCCCGCACCGTCGGATTTTCACCGCCCAGGATAAACTGCGCATTCTCGCCGACACGGATCGCGCGGCTGACACCGGCGGCATCGCCGCCATTCTGCGCCGCGAGGGCCTTTATTCCTCGGCGCTGACCGACTGGCGCCGGCAACGCGACGCCGGTGCCTTCGGCGCCCTGACGCCGGTCAAGCGCGGCCCAAAGGCGGTTGAACCCCACCCGCTCACCACCGAAGTGGCGGCTCTTCAGAAAGACAACGCGCGTTTGACGCTGCGACTGGCACGTGCCGAGGCCATCATCGGAATCCAAAAAAAAGTTGCGGAGCTGCTGGGCATCCCGCTGGCGCCCAGCGACGACGAGCCTTGACCGACGCGGTCGCTGGCCTGGCGCCAGACAGCGGCATCATGGCGGCAGCCTGTGCGGCGCTCGGGGTCTCACGCGCCAGCGTGCAACGCCGGCGCGCCCGCCTGGCTGCGCCGGCGGTGGCTCTCCGCCCGCGACCGCGACCGGCACGGGCGCTGAGCGTTCCACAACAGCAAGCAGTGCTGGACCTGCTGCACGCCCCGCGCTTTGCCGACCAGGCGCCGGCCGAGATCTACGCCAGCTTGCTCGACGAGGGCGTCTATCACTGCTCAATCCGCACCATGTATCGGCTGCTCGGCCAAAACGGCGAGGTGCGCGAGCGCCGCGCGCAGCTCCGCCATCCCGTCTACCGGAAGCCCGAACTCCTGGCAGAGCGTCCGAACGAGGTCTGGTCTTGGGACATCACCAAGCTGATGGGACCCGCCAAATGGAGCTACTTCTATCTCTACGTGATCCTCGACATCTTCAGCCGCTGGGTCATTGGCTGGTGCGTGGCCGATGCGGAGAGCGCCGCGCTGTTCCGGCCGCTGTTCGATGACGCGATCGCCAAGCACAACGTGCTGCCCGGTCAGCTCACGCTGCACGCTGACCGGGGCGGGCCGATGAAGGCCCGCGCCACCGCCCTGCTGCTTGCCGATCTCGGGGTGACGCGCTCGCACAACCGCCCGCACACGTCCAACGACAACCCCTTCTCCGAAAGCCACTTCAAGACACTGAAGTATCAGCCGCGCTTCCCCCAACGCTTCGGCTGCATCGAGGACGCCCGGGGCTTCTGCCGCCGGTTCTTCGATTGGTATAACCAGGACCACCACCACGCCGGCATCGGCCTCATGACCCCGGACCAGGTGCATTACGGCCAGGCCGACGCTGTTCACGCCGCCCGCCAGCAGACCCTCGAACTGGCGTTCCGGGCCAACCCGGAGCGCTTCGTCAACAAGCCACCCACGCCGCCCGACAAACCAACCGCCGCCTGGATCAACCCACCCACGCCGAACAGCCGTGCCTGAATGCCGGCCCTGGCACCAAAGCAACCGTTGAAGCGCTTCGTGCCTTTCCCCGGCTGCCCTCTTGCGTGTCACCAGCCACCGTCTCTACGTCGCGTCTCGCCGGCTCGCTCCCATTGCAATCCGTCACGTAACGCAAAACCCAGTGTGCCGGTCATCCGATCCTTACTCGCCAGGATCACACCAAAGAGCCGGCCGCCTCGCTCAGTTCAATGCCGCACAACCGACCCGACTATCTAAGCCTAAATTCTAAACCCGGCTGTATCAAAGTCGTTGACACGTTCCGAAACGAGGTGCGCGCGCCCAACTCGGCCTGCACACGCTCCAGCTCCGGCGTGCAGCGGGCGGTCAACAGCGCGCAAACGGGCGAGACCGTCACCTCCGCTAGGGGCGTCGTCAAACGGCAGCGGCAAACCTTGAACTGCGGCGCCTCGACCTCGACCGTGCCGAACACGGTCTGCAGCCGACGCGTGCGCCGGTCCTTGAGCGGCTGCAGAACCCCGCATGCCGCACAGACCCGGTGATGGGCCGCATACGCCGCCACTTGTCCGCACAGCATGCTCGCCTGCAGCTTGGCCAGCAGCGTCTTGGTCTCGGCGAGCATCAGGCCGATCTCCGCAAGCGTGCTGACCACCCCCGGCCTGTTGAAAGTCACCAGCTCCGTCGTTTTCACCTCCCCCTCGCTCGTCCTCGCTTCCAGTCGCACCGTCCACTGCATCACGCCTGTCGCCCTCATGGTCAGGCATCAGCCAGGCTGATCAACCCGAGACCGGCAAGTAAACTGCCCCAGGTTTTTGACACTCCCGACGTCGTTCGTGGTCGGTTCGGCCGCGACGATCCGCCCCGCGTCGGCGTCCAGGCTGTCAATCGGCGTCGTGACGGCGATCTTGCTTCAGCTTGAAGGGCAAGGTGGGTATCCGGGGTCGGCAAGGGAGCGCGCTCCTACCCCGCCCAGCGCTCCAGAACCAACTTGCCATCGATCTGTGCACCACGCTGAATGGAAGGCGTAGCGCACCCATTCAGCCCTTCGGCTTGGCCTTGCGACCACGCGGCGCAGGCTCCGACGGCACGTAGGCCAGCGCCTCAGCCAAACTCCAGGGGTTTTCTACGGGGAAGCGGTCGATCTCAATGCCGGTTTCCACCGAAGCGAGCCGGCGTGCGTCGGGGTAGGCGCAGGCATAGAGGTGCGGCAGGAACTGGTGCATCCCTGGCTCGGTGTCGATGAGGCGTCGTGCGTCCACCTGCTGCACGGCGATGGAGTAGAGCCAGCTACGGGTCAGGTTCTCCGGCTGAACAAGCACCTTGAGCATGTGCTGCAACAGCACACGCATGGCGCTTTCGAAAGCGCGCTTCTCGGAAGCGGCCATGTCGGTCAGCAAGTCGGCAAGCGATTGCACGTCGATGTCGTAGAGCCGACCGGCGCGCAAGAATTCCGCCTGCTGCACCATCCATCCGAACTGGTCACGATCATAGTCCGCCCGTACCGTGCCGCTGGGCGCTTGCGTCCATTCCATCTTTGACATGCTCGCCACCTCATCCACAAGCATCGTATCACGTATTTGAAGGTTGGCGCAGCAATGCCAAGCTGCCGCCCAGAGAAAGGGCGCGCCTGGCAGCGAGGGCCGATGATGCCTAGCAGCTTGTCGGAGTTAACGCGACGCGGAAGCGTCCGATAGGATGGGGGCACAGTTTCGCACGCCTTCCTGCCCCGGACATCCCGCGCATGAGCAACTTCCGCCTGATTGACCGCGACACTGGCTTTTTGATGCCGCCCTCGGTGGATGAGTGGCTGCCGGAGCGGTACTTGGCCCGGTTCGTCGTGGAGGTGATCGCGGGGCTGGATTTGCGGGCGATGACCGGCTGCTATCGTGGATCGGGGAGGCATCCTACCCAGGGGCTACGCATGAAATCTCGTGTCGGTATTGCACCGGTCGCATTGGCTATCCAACGAGGAGCTTGAGCATGTAGGCGTCGTTCCAAGCGGCCTTCTTCCGCCGACCGCGTACGCTGGCCTTTGATGTCCGGTCGCGGCCGACGATGTTGAGCGCGATCTTGCGCAGGAGGGCACTGTCAACTTGTCGGGCTGAGGTTGCGACAGCGCGCGGTCAGGACGGCGTGCCCGCAGCTACGCCGAAGCGGTGACGCCGGTGACCTCGGCCCAGGTCTGGAAAGCCTGGGTCCGGGCGGCTCGATACTGGGCAGCGGGCGTTTGATGGTGGTGAAGCTGGAACAGGTTGCTGATCCCGTCATGGGCAGACAGGAAACGCTGCGCCTGGCCGGCTGACTTGAAGCGCTTCATCTGTCGCTCTCGTCGTCGCGTGGGTTGGTGCGAGTTCTCCGCCCTGTTGTTCAGGCCTTTGTGCTTCCGGTGCTCAACCGAGGGCATGATCTCACGCTTGGCTGCCCCATAACTCGCCAGCTTGTCGGTGATCATGACACGCGGCGCCCGGCACTGCTTCTTGAGTAGCTTGCGCAGCAGCCGCTTGGCGGCCTGCGTGTCGCGTCGGCTCTGCACCAGGATGTCCAGCACCATCCCGTTCTGGTCCACCGCGCGCCACAGCCAGTGCTTTATCCCAGAAATCGTTATCACGACCTCATCGAGGTGCCACTTGTCTCCAGCCGCGGGCAGTCTGCGGCGGATCTGGTTGGCGAAGACCTGCCCGAACTTCAGCGCCCACTGCCGCACGGTCTCGTGGCTGACGATGATGCCGCGCGCGGCCAGCAGCTCGTCCACCATGCGCAGGCTCAAGGGAAAACGGAAATAGAGCCAAACGGCATGGCTGATGATCTCGGCCGGGAACCGGTAGCCGGCATAGCTGGGGACAGCGGACGTTGTCATCGCGTCCGCCTACCCGGCTCGGCCCCATCTCGCAAGCCAGCCAGCAGCCAAGTTGACGGTGCCCTCCTGCATAATGCGCCGACGGTGTTCGTCATGGGGCCGATCGCAGCGAGCCTCGCCGTGAAGCTCGGGCTCAACCCGGATGCGTTCATGATGGCGATGGCCCTGGGCGCCGGCTGCGATTTCGTGACGCCGATCGGACATCAGTGCAACACGCTGGTGATGGGGCCGGGCGGCTATCGGTTCGGCGACTACCGGCGGCTCGGTGCGCCTTTGTCAGTGCTGGTAATCCTCGCCAGGGTTCCGCTGATTGTGCTGGTCTGGGGGCTGCACAAATAATCCGGCCAGCACGGGCGGACCGCCATCCTGCGTCTTTCGACTTCCATTCAAGCGGCGGTGTCAGGGTGCTCGTCCAGCGCGGGTGCGAGCGCACGCAGCTCTCCAGCCAGGTCGCGCAGGCTGGTGTCGCCCTTGTTCAGCACCTGGCTCGCCCCGCGCAGCCGTTTGCGCTCCTCGATGGTCAGGTCGCGCGCCGAGAGCACGACGACCGGCACGTCGGCGCAGCCCGGCCGCTCTCGAAGCGTGCGCAGGAACGAGAACCCGTCCATGACCGGCATCGTCAGATCGAGCAGGATCAACTTCGGCACCGCGTGCGCGACCTGGTCGAGCGCCTCCAGTCCATTGCTGGCCTCGGTGACCGTCCAACCGTTCTTCTCCAGCACCGTGCGCATCCGCTGGCGCGTGTCGGCATCGTCGTCCACCACCAGCACGTCGCCGTCCACGCCGCGGAAGCGGTCCATCACCTGCCGGAACCGCTCCCACTCGACCGGCTTGAGAACGTAGTCGGCAGCGCCCAACAAGTTGGCGAGACCGCGCTGGCTGACGAAGGTGACCATCACGACCGGGATCTTCGCCAGCTCCGGGATGGCCTTGAGCGCGCTCAGCACCGACCAGCCATCCATGCTCGGCATCATCACGTCCAGCAGGATGGCCCTGGGGCGCAATGCGCGGGCCAGCTCGATGCCCGTGGGGCCGTCCGGTGCCGTGCGTGCGCTGAAACCCTCGCGTTCGAGGAAGCGGGTCATCAGGTCACGCTGCGCTGGGTCGTCATCGATCACGAGCACCAGGTCCGCGCCCGCCTCGCCATACTCCGCCGCCAGCCGCGCCTCGCCCTCTTGCGCGTCCTGCTGTGCGGTGACATCGGCTGGAAGCCTGACCGTGAACGTGCTCCCCTGGCCCGGCGTGCTCTCCACCTCCACGTCGCCGCCCAGCATGGTGCTGAACGCCTTGGTGATGGACAGCCCCAGCCCGGTGCCGCCGAACTTGCGGGTGGTCGAGGCGTCCGCCTGCTGGAAACGCTGGAACAGCTTGGCCAACTGCTCCGCGGTCATGCCGATGCCGCTGTCGCTCACATGGAAGGCGAGCCAGTCCTTCCCGCCCGGGCCGGGGCGGCGCTCGGCGGACAGGGTGATGGTCCCGCCCTCGGTGAACTTGGCCGCGTTGCTGAGCAGGTTCAGCAGGATCTGGCGCACCTTGGTCACGTCCGAGTGCATCGCACCCAGATCCGGACTGAGGTTCAGGGTCAGCGCATTGCCCTTCTTCTCGACCAGCGCCTGCACGGTCGTCGCGACGGTGCTCGCCATCTCGGCGACGTCGAAGGTTTCTGCAAAGACCTCCATCTTGCCGCTCTCGATCTTGGACAGGTCGAGCACGTCGTTGATCAAGCTGAGCAGGTGGCGCGCATTGCCCTCGATCTTGCGGATGTCGTCCCCAAGCCCGTCCGGGTCGCCGCTGTCCTCGAGCTCCTCCTGCAGCATCTCGCTGTAGCCGATGATGGCCGACAGCGGCGTGCGCAGCTCGTGGCTCATGTTGGCGATGAAGGTGCTCTTGGCCCGGTTCGCCTCCTCCGCCTCGTCGCGAGCGGCCTGCATCGCCGCTTCGGCCTCCTTGCGTTCGGTGACGTCGGCGTGCGTGCCGATCCACTCGATCACGGCGTCGTCCTCGCCCAGGATCGGCACCGCGTGTGCCTCCATGGTGCGCCATACCCCATCGGCGCGGCGCACGCGGTGCTCGATCTCGTAGCGGGACCGGGTCTCGACGGCGTGACGCCAGGCGTCGATCGTATGCGCCCGGTCATCCGGATGGATCGCCTCGACCCAGCCGGCGCCGCGCGCCTCCTCGAAGGTCTGCCCAGTGAAGGCCGTCCAGCGCGGCTGCGGCCACTCGAACCCGCCAGAGGCCGCCATGTTCCAGATGATCGCCGTCGAGGAGTCCAGTACGGTGCGGAACCGCTCCTCGCTGCGGCGAACCCGCTCCTCCCAGGCGCGCTGCTCGGTTACGTCCGTGTTGGTCCCGAACCAGCGCACGACCTGGCCGGCCTCGTCGCAGATCGGCAAAGCACGCGAAAGGAACCAGCGATACTGACCGTCTTTCCCCTGCAGCGGGAAGGTGTCCTCCCAGGGTTCGCCGGTCTCGAAGGCCTTCTGGACCTTGCTGATCACGCGCTCAAGGTGGTCGGGATGGTGGACCTCGCGCCAGCCCCAGCCTCGCATCTGCTCGAAGTTCAAGCCGGTGTAGTCATACCAGCGCTGGTTATACCAAAAAACCGAGCCGTTCCGGTCTCCCATCCAGGCAAGCTGGGGGATGAAGTTTGCCAGCAAGCGCAGGTCCGCCTCGCTCACCTTCGGCGCGAAGGCTTCGTTAAATGATCCGCTCCCCGCAATGGCACGAGCGGTAGAGTTGTCGGGATCGGCCACGACCGTCGGCGATGTGCCGTCTTCTGGCGAATGCTGATCGTTGTCCATCGTATGCTCTCCGATTGGCCTGGCCGTGTGCTATGGCATATGGGCCAGCGTACGAGACAGCTACCCTAATTTCGGTGGCTCTTATTGGGTTTCGGGGTGGTGCCGGGTCCGTGGCGTGGTTCAGAGTCTGCCATTTTCGGGTCACACGGGCGTACGAAGACCGCCGGCCTGTGAGGGCCGGATTTCGACTGGAAGGGTGTCCTGTGCGGGAGGCGGCCAGCCTCCCCGTGGTCAAGCCCGCTGGGGCTGAAGCGGTCCCAGGCCCAGCAGGGTCAGCCAGTGCGAGTGGCCCTGGCCTGTCATCAGCTCCCGCGGGCTCTTGCCCTGGCGCTCGACGTGCCGGCTGCGCAGGAAGCGGCGGTGGTTGAGGAAGAACCGCAGCAAGTCCAGGTACGAGCCGCCGAGATGGCGGCGCAGGGTGAAGTAGGTGCGCAGCCGTGAGTTGAGGTTCTCTACGAGCGAGCTGCTGCGCGGCGTGTCCGCCATGGCATGGCTCACGGCGTCGAACAGGACGTGGAACTTGCCTCCGGTCTGCGCGCGTAGCCGGTTCCATCCCTGCCAATACGCGGGCGAGGTGCTGGGCAAGCGGTGCAGCACGCAGGCTTCCCGCACCAGGGGTTCGGGGACGGCGTGGGTGCGCGCGATCGCGGCCAGCTTGTCGTCGAGCACGCCGGCAAAGGCGAGCAGGTGGTCGCGTTGGTTCTGCAGCGCGACGCGCACCGGGCGGATGCGTCGCGGGTCCTCGGGCTCGCGGGCCGCGAGTTCCTCGACGAGGAAGTCGAACAGCAGTTGCCGGGTGGCCAGGACTGGTCCGGCCAGAGCCAGAACGTCATGGCGCAGCCACTGGGTGAGCGTTCGGACATCGCGGGCCAGGCATGACGCACGAGCCTCCGTATGTCGGGCCAGCTCCAGCTGGACGACAAGCTTGCTGTCTGGATCCCGCTGGCCGGTGCGGCCGATCCCGGCCTGCAGCGCCATGCGCCGCGACGTGGCGCCCTTGGCGAGACGTGCCAGCGTGTTGGCGAGGCCTGCGCACTGGCGCTGGATGTGGAACACGTCGCCGTGGCACGGCGTGTCGCCCCAGGCGGCCCTCTGACCGGCGCGCAAGCCCTGCCCCGCATCGGCGATCGTGTAGTCAGGATCGAGCCCCTGCGCGGCGGCGTCGAGCAGGTGCACGCCCCAGGTGTCGGCGTCGCGACGGTGCTCCGCGGCGAGAAGGTAGCAGTAGGTCGATGCCGCATCGACGCCGGCCAGCACGGGCGTGGCGCCCTGGAAGAGCTCGTCGTGCAGGCCAACGCGAATGCCGGACAGGTCCTGGCCCTGGTTGATCGCGCTCGCCTGCCGCGTGGCCGCCTGGAGCACGTCGTGGACGCAGCCCAGGCTGACGGGCACGCCCAGCAGGTCACGCAGGAACTCGACGACGCCACGATACGAGCTGCGGCAAATCAGGGTCAGCCCGACGATCACCTGGCGCAGCCAGGCCTTGGTCACCGCCAACTCGAACAGCACCTCACTGTCGGGCGTGGCCGGCGAGAAGGCGTCGTCCAATACCGCGGCAGCCTTGTGCGTCTGCTGGTAGACGAACTTGCGGCTCACCCCGTGCCGGGCGGCCAAACCGCTGACCGTCTCCGAGCCGGCCAACGCCTGAACGGCCAGGTCCTTACGGTCACTCCCGGGTAGCCTCGCTGCTGCGCCAATACCTCGATCCATACTTGCACCACCGCTGAAAACGTGGGGGTGCCATCATCCGTCCTACCAGCACCAACCCAGCTTCACCGTGTGACCTGGCTTTGAACCACGCCCCTGTGCGCCCTCGAGCCGCCGCCCCTTGCCCCGCTCGATCTTGCTCAGATCGACGTGGAACGATTGCGGCATCTGCTCTGGAACTCGACTTTGCCCATATCACCG
>JAABUZ0100007670.1_pt1 | contig 12933 bp, 15 predicted proteins | sample 5562091 | NCBI WGS metagenome assembly JAABUZ01 (sample SAMN12813069, study PRJNA571459) | rock metagenome | isolation source: Antarctica rocks | place: Antarctica: Victoria Land, Linnaeus Terrace sud | collected 2015-12-21 | reverse complement strand
TCAGCGCGGCGAGGTAGCCGCCGAAGTCGTCGAAGTACTTGTAGAGCACGGCGATCGGGAACCCGGCGGCGGGGTGCCGGCGCTGCAGGCCGTCCAGCGTGGACGTCACGGACACGAGCGGGACCCCGAGTGGGAAGCAGACGCTGCCGGCCGCGCCGGGGTGGGCTGGGCGGGTGCCGCCGGGACGGTTGTCCGACTGATCTGCCCCGCGCTTCTCGGACGCGGTCTCTTGAGGTGCCCCGCCCTTCTCGAGTGAGGCCTCTGGACACCGTGCGCGTCGCGAGCGAGCGGTGTCGCGAACCCCAGCTCGCCGATCCTGCGGGCGCCGAGGGAGTCTGCGGCGAGGCCGCCGAGCTCGGCGATCCGGCGGACCTTCACCGGCGGGGCCGTCGACGGGACGAACACCGTCGCCGGCAGAGCGAGCTCCCTGCACGCGTAGGCCACCGCCAAGCCGGCGTTGCCGCCGGAGGCGGTGACCACCCCGCCGGCCGGGCTGCGGCTCAGCAGCAGGTTGAACGCGCCTCGTGGTTTGAACGATCCGGTGTGCTGCACCGACGCCACCTTCACTACGCAACTGCCCCGCCAGCGCGCGTCGTCTGCAGCGCGGTCAAGGCGCAGGCCGCCCGGCTCGGCCTTCACCGGTGTGCGCCGCACCCGCCCGGCGACGCGTTCGGCGGCCTGCTCGATCTGATCGGGACTGGTCACTAGATGATGGTCGGTCATGCGCGCGGCGTCCTTGCCGCTGGGTGCCGGTGCTGGTGGCCAAGGCCACCACGAGGGAGACGCCGACCGCGGACCCGACGTAGCGGAGGGCATTGTCGGCGCCGCTACCCTTCCCCGCGCGCCCAGCCGGCACGCTCGCGACCGCTTCCCGGCCCAGCGCCGCGTTGTTGCCGCCACGAACGCCGGCCGAGTGAACGGGCGCAGACGCTGGACGCATATGACGGGGTCTTCCGCCGAGCCGACCCGGCCGATTACCCCGTGCCGATGCTGGCTCCGCAGCCGGACTGACGGGCCGGATGAAGCGTTCGCGGCATCGAGTGCGCTCTCCGAGGTCGTTGAGGTCGGCGGGGATGCGGTACCAGGCGACCGATGTGGGGTCGACGGTTTCCGGGCCGGTGGTCCAGGTCGGTGAGCCGGGCGGGCGGACGACGGTCAGGGTTCCCCCGGGGGAGGGCAGGTCGACCAAGTAACGGTCAGGATCTGGTTGGGCGATTGACAGCGCATGGCCGGAGCTGGGTGCGGTGAGCAGGTGTTGGGCGAGCCCGGCCAGGGACAGTTCGCCGTGCCAGGTCCCGCCGTGGGTGTTGGTGAGGTTGAGCGCGCGCATGACGGTGGCGGCGAGCAGGTGGCCGGCGCCGTGGTCGAGTGCTTGCGCGGGCAGGACGCCCGGGGTCTCGTCGGTGTCGCGGGTGAGGTGGGCGATGCCGGTGGCGGCCTGGACGACGGAGTCGAAGCCGCGCCGGATGGCCCACGGGCCGCGCGTTCCCCACGCGGACAGGCTGACGACCGCCAGTCCGGGGTAACGGTCTGTGAGTGTGTCTGCGTCGGTCCGGATCCTCCAGCAGGCGGGGGCTGTCCACCCGCAGAACTGCTGCGCCGTGGGAGGCCAGGGTCCGGGTCGCGACCGGGCCGGCGATGACTCGGGTCAGGTCCAGTACCCGTAACCCGGTCAGCGTGCGCCGTCGTGGGCTCGCGGCGCCGACTCGGTGCAGGTCGATGAACGGTCGCCCGGCGAGGGAGCGGCCCTGGGGGGACGTGGCCCACTGTGCCGGGGTTCGGACCGCGGCGACGACCCCGCCCGCGGCGACGACCGCGTTCTCGACTTCGAGAGCGTTGCGCTCGGCGATCGCCGCGGCCGGGTCCGCGCCGAGTGCTGCGGGTGCGGCCCGTCGGTGCCACGGGTAGTTGGCGTGCAGGCGGACCCACCCGTCCACGGCCCGGTGGAACCGGGACAGCGGCGCGAACCCGGCGCCGGCCGGGCGACCGTCGACCCGCAGGAAGCGTTCGCTGCGAACGGAGACACCGATGTGTGGGGCATCCAGCGCTACTCGGGCTACCGGCCGGCCTCGTGCCGTCAGCTCGGCCACTGCGAGCAGCTGGGCGCCCACCGCGGCGAGCGCCAGCCCCTCGACGTCCAGGACCGAGTCCAACCCGGTGTCGCCGGTGACCCCGACGAGCCCGGTCAGTAGCGGGTCGCCGTGTAGGTCCGCCCACACCCGGTCCAGCAGCGAACTCCGCGTCGTGGCCCGGACCTGGTGGCTCACCGTGGTGGGGTCGGGTCCCACCGTGCCGTACCGCACCGACAGGCCCGTCACAGTCCCGAAGCTATCCGACGAAACCCCCGGATTCCCGGGGGTTGGTGCCGCGGCGGCGGCGAGCGGACGTCAACCGACGACCCAGCACCCACCTCCGCACCCAGACCTGGGTCCGGGCGCGACGGCGGGCGTACGACCCCGTCCCGACCGGGCAAACCCCCAACGGGCTCAACGAGCCGAACCCCCTCCCATGGGCCGCCTACCTGCGTCGTCTACCCGTTAGTCGGTCCACGACGCCACCACCCGCAGGACGTCAAGGGCCGCCCCGCCGCCGAGGACGTGGTCCGGCTGCAGATCGAGGTCGCCGCCCTGCCCAGCGGCGCCCCGAGTCGAAGGCACACGGGTAGCGCACAGGGGCTACGCGTCAACACGGACTTCCGTACTGTCTTTGATATGGCACTCACCACCACGCCTTCCGCACCCACCGGAGACGGCCCCGCCGCGCCCCGACTGCGCCGCATCGCCGTCAATCTGGTCGTCTCGAAGGAGTCGCTCGACGCCTTCGACCGGTTGGCCTCCGATGCGGGGCTGTCGCGACCGAAGATGTTCGACCGCTTGATGGCCGTGGAGGCCCAGCGCCTGCGCCTGGAGGCCGACATGGAGCAGATGGACCGCCGCGACCCTGACGACACCGACCCGGACCTGTCGGTGTGGGTGGAGACCAACCGCGTCGACAGCGGCCGGTGAGGCCCCTGCATCGCGCCGGTGTCGACAAGGAGCGCTATGTCCTGCTGCTGACCCCGGCCCGGCTGCTGTCCCGGGTCAGCGAGGTCACGGTCGCGCCGATCTCGACGGCCCGGGGCCACAAGTACCGGACTTACGTCAACGTCGGCGCCGCCGAGGGCATCGACCACGACTCGGTCGTGAAGTGTGAGTCGATCGTGACCATCCGACGCGACCGGCTCGGGGACCACGTGGGGTTTCTCCCCGAGTGGCGCGAGCCCGAGCTGCGCGACGCCATCGTCGACGCCTTCGGTCTAATCCCGATCCTCGACTGAGACGACCCGAGGAACGCGCCAGGTCCTTCCGCCGGCGCACTACCGGTGCGCCAGCGGTCTCGAAAGCGAGTACATCTCAATCCCAGCTTGCAGTCATACGGTGAGTACGTCACCGGCTTTCCATGCGAACAAGGCAGACCTGACGGCAATGGCCGCGAGGGTCCCGGTGGCGGTCAACGACGGCTGCGGACGACGACTCGGCGTCAGTCCAGTTCGACGTGGAAGTCCCAGACGACCATCCGGTGCCCTGCCGGCGTCCACTCGAACACGGCGCCGCCGTTGATGAACGTGCCGCTGAAGGTGAGCGACCGGGTCTGCCCGGCGCGGACCACGACCGCCCCCGCGTCGGTGCGCAGCTTCGTCACCCGGGTGAAGATGTCGCGCGCGACGAAGTCGGTGGGCCGCAGGCGCACGAATCCGTGGGTGACCTTGACTGTCACCGTGATCGTTCCGGGCGCCGACGCGTTCGCGGTCACCGGTCCGGGGGCGATCCGCAGGTCCGGGCCCGTCGCGGCCAGGGCCAGCTCGGTGCCCGTCGCCGGCCGGGCGACGACCGTCTCGCCCATCGCGACCAGCTGCAGATGGTTCCGGGTCGCCAGCGGCTGGACACCCGTCGGGCCCGGGGTCGGGATCGCCACCTTCCCCAGCCGCGCGACGGTGACCGCCGCGTCGTCGAACACGCCCGGCGACGCCGTCGCGGACGGTGGTCGCGTCGCGGAACGCCCCGGGGCCACGGAACGTCCCGGGGACGCGGCGGTCGCCGCCGCCGACGGTGCCGCGCCCGGTGCGGCGTGGCCGCCGGTGCACCCTGCTGTGAGCAGTGCACCGGCGGCCACGACGACCAGGGCGCCCGGGAGGCGTCGGCTCACCGGGCGGCCCCGGCGAGACCGGCGGTGCCGGTGCGGGCCGCCGCGGCGGCCAGCGTCCGGCGGTTGGTGGCCGAGCCCGGGATCGCGGCCTCCGCCGCGGCGCTGATCGGCTGCTGCGGCACGGGGTCGACCTGCACCGCGCGGGCCGTGTAGACCCCGCGACTGCCCGAGGGCGCCGGCGGGAGGGCCCGGCCGGACGGGTTGTTCCAGACGTCGGTGCCGAACGGCCGCAGCCCGTCGGCTCCCGCGTACCCGAGGTGGCCCTTGCCGTCGGTACCACCGGTGGTGATCCCGGCGATGTCCTCGGCGGTACGCAGCCAGCTGTAGTGGTTGTACGGCTGGTCGCTGACCGAGCCCGGCTTGACGAAGCGACTGATCAGCACCGACCCGGTGATGCCGCCGCCCGGGGTGGTGTCCTGACCGAAAGCCTGGTCACCGGGCTGGGAGGTGTTCGGCCCGGGCAGCTCGTCGCAGCACGCGACGATCGACTGGGCGGTGTCGGTCGGGACGTTGAGCGCGGGGTCGGCGTTGCCCATGTAGTTCGCGATCGAGTTCCCGTACTGGGTGTACGGCGGGAACGCCTCGTCGAATGTCACGTTGATCAGGCCGTTGTCCTGGAACGCGGGCGAGGCCATGATCTGCGGGATCCACTTCTTCAGGAACAGGTCCGCCGCGTAGAGGCCGCCCTGGTGGTTGGCGGGGTCCCCGGACAGGTTGTCGCCCTTGCAGACCGCGTCGTGGGCATCCGAGCAGTTGTTCGGGGTGATCCAGGAGAAGTTCGGCGTGGTCTTCTCCGACTTCAGGTCCTGGGCCAGCCCCGGCAGTGCCTTGTGGGTCGGCGACTTCGCGGCCGACAGCCCGTCCAGCGGGACGACCCTCGTGGCGCACTCCGGGGAGTCGGTGATCGAGTGGAACCAGACGAACGGGTTGTGCTTGGGCACGTACTGGTCGGTCGGCGTCGCGCCGCCCGGGTCCTTGACGCCCGCCCCGGACGGGTCGCCCGGCTGGCCGCAGGTCGGCGCCTCACGCCCGGGGTCGTTGCCCATGTCCTGCATATACCCCTTCCAGGTGACGCCCTTGGCGTCGAACTGGTTGAACAGGGTCGGCACGTTCTTCGGGTAGACGCAGCCCTTGGCGGCCAGGGTCTGGCCGTCCGGCGCCGGGGTGCCGGGGAAGACATTCGTGTACTGGGGGCAGTCGGCCTGGGTGTCCGGCGCCGGGGCCTGGCCGCCGATCATCGAGATGTAGTTGTCCAGGCTGTAGTGGCCGGTCCCGTAGTACTGACGCAGCACCTCGCCGTAGCTGGGCAGCGTCTTCCACAGGTAGCTGTTCTGGTTCAGCCCGGTGAAGCTGGCCTGGTAGCTCTTGTTCTCCAGGATGATCAGCCACACGTGCTTGATGGGCGGCATCGTCGCGCTGCCTGCCTTGCCTGCGCTGGCCGCCGTTCCGGGCTTACCCGCCGCGCTGAGCTGGACGTTGGTCGCACCCGCGCCGGTGGTCGACGTGGTCTCGCGCACACCCGAGGCACGCACGGGGGAGGTGCCAGCGGCAGCGGGGTTCGCGTGCGCGGGCGACGCGGCCACGCCGGCCAGCCCCGCCGTCGCGGCCAGACCCGCGACCGCCAGTGCGGCGACGGCTCGACCGGGCCGCAGCCGGGTGCGGCCGAGTAGGGCCGACCTCGACGGCCGACGTGAAGGGGAGGGTGGCTGTCCGGGCGGGATCGTCATGCCGTGAGCGCAGCACCGGTGCGAGAACGAGATGCAGCCAGCGGGTGAACAGTAGGTGGTCTATCTATCTGTCCTCAGGGCCGCCGCGCGGGTTACCGTCACCGCCATGGGAGCACGCAGCAGCAGGGGAGCAGACGGCGGCACGGGAGCGGACGGCAGCACGGGAGCAGACGGCGGGAACACGACGCAGAGCGGGCGACCGTCGAACGCCGACATCCGCGGTCACCTCGACGCCCTGCTGCTCGCGGCCGTGGCGGACGGCCCCGTCCACGGGTACGGGATCATCGAGCGGCTGCGCACCCGGACCGGCGGCTCGGTGTCGCTGGAGGGCGGGACGCTCTACCCGGCGCTGCGCGGCCTGGAGGAGTCCGGCCTCGTCCGCGGCGAGTGGACGAACGCGGCCGGGCGTCGACGGCGGGTCTACGCGCTCACCGAGGAGGGCATGGCCGCACTCCACGGCAAGCGCGGCGCCTGGCGGGAGTTCGTCAGGACGCTCGGCTCGGTCCTCGACGGGCCGTCGGCGCCACGGGCGGGCGGCCTCGGCACCGGGCGGCTGCCGTAAGCCGGAACCCGGACCCGGTCCAGTTCCGCGATCCGGTCCAGTCCTACGTCGACGAGGTCGCCGGGGCCGTACCGCCCGGACTTGCCGAGTCCGGCGGTCTGGTCGACGAACTGCGCGACCACCTGCTCTGCGAGGTCGAGACCGCACAGGCCGGCGGCGCCGAACCGGCGTCCGCACGAGCCCAGGCGGTTCGGCGGCTCGGTGAGGCGGGGACGCTGGTCGCCGCCTGGCGGGCCGAGATCCTGCGGTCGGCCCTGCGCGGGACGGCCACCGCGCTGCTCAGACTCGTCGTGGTCGCCGGCACGGCATGGCTGCTCGTCCTGGCCCACGATCCGACGGCGTCCCGGCTCGGCGCGGGAAATCGCCCGGTGCTGCGGCTGGAGGAGTTCGGGTCTGCCTCGGCCGCCCTCACCGTCGTCGCGGCCGGTGCCGGCGCGCTGCTGGTCCTGCGTGCCACCCGGTCCCCGATGGCGCCGACGCCGTGCGCGCTCGACCGCTGGGCGGTCACCGCGACCGTGCTGGCGGTCCTCGCCTGCGCCACGACCGCCGGAGTGCTCGCGGACCTGCTGCGGACACTGCGCGACCTCACCCCGGGAACCCTGACCGGACCGGGTGTGCTGGTCGCGACGGCCTGCTCGGTCGTCGGGGTCGCCGCCGCGCTGCCCGCGCTGGACCGTGCCCGCCGCGTCCTGACGCCGGCCCGACCGGCGGGGCGTTACCTCGGGACCAGGTAGGGCTTCGGCGGTGCTCGGTCGCAGGGACCATCCGCGGGCGCCCTGCCCGTCCCTCGTTCATTGACGGCCTCGGGGCGACTCCGGTGGCCAGACGGCATGGAAGTGGTGGGTGGGGCCGTGGCCGGACCCGACCTGCAACTGGTCGGCGGCGGCGATCGCGCGGGTCAGGTAGTCCTTGGCGTCGGCGACGGCGCTCTCCCAGTCCGGGCGCCGGCCCCGCAGCGCCGCGATCGCGGCAGACAGCGTGCAGCCGGTGCCGTGGGTGTTGGTCGTCGGGACGCGCCGCGCGGACAGCCGGGTTCGGCGGCCGTCGACGAGCAGCAGGTCCACGCTGGCGTCGCCGGGTAGGTGCCCGCCCTTGAGCAGCACGCCACGGGTCAGTCCGGCCAGGCGCTCGAGCTGACCCGCCATCTGCTGCTCGTCGCCGGCCTCGGGTTCGCCCAGCAGGTCCGCGGCCTCGGGCAGGTTCGGGGTGATCAGGTCGCTGCGCGGGAGCAGCTGCGCGCGCAGCGCGTCCACCGCATCAGGCGCCAGCAGGCGGTCGCCGCTCTTGGCGACCATCACCGGGTCGAGCACGACGACCGGTGGACGGTACCGGTCCACCGCGTCCGCGACGGCCCGGACGACCTCGGCGCTGCCGAGCATGCCGATCTTGACCGCATCGATGCGGACGTCGGCGAACAGGGTGTCCAGTTGCCCGGAGACGACCGGTCCGGACAGCTGGAGGACCGCGTCGACGCCCCGGGTGTTCTGCGCGACGACCGCCGTGACGACGGCGGTGCCGTACGCCCCGAGCGCGGAGAAGGTCTTCAGGTCGGCCGAGATCCCGGCGCCGCCGCTGGGATCGGTGCCCGCGATCGTCAGCACGTTCGCGATCACCGGCTGCTCGTCCCGCGCGAGGCCGCCAGCAGTGCGGCGACGGCCGACGGGTCCGGCGCCGCACACACCGCGGAGACCACCGCTATCCCGTCGACACCGGTGGCCCGGACCTCGGCCGCGTTGCCGGTGCCGATACCGCCGATCGCGACGCACGGCAAGGCCGTGGCCCGCCGGATGCCGGCGGTGAGCGCCAGTCCCAGTGGTGGGGCGGCCAGCGGCTTGGTCGGGGTGACGAAGACGGGCCCGATCCCGAGGTAGTCGACGGTCCCCGACGGCAGCCTGTCGGCCTCCGCGGCCTGGGCGAGGGTCGACACCGACAGGCCGATCAACAGGCCGGCTCCGCTGATGCGGCGGGCAGCGGCCGCGGGCAGGTCGCTCTGCCCGAGGTGGACGCCCTCGGCGCCCGTCGCGAGCGCGACATCGACCCGGTCGTCGACGATCAGCGGGACGGCAGTGCCGGCCAGCGCCTGATGCACGGCGGCGGCGAGCTCGCACAGCTCCCGGGTCGTCGCCTGCGGTTCACGGACCTGCACCGCGGTGGCACCCCCGGCGACCGCGGCGCGGACGGTGGCCACCACCCCGCGGGCGCCGCACAGGCCGGCGTCCGCCACCAGGTAGAGGTGCAGGTCGGGGCCGGCCCTGGTCATCGGGCCCGCAGGTGGGTGGCGATCGTCTCCTCGTCGAGTGCCGCGAGGGCGTCCAGCAGCCCCACCGCGAACGACCCGGGGCCGGTGCTGCCCGCGGCCGCGACCTCTGCGGCCACGGTCAGCACCGTGGTGGCCGCGGCGGCCGCGACGAGTGGGGAGTCCTGGACCGCGCAGCAGGCCGCGACCAGTGCACCGAGTGCGCAGCCGACACCGGTCACCCGCGTCATCAGTGGGTGCCCGGTCCGCACCTGGAGCACCGTCGCACCGTCGGTGATCTGGTCGACGGCGCCGCTGACCGCGACCACGCTCCCCGTGCGGGCGGCCAGTTGACGGGCGACCGGCAGCGCTGCGCCGGAGTCGGCGGTGCTGTCCACGCCCCGCCCGCCGCCGGCCGCCCCGGCCAGGCTCAGCACCTCCGACGGGTTGCCCCGGACCACCGTCGGGCGCTGACCGAGCAGGTCCGTCGCGAGCCGGGTCCGGTACGCCAGCGGACCGACCGCCACCGGGTCCAGGACCCACGGTGTCCCCGCGGCACGAGCCGCTGCGGTGGCGGCCCGCATCGCCCGCGCCCGCTCCGCGGACAGGGTGCCCAGATTCACCAGCAGGGCGTCGGCGATCACGGCGAACTCCGCGGACTCCTGGTCGTTCTCCACCATCGCCGGCGACGCGCCGGCGGCCAGTAGCACGTTGGCGGTGAAGCCGGCCACGACGACGTTCGTCATGCAGTGGACCAGCGGCGCGCGGTCCCGGACGCGGGACAGCACCTCGGCGACCTCGCCCGGAGCCAGGCCGGTCACAGCGGCCAGACCTCACGTCGGTACGCGGCGTCCCAGAACATCCACTCGTAGCGCGCGGTCACCGCGACGTGTCCGCGAGCCCGGGCCTCCTCGGCCGGGCCGAGGGACGGCCCGACCCGGTCCACCACGGCGAGGACCTCGGCGACGATGTCGGCGAACGCGTCCCCGGCGTAGGTGTCGATCCACCGCTGGTACCGCGGGTCCGGCGAGCGGCGCTCCACCAGCGCGGCCCCGACGCGGGCGTACACCGAGTAGCAGGGGAGGACCGCGGCGAGGCCCTCGGAGAAGGTGCCCCCATAGGCGGTCGCCAGCAGGTAGCTGGTGTACGCGCGGGTGGTCGGCGCGACCGGGACAGCCGCCACCTGCACCGGGTCCAGGCCGAGGTCGGCGAGCAGGGTGGCGTGCAACGTCAGCTCGGCGTCGACCGCCCCGGCGGCGTGCCGGGCCAACATGGCCGTGTCGGTGTGCGTCGGCGCCTTGGCCCCCACCACCGCCAGGGCGCGGGCGTAGTCGCGCAGGTAGTGCACGTCCTGGCAGACGTAGGCGGCGAACGCCCCGGCGTCCAGGGTGCCGTCGGTGAGCCCGGTGAGGAACGGGTGCTCCAGGATCGCGGCGTAGGTGCCCTCGATCTCCTGCCAGAGCCGGGCGGACCAGGGCTGCGCCGGGGGCCCGGTGGACCCGGCCGGGACCGGAGTCGGTCCCGGCCCCGCCGCAGCGGGGGACGGTGCGGGCGTACCGGACGGGTGGACGGCGAGCGACATCGGCCTGACTCCCTACGCCGGCATTACCCGGCTCAGGTTCGAGCGGTCGACGGCCGGTAGCCGTCCTCTCAGCCCGGTCCCGCCGAGCTCCCGCGTTCTGGCGTCAGCCACGGTACTGCCGGCGCGAGGCCCATCAGTTCGGGGTGCGCGGCAACGTCACGGTGAACCGGGCACCGCCCTCGGGGGCGTGAGCGGCGCTCACCGATCCGCCGAGCCGGTCCACCAGCCGCCCGATCAGCGACAACCCGATCCCGACGCCGACCCGACGCCGCCCCCGGTACCGCGCGGCCAGGGCGGACCGGTCGAACGCCACGGCCAGGTCGTCGTCGGTCAGGCCCGGGCCGCCGTCGCGCACCTGCACCACGGCGCGGTCCGCGGTGGCGGCCAGCCCCAGCACCAGCGGGCGCCCCCTCGGCGTGACCCGCAGCGCGTTGTCGACCAGCCCGTCGACCACCTGGCGCAGCCGAATCGGGTCCGTGCGCGCCAGCACCGGACCCGGCGGTGCCTCGAGCCGGAAGGCGACCCCGGCGCCGGTGCAGCGCGGCGCCCAGGCGGCCCCGGCCGAGCGGACCAGCTCGGTCAGGTCCACCTCGACGAGGTCGAGGACGAAGTCGTCGGCGTCCAGCCGTGCCAGCGCGAGCAGGTCGTCGACGAGCCGCTGCAGACGCGCCGCCTCACCGGTGATCGTTCGCCCGGCGTCGGTGGCCGCCGGACCGGTCAGGATCCCGTCGGCCAGCGCCTCGGCGAACCCGCGGATACCGGTCAGCGGAGTCCGGAACTCGTGGCTGACCGACAGCAGGAAGTCGCGCTGCCGGGCCTCGCTGGTGGCCAGCGCGATGGCCAGCGTGCTGATGCTGGCGGCGACGTCGGCGACCTCGGCCGGGCCGCGGGACTCCAGGCGGACATCTCGGTCCCCGGCGGCGAGCCGGTGCGCGGCGCCCGCGGCCTCGACCAGGGGACGGGCGAGCCGGCGGGCGACGACGGCGGCGACCAGCGTCGCGGCGACCAGACCGACGGCCAGGGCGAGGGTGAGCCGGCGCAGCACGGTGTCGGTCACGGCGTTGGCCTGCGCGATCGGCTGGAGCAGGGCGACGCCCCCGGCCGGCGCGCCGTTCGCTGCCCGGACCGGCGCCGTCGCGAGCAGGTATCGCGTGCCGGCCAGGGTCCGGGTGACGGTGAGCGCCTGACCCGCAGCGACCGCGGCGCGGTCCGCGTCGGGCAACTGCACCGCCGCGGCGACGAAGGCGTCCGGCACCCGCGGGACGACACCGTCGGCGCGGACCCGGACGACGGTGACGCCGCTGTCGGCGAGCAGCCGCCCGGCCGGCCGAGCCGGCCGGGTCGAGGCCGACAGACCCGTCCCGGCGAGCTCGGCCACGAGCTCGGCGTTGCGCTGGAGCACGACGGCGGCCTGGGTGTCGTAGGCATCCCGGACCAGCCCGACCGCGACCGCACCGGCGACCGCCACGGCGAACGCGACCACCAGGCAGGTGACGACGGTCAGCTGGACGCTGAGCCGGGTCGGGGTTCGCCTCACCCGGGGTCGACGGCGGTGTAGCCCACGCCGCGGACGGTGCGCACGAGCCCGGCTGCCGGCCCGAGCTTGGCGCGCAGCTGGGCGACGTGGACGTCGACGGTCCGGGCACCGCTCGTCGCGGCGTACCCCCAGACGGCCGAGAGCAATGCTTCCCGGGTCGCCACCCGGCCCGGGCTGCGGAGCAGGTGGGTCAGCAGGTCGAACTCCGTCGCGGTCAGCACCAGCTCGCGAGGGGTCCCGTCCGCGTCGCTGACCTCGGCCCGCCGCCGGTCCGGTTCGACCCGGACGGGACCGAGGGTCAACGCGGCGGACGGGAGACCCCTGGTCCGGCGCAGTACGGCGTGCACCCGCGCCACCAGCTCGCGCGGACTGAACGGCTTCGTGACGTAGTCGTCGGCGCCCAGTTCCAGGCCGAGCACCCGGTCGACCTCGTCGTCGTGGGCGGTGACGAACAGCACCGGCGTCCAGTCACCGCCGGCCCGCAGCCGCCGGCAGACCTCGGTGCCGGGCATGTCCGGCAGCCCGTCGTCGAGGACGACCGCGACCGGGCGCAGCCGCCGCACCGCGGCCAGCGCGCCGGTGCCGGTGGTCTCGACGCTCACCCCGAACCCGTCGCGGCTCAGGTACAGCCGTTCCAGGTCCGCGATCACGGCCTCGTCCTCGACCACGAGGACGAGACCGCGCCGCGCGGGACCGTCGGTCACCCCCCGAGTGTGTCGCGCGGGGCCGTCGGTGGGGAGCTGCTCAGTTGCCGCCGGCCACTGCCGGCTTGACCGGCAGCACCCGCGCGGTGGCGAGGGTCGCGGTCGACCCGTTCTCCCGGGCCACGACCCGCACCCGTTCGCCCGTCTTCAGCTCCGCCGTCGCCCGCTGGCCGTCGGTGCCCTTCGCCGCGCCCTTGCCGGCGGCCAGGACCTTGGCCGAGGTCGGGACGGTGTAGGTCGTGCTGAACCGGTCGGCGCTGACGACGGTGACCGTGCCGGGCGTCGAGCCGGCGGCCGGGGTGACGGCGGCGACGGTGCCCCGCTGGACGAGCACGGTGCGGGCCCCCTTCTTCGTCGCGACGGTGAACTGGCCGTGTTCGGCGCGGACGGCCAGCGGCGC
>JAABUZ0100007669.1_pt1 | contig 12934 bp, 16 predicted proteins | sample 5562091 | NCBI WGS metagenome assembly JAABUZ01 (sample SAMN12813069, study PRJNA571459) | rock metagenome | isolation source: Antarctica rocks | place: Antarctica: Victoria Land, Linnaeus Terrace sud | collected 2015-12-21 | reverse complement strand
CGACACCATCGACGCCGACACCGCCGCCGACCCCGACCGCTTCTTCAGCCACCGCCGCCGCACCCTCGAAGCCAGCGGCCCCATCGGTCACCAGGTAAGCGCCATTGTCCTGTAAACCCACTCTCCTCGCCCTGCTGCTCCTGTCCGGCTGCGGCGCCCTGCCGCAGCCCTTCTTCGGCAACCCCGGCCGCGACGGCTCCCGCCTCGCCGCCCCGCCGCCCTCCCGCCTGGCCGTCCCCACGCCCTCCCAATCCCTGCTGTCCGACGCCGGCAGCGACGCATGGGCCGACCGCGTCGCCACCGCGCTCTCCAGCCGCGCCCTGCCCGCCTCGCACGTGTCCGCCCGCCCCGGCGACTGGACCCTCGCCCTCTCTGCCGAGCTACAGGCCGGCCAGGTCATCCCCACCTACGCCATCCGCGACTCCACCGGCGCCGAACAGGGCGCCGAGCGCGGCGCCCCCATTCCCGCCGCCGCCTGGTCACAGAACGACCCGGCCGTGCTCCAGGCCGCCGCCGACCAGGTCGCCCCCGCCATCGACGCGCTCCTGACCCATATCGACGCCGCCCGCCTGCACAGCGACCCCAACAGCCTGCAGAACCGCCCCGCCCGCGTCTTCGTCGCCGGCGTCAGCGGCGCCCCCGGCGACGGCAACCGCAGCCTGGCCACCCAGATCAAGCTCAAGCTCGGCAACTACGGCATCGTCGTGCAGAACTCCGCCGGCGGCGCCGACTACCGCCTCCATTGCGAGGTCGCCACCGCCCCCGCTCCAGGCAACGAGACCCGCGTCGAGCTGCAATGGATCGTCGAGGACGCCCGCGGCGAGCGCGGCAAGGTCGTCCAACTCAACGACGTCCCCTCGGCGATCGTCACCAGCTACTGGGGCGACGTCGCCGTCGTGGCCGCCGATCAGGCCGCCGGCGGCATCAAGGACATCCTCTTCAACGCCGCCGGCCCCCGAATTGACACGCCCCTTGATACGCCCGTCAAAAATGAAGCCGCCGCCAAAAAATGACGGCGGGGTGACAGAGCAGGAGCGGGTTGCTACACCGCCCTCGGCCTTCTCTGCCTGTCCCGGCCCCCGTATGACGGATTGTCCCATCGATGAAGATCGTCGCCTGCAACAGCAATCGCCCGCTGGCGGAGGCGGTTGGCAAAGCCCTTGGCCTGCAGCTCGCCAACGCCTCGGTCCGGCGCTTTGCCGACAACGAGGTCTTCGTCGAAATCCATGAGAACGTCCGCGGCGAGGACGTCTTCGTCATCCAGAGCACGTCCTACCCCGCCAACGACAACCTCGTCGAACTGCTCATCACCCTCGACGCCCTGCGCCGCGCTTCCGCCCGGCGGATCACCGCCGTCATCCCCTATTTCGGCTACGCCAGGCAGGACCGCAAAGTCGGCCCGCGCACGCCTATCAGCGCCAAGCTCGTCGCCAACATCATCGCCGAGGCCGGCGCCGACCGCGTCCTCACCATGGATCTGCACTCCGGCCAGATCCAGGGCTTCTTCGACATCCCCGTCGACAACCTCTACGCCGCGCCCCTGTTCAGCCGCGACATCCACGAGCGCTTCGCCGGCCGCGACGTCATGATCGTCTCCCCCGACGTCGGCGGCGTCGCCCGCGCCCGCGAGATCGCCTCCCGCCTCGACGTCGACCTCGCCATCATCGACAAGCGCCGCGAACGCGCCGGCGTCTCCGAAGTCATGAACGTCATCGGCGACGTGCGCGACAAATCCTGCATCCTGATCGACGACATCGTCGACAGCGGCGGCACCCTCATCAACGCCTCCGACGCGCTCAAGGCCCGCGGCGCCATCTCCGTTGACGTCTACGTCACGCACGGAGTCCTCTCCGGCAACGCCGTGCCCCGAATCGGTGCCTCGTCGATGGAGAGCCTGACCATGACCGATAGCATCGTGGCGACCGACACCGCCCGAAACGCACCAAACATCCGCGTGTTCACCATCGCGCCCATCCTGGCCGAGGCCATGCAGCGCATCTCCGACGAAACCTCGGTCAGCTCGCTCTTCGACTGACTCTCCTCAACCAAAAGGACTCTCCCATGAAGTTGTTCTACGGACCCGGCGCCTGCTCCATGGGCATCCACATCCTCCTCGAAGAGATCGGCAAGCCTTACGACGCGGTCCGCCTCGACATGCGCGCCGGCGATACCCAGAAGCCCGACTTCCTCGCCATCAACCCCAAGGGCAAGGTCCCCACCATCCAGCGCGACGACGGCACCATCGTCACCGAATACCCCGTCATCGCCCATTGGCTGGCGGCCACCAACCCAGCAGCCGGCCTGCTGCCCGACGCCGAGGACGCCCAACTCGCCGCCGCCTCGGCCGCCGACTACTGCGTCGCCACCCTGCACATGCAGGGCTTCACCCGCCTCTTCCGCCCCGCCAACTTCACTCCCAACGAAGCCGACCAGGACGCCGTCAAGGCCCGCGGCCGCGAGATGATCGAGAAGGGCTACGCCCTGATGGACACCACGCTGGGCGACAAGGGATGGATCGCCGGCGACTACTCCTACGCCGACTCCGCCCTGTTCTACGTCGAGTACTGGGGCGCCAAGCGCATGAACATGCAGCTCCCGGCCCACCTCGCCGCCCATTTCGAGCGCATGCTCGCCCGCCCCGCCGTCCAGCGCATGCTCGCGCAAGAAGGCCTGTCGGCGTGACGCAGCTGACCCGGCAGGCCTTCTGGTTCCTGCGCCACGGCGAGACCGACTGGAACTCCCAGAACCTCGCCCAAGGCCGCGTCGACATCCCGCTCAACGCGGTCGGCCAGGCTCAGGCCAAGACAGCCGCCGGGCTGCTCCGCAACCGCGGCATCCGCACCATCGTCTCCTCCCCGCTCTCGCGCGCCAAGGACACTGCGGCCCTCGCCGCGGCCGCCACCGGAGCGCCGGTGCATTACGATCCCGAGCTCCAGGAGGTCTCCTTCGGCGAGAACGAAGGGCAGCCAATGCTGACCGACTGGTTCAACGAGTGGGTCGCCGAACGATTCACCCCGCAGGACGGCGAATCCTTCGTCGACCTGCGGGAGCGTGCCGTCCTGGCCATCAACCGCGCCCTGACGCATGACGCCGCGGTCCTGGTGGTCGCCCATGGCGCCCTCTTCCGCGCCATCCGCTCGGCCATGGGCCTCGACCCCAACTTTCGCACCGCCAATGGCATCCCGTTCTTCTGCCAGCCCGGCGCCGAAGGCCAACCCTGGGACCTCATCCCAGCTTAATACAATCTTCGTAATTATCGGGCAGTGTAAGCGCACTTTGTTTCAACGACCGGAATAGGCTTAACGCGCCCCCATGAAAATCTCCGTCTTCGGCATCGGCTACGTCGGTGCAGTCTCATGCGGTTGCCTCGCGGGAGCCGGCCACGAGATCGTCGGCGTCGACGTCGCGGCCGATAAGGTCGCCATGCTCGCCCGCGGACAGTCGCCCATCGTCGAGGACGAGATCGACACGCTGATTGCCGACGCCGTCGCCCAGGGCCGCCTGCGCGCCACCGACGACGTCGCCGCCGCCGTCCGTGATACGGACGTCTCCTTCATCTCCGTCGGCACCCCCAGCGGCCCCGACGGCAGCGTCAGCCTCCGCGCCGTCGACGAAGTCGTGGCCAGCATCGGCCAGGCGATCCGCGACAAACCCGGCAGCCACGCGGTCGTCATGCGCTCGACCGTCCCGCCCGGCACCGCCGAGGACCGGGTCATCCCCGCCCTCGAACAGCACTCCGGCAAGCGCCACGGCGAGGGATTCCGCTACTACTCCAATCCCGAATTCCTGCGCGAAGGCAGCTCCGTCCGCGATTTCCACGCCCCGCCCTACACGCTGATCGGCGCCGCCCCCGGCGATGACGGCGCGATCGTGCGCGAGATCTACCAGGGCGTCAGCGGCGAGGTGCATGTCGCCCCCTATCGCGTCGCCGAGTCCGTCAAGATGCTCGCCAACGCCTACCATGCGGTCAAGCTCGCCTTTGCCAACGAGGGCGGCGCCATCCTGGCCGGCCTCGGCGTCGACGCCCGCGCCGCCTACAAGCTGTTCTGCGAAGACCGTATCCTCAACATCTCCGCCGCTTACCTCACCCCCGGCTTCGCCTTCGGCGGCTCCTGCCTGCCCAAGGACATGCGCAGCCTGCTCGCCCTGGCCGACCAAGCCCACGTCCCGGTTCCCTTCCTCAAGCAGGTCCTGCCTAGCAACCAGGCGGTGATCGAGCGCACCTACGAGGCGATCGCGAAACACGGTCGCCAGCGCGTCGCCCTGTTCGGCCTGGCCTTCAAGCAAGGCACCGACGACCTGCGCGAGAGCCCCTTCGTCCTGCTCGCCGAAAGACTGATCGGCAAAGGCTTCGATGTCAGCATCTTCGACCGCTTCGTCCAGGTCGCCCGCCTGACCGGCAGCAACCGCGCCTACATCGAGCGCGAGATCCCCCATCTCGAGCGCCTTCTGGCGCCCGAGCCAGCCGATGCCCTGAAGGAAGCCGGGCTCGTCATAATCGGCCACGTCTCGCGCGCCGACCGACCCGCTTTGCTCGCCGCCCTCGGCAACCAGCGCGTGCTCGACCTCGCCGGCATCCCCGAACTGCGCGCGCACCCGGGCATCACCTACCAGGGCCTGTGTTGGTGACGGAGCAGAAGCGGCTCCTCGTCCTCTCGCCCCGCTTCCTGTTCCCGCTCGACCAGGGCGGACGCATCCGCACCGCCAACACGCTCCGCCACATGAAGGGCGGCGCCTTCCACATCACCCTGCTCTCCCCCGCGCCAGCCGACGCCGCGCGCTGGAGCGCGGAGACGGCCGCCATCTGCGACCGCTTCGTTTCCTGGCCGGAACCCGCCATGTCGACCCCGCGCAAGGTCCTCGCCCTGGCCGGGCCGCTCCCGGTCGCGGTCGCCAGCGACGTCTCGGCCGCCGGGCGCGCGGCCGTCGACGCCGCCCTGGCCGAACGCCCCGACGCGATCCTGGTCGACTTCCCGCACGCCGGAATCCTGCTGCCGCCCCGCCTCGACGTGCCGGCTATTCTCTTCACCCACAACGTCGAAGCCGAGATCTTCGCCCGCCACGCCGAAGTCGCAAGCGGCCCCAAGCGGCTCGTCTGGCGCGCCCAGGCCCGCAAGATGGCCCGCTTCGAGGGCGACGTGCTGCGTCGCTGCCAAAAAGTGATCGCTGTCTCCGAACGCGACGCCCGCGCCCTCGAAGCCCAATACGCGCTGCACGACGTCGCCCCGATCGAGACCGGCGTCGATACCGATTTCTACGCCTACCACCCCCCGCCGCCCGCGCCGCCCGGCGCAGGCACCGTCGTGTTCACCGGGTCGATGGACTCGCGCTCCAACATCGACGGCATCGAGTTCCTCATGGACGAGGTCTGGCCCCTGGTCCTCCAGCGCCGGCCTGGCGCCCGCGCCGTCATCGCCGGCCGCAACCCGCCCGACCGCCTCGTCCAGGCCGCAAAATCCCGCGGCTACGACTGGCGCTTCACCGGCTTCGTCGACGACGTCCGCCCGTCGGTCGCCGACGCGAACGTCTACGCCATCCCGCTCCGCGTCGGCAGCGGCACCCGCATCAAGGTGTTCGAGGCCATGGCCATGGGCTGCCCCGTCGTTTCCACCCGCCTCGGCGCCGAAGGCCTCGACGTGACCGACGGCGAGCACTTCCTTGCCGCCGACACCGCCGCCGACTTCGCCGCCGCTCTGCTCCGCCCCATGGCCGACCCGGCCCTGCAAGAACGCCTGTCGGCCGCCGCCCGCGAGTTGGTGACCACGCGCTTCGGCTGGCCCGTGGTCACCAAACGCTTCGAAGAGATCTGCCTGTCGGCGATCCCCTAACCGATCACGGCGTCTTCGGCGCCGCGTTCAGCTTGTCCAGCAACGCACTCGCCGCAGACACGCAGGCCTGGGTCGGCTCCCGATCCGAGCACTTGATGCCGACCTCCATGTCGCCCTTGCGGAACCGGAACGCCGCCGCCCCGCCGCCGTGCCGATCATGCTCATGCTCCATCATCTCCCACCGCTCATGCCGCCCCATGCCCTGCTGTCCCATCCCATGCATGCCTTGCATGTTTTGCATGCCTTGCTGCCCGTCCGGTCCGCCCGGCGGCATCTGCGCCAGCGCAACCCCGCCGCCCAAAGCCGCCATGCCCACCGCAATCATCAATAATTTCCGCATCATCGTGCTCCATGAACTCTTTCGCCCCGGAGTTACGACCCGGCCACTGCCCTTCCCACGATCACCAGCAGTTGCTCTCGCGTTCCGCTTCCGCTACATCGCCGACCTCGCCGGCACCCCTGGAGGCCGGCGCTTTGCGTTCAGGAGCACACCATGGCCAATGTCATCACCATTGAGGCCGAGGCGCGCGAGCGGGCTGGTAAGGGGGCGGCACGCGCAACTCGGCGAGCGGGAATGGTTCCCGCCGTTATCTACGGCGCCAAGGAAGCGCCGACCCTCTGCCAGCTCGACCCGCGCATCATCATGCGCGAGCTGCACCGTAGCGGCTGGCGCTCGCGCCCCTATTCCGTCGCCGTCGCCGGGCACACCGTGCGCGCGTTGATGCGCGAGGTACAGTTCCACCCGGTCACCGACCGACCCATTCACGTGGACTTCCAGCGCCTGGCCAGCGGCGCGAAAATCCGCATGGCGGTCGCGATTCACTTCGAAGGCGAGACCACCTCGCCCGGGATCAAGCGCGGCGGCTTGCTCAACGTCGTCCGCCACACCGTCGAGGTGATGGCCGATCCCGAGGCAGTGCCTGAGGTCTTCACCGCCGACATCAGCGCGCTCGACATCAACGACACCGTCCAGTGGACCGACCTCAAGGGCACCGAGGGCGTCCAGCCGCTCGGCACCACCGAGGGCGTCACCCTGGCCTCGATCACCCCGCCGACCGTCTCGGCCGAACCCGAGCCCGCCGCCACCGCCGCCGCGGCCCCGGCCAAGGGCGCCCCGGCCAAGGGCGGCGCCAAGCCCGCCGCTGCCGCCAAGCCCGCCGCCAAGAAGTAAGCAGCGCCCTTCTCCAACTCCCTCTCCCCACAAGGGAGAGGGCGCAGCGGGGGCGAGGACATGCTTCTCTGGGTCGGACTCGGCAATCCCGAGCCGTCGATGTCGCGACAGCGGCACAATATCGGCTTCATGGCCATCGACCGCATCGCCCAGCGCCATGGCTTCACGCCCTGGCGCGCCCGCTTCAAGGGCTGGATCGCCGAGGGCAGCGTCGGCGGCGAACGTGTCCTGGCGCTCAAGCCCGGCACCTACATGAACGCGTCTGGCGAAAGCGTGCAGGCCGCCGCCGCGTTCTTCAAGGTGCCGTCAGCCGCCATCACCGCCTTCCATGACGAGCTCGACCTCGTTCCCGGCAAGGTCCGCGTCAAGCATGGCGGCGGCGCCGCCGGCCATAACGGCCTGCGCAGCATGGACCGCAGCCTCGGCACGCCGGAGTACGGCCGGGTCCGCCTGGGCATCGGCCATCCCGGGCACAAGGACCGGGTCACCGGCCATGTGCTGGGCGATTTCGCCAAGGTGGACGCCGAATGGCTCGCCATCCTGCTCGACGCCGTCGCCGACGCGGTCCCGCTGCTGGCTGCCGCCAAACCTGAAGAGTTCATGAGCCGCGTCGCGCTCCTGACCGGAGAGAAGGCCTGATGGGTTTCAATTGTGGCATCGTCGGATTGCCCAACGTCGGCAAATCCACGCTTTTCAACGCGCTGACCGCGACCGCGGCGGCCCAGGCGGCCAACTACCCGTTCTGCACCATCGAGCCGAACGTCGGCCGGGTCGCCGTGCCAGATCCACGGCTCGAGCGCCTGGCCGTGATCGGCAAATCCAAGCAGGTCGTGCCGACCAGCCTCGAATTCGTCGACATCGCCGGCCTCGTCCGCGGCGCCTCCCGCGGCGAAGGCCTCGGCAACCAGTTCCTCGCCAACATCCGCGAGGTCGACGCCATCATCCACGTCCTGCGCTGCTTCGAGGACCCCGACGTCACTCACGTCGAGGGCAGCATCGACCCGATCCGCGACGCCGAGACCGTCGAGACCGAGCTGATGCTGGCCGATCTCGACAGTCTCGAGCGCCGCCTGCCCGCGCTGGTCAAGAAAGCGCGCGGCAACGACCGCGAAGCCCAGGCCCAGGTCGCGCTGATGGAGCCGATCGTCGCCGCCCTGCAGCAGGGTCACGCCGCCCGCACCGCCATCCCCGCCGCCCAGTTCGAAGCCGCCAAGCGCCTGCAGCTCATGACCAGCAAGCCCGTCCTCTATGTCTGCAACGTCGAGGAAGCCGCCGCCGCGACCGGCAACGCACAGTCCGAGCGCGTCGCCGCCCGCGCGGCGGCCGAGGGCGCCGGCTCGGTCGTCGTCTCGGCGGCCATCGAGGCGGAAGTCTCTCTCCTGCCCGAAGCCGACCGCGCCGAGTTCCTCGAAGGACTCGGCCTGCACGACAGCGGTCTCGACCGCGTCATCCGCGCCGGCTACGCGCTCCTCGGCCTCAACACCTACTTCACCGTCGGACCCAAAGAGGCCCGCGCCTGGACCATCACCACGGGCACCAAGGCGCCCCAGGCCGCCGCCGTGATCCACAACGACTTCGAGCGCGGCTTCATCGCCTGCGAGACCATCGCCTATGACGATTTCATTGCCTGCAACGGAGAGGCGGGCGCCAAGGAAGCCGGCAAGATGCGCGTCGAAGGCCGAGACTACGTGGTCCGCGACGGCGACATCCTGCTGTTCCGCTTCAACGTGTAACAAACTCCGTTGCTGGGAGCCAACCCGAGTTCGTCACGTTCAAACGTTTGGGAACTCGGCTGAGATCATGCGTTAATACCGCAGACAAACGCAGCGGGTTCTCGTCATGTCATTCATCGTATGGATCATCTTCGGTGCGATCGCCGGTTTCATCGCCAGCAAGATCGTCAACAAGCAGGGCGAAGGCATCATCACCGACATCATCCTCGGCATCGTCGGTGCCTTCGTCGGCGGCTTCCTGTTCGACAAGTTCGGCTTCGCCCCCGTAACCGGCTTCAATTTCTACAGCATGTTCGTCGCAGTCATCGGCGCGATCTTGGTGCTGTGGATCTATCACGCCATCGTCGGCCGCCGCTCCAGCATCTAACCGGAGGCCATCATGGGTCTGCTCGACAGCATCCTCGGCAACACCGCCAGTTCCGGCGGCCTGCAATCCATCCTCGGCTCGATCCTCTCCGGATCGCAAAACCCGGGCGCACAGAGCCCGGCCGCCCAAAGCGGCGGCCTCGGCGGCCTGCCCAACCTGGTCGAGCAATTCAACAAGGCCGGCCTGGGCAGCGTCATCGGCTCCTGGATCGGCGGCGGCTCCAACCAGCCGGTCGACCCGCACTCGCTCGGCCAGGTGTTCGGCCACGATCAGGTCAACCAATGGGCCCAGCAGACCGGCATGTCGCATGACGGCATCCTGGACTCGCTGTCCAAGATCCTGCCCCGCGCCGTCGACCACGCCACGCCGAACGGGGAAATCCCCTCCAGCCCGTTCGACGCTCCCGGCATCGAGCTTCCACCAGGACGCTAGCCCGCCGCAAACGCCTCGTAGTATCGCGCGAGCGCGTCCACCGTGCACTCCAACAGCACCCCGCCCGCCTCGATCGAGGCGGGCGCGGGATCGCCGTAATAACCGGCGTCGCCAAGCCCAAAATGCATCGGCCGCCCGCCATCGATGCGGCCCGGCGCAGACAGGATCGGCGGCAGCCCCGCACTTCGCCCGGCGATCCGCGCCCGCTCCCCCGGCCGCAAGGCCAACTGCAGCGACGTCTCATACGCACAGGCATGGCCCATCGTTGCCTTGCCCCCCGGCATCGCCGCCGACCAGCCCGCCTGCCCCGGCGCCCAATAATCCACCACCGGCACGCCTGCCCCAGCCAGCGCCTCCCGATTGCCGCCATGCCCGTTCACCAGCAGCACCCGCTCGAACCCGGTCTGCCGCAGGCTCGCCACCACCTCGGCCACCACCGCCCGCAGCGTCCCGGCCGACAGCGAGATCGTCCCTGCCCACTCCGCATGCTCCGGCGCCACGCCGAACGCCAGCGCCGGCAACACCAGCGCCACCGCCCCCACGCACCGTTCTGCCGCCAGCAGCGCAACCGCCTCGACCGACACCAGGTCGGTATCGACCGGCAGATGCCCCCCATGCTGCTCGACCGAGCCCATGGGCAGCACAGCGAACGCCCCCGCATCCCGCGCCGCGGCGATCTCGTCCCGCGTCAGCGCCCCCCACGACCTGGTCCGCGGGCTCACTCCTCCAGCTCGACGCTCAGCCGACGCAGCTCCGCCGTGTGCGGATGCCGCACCCGCCCCGCCCGCAGGTCCGCGGCACTGACCGTCTCGACCAGCTCGCCCCCCTGCATCACCCCGATCTGCGGACACAGATGCGCGGTCACCGCCAGGTTGTGGCTCACCAGGATGAATGTCAGCCGCCGCCGCTCCTGCAGGTCGCGCAGCAGATTCAGCACCTCCGCCTGCACCGAGACGTCCAGGGCGCTGGTCGGTTCGTCCAGCAACAGCACCTCCGCCTCCGACATCAGCGCCCGCGCGATCGCCACCCGCTGCCGCTGCCCGCCCGAGAGCTGGTGCGGGTAGCGGAACCGGATCGTCGACGGCAGCGCCACGTCCGCCAGCCCCCGCGCGATCCGCCCGTCGCGGTCGTCCATCCCATGCACGATCAGCGGCTCGCTCAGCGCCCGGTCCACCGTCTGGCGTGGGTGCAGCGACCCATACGGGTCCTGGAACACCATCTGCACCCGCCGATAGAACGCCCGTCCTCGCCGCGGCGTCATCGCTTCGCCGCCGATCCGGATCGACCCGCTCCAGTCCGGATTGAGCCCCGACAGCGCCCGCAGGATCGTGCTCTTGCCCGACCCGCTCTCGCCCACCAACCCGAACGCGCCCCCGTCCGGCACCGCAAACGACACTCCGCGCACCACCTCGTTGGACCCGAACCGAACCCGCAGCCCCTCGACCGCTATCACGCCGCCAGCCACGCGGGATCGCGCACCATCACCGGCAGCCGCGCCTCCGGATGCGACAGCGACGGCATGCAGCCGAGCAGCCCCCGCGTATACGGATGCCGCGCCTGCTGCAGCTCACCCGCCCGCAGCTCCTCGACGACCCGCCCGGCATACATCACCGCCACCCTGTCGCAGAAATGCCCCACCAGCGGCAGATCGTGGCTGATCAGCAGCAGCCCCATCCCGCGCCGGCTCACCAGCTCCTCGATCAGCCGCAGGATCTCCGCCTGCACCGTCGCATCCAGCGCGCTGGTCGGCTCGTCGGCGATCAGCAGCTCCGGGTCCGGGGCCAGCATCATCGCGATCATCACCCGCTGCCCCATCCCGCCCGACAGCTCGTGCGGATACAGCCCGGCCACACGCTGCGGCTCCCGGATCAGCACTTGCTCCAACAGGTCGACCGCCGCCTGCGCCGCCACACGCCGGCTGCCGCCCTTGTGCGTCCGCCACGCCTCGGCGATCTGCGCGCCGGCGGTCATCACCGGGTTCAGCGAATATTTCGGGTCCTGCATGATCAGCCCGGCCCGCTTTCCGCGGATCCTCCGCATCTGCCGCTCCGACGCGCGGAGCACGTCGATCCCGTCGAACGCCAGCCGCTCCGCCCGGATCTCCGCCCGCGCCGGCAACAGTTTGAGCAACGACCGCGCCGTCAGCGACTTGCCCGACCCGCTCTCACCGACGATGCCCAGCTTCTCCCGCCCGAGCGTCAGCGACACGCCCCGCACCGCCTCCGCCGGCCCCGACGGGGTCGGGAACGCGATCCGCAGATTCCGGATCTCGGCGAGCATCAATCCCCCTGCTTGGGGTCGAGCACGTCGCGCAACCCGTCGCCCAGCAAGTTGAACGCCAGGCTCGCCGCGAAAATCGCCAGCCCCGGGATCGTCGGCACCCACCATTGATCCAGGATGAACCGCCGCGCCGTCGCGATCATCGTGCCCCACTCCGGCGACGGCGGCTGCGCCCCCATCCCCAGGAACCCCAGCCCGGCCGCCGTCAAGATGATGCTGCTCATGTCCAGCGTCACCCGCACCACCAAGCTCGGCAGGCATAGCGGCGCGATGTGCCGCAGCACGATCCGGCCCGGCGACGCCCCGGTCAGCCGCACCGCGGCGACGAAATCCGCTCCGCGCAACCCCAGCGTCTCCGCCCGCGCCAGCCGCGCATAGGGCGGCCACGCCGTCAGCGCGATCGCCGCCACCGCGCTCGTCACCCCCGGCTTCAGCGCCGCCACGAATGCCAGCGCCAGGATCAGCCGCGGGAATGCCAGGAACACGTCGGTGATCCGCATCAGCAGCCGGTCCCAAACCCCGCCCGCATAGCCGGCCACGCACCCCACCGCGAGACCCACCGGCGCCACCAGGATCACCACCGCGACCACCATGCCGAGCGTGATCCGCCCGCCATACAGCAGCCGCGAATACACGTCCCGCCCCAGCTCGTCCGTCCCCAGCCAGTGCCGCCCCGACGGCGCCGCCAGCCGGTCGCCCAGGTTCTGCGCGCTGGGATCATGCGTCGCCAGCACCGGCGCCAACGCCGCCAGCAGGATCAGCAGCACCGCCACGATCAACCCGGCCATCGCCAACGGATTGCCCCGGACCTGCAGCCACAATCGATACCACTTCCCCCAAGCCGCCTGCCGCCGCGAGGCCGGCGATTCCGCCAGCAACCAGCTCCGGCTCAGCACGCCGCTCACAGCAAAAGCCCTCTCCCGCTGGCGGGAGAGGGTTGGGTGAGGGTGGAGGCCACAAGACCGCGGTTCGGGCGGCGTGGACCACCCTCACCCCGGCCCTCTCCCGCCAGCGGGAGAGGGAGAAGCACGAGCGGCGTCATCGCACCCTCGGATCAAGCAGCCGATACATCAGATCGGCGAACAGATTCAGCGCCGTATAGCTCAACCCCACCACCAGCGTC
>JAABUZ0100007668.1_pt1 | contig 12934 bp, 10 predicted proteins | sample 5562091 | NCBI WGS metagenome assembly JAABUZ01 (sample SAMN12813069, study PRJNA571459) | rock metagenome | isolation source: Antarctica rocks | place: Antarctica: Victoria Land, Linnaeus Terrace sud | collected 2015-12-21 | reverse complement strand
TCGGTCCTTTCGCGTCCGACGCCCCTTTCGTGACCAACACAGGCATTCCTCCGAACGGGAACATCGCCCATGTGTGCGAGGTGGCCGCGCGCGCGTATCGCCCGCTGGCCGAGTTCGCCGCCGCGCACGGAGTGCGCGTCGCGCTGGAGCCGTTGAACCCCTCGACCATGAACGTGGAGTCGGCGATCTGGACGCTCGAGCAGGCCATGCGCGTCGTGACCGCGGTCGACCACGCCGCCTTCGGGGTGTGCCTCGACTATTGGAATATCTGGCAGGAGGCCGCGGTCGAGGCGGCCATCAAGGCGTGCGGCGACCGCATCTTCGTGGTGCAACTCAGCGATTGGCGCACGCCGCGCTCCCTGCAGGACCGCTACATCGTCGGACAGGGCGAGATACCGCTCGCGCCGCTGATCCGCGCCACGTACGATAGCGGCTTCCGCGGCGCCTACTCCGTCGAGATCTTCTCGCACGATGTGCCGGATTCGCTCTACGACCGCGATCTCTCCGACGTGATCAAAGAGAACCATGCCGGTGTGGAACGGGCGTGGACGGAGGCGTTCGGTGGCTAGGCGAGGGGCGAGGGGCGAGGGGCGACGGGCGACGGGCGACGGGCGACGGGAGATAGTCTGCGGGAGATCATGGGCAAGGTAGACAAGTAGGTAGGAGATACCGATGGTTGTGGTGATGAACCGCTTGAGCGCGCCCGCCGAGTTCGCTGGGCGCATCGAGCAGGGGTTCGCGCACGCGGCGCCGGGGATGCGCGACGTTCCTGGCTTTGTTGGCTTCCGCTTGTTGCACATGCGCGAGCAGCCGGATGAGCAGGCGCTGTATATTGCCGAAACGACGTGGCAGGACCAGGCCAGCTACGAGGCCTGGGCGCGTAGCGACGCGTTCGCCCGCGCCCACGGCGGTGGTCGCGGCGGCGGTAGTCCGCTGACGGCGACGCTCGAAACCTTCGAGGTCGTCGACGCCCAACACCTTGACCCCAAAGCCCCCTGAGATGCCCAAAGCCCCCTGAGATGAAGGATGAGGACATGCAGCCCGTAAAGGACGTTTTCGAGGGATATGGCGACGAGGCGCCGGACGACCGGCCGTTGGGGGCGTACGCCGGGCTCGGCGCCCTCTTCGGCGCGGAGTTCGCCCTCTTTCTCGTCGCGGTCAAGCGCACTGGGCGTGCGCTGCCCGAGCGCATCGAGGCGCGTGATCTGTTGCTGCTGGGGGTGGCCACGCACAAAATCGCGCGTATCGTGACCAAAGAGATGATCACAAGCCCGCTGCGCGCGCCGTTTACGCAATACAAAGGGCCGGCTGGGGCCGGAGAGATCAACGAGTCGACGCGCGGGACGGGGCTGCGCCACGCCATCGGTGAGTTGCTGACCTGCCCGTTTTGCTTCGCGGTATGGGTGGCATCCTACCTTACCTATGGCTTCGTGTTCGCGCCGCGCGTCACGCGCCTGATCGCGGGCATCTTCGGCATGGTCACGCTCTCAGATACGCTGCAGGACCTCTACGACTTGCTCAAGAATAAGGCCGAACACCCAGACGAGTCGAAAGTCGATAGTCGATAGTCGATAGTCGATAGTCGATGGTCGACAGTCGATAGTCGATGGTCGACAGTCGATGGTCGATAGTCGATGGTCGGAAGGTATTAGGTTGCTACGACACATGCTAATGGTGTCATCGGTTAGCATCTGCCGTATCACTAACGACTATCGACTATCGACTATCGACTATCGACTTTCGACTTTCGACTTTCGACTAAACAAGGATGCGCAGGGGCGACAGGATACGCTCGGCGGCTTTGGCGATCCAGGGGCGGCGCGACCACTCGGCGCGGGTCAACTCGACGGAGTAGGCTTTGTCCTGCTCGAACAATTGCTCCATTTCCTGGGCCAACTCATCGCTGTAGATCTCGACGTTGAGTTCGTAGTTGCCGAGCGAACTGAGGCGGTCCAAGTTGGCGCTGCCAATCGTCGACCACTGTCCATCGATCGTGCATGTCTTGGCGTGGATCATGACGTTGTAGCGGAAGATGCGTATCCCCGCGTCCAGGCACTCGGCGAAGAGGCGGCGCGCCATCCAGTCGGCGACGGTGTGGTTGGAGATGCGCGGCAACAGCACCTGCACATCCACGCCGCGCGCCGCCGCCGCCGTCATCGAGGCGAGCAGCGCGCGGTCGGGCACGAAGTAAGCGTTGGTGATACGTATGCAGCGCTCGGCGCGGTCGATGGCCGCGATGTACATGTCGCGGATGGGGAAAGCCAGGCGCAGCGCGTCGTTGCCGCGCGGCACGAACAGGGGGTCGAACTGGCGCGGATAGTGGCGTGTGATATGCTCGTCGCGGGGCTGGTGATCGTCCCAGAAGTACACGAACAGCTGCGCCAACTGCGCCGCGCCGGGACCCTCCACGCGTACGTGCGTATCGCGCCACTGTGTGGCGTAGAGGCTGCCCAGGTTATAGCCGCCGGTGAAGCCGACCTTGCCGTCGACGACGAGCACCTTGCGGTGCTCCAACGCGTAGTGCCCCGGGTCGAGCGCTTGCCAGGGGCGTCGTATCGCACGGTACTCGAGCGCGTGGATCGACGGCGGGAAGCGCTTGAAACTGCTCGGCACCACGAGATTGCCGAAGGCGTCGAAGATGACGTAGACGTCGACCCCCGCGTCCGCCTTGCGCGCCAAATGCTCCTTGAACTCTTGGCCTACGGCGTCACCTTTCCAGATGAACGTTTCGAGGTAAATCGACTCTTCGGCGGCATCGATCGCGGCGAGCATGGCGTCGAACAGTTCACGCCCATAGCCGAAGACTTGCAGGCGGTTCTCACCGGCCGTCGCGTCGGGGATGCGTTCGTGCGGGAAGCCTTGGGGCTGGTTGCGGCGCTTTAGCCAGGCGATCGTGGATACGACCACGACGATGACTGCCTGCAGCGCGGCCACGACGGCGAGGCCCCACAGCGCTACGCGCCGGGGCGAGAGCGGCCGATGGAACAAGGGTTGTCTCCGTTTCATATCCCGCCCCGCCGGCGCGCACACCCCTCACGCATACTACCTCCCGCCTCCCGCTCATCTATATCACGGCGTCCCACACGACACACTCTGGGCGCCCCCATAACCATAACCGAAAAAGGCCCTACCGCGCGGGTCTGCGTCGATAGGCCGATAGGCACGCAACCTGCTATTCGGTTACTACGTCAAACGCTATAAAGGACGCTCCTTGGCTTCGCTACGACATCCCGCTATACGACGATGGATCGACCGGTTCGTCGCGGCGGATCCGGGCCTGACGGCGCTGCACCGGGCGGTCAGGACGACGCTCACCGTTATGTGCGCTGTGTTCACCGTCTACCTGGCGCTGCAGGCCCTGGGTTTCGGCACGGTGCTAACGATCCCCCTGCTCGCCGGGGTGGTCAGCCTGATGTCCTCGGTCGCCGTCAACGACCCCACCCCCCGGCAAAAGCAGGTGACGATGCTCCTCCTGGCCCTCGTGGCCATCATTTTCGTCTTCGTGGGTACGGTGCTCGGCCACTACCAGGTGGTGAAAAACGTCGCGCTCCTGGTCATCATCTTCGTCGCCTACTACCTGCGCCGCTTCGGCCCCAGGTTCCTCGCGCTCGGTATGATCGGCTTCATGACGTTCTACTTTTCGTCGCTCATCGGGACCACGCTCGGGCAGATGCCCGAGCTGATCGGCGCCATCGCGGTCGGGGTTGGGTGGGCCTTCGTGTTCGTGTTCCTCATCCTCCCCGACCGGCCGGCGCGCACCGTGCAGCGTATGCTGCGCTCGTACGACGCCCGCACGGCGCTCGTGCTCGACGTCCTGTGTGCGATCGTCGGGGGTGAAAAGCGCGACCACGCCCTGACGAAGAGGCTGCGACATCGCCTCACACGCCTGAACGACACCGCGATGGCCATCGAGGGCCAGCTCGCCGGGGACGCGGTCGACGCCCACGCGCTGGGGGCGCGGCCGGACAGGGTACGCATGTTCATCTTCGACGCGCTGCTCTCGATCGAGACCATCGCGGCATCCGTCCAATACATCGTCGCGCACGATGCGGAGGCGCAGGACCAGGCGAACGTTGACGCGGCGCTCCTCGCGACCCTACGGGCGCTGCGGGCCGCGTTCCACGCCAGAGACATCCGGGACATGCGGAGTAACCTGCCCGAACTGACGCGGGCGCTGGATGCGCTCGGGCGTGTCTACGACGACCACGCATCCGGTGGGGACCGCCAGCCATGGGCCTATGCGGTGCGCCGCGTCGAATCGGCCGGGCGGTGGCTTGTCGATGACATCGCGCACGGGAGCGAGGTCGAGACGCAACGCCAAGGGGACGGCGCGGGGACGGACGGCGGCGCGGGGGCGAACGGCGGCGCGGGGACGGACGGCGGCGCGGGGACGGACGGCGGCGCGGGGACGGACGGCGGCGCGGGGACGAGCAACAAACCCGGCGGGCTCCGGGGCAAGCTCCAGCCCACCACGATCCAGGCCATCCAGGCCACGGTCGCGGGCGCCATCGCCATCGTCCTGGGTTACCTGCTCTCACCGACCCATCAGTACTGGACTGTCCTGGCGGCGTTCGTGGTGCTCTCCAACGCCGGCTCCATCGGCAAGGCGTACAACCGCGCCTTCCAACGGGTCGCGGGCACCTTGCTCGGCGCTATCGTCGGGTTTGGACTGGCCTCCCTCGTGGCCGGCTCGACGAGGGTCGAGATCGTGCTCGCCTTCGTGTGCATCTTCTGTGCGTTCTACCTGTTCTCGGTCGCCTACGGGCTGATGGTGTTCTGGGTGACGGTGATGCTCGCTCTGATGTATGACGTGTTGCTGGGCGGGATCAACGCACAGTTGCTGCAGGTTCGTTTTGTCGACACCCTCGTCGGCGCCGCCGTCGCCCTCGCCATGTCCATGCTGATCCTGCCGACCAGGTCCGGTGACGCGGTGCAGGCAAGCGTGCGCGCCTTCCTGACAAGCCTCAATGGCTACGTGGGCCGATACCTGGACGAGCTACAGGGAGGGCGCGGCGACGTCGACCTGATCGACGAGGCCGTCGACCTTGGCGCCAAGCTCCAGCAGGTGATGGCGTCGACCATTATATTACGTAAGGTCGCGGGCGCGCACACCCGCTCGGGCGTGGAGCGGGTCGTCGCGACGCTCCTGGCCGTCAACTACTACGCGGGGCATCTCACCGATCCCACGGCGCGCGAGCTGGCGCTCACCCCTGACCAGCGGACAAAAGCGCTGCTCGGGGACGCGAAAGAGAACATCACGGCTAACGTCAAGGCGCTGATCGGCAGGATCGATGGGGACAGAACAACGACGAGCATCCAGGATCTGGACAGCGTCGAGGAGCTTATCGAGGTCAGATTCGCGGCGATGCGCTCCGCACGGCCTCTTCAGTCGTCCGGCACGTCAGGGGAGGCGCGCGGGGGCGCCGCCGCGGCCGTCGGCGTCCAGCCTCCCGTGCGCGACGGCCTCGTGCGGTCGTTGCATTTTATCTGGCATATCAACCAGGCGATCGTGGACCTGGCCGTCGACCTCGGCGCGCGACGACCGGAGACAACACACCGATGAGACAGCCCGATGGCGACGGCGAGCGCGCGGCGACGGTTGAGGACGTGACGGCGGGGGCGGTTCAGGGGCGCCATTCCGCGCGCCGGGCCGGCCTCGTTAGTGAGTTGCTCCTGGCCGTCCCACCGACGCTCACGGTGTTGGCGGCGCTGTGGCTGACCGAAACGCTGATCCACCGCCGCGTGGTCTTCGCCGCGCTGGCCGCGAGCGCCTTTTTGATTTATCGTGACCCCAAACATCAAATGAACGACGTGCGGGTCATGGTGACGGCGCACCTATGCGGCGCCGCCCTCGGCCTCGGCGCCGAGTTGCTGCTCGGCCCCAGTTACCCCGCCGGCGCGGTCGCCATGGTCGCCACGATCCTCACGCTCATCGTGCTCGACGCGGTCCACCCACCGGCCATCGCCACGTCCCTCGGCTTCGCCATCCTGCCCAGTCAGGGGGGCGTGCTCGGCGTGTTCCTGCTCGCGTTGGCGCTGGTCGCCGTCCTTGTCGTCCTGCAACGCCTTGCCCTGAGAACCCTACGCTCTGTCGAGCGTCGCACGTAGGGGCATAGTACAGATACCAGGAGTTCGATGATCATACTATTGCACGCCCTTGCGCACGGTCACCCGCTGGCCGCGCACGCTGTCCACGCCGTGTCGGGCCTCGCCGCGGCGGCGCCGACCCCCCACCCGACCTCCAGCGCCAACGGGCGCGGCCCCGTCCTCAAGCACGCGTACGATGATTTCCTGGCCCAACTGCTGCAGTTTCTCATCTTCGTGGCCAACTTGATCGGCGCGTGCGTCATCGCCGTCGCCGTCGTCCGCGAGGCGCTCTTCTACCTGTACGAACTAGTGCGGAACAGGGGACGGTCGATCCCGGACCGAGAGGCGATCCGCCTCTCGCTGGGGCGCTCGCTGTCCCTGGCGCTGGAGTTTCAACTTGGGGCCGACATCCTGGGCACCGCGCTGAACCCGAGCGCGCAGGATCTCATCGTGCTCGGCGCGGTGGCCCTGTTGCGCACGTTCCTCAGCTACTCGTTGAGCCGTGAAATCGCTGCGGAGGCGCGCCGCGTCAACGACGCGCGGCAGGGACAGCAGGGACAGCAGGGACGGCAGGGGCAGGACCTGCCCGTTGAGCGCGAGTCGGCGATGGCGACCGTGCGCCGCAAGCTCGGCGAAAAGTAGTAGAATTCACGGATGGAGCGACTTATCCGACGTGTAGCAGGTGTTGCGGCAGGCCTTGCCGTTATCCCCAGCGCTGGCTCCATGCCGAGCAACCGCATGACTGGCGCCACTGCTCGGCCGAACGAAACCACGCTGAAACAAGCGCCCTTCGACGAACGCTTTGTGTTGAGTCTTGCTCTTTTTATCCTCTCGCAGGTCTTGGTGTACCTCTGTATATACATCTTCCATATGAAAATACCGTTCAATGCCTATAATTATCAGTACAACGGCATGCATTATCTTCGTGATCCCCGTATCGATGGCGGACCCTTTAATTTCTTACGCGCGCTCGGCCCCTTCGATGGGCAATGGTATCTGAAGATCGCTGATGCGGGTTATGCGGCGCCGTTGGGGGATTATGGCCGCTATCCTGATGCAAGACTGACGGGTACATTATCCTACGCGTTTTTCCCGCTGTATCCCCTGATCCTCTCCGCAGTGAACAATCTGTTCCACCCCATTGAGTTGAGCGCGTTTGTGCTCACAAATGTACTGCTCGTCTGCAATTTTACTAGCCTTTATTATGTCGTTTCGCGGTTGTTCGGCCGCGATGTGGCGCTTCGTTCGATTTTTCTCCTGTTCCTTTTCCCGTTTAGCATCTTCTTCCGGAGCTATTTCACCGAGGGTCTATTCCTGCTGCTCCTCATCTGGTTCGGCTACTTCCTGATAACCAAGCGCTGGATGTGTGCGTGCGCGCTGCTCGCGCTGCTCTGCGTCACACGGCCGAATGGGATCATGATGGGCGCCATCTTTTTGTACTACCTGCTCAAGAGTGTCAGGAAGGCGGACATTCGCCTGTCCACCGCGGCCCTGATTGCCCCCTATGCCGCCCTTCCGTTCCTCGCCTGGTGTGGTTTTTGTTTACTGCAACGGCAAGACCCGTTGTACTGGGCCCATGTCCAATCTCAGTGGTTCCAGTCGACAGCCATCTACTACCCGCTCCAACACAATATCTCGACCATCCTTTCCTTTTTCCAACTGCCTCTCCACTCCTTCCACAAGTCAAAAATCGACGTTAGCGCGATCTTCCTCACGCTGCTGCTGCTCCTCCTGAGTTGGACGTTCCTGCCGCGGCAGTTGTGGTTGATCAGTTTCCTGTTGTGGATCACGCCATTGTTCACAAAGGATCCGCAGTCCTACACACGCTTCCAAACGGTGTCCTTCCCCTTATTTGTCTACCTCGGCGCACACATCAAAGGGAGGGAATATCTACTCCTGTGCGGCCTGTTCCTCAGTCTGCTCCTCGCGGTCGCCTTGTATTTCGTCAATTGGGACTGGATTGGGTGACAGCACAGCCCACCCCGCGCCGCCGCTGCCCCCACGCTATCGATCGTGACGCGGGCTACAGGGGTTAACCCATTCCGCCGATATTCTATATGCCGGCAAGTGACACGGAAGCGCGGTCGTTGCCGGCCAACGCGCTACCCAATAGCACGATCGTGAGCAACACGGCCACCGCCGGCTACGGCGGCGGCATCAATGAGAACGACGCGCCTGTCACACTGATGCGCAACTCCACCGTCAACGGCAACACCGGAGGCGCCGGCGGCGGCGGGCTGGATCTCTTAGACACTTTCGACAATAGCCCCGGCGCGCTGACCGTGGACAACAGCGCCATCGTGAGCAACACGGCCGCCAACGACGGCGGCGGCGTCAATAACGATACTGGCAGCACGCTGACGATGACCAACAGCACCATCGCGGGCAACACGGCCGCCGGCTTCGGCGGCGGTATCCTCACCTACAGCAGCACGGTAGCCCTGGTCAACGACACGGTCGCGGGCAACACCTCGCCCAACTCCGGCGGCGGCATCAGCATCGCTAACACCAATAGTCTGAGCACGACGCTCACGAACTCGATCCTAGCCCTCAACAACGCCCCCAGGGGTCCGGACTGCAACGGCGCATTCACCTCGGGTGGGTACAACGTCGTCGGCAGCACGAGCGGCGGCTGCGCGCCCAGTGGCGGCATGGGCGATGTGACCAACCGCGATCCGCGCCTCGGCCCATTGCGGGATAACGGCGGTCCCACCCTTACACGGGCGCTGCTCCCCGACAGCCCGGCCATCGACCTCGTGTCTCCCGCCTCCTGCGCGGGGCTGACGACCGACCAGCGCGGCTTCCCGCGCCCCTTCCCGGTGGGCGGCGCCTGCGACGCGGGCGCCTACGAATATCAGCCCGTCGTGACCGGCCTGAGCCCGACCAGCGGCCCAGCGGCCGGCGGTACCAGCGTCATCATCACGGGCGTTGACCTGGAGGGGGCCACCGGCGTCAGCTTCGGCGGCGTCGCGGCCACGGGCGTCGTCGCCGAACCATCGGGCCGCTCCGTCATGGCTACGAGCCCGGCGCACGCGGCTGGTCCCGTGGACGTGCAGGCCGCGGTCATGGCCGGGACCGGCGTCGTGACCTCGACGGCCACGATGTCCGGCGCCTTCACCTACGTGGCCGCCCCCCCACCAACACGGGCACAGCCGTCCCTCCGATCCGTACCAACACGGCGGTCCCCGCGACGAGCACGGCGGTCCCCGCGACGAGCACGGCGGTCCCCGCGACGAGCACGGCGGGACCGCCAACAGGCGCCAACACGGCGGTCCCGCCGACAGACGCCACGCAGCCCACGCAGCCCGAGTTCGTGCCCTTGACGCGCCGCTTCTGTGTCGCTGGTGGCGTCGAGACGGGGCGCGAGCACGCTGCCCTGGCCCTGCTCAACACCGATAGCCACCCGGCCCGCGTCGCGGTCACCCTCTACTTCGCGGACGGGACCACGCGCACGGCCACCCGCGCCGTCCCCCCGAACGCCCAGCGCAGCTACGCCGTGGCCGGCCTCACTGACGCACGCGGCAGCTTCGGCCTCTGCGTCGCCGCCGACCGCGCGGTCTCCGGCCAACTCACCCTGACCCGACCCGGCCAGGACGGCGACAGCCTGCTCGGCAGCCCTGACCTCGGCCGCCATTGGTCCCTGGCCGAGGGCTACACCGGCCTCACCTTCCATGAGACCGTCGCCCTGCTCAACCCTGGCGCGACCACGGCCACGGTGTCCGTGCATCTGCTCCTGTCCGGCGGCACGGGCAACCGCACGGTCACAGAGATCGTGGGGGCGCACAGCGAGCGCGTGGTCGGCGTCAATAGCCTCATCGGCAAGAAAGGCACGGCGGTGAGCATCGTGGCCGACGCCGACCGGGCCATCCTGGTCGAGCGCACGCTCACCTTCGGCAAGGGCGACTACGGGCTCACTATGCGCGAGGCCGCCCCCGCCGCCTCCACGTCCTGGACCTTCGCCGAGGGCTCCACGGCCAAGCCCTTCGAGACCTTCCTGACCGTCCTGAACCCGCAGGATAGCACGGCGCGGGTGACGGCCGCCTTCTTCGGCCGTGACGGTCGCCGCCTGGGCAGTAAGACGCTGATCCTGGTCTCGCGCAGCCGCGCGACGATTAAGATCAACGACATCGTGCCGGGCACGAGTAGCGTGGCCAGCGTGGTCACGAGCGACCGCGCGGTGGTCGTGGAGCGGCCCGAGTACCTTGGCTCGCCCAACGCGGGGGGCGTCGCGGGCTCGGACGTGTTTGGGCGCAACGGCGCGGCGCGGCGCTGGGCCGTCCCCGGCGGCCTGTTGGCCGGGGGCGACAGCGAATTTCTGCTCCTATATAACCCCGCGTCGCGCGCCATCGCGGTCGACCTCACCTTCTACAACACCGCGAAGGGCGGGACTGTTACTCGCCGGGTGACGGTCCCCGCCGCCGCCCGCTACACCTTCGACGTGAGCGCCTATCAACGCGGGACCAAGAAGAACCCCGGCCCCACGCTGACGGCGAGCCACGGCGAGACCTTGCGGTCCGACGGGGGCTTCATCGTGGAGCGCAGCGTGTTGGGGCCGCGCCACGACGCTTTGCAGTCTTCCCAGGGCCTCGCCCAGTAGCGGGGCGCCAGGCGATGGGCTTAAAGTGGGGCGCCGCCGATGTCGGATATCGGCGGCGCCCCATCCGCGTCACTAGGAGGAAAAGGGAGTCACGCTAGCGGGAGGCGCGCTCGTAGAGCACCGAGTGGTCGTCCCGATAGTCCAGGCGCCAGCCAGGTGTGTTCGCCAGGGCCTGTGCTAGGCCCGTGGAGGGCTCGACGAGCACCAGGCGCACGCCCTGGGACCGCAACGTCGCTTGCCACCCGTAGTCCGCGCGCAACGTGCTGAAGAACGCAGTGATAAAGTCGGTGCCGTACATATCCGTGCGGCCATCCACGTACACGCGCAGGCGTGGGTAGAGCGTCCAGATCAGGTAGCCCCCCCAGTTGTAGCTGTTGAACAAGCGTCCAGATCAGGTAGCCCCCCCAGTTGTAGCTGTTGAACAGAGGACCGGCGGGCCGGTGGGTGTTCAGGTAGGCCACGGCGCCCGCCGGGAAGCGCTGCGCCTGCACGTTCAGACTGTACGCGTCGGTCAGTTCCGGCCCCTTGGCGACGATCACGGACACCGCCAACACGACCGCGAACGCGGGGTACAGCGCCACCTTGGCCGGCGGGATCGGCATCCGCCGGGCCGTCCGATTGGGCAGGCGGACGCCGGTCCCGTCCCCATTGGCGGCGCCCGCCTGCCCGCGCAGCCGGATGCGCGCCCAACCCGACGAAAGGTACGCGGCGATGAGCGGCCCCATCACGACGGCGAACACGGCGGTGTTGCGCACGGCGGCAAGCGCCAGGTACGTGAAGGCCACGGCCAGCAGAGCCTCCGCGGCCCGTGGTCGTCGCCCGGAGACCGCCAGCCCGACTACCAGCAGCAGCAAGAGCGCCTCGAAGTACTGGAACCGTTGCTGGTGGAAATCGGGTGAGGCCCATTCGTAGATATAATTCCACAAGGCATTGTTGCCGAAGTAGGTGAAGGGGTAGATCAAGCCTTTCAGCCCGTTGGGATTGAGCAGGCAGGCCGCGACGCAGGCCGCCAATAGGCCCCACACCCGCGCGAGCGGCTTCCACCCGTCCCAGCGCCGTAAGGAGAGCCGGCTCCGGCCCCACGCCTCGGTGAGCGATCCCCCTGGGGCGTGCTCGGCGCGGACGAACCACGCCCAGAGCAACTCCCACGTCCGCCCCGCCGCGAAGGCGCCCACGATCAACAGCCCTAAGATGAAGCCCCCGTGCAGGTTGATCCAGAGGACCATCAGCGGCGGCAAGACCCACAGGAGGCGACGGCTGCCGCCGAACGTGGCCCGCGCGAGCACCCACGACACAAGCGCTGCCATTAGCAGGGACATCATCTGGGCGCGCACACCCGCGACCCCTACGTCAGCCCAGGTGTGGCGCGACGCGAGGGCTTCGAGGAGCATCACGCCGAGACCGATGAGCCGCGTCGCGCCGAGCAGCCGCGCCGTGGCGTAGGAAATGGCGAACGCGCCCGTGATGACGCAGGCGAAGAACAGGATCGGCGCCGCGTCGTGGCCGTGGACGTAGAGCGGATACATCCACGCCTCCGTCAACCATTCGTGCGCGATCCAGGCGTGGCCGGGGATCGTCCAGGAGAACGGGTCGGTGAGTGGGACATGGCCGGTGGCCCAGATGTAGCGCCCCGTGGCCAGGTGCCAGAAGACGTCGTTATCCACCACGGGCGTGATCGCCATGATGAAGATGGCTACAAAGGCGCCGAAGGCGATCAGGGCCCAATCCGCTCGGTCGAGCAGGGCCGTGCGGGCGCCGCGGGCCGCGCGCATGTCGCGCTGACGCGCGAGATCAACCGTGGCAAGATCAGCGTCCAACTCCTACCCCTCCATCCCACCTATATGCCCCCACTAGACCAGGCGCAATGTGGCGCCACGAGGTGATGGGGTCGCGGCTCGACGGTCGTGGACTTTAGTGTAGCGCAAATGGCCATTCCCCGGCCTACCTGTCTAACCAACATGAACGATTAGTAGCGCCCCGTGCGGTCCATACCGTGATCCAGGGGCTGTCCGCCGCGCGTACTAGCTGGCGCCCGGCCCAGTAGAGCTATAGAAATTTTCGCGAGAGCCCATGGCCGCGAGCGTAGGATGACCCAAATCGCCGGCAGGCGATGGGCACGAAGCGGCGCATCCGCGCGATACGCGTGGGCGGCGTCATGCAACAAGCCGCCTCTCCGCGATTTATGTATGCTTGTAGCGGTGATCGACCCTTTGGGACTACCAAGAGGCCGCCAACACCAAGAATCCCACG
>JAABUZ0100007665.1_pt1 | contig 12938 bp, 16 predicted proteins | sample 5562091 | NCBI WGS metagenome assembly JAABUZ01 (sample SAMN12813069, study PRJNA571459) | rock metagenome | isolation source: Antarctica rocks | place: Antarctica: Victoria Land, Linnaeus Terrace sud | collected 2015-12-21 | reverse complement strand
CGCCGCCTCGCACGTGACTATGAACGCTTGCCTGAGACCCTCGCTGGGTTGCATTTCTTAGCCGCTGCCCTCCTGATGCTCAAAAGCTTTGTCACCCTCGTTGCTCAATATGCATAACAGGCTCTAGGCGGCCCAGGGTGCCGACCTCGCGGCCGGCGAAGGGGCGGAAGAGCATGAACGCCCGGCCCTCCCAGCTCTCCCCGGCCAGGAGTTCGGGGACCTGGTTCGGGCAGTGCCGGAACAACAGGGCATGGATGAGCGGGTCCCGTGACACGATCGTCGGCAGGAACGTCGCCTTGAAGACGACCGCGCGCGCCCCGTGGACGGCGAAGCGAGCTGTCACGGCCCCGCCCCGCACCCAGTGGACCCGCACCGGGCCGTGGACCTTCGGGCGGTCGGGCAGGGACGCGGAGATCCACGCCCGCGCCTCAGCGACGTCGAGCAGGTGCGTCGGCCAAGCCAGTTCTTCAGGGTCTGGTGCGGCTGGGGATCCGGACATGGGGGTATTACTCCACGAGGTGCATCAGCGAAACAAGCACGACGTCACGACTGGCTGACGCACCTGGGACCTCCCCCGGATGCGCGGCGGCGGACCGAGCGCGGCACCTCGGATGAATGGTGGACTCGGAGCTACCGCGCCGCGCCACGCATCGGTGCGCACGAACGGACGTGTGCGGGACCATCGCGCACCACCTCTCGTGAGGGGTGGCACACGCCGCCTGGTGCATGGATGGTAGGGCAGCTCGATGGGCGCCGTCAAAGGCAGGGAAAGCGAGGGGCGTGGCGTAGGTCCGAAGTGAGCAGGATGAATACATCAGCCTCCCTTGGCAGTAATCTTGCATACGCCTCGCATGACGAGACCGCTCTCCGTCACTTCCGACGCGGTCCGGCGCCCTGGCCGCAGCGGCCGACCTCCCCCGGCGCCGAGCAGGCATGTAGCCCGCAGCTACGTGTCGTCACCGTCCACGTCGAGTCGCCGCAGCCGTTCGCGTCGGCGCCATCGTTAGAACCCCGGCCGACAGCGAGCGGCTTGCGCCTCGCCGAGCGCCCCCGCCCCGGCCGACATCGGCATTCGGTCCCAGTACCATTGTCCCGCCCGCGCCGGCTGGCAATTGGCGCTGACGATCAGTAGTGCGTCCTAGCGCCACCGGCGCCGGATCTGGGGTTGGTGCGCCTTCTCCTTCTGTTGGCCGCACCAGTGCGACAGCGCGCCGCCGACTGCTGATGGCGTTCCCGATTGACTGGACCGTTGGCACTTTGCCGAAGTACACCGTGAAGATGCGTGCGAGCCGATGTTCTTCGCGCTCCATCTCTGCCCAGCCAACCATCCGAACCTCTGTCGGTCGCCTGTTCGCGGCTGAACGGTCACGCTTCCTCGGTCCCCCACCGAGCGTTTTATCGATGCAAACCTCCTGCGCAGGACACCCCGGCAGTCTTCCCTCACATGCATGTCCGACCTCATAGGCAAACGGGTGGCACGACGCCGCAATGCCACACCCGTATCCTCGTGGGTAAAAGGGCACGGTACATCGAGACAGAACAGTCCCCGTATGCAACAATCTCCGTCGACGTCGTACACAGACCACAGGAGGACAACCAGCATGACAGGAGCGAACGAGACCTGGCGTGCAGCGGTCAAGCGGGACGGCTACGTGATCATCCCCAAGGTCATCCCACAGAACCAATTGGATGCCGTGATCGCGGATATCTGGCGACACACTGGTGCATCTCCCGACGATCGTGAGTCGTGGTACCGGCCCGACGTCATCTCCAAAAACGGAATGGTCGAGATGTACCAGTACCAGTCGATGTGGAACAATCGCCAATACCCGCGGCTCCACCAGATTTTCAGCGACATCCTGGGCACCGAGAAGCTCTGGGTGAGCCTCGACCGGACAAACCTCAAGCCCCCGGCGGACCCCGCGCACCCCGAGCACAACACGGTGGGGTTCATCCACTGGGACACCGACACCTCGATCTATCCCGATATTCCCTTTCGCGTCCAGGGCGTCCTTGCCCTGACCGATACCGATGACACGATGGGTGGATTTCAGTGCGTTCCCGAATTGTACCGAGATCTGGCGACATGGTTGCCACGGCAACCCGCCGACCGTAATCCTCGGGTTCCCGATCTTACCGGCTATGCCATTACCAAGGTGCCCATGGCGGCTGGTGACGTGGTGATCTGGGATACGTTGCTGCCGCACGGGAACGGTCACAATGTCTCCGCACAGCCGCGACTGGCTCAGTACATCACCATGAGTCCTGCACCACGGAACGACGAGGACTTGCGGCAGGCACGGGTCAGGAGTTGGAAAGAGCGTCTTCCAGGCCCGAGATTCCCTGGCGATCCGCGGGAGGTCGAGGAGCGTACCGGCACGACCGCCGAGTTGACGCCGCTCGGTCGCAAACTGCTCGGACTGGACCTCTGGGACTGATCCCGAGAACACCAGTCCACTGGTCGTGCCACGAGCTGAGTGGAGGGTCGTTGCTCGGGCATGGCACCGTGGATCTTATGGATCGCGGCGGCGCGGCGTAGGTCGAAGTTGTTTTGGCCAGTCTGCGATAGCGAGCGCGTCCGCCGTGCCCGTGGCCGATGTGGACGGGACTGTGGTCGTCGGCCGTGCACTCGCGGAGCCTGGCGCGCGCAGTTCCTACGAGAGGCGATCCTCAGGATGGATGGTGACGCTGCAGCTGTCGGCACTCCTGGTATGGCGCCGACGCAGGGGGCATGCGGCACCGGTGGTGGCGACGAGGAACTGCCCGGTACTCCGCCGACGTACGCCGGGCACATCTTTTTCCACCATCGGGGCGACACCTACGATCACCGCGCTCCGTATCCTGGCTGTTGAGCCGCCTCGTCGAGCCGGAGTGCCCGCGAGCACATCCAGACGGATGTGCGTCGCACCGTGAACGCTGTCCATTGACAGATGATGAGGGACAGCAGGATAATCAACCGAGTAGCTGGCGATACGATCAAGAGCATTGCTACAGCGCGGCATCGCCAGCCTCCGTCCGGGGACGACTCGTACGGGTCACGTTCTCGGAGAAACGACAGGAGATTCATCATGTCGATAACGCGACAGGTCAGTGGACGGATACTGGCGCTATTGCTCACATCAATGGTTGTAGCCTGCGGTGAAAGCGCACCATCGGCATCGACCACCGGGCGTACCGGCGCGCCGAGCGCAGTCGCGACTCAGGCGAGCATCGTGCCACCTACGAGCGCGGCTACGACGCCTCCCACAGCGCCGATCACCGGCGCCACTCCAACGGCCGGAGTAAAGCCGACGAACCCGCCTGCTCTGGTCGGAGGATCAGCGATGGACGCAATCACAGCGGCATATCAGGCATCTGCGGCTGCCAAATCATATCGTGCCCAGTCAACCGTCACTGGCGAGAACAGTTCCATCATGAATTCATACGAGATCGTGAAGCCTGATCGCCTCCACGTTACGACAAACATCAAGGGGCGCACAAGCGAACGGATTTATATTGGACCGAACACATATGCGCGGGCCAACGCTGGCGAATGGATCAAGTCGACGGACCCGGCGGATGCCAACCAATTGATGAAGCAATTTGGGGCTGATGCCGCAGCCATTGCAGAATCCACAAAGAACATGACTGAGGCGAAAGTCGTTGGTCCTGAGACGCTCAACGGTAAGCCGATGACCGTGTATCAATATAACCTCTTGTTCAAAGTGAACGACGCTGGCGCCAACTCTACAAGCATCACCAAACTATGGGTCGGTGCCGACAAGCTGCCATATAAATTGGAATCGGACGGCAGCACGAACATTACGGGCGCGCCGACGACCTCTCACACCGTCACGCTGTACTCTGACTACAACGCCGACATCAAGATCGATGCGCCGATTCAGTAAATGAAGCCGGTCGACTGCCACGATATGCGGAAGCGAGATCCCGCTGAGTGAACATCGAGCCGCTCGGTGATTCATTGAGGACGGCCTGCGGGGCATCGGTAGCGGTGACGTAGCATGCACGAAACCCACGAAAAGCCCGAATCTTCGGTACAACTCGGACCTGTGTCTGGAAAAATGTGTGCGCTCCCGCCATCCTTGTGGCCCTCGTGCTCCTCATCCTTGGCATCGTGAAGGTCACCTACCGAAGGAAAACACCATCCGGTGGTTGCTGACCGCTGCACCCCTGGGTGGGACCAAACACCTGGCGCTAATGTCGTCATGTAAAGCCATCGCTTCGAATCGATTGGTCAGTTTTCGTGTCTCCTCGAACGTGGCTACTCCGGGCCGTGCCTGAAGGAGCCTCGTCGTGGCGACGGCGCAACTGGTGGATGTCACGGCTACGCAGACATCTACCCTGACCCTTCCGGTGATATGCGAGACGAAGAACACTGCCAGCTGCCCAACGAACGTCAACGGTGCACTTGGCGAGCTTCAAGAGGACGTGGCACGCGCATTGTGCCTTGCCCTGTTTCGGTTGGCGTCCGCGACAACTTATGGACCACGCATCTGCCGGGCAGCTCTCGCGGCAGCAAGGCCGACCATCCGTTTCCGCATCCACCCGCGCAGTGACAACGACATGACGTAGCTAAGAAAACTCAGGAGCATCAAGACCAGTGCGGTACCGAAAAATCCTAATGCGTTCTTCGTCGTGTGGGTACGAAGACCGGCGTTCAACTGTGCGGTCCGTGGGTCGGCGGCGCTGTAGATGATGGGCACATTGCTGCCCACGAGCAGACCGGGCACGCTACCCGTATCGACGGCATCGACCGCCAATACGGTATATGCCTGCCCCACAGGCGCAAACTTCAGTTCAACAAGATCGTAAGGTTGGGCCAGGCGGACATTATTTCGATTGTTGCTCTGCCCATAGATATATCGGACAGGACGCAACGCACTGACCGTTGCCGTGGTCATGTGGGTTGAACCAGTCATATGTGGCGATGAATGATACACGGTGAGATAGGTCGTTCCCCCGAGCAGATAGAGCAGGAGTATCCAGCCAGGCCCTCGGCCGCGTCCTCGTAGCGCTCGCCAAAGTGCGGCCAGAAGCACGGCACCGAGGGCGAACGGTGCCGTGAGAGCAGCCCATGGGGGTACCAGTGATTGCATGAGCGTACGAGTTGACTCGTTAGACAGCCGGGCCGTCGGAAAAAACAGTAGATCACGCAGGTACTTGTTGGGTGGGTACCGTACAGTGACGGGAGAACCAAGAGCTAATTGATCGAATGTGGCGGGTTCCACGTGGAAGCTCGTCATATCGGGTACACGCCGGTCAGATGCCTGGTAGCGCACGGTAAGGTCGATGCGTCGCGACCAAGATCCGGCCTGGTACCTGCCATAGCTAATGTACTCGCGCTTGTCGATCACCGTGCCTGGGGCAAGAACACCATTGGCATCCAGGTACAGCGAGAGACCCAGAAGCGGGCCAATCAAGAGGAAGAGCATGAAAATGATGCCAGCCCAGCTACTGCAACCCTTCAACGTCGCTCCTCCTTGCCCGTCATCATGACGATCCGCAACGGGCACACACGATAGGCCCCGGTGACCCGGCAATCCGATAGAGAGCAACGCACAGCGTTTGGCATCGCCGTGTGGCGTTCAAGAGATTGGCCACGGGGTCTCAGAACCAGCACGAGCATAGCACATCAGGCAAGCGCTAAAAAACAGCACCGTGAGCAGCTATCCAGGGACCAGAGGATCTGACACTCGCGGCGTCCATGCACTGCGTTTACTGCAGCGAAAACCGCCCCGGTGAGCGTGGACCCTGCCCCGGCTCGACGTGGTGCCGCCAAATGCTTCCAATTGGCCCGAAGGATCAGCCCAACGGTCCTCAGGGCCAGACGAACGAGCTGGTGCGCAGCCGGACCGATCCCGATGCAGGATTGGTGAGCCGAGCGGGGGGCCCGCTGGACCTGTATCACAACGTGCACGTGGGGGGTAGACGGCGGACGTGCTCGCATCATTACGGCCGTGGACGTCATACCCGACGAGTATTTCCTGGACCGGCTGTGCACGGAACACGAAGGGACGACGGTCCGCACGGTATGGAAGGTGGTGGCCGACGCGAAGTGCGGCACCCACGACAACGACCAGACCCTGGAGGCAGCGCGGATCAGGGCCAGCATCCCGCGCCACCTGGGCTCCGACCAGCACCGTGCCATCCCTCGTGACGCGTTCACGTATGATCCCAGAGCTGACCGGTTTCTCTGCCCCCATGGCCACCACTTGATGCGCCATGGCGTCTCGCGCACCGCCAACACGGCGGGGTCCATCATCTATCGTGCCTCGCCGAAGGCGTGCGGACTCTGTCCCCTCCGGGAGGTTTGCTGCGGCACGGCCCAAGCACGGACGATGTCCCGTCCCAATGACGGGGAACTGTCCGACCGGGTGCGCGCTTACCTGCATACTCCCCACGCCAAACGGAGCATCCGCCAGCGCATGTGCTGGGCTGAGACGCCGATGGCCGAACGGAACGAGCGCCACGGGCTGCGCCGGGTTCGGTGGCGAGGCCGCACCGCCGTCCTGGTGGAGGTCTTGAGCGCTACGATCGCCTACAATATCAAGAAGCTGGCCCGGTGCCGGAGAACCTGCCGTGCGTCGGCGGCCCCGTCTGGCTCATGTCGGCACCACCACCACCGACGCACCCGTCCTCTCCTCTCCTGACACCGTTTTATCACCGCCTCCCCGCTCCCACTTCGGCAACAGTCCCTCTGGGAGTATGTAGGTGACGACATCCACGACTTGGCATCGCTGCGAGGCAGGACCGTTCTCGACGCGCGGCTTACCCATAAGGGTTTGGCGTTCTGCAGAGCCTGCTGTTTGCTCTGGTACTCCGTCGTGTCGAAGGTAAAGGTGACTTCTCCTAGTCGGGCTAGCAGGTTGTGGCTGTATCAAGGAATCAGCTTCACGCTGTCGCATGCCTCGTTGGTCAGCCGATGCGACTCTGAGTGTGACAGGACGTGTCGACGACTCGGGCGCATTCGCCGCGAGTGCGTACGATCTGTCTCTCGCGCTACCACACGCTACTCCTGCCGACCGCACATCCCGGGCAGTTCACCCGTCGAACCTACGAACGCAGGTAGCCCAGGAGGACCAGGATCGAAGACGCTGGGAGCACGTAGACGGCTGTCACCGCCACTGCACAGCTCGTCGTGCCGTCTCGCGTCGTAGAGCCTGTTGTTGTCATCGGCGTGCCGCGCGATGCTCTGAAAACCTCTGAACAACTGGGTGACGACCTGAATGACACACCCATGCCGATCATGGTGGCTCTGGTGAAATCACACGCTGCTACGCAATGACCTCATCGCACTGCGCGACATATGATCGTGGCTTCCAGCCTCCTGGCTACTGATGAGCGTCGGTCTACCTGGTCCTGTCTTATGCCGGATAAGCGCAGGCTATGGTAGCGACAACACATCCACCACGTGGACCAACGAACTGCTCGCACTCATCGGGAGTGATCTCGTATGACCATTACTCCTCTCGTCTGTGATGCATGACGAGGACACCACGAGTGGAAAGGCACGATGCACCTGACCACCGCGATGTGGCCGTGGAACCGAGTGTTGGTCGAGAAAAGGAGGATGGTGATGCTTGGGGATGTCGCGAGCTACATGAAACCCAAGCGTAGAGTGAGCCAACGAGTGCGTCACTGTGGTCAAGTATGACCCCTCGATACGTGCATCATGGGTCCCTGCGGCTATCGTGAACACGTCGAGATGAAGATACATAGATATGTATATAGCGAGGTCCGTTCTCGGGGAGAACGACCCGATAATTCCCTGGTAATTTTGACCATATTTTGGCCGGTTTCGCGCCGCGTTTCGGCTTGGTGCTCCCGTCCATGTAGTACAACATCAGGCCCCGCATCAAGCACGTTAAAGGTCTCTCTAACTGCCGTCTTAGCCGCGTGGGGGCCTGTTTGCCAACAAGGCTATGGCAGGTGAAGCAAGCGTATGTAGCTGCCATGTAGTCGCCATGTAGTAGCGCAGCAGTGTCGCTACGGCGGTTCCGACTGCGGCTATCCCTCTCGCGGTCGTCCTGAATTCCCTCAGTATGACCTAAAAGTCCTGTGTCCCGACGCCCAGTCCATCACCTCGCCCCGGGGTGCGGCCGTGTCGCCGGTGCTGTCCAGGCTGTTTCTGTCGGATCGTGCCGATGCGCAACCTGTAATCCTCCCTGTATCCCTGGTCGTTCGGGCCGTTCTACGCTTGTGTATGCACCAGTGTCTCGCCGGTCGTTGGTTGATGCGGGATCATGTGTGCCCGCGAAGGGAAGGTGTGCGCAGCAGGTGGCACCGCAGAACCAGCCTCCGTGACAGTGATCAGCAGATGCCCTCATGGCGGGCAGCAATGTTTGACCGAAATCCTCGGTACGGTAGGGTCAAACTGCCCGGCGACATGGTTTCACGACGTTCTGGAAATGACGTTCATCTGCCGCAGGAGCGATTGGGCGGTCCGGTGCCTTATTACAGGCGGAGCAGAGGTGGGGATCCGTCCACTTCATCTCCACGGTACGTGTGATATTCGAGGAACAACGGACGGGTCACACGATACTCCGCAAGCGACATCTCCTCCTCAGTTCGTACCCGCATCTCTATGAGTTCCACTTCGTTCGGACGCAGGGCCGCACGGATGGCCAGACAAATCGTGTCGACCGCATTCGCCTGTCGACGCGTGAGGCCAGATGTGCTCTTCACCAGGAAATACAGCCTCACGTCGTACGGACTGAGCAGTCTGGTCGGGATGCTGACGCGGATCTCCTCAACCACCGCATTGAAAGCAGCCATGACGGAATGATCCACGGCATCGATGTTCTTCAATGCGTCTTCCACGGGGCGTCGGAAGCACGCATCCAGTTCATCCGGAACTGCGGGGCGATCATATCGTCGCGCGAGCCAGCGGACACATCGTTCCAATCGTCGCTGATCAGACGGCCAGGGCTGCAGCTGAAATCGGGACGCTATCTCCTTGACGATGGAAACGCGGAGTCGAGCCTGTGCAACCAGGCCAGCATCCAGACTGACGACGAAGCGGCGTGCACTATTACGGTCAATGCTCTCGGTGTAGCTTCTATTCTTCTCGGTTGTGCAGACGAGCGCTTCGATAGAGGGCTCGTCACGGACGTTGGCAACAATATCGCAGTCCTGGCTCACAATGACGAGTTGTTCCCGCGCTCTCACTCGCCTGCCCAGAAGCTCGATATCATCGCTCGGAGGCCTGATACCGTTCCATCGGCGGCCTGATACCGTTCCATCCGACGCTGAGCGAGGTTGTTTGAAAGATTGCCCCTTGCGTCCAGCCGCCGTGATGCAACTGGCGCCTGAATTCATAATCCTGAGCATCCTGAGCCATGTCAGCTCGTCGTCATGAGACCGAATCATCCTGATCAACGAGCATCCGCGCTGCGAACACCTCGTCGTCGTCGTCCTGGCTGCAGTCTCCCTCATCCTGATCAGAGGGCAACGCCTCCATGAGATGTTCAGCGCCACGGTCGAGCATCGGTGGTGCTACGTGCGTGGACCAGGAGCCGACGGCCTGCATACCGGGCGATGGGGAGGTGACCGCAAGTAACCGCGCCTGTCGGAAGTCGCCCCGTTGGAACAGTTCGGCCGGCGTTACTCCACTCGCTCCACGTGGGGTATCGAGCCAGGCGGTCAGTCCATCTGCTGTCGGATACTGCTGTTGCGCTCGTTTCAAAATCTCTCGTACCAGGAGTAGGCGCCGTCGGCCCTTATCGCTCATGGCACTCCCGTTTTCCCAGTTCGCAATCGTCTGACGGGTAACGCCAATGAGGCTTCCGATGCGTTCCTTGGATAAGCCCGTCGCACGGTAGATCCAGTGGAGTGCGTCTTGATACGTAGACCGTGCAGATTGTGTCGAGTGATTCCTCGCAGGTGCAAGGTCAACTGTCGGGGGGGCCGTCACCCTTCCGGGGCGATATGCAGTCGGGGAGATCGTGAGGACGGCTGCCGAGCCCGAGCCAACGACGACCCGAACTGGCGGGGACAGAACGGTCGTGCTCAGATGTCCTGTCCCAGCAAGCATCTCACCAGCAAAGACGTAGAGGTCTGTACCGTGTGACTGCTGATCGAGTCGACCATGTACGCCTGATGGGTCCCGCGAAACTCCCGGTACAGACTCCTCTCGTAGATTGGTTTCCGTCGGCTGTTTACTCACGACCACGGTGCACCCCCAATGAGGCAAGATACGTATCTGACACAGACCAACGGAACAACCGATAGATCACCTTGTTGAGGGTGTTCACTCGCTCGCAGAGTGCGTGCGCATCCAGCGGTAATCCACGCGACGCCGGTACCGGAAACTCCTGAAATGCGTCAAAATCCAGGAGATAGAATGGCTGATCCAGGGGACGATGGTTGGACGGTGGCTGGACAGCAGATCCGGATGTTACCAGGCCGTGGTTGATGTTCAACCCCGGCTGGTTGTCGTCCCTGAGGAAAATCTGCTGCAAGGCAAGTTCGGCGTACCGGTTGAATCCTGGGAGTACCAGGGGACCAAGCAATTCTGGTCGGATCGCCGTCAACTCCCGTGTGTCTCCAATCGGGATCTCATTGATATATCGTAATCCAAGCTTCGTCCCAACTTCTGGTCCAATATGTACCACGAGAGCGTCAAGAAGCTTCTGAAACCGCTCAATGAAGTCGGCAAAGTGCTCGTAGCGTCGTGTTTGCAGGCTGAGTGACTCCGATGTCAGGACAACTGTCCACATACCCTGTCGATCCTGAAACTCCCAACGCAACGACGGCTGCTGACTTCCTTGCATTGCCGCCTGTCCCGCACCGAAATCAATGCCGAGTGCTATCTGCTCCAATCGCTTGGGGAAGGGATAGTCGGTCTGGATGGCGCGCTGAAAGGGACCGACAAAGCCCTGATCCGCCACCGACAAGACGGCCGTGAACGTAATTTCACAGATGGTGAGTACCAGTGGGGAACGTTCATAGACCACAACGGGCGGATCGGGGAGATCAAGCAAATCGAGCAACGTCTGATCCACGTTCTACCCTCTCACAGCGTTGAACTACCATGACAGTAGCATTTTACGCAGCATTTGACAATAGCGCTTGGTTAGATGAGGCAGAAGGGTCGGGACTCCTGGGGCAGTGGCTTTGGAGCGCTGCTTCGCGGGAAGATATCTGCATCGATCTCCCCTGATGAACTCGGGAGCACCTGCGTGGAGAGCCAAGGGATCGCGGGTTTGGACACCGGGGTACCACCGAGTATTCATGACGTTATCACTCTCGGGGCGTCATCATCCTGACCACGATGTCGTATCGGACCTCGCCGTGACCCACGTGGCTGCGTGCGATATTGGACCGCTCTCGCGCTGTACGATCGGGCGAGGCCCGACGACGGAGCGGACGAATATGCAAGCCAGTCTCGCGATTCTGCCGAAACAGGCGCATGTCGTTGTCATGTAGTCGCCATGTAGCTGGTCGCCGGTACGCTGGACAGGTAGATAAGGTTTGGTCGGCTGCTCCTGCAAAAGCCGACGGCACTGGTCTCTGCCCCAGGATGGACGGGATGTGACCTTCAGTGGTCCACGAGCCTGCTCTCCCCTCCATTTGGAAGAAGACCGACGACGCGGCTGGGTCGCATCGGCACTGGACAACCCGAACGAGCGTGCTCTCCAGTTTCGATGATCACAGCTCTCTGGTTCGTAGAGAATGGCGAAGGAAAGGATTGATCAATGGCGTCATAGCGTCCGTGTCTTTGATGACGACATCACATCTGCGGCCATCGTGCGCGTGGTTGTGTCTGCTTTTGGGTCCCACATGTCCCGCGTAGGAGCACGTGCTCTCAGTACGACGAGCCGTTACCTCTTTGATCAAGCTCATCGCATCGCGGCCACACGGGTAACGTTCGGGTCGCCATGTGTGCCCCTGCAGGAATGGCAGGTGCTCGGTCTGTGTGCGTGTCGTGACGACTATCTCGGTCACGTCCGCGGATAAGCTCCCGTTCCTTCTTTTCCTCATCTCCTCATGCCCGTCCACCAGCCACCCCCCCAACGGTAATGCTCTGTGTCCCCGTGCTCTCTTCCAGGCGTGCTGGGCTGGAAAGCCCACCGGTCTGACACCGGCGCTGCTGGCACTGAGCCAGCAGTGGGCGTGACGAAGATCGGAGCCGTCACGACAGAACGACGGCCCCGATGTTTCTTGAAAGGAGGGTCATCGTGACCCTATCCAGTTTCCTGGTGGTGTGCGTCGTGCTCGCCACCGCGTTCGTCATCGGCGTGTTCCGCATCGTGCGGACACGCCAGACACCGCTGATCCCCGTCGAGGTGCTCGTCGGGAATCGGCAACAGCAGCGAGCGCTGCGTCGTTCGCTGGTCCACGGCGTGCGGCGGCTCCGCGTCCTCCTCGGCGGTGACCTCCCCGCCGACCTTCTCGTGGTGCAGGAGGTGCTCGACGCTGGCTAAGCGCGAAGCTGCCATTGCACCGTGCGACGCCCCGATGGCAGCTGTGCCACGGTCATCCGGTTGGCGCTCCATGTGGAGGGACGTCGCATGACCACGGATGAGTTGCTGGCCGCGCTCGCGGACCAGTGTCTTGTCCTGCTCGCGAGGACGCCACAGCTTGAGGGGCTGCGACTGCTCTCCACACCTCCCCGTCCCTCGAACGGGATAGCAGCGCTGTTCCCGGGGAGAGACAGCGATCTCCACCGAAACCCCGATGGTGCGTGAGTGACTCGTGTCTCATCTCTGACACGCCCACGATGACCGCACGGGGCAGCATACGGCCATCGCTCATTGTCGTCCTGCCCATAGCCGCACAAAGGAGAAGAGGAATGTCCCGCATTGTCTTGCATAGTTTCGCTGAACTCGCCACTGCCCTCAAGCAGGATCAGGCGTCGGCGAGCGCCCATACCAGTGGTGACACGCAGACCTGCGAAGCCGATCAACCTGCCGCAGAAGCCATCGCTCTCGACACGT
>JAABUZ0100007664.1_pt1 | contig 12939 bp, 7 predicted proteins | sample 5562091 | NCBI WGS metagenome assembly JAABUZ01 (sample SAMN12813069, study PRJNA571459) | rock metagenome | isolation source: Antarctica rocks | place: Antarctica: Victoria Land, Linnaeus Terrace sud | collected 2015-12-21 | reverse complement strand
CTGACCAACGAGCAAGACACGCGGAGAGCCCGGTGCGTTGAAAGGCGCACGCCGGGTTCGGCGGGCGGCCACGGGAAACGGACCAGGAGCAACCCTGGCACCGCGCCCGTGGCCGACCCAACTAAGCGTCGGTGGGTCGTCCGGTTCGGCGCGCAGCAGGTAGGAGAGGCGTTCACTGAGTCGTGCGCACACGACCTCGCCGGTGAGCCGGGTCGTCTCGACCATCAAGGTCGCCCACCTGGCCCTCGGGGTGGTAGGCAGTGCCGACAACGAGCGACAAACGCTTCCGCGGCTCTTTCACGCCTTCTCCTGCCACACCCCGGCCTGCCCGGACCGAGTGTGGACCGCGTTGACCGACGCCGGCCAAACCGGCACCTACCTCTACGGCCTCGCCGCACACTCCACCTGGGCTCCCGGCGCCCCGATCGTCATCTGGCGACGCGGAGGACACCTGGCTACCGATCCTCGCCGCGCTCCAACTCCACCTGGGAAACGGTGACGAACCCGCCGCGCCACCCACACACCGCAGCTGACGCGTCTCCAGTACGCGGCCCCCACCTGGAACGCCACAGGTAAGGCACCGTGATCGCGTGAGGGTGTCGCGGTAGACCCGCCCGATGACTGCGCCAGTACTTCACCAAAGGCAGCGACCTGCGCGTCCACGGGCCCGAGGAGCTCGCTGCGGTGGCCGCCGAGCTCAACGCCCGCCCGCGCAAGACCCTGGGCTGGGCCACCCCGGCCGAGTTGTTCACGCGCGCCCTGGCCGTGCCCTGACCCCAGGCCCTCGGCGGTCTCCGGCATACCACGGGGCTCGCGCTCGGGCTGGGCTGCCACGATGAGCCGGTGACGCGCGGGCGAGCCGACATGCGACGAGGATCCCCCGAACCGCCCTGGTCCGGCCCGGAGATCACCCAAACCCCCGGGCTGGCTCGGGACATGATGCGCGAACTCGCGCCGCTGCTGGCCGAGGAAGGCATCACCGTCGACGCCGACGGTGAGATCGTCGGCGACTTGCCCGACATGGAGACCCTGCAGCGCGCCATGAACCGGGCCGTGGAGCGCGCGAACCTCGCGCTGTTCAGCCCCACCGGCATCGACCGGGAGCTGGCCGCCGCCGCGCTGCGCGAGGTCGCCGAAGCTCTCGACGTCGGCGACACCACCGGCGCCGCGGCCGCGCTCGAGGCCGTTCGACCCAAAGCCCCCGAGCACGATACCGCCACCGTCGCCGGGGTCACCGGCGTCGCGCTCGGACTGCTCGACCAGTGGCTCTCCGGTCACGACCCCGATGCCCCCGCCGGGCTCGCCCAGCGCGCCCGCCTCCCACACGGACACTGGGTCGGTGAACGCGCCGCAGTCGATGTCCTCGCCCTGGCCCGCAAAGGCCGCGCCTTTCGCAGCCTCGACACCCTGAGCATCAACCACGGCGGCAAGCAGCTGCTCTACGGCGCCGCGCTCGCCCTCGCCGCCGCCATCATCGCCTGGGCTCACGACACCGCCACCACCATCGACGACCTCGCCGCCACCACCATCCGCTGACCCGCTACGGTCGCCCGCGTCACACACCGCGCTGCGACGATCACTGGCATCCGCGCCGTCCCGAGCAGCCTCCCCAGGTGGGAAGCCGGGGGTCTCGGTGAACACGTCGCAACCTCCCCGTGCACGGTCACGACCCGTCGCCGCGTCCGCCGTCCGAGCCGTTCGCGCGGGCAGCGCCCGCGACCGCGGTCCACCTCGGGGTGCTGCGCCGGGCCTTGCGCGTCTGGCTGGTCGCCTGGTTGAGCGGATGGCCAGACGACGACACCGTGGCCGATCTGATCCTGGCGATGAGCGAAGCGCTGGAGAACGCCGCCGATCACGCGTTCACCGGGTGCCCCGCGCCGGGGACGATGGCGGTGAGCACCGAGGTCGACGACCTTCACGTGGTCATCACCATCACCGACGACGGCCGCTGGCGGCCTCCCCGGCCCGGCCCGGGCCGGGGTACCGCCGGCGGGGCCTGGCGCTGATGGGCCACCTTGTGGACCACTACACGGCGCATACCGGAACGGCCGGGACGACCGTTGTCCTGGCCCGCCACCGAGACAGACCGAGCCGGCGGCCGGCCTCGGCCGGATAGACGCGGTCATGGCCCCGCGCCTGGCCCCCGGGACCGTTGGGCGACCGCGGGAGGGCCGGTGGTCAGGCCGAGATCGCCTCGTTGCCCGGCGCTATCCATCGGTCTGCTCGAACAGGTCGAGCTGCGCGCCGGGGTGGGCCGTTCGCGGCGCACCACGACCCGCGTCCCGGCCGGGTGTCCGGTCAGTGCAGTGGCCGGATCCCCTCCCACCGACGATGTGATTTCTGCCTGATGGCGGGCGCGAGCCCCGCATCAGGCAGAACTGCGTGATCAGGGCGGCTTCGTGATCTGGGCGTGCGTGACCGCCATGCCGCGGTGCACTGCGTCGACCAGGTACGGCCGCAGTCGGGTGGGTGGGACGATGGTGTGCACCGAGCCCATCTGCTGGGCGCGCGCGATGCTGTGGTGGGCGTCGAACTCGTCGGCCACCTGCCCCAGCTTCTCCGAGCGCACCGCCGGGCGGACCGCGGCCAGCTCGGTCCGCAGTTCGGCGGCGTCGGTGCCGTTCTCGACGGCCTCGGCGATCCGGGCCTCGAGGTCGGCGACGCGGGAGTCGGCCGCGGTGCGCTTGTTGACGTCACCGGCGAACACCACGGCCGCGGCGGGCGCCCCGCCGATCACCGAGGCGTAGGACCCCTCGACCGCGGCGATCTCCATGTTGTCGTTGAGCGTGCCGGAGAACACCACGAACGCCCCGCCGTGGTACCGCGAGACCACGCAGAACACGATCGGCCCGTCGAAGTTGACCACCGCGCGTCCGATCTCGGCGCCGTACTCCAGCTGCAGGCCGCGCAGCGACTCCGGGGAGCCGTCGAAGCCCGAGAGGTTGGCCAGCACGACCACCGGGCGGTTGCCGCTCGCGGCGTTGATCGCCCGCGCCGTCTTCTTCGACGAGCGCGGGAACAGGGTGCCCGCGGTCCACTGCGACGGGCCGTCCACGGGCGGCGAGCCGTGCCGGGGCAGCGGGCGCGACTCGATCCCGATCATCTCCACCGGCTGTCCTCCGAGGTGGGCGTCGAGCACGACCACCGAGTCGGCGGCGTGCATGTCGGCCCAGCGTTCGAGGGTGGGCTGGTCGGCGTCGGCCACGCTGCGCAGTACTGAGCGGATGTCGAAGGGCTTCTTGCGCTCACTGTTCACGGCCGGGTCGAAGATCTCGCCGATCGTGCTGAAGTCGGTGTCCGGCCCGTGGTGCGGCGATGAGGAGACGTCGCGGTCGGTGGGGTCGGTGGTGGCGGCCGGGCGCGGGAAGCGCTCGCCGGGGGTGACGTAGGCGTGCTGGTAGTGCGCGAGCAGCACGTCCACCGCGCCCGACAGGTCCGGCGCCCAGTACTGGGCCTGCCCGTTAGGGCCCATGATCCGGTCGTAGCCGCCGATGCCGTAGTTGTCCTCGGCCGACACGCCGCCGGAATGGTCCAGCGACTGCTTGCCGGTCAGCACCATCGCTGAGTCCGGCGTCATCACCAGGATGCCCCGGGTGTGCATCAGCATCGTGGCCTCGGCGTTCCAGTAGGGCTGGGCGCCGACGTTGATCCCGGTGACGACGACATTGATCTCCCCGCCGTCCTGGGTGAACGTGATGATTCCCCGCAGCACCCGCGAGACCCAGTCCATGGTCTCGCTGCCCGAGTCCATGGCGATCTTCGCCCCGGCGGAGACGGCGTACCACTCCACCGGGGCCTCGAGGCGCCGCGCGAGCTCGATGGCCGCGAGGACCCGGCGGCACTCCGGCTCCGCGATCGCACCGAGCGCCTTGGTGGGGTCGCCCAGCAGCACGACGCGGGTCATGCCCTCGGGGTAGCGCACGGTTGGGGTGGTGACCGTGCCCAGTACCAGGTTCGCGGTGTTCGAGCCCGGCGCCCGGTCCACGGGTTCGGGGTTCCCGGACTCGTCGAGGTCGTACTCGGTGAACGTCCCGGGTGCGCCTCCGGGGTCCGGGGAGCGGGTGATCGCCGGGACGAGCTCGTAGGGGTACACGGTGCCGCGGCGCCGAGCCTTGACCACCTTCTGCGTGTAGGCGTCGAGCTCGCGTAGCGGGTGAGTGGGCGGTTCGGTGATGCGCAGCGTCAGCGCGGCCCCCGACGGGCGCGACATCCGCAGCATCATCTCCCGCGACCGGGTGTCCGCGCCGGCGCCGTCGACGGTCCGGAACTGCACCATCACCTGCTCGAGGCCCAGTTCCTCGGTGCGCGGAGCCACGGAGCGGACGACCTCGTCGAGGTCGGACAGCGGCACGTCGACCAGCGGCCAGACGTAGAGCAGCACCCGGTTCCACTGCAGCACGGCCGCGGTGCGGTCGGCCGAGCGGGCTGCACGCAGGCTGTCGAGGCAGGCGTCGAGGACGTGCTCGACCTGGGGGAGCGCCCGGATCCGGCCGTCGTCGTCGCGCAGGGTCGTCAGGTCGCGGACGTCGGCGAGGGCGATCAGCCGCTGGTCGTCGGCGACCTCGCGGCCCTGCGCGTGGAACAGGTGGACATCGGTGGCCGAGGGCAGCCGGGTCAGCGCGAAGTTCGACAGACGCCACAGCCCCAGCCGCTCGGCGACCATCGGATGCAGGCCGCGCAGGGTCCGGTCCTCCACCGCCCCGGCGTCCACGGCCCGGTCCTCCCGATCGGCCTCGGCCCGGAAGGTGAACCAGCTCGGTCCACCGCTGTCCTCGCCGCCGGCGCGGCGCACCGCGACGCTGACCCGACCGACGACGTCTGGGATGGAGCCGAGCTGGTCGCGAATCCGTCCGGCGCGAGCGTCCGGGTCGGCAGTGGCGTCGCTGTCCCCGTCGGAGGTGACGTACAGGTCGATCAGCGCGGTGAACTCGCCCGGCAGGGCGGTGACCAGCGCATGCAGGTCCTCCGCGAGCGCGGACGCACCGTCGGTCTCCGGGTCCCCGGCGACGGTGGCCACCACGACGTGGTCATGCCCGTCGTGGACGTACTCCGCGGTCAGCCGCGGACGCCCGTCGCGCTCGGTGACCGCGACGTTCTCCAGCGGCCGGATCAGCCCGTAGTACCGCCGGGTCATCACCTCGAGCATCGCGGCGTGGTGGCGCTCGGAGAACACGCCCAGGATCGGTTCGCCGGAGGCGACGATCCCGTCGATCTGCGCGGCGCGCGTGTCCGGGTCGCTCGAGAGTAGGTCCAGCTCGGTCCGCACGGCTTCCTGCACCCGGGCCCGCTCGTCGGCGATCAGCGGTGCGTCGAAGCACCGGTAACGGACCTGGCGGGCGAGGTCCCCGATCACCGGGTGCCGCAACTGCGTGGCCGACACCAGATGATCGAGGACCTGGCGGTAGCCCTCACGAGCGTCCGCGGGCAGCGAGCCAGGGTCACCCAGCCGCCGGCGCAACAACTCGGAGACGACGGCGACGTGCTCGCCCGCCCGACGGTGGGCCAGGAACATCCGGTACAGCGCGGGTCCCAGGTCGGGCGAGGACTCGTCGCTCACCCCGTAGTGGGCCAGCGCGCGGCGCAGCTTAATCCGGAACGACTCGGGTAGGCCCTCCGCGTCGGCGTCGCGCGATCGCAGGTAGGCGTAGAGGTACTCCTGCGGGTTGCGGGCGGCCTCGGCATCGACGGCGGACTCGTCGTCGGGCTCGCTCCCGTCGCGGACGCGGCGGTTGCGCGACAGAGCGGACAGGTCAGCGAAGATGCTCAGGACCTCGGACTCGCCGGCGAGCATCCCCGGATCGTCAGCCGGCAGGTCCGATCTCGCCTCGTCCAGCCCCACCAGCAGCCGGCGCGCCTCGCGCTCGTCGACGTCGAACCCCAGCACGAGCGCCCGCAACGCGGCGAGCGCGTCGTGCGCCTTCCCGGTCGGGATCCGCTCGTCGGTCGAGGTCCTCGCGAGCTCGGCGAGACCGACCCGCTCGCCCGACGGGGCCTCCCCGGCCCCACCCGACTCCGGGTCGGGCTCCATCCGGACCAGGCGGGTGCCCGCCTCGACCTGGGTATTGGGATCGACGAGGACCTCTGCGACCCGGCCCACGACCGGCGCGCGCAGCGCGGTCTCGAGCTTCATGCTCTCCAGCACCGCCACCACGTCGCCCTCGGCCACCACGTCGCCGGCGCTGAGCGGCACGGCCACCACCATCGCGGGCGACGGGGCCCGCACCAGGCCGGCCTCGCCCCCCGAGAGGCGATGCACGGCACCATCGACCTCGATCAGGTAGTCCGACCCCTGCGCGACCGCGAGCACCCCGAACGCCTGGTCGCCGACGGTCAGTCGGCGCTCATAGACTCCGGAGCGCTCGACCTCGACGTCGACCGCCTGCCCGTCGAGCTCCACCCGGTAATGGTGGGGGCGGGTGCAGGCCACCCGCAGCCGATACGAGTTGCCCATCGCGCGGACGTCGATCTGGTGCCACACCTCGTGGCCGACCTCCGGACGCCCGCGCTCGGCGGAGAGGAACAGCCGGCCCTGCTGGCGGAACACGTGCGCGTCGTGGGCCTCGACCGCGGCCGCGAGCAACGCGACGTCCAGGCGCCGTGGGGGGACGTAGCCCTCGGCCATCATCGTGTCCAGCCAGGAGGTGTCGACCTCGCCGGCGACGAACTCGGGCCGGTCGAGCAGGTCGAGCAGGAACGCCTTGTTCGTCGTGCCGCCCTCCACGACCACGGTGGTCCGGCGCACGGCTCGAGACAGGCGTGCACGAGCCTCGGACCGCGTCTGGCCCCAGGCGATCACCTTGGCGATCATCGAGTCGTACTGCGGCGCGATGACGTCACCGACGGCGACGCCGATGTCGATACGGATACCCGGCCCGGTGGGCAGCACGAGGTGCTGGATACGTCCCGGGGCGGGCGCGAAATCGCGTGCGGGGTCCTCGGCGGTCAGGCGCGCCTCGATGGCATGCCCGGTTTCGGCGGGAGCCCCGGATCGCCCCGCATCGGCGGCGGCCTCGGCCAGCGTCCCGCCCATCGCGACGTAAAGCTGGAGCTTGACGATGTCGACGCCGGTGGTCGCCTCGGTGACGGTGTGCTCGACCTGCAGGCGGGTGTTGACCTCCATGAACGTCAGCAGCCGCTGGGCGGGCTCGTAGAGGAACTCCACCGTGCCGGCGTTGACGTAGCCGGCGGCGCGGACGAGTTCGGCGGCGCTGGAGCGCAGCTCCTGCTCCTGCTCGGCGTTTAGGGCCGTGGAGGCGGACTCCTCGATGACCTTCTGGTTGCGCCGCTGGACGCTGCAGTCGCGGACGCCGAGGGTCCACACCGTGCCCTCGGCGTCGGCCACGACCTGGACCTCGACATGGCGACCGCCGACGACCGCGCCCTCGAGGAACACCGTCGCGTCGCCTGCGGTGCGCTCGGCCTCGCCGCCGGCCCGGGAAAACGCCTCGTCGAGACCCTCGGCGGAGGTGACCAGGCGGATACCGCGCCCACCGCCGCCCGCGGTGGCCTTGACCATCAACGGGTAGCCGATCTTGTCCGCCTGGATGCGCGCCTGGTCGATGTCGGGCACCGGCCCGCCGCTCCACGCGATTATCGGCACCCCGGCCTGCTCGGCGAGCAGCTTCGAGCCGATCTTGTCACCGAGACGGCGCATGACCTCGCCGGAGGGGCCGACGAAGGTGATCCCGAGGCGCTCGCACCGCTCGGCGAAGTCGGCCTTCTCGGAGACGAACCCCCAGCCGGGCCACGCGGCGTCGGCCCCGCAGGTACGCAAGGCCTGCTCGAGGAGGTCGTCGTCGAGGTACGGGTCCGGTCCGAACACACCGTCCCCGGGGTCGGCCGGGCCGATCAGCACGGCCTCGTCGGCCTCGCGCACGAACATCGCGTGCCGGTCGACGGCGGTGTACAGCGCCACGGTGCGGATCCGGGGGCGTCCCTCCGCGTTCCACTCCCGCACGGCGTTGATCAGCCGTACCGCGGGCTCGCCACGATTGACGATGGCGAGGCGGGTGAAGGGGCGGGGCAGCTCGGCGCTCATCCGGTGGTCCGTCCGTCCCTGGTCGTCCACCCGGTCACTCGCCGAAGGCGACGCGGAGGTCATCGGTGGTGGTCGCCCGTGCTGCGGCGCCGGGCCAGGCGCCGGCGGCATTCGGGACGGGATCGGGCACCACTTCATCGGCCACGATCGCGGGGTCGATGCGCATCACCGTGTACCCACCGACGGCGCCGGCCCCGAAGGCGGGGGTGAAGATCCGGGTGGGCCGGGTGATCACGCCGTCGCGCACGGCGTCGAACACCGCGATGGGGATGCTCGCCGCCGAGACGTTGCCCATCCTCTCGATGTTGAAGTAGAGCTGGTCGGCCGACACCCCTGCCTTCTGCGCCAGGTCGAGGATCATCGTCTTGTTGGCCTGATGCGGCACGATCAGCTCGACGCTCTCCAGCAGGGTGCGACCGGGGTCGTCCGGATCGGTCTGGTCGCCGAGCTCGCCGAGCATCTGAGCCAGGTAACGCTGCACCAGGGACTTGACCTCGGGGCCGAACACCGTCAGGTCGTCGTCGAACTCCGGGTTCGGCCAGACGATCGAGTTGACCTCGCTCTGCGGCCCGCTCGCGTAGGTCTGCACCACCTCGACGTCGCCGGTCTCGCCCGGGCCGGCCGGGGCCACGACCATCGCCGCCGCCCCGTCGCCGAACATCATCCGCGACGTCCGGGCGCTGCCGATCTTGTCGGAGAACTTCTCCACACATACCATCAGGACCGGCCGATCCACCTCCTGCAGCTGGCGGATCGCTTCGGCCAGCCCGTAGGGCAGGCCCGCGCACGCCGCGACCATGTCGACCGAGGCGTGGGTCTGGGCCAGCCCCAGCTCCCCGGACAACCAGCAGGCCATCGACGGGACCGGCTGGTTGCTGCTGCAGGTACTGACCAGCACCGCCCCGATCTCGGCCGGCCCGCGGCCGGACTTCGCCAGGGCGGCCCGCGCGGCGTCCAGCGCCATGTCCTGGGACTCGCGGCTGGTGTAGTGCCGTTGCTCGATGCCGGTCTTGGTGCCGATCTCGTCCGCGCTCATGGGCGACCACGAGAAGCTCGTGTTGCGGATGACGTCGGCGTTGGTGCACACGTGCTCGCCGCGCACGACGGCCAGCGCCTCGATGCTCGGCTGGACCCGGAACGCCTCGCACACCCGCACCGGCGGGTACGCGGTGATCGGTGCGACGGCCTCGACCAACGCGCGGGCGGCCGCCACGGCGCTCGGTCCGGCCACGCCACCGGTCGGGCGTCCCTCGGTGTGCCGGACCCTTCTGACCCGCTCGATGAAGGCCATCACCTCGGGATTGCGGGGGTGGAACGCCACCACGAAGTCGTCGGGCCCGATGTCCGCGGGCCGGCGCAGCTCGGTGCGGGAGCGGTCCCAGGGGTACTGGTTGTGCACCACCATGGCCCAGCGCGTCAGGGCTTCCAGCTCCGGGACCTTCTCGTCGGCGTCGAGAATGTCCTCGACGCCGAAGACGGGGAAGTCCGGGTCGTGCTCCGGCATGACGAAGGTCAGGGCCTCGGGTAGGTCGAGGAACTCGGGGACCGTCGGTTTGATGGCCGGGAGCTCGGTGGCGTGGTGGAGCTTGTGGCGGAACACGTCGAACAGCAGGTCGAACACCCTGTCCTCGACCTCGGCGTCCCAGGTCGCGGGCAGCTCCGCGTAGGCGCTCCCGACCGCGGCCACTTTGCGCTCACCGTCCTCCCACGGCGTCAGCACGGGCAGGAACACGTCGGCGCGGTGCTTGGCCAGGTCCCGCCAGCGGGTGGGCCGCTTCTCGTACATCGTCATCGAGTACCGGTTCACCCAGAACAGGTCCTGGCCCAGATCGCGGAGCAGCTCGAAGCGCCCGGGGTAGGCACCGGACTCGATGCGGTCGAGGATCTCGGTCCCGGTCGGGGCCTTCGCCTCGAAGTCCCGGCCGATCACCGCGGTGAACTGCTCGAGGGTGCGCAGGACGGAGAAGTCCAGTTGCCCGAGGAAGTTCGCCGGGAACACCAGACGACCATGCCGATTGACCACGAATGGTTTCACGCATTCACCTCTTTCGACCTCGATGAGCACCACGGGGATCGCGGCGGGTTCACATGTGAAGACCGCCGTTGACCGAGTAGACCTGCCCGGTGATGTAGCCGGAGTCGGGGTCGGCGAGGAACTCCACGACGCGGGCGACCTCGTCGGGCTGGCCGAGCCGTTGGACGGGGATACCGCTGATGAGCTTGTCGAGCACCTCGTCGGGAACGCTGGCCACCATCTCGGTCTCGATGTAGCCCGGGGACACGCAGTTGGCGGTGACGCCCTTGCGCGCGCCTTCGGCGGACAGGGTCATCGTCAGCCCGAGCAGTCCGGCCTTGGTGGCGGCGTAGTTCGCCTGGCCGGCGCCGCCCATCTGCCCGATGGCCGAGCTCAACGAGACGATCCGACCGGAACCGCGTTCGAGCATGTGCTGGTAGACCAGCTGCGAGATGTAGAAGGTCCCGGACAGGTTGACCTGGATCACCCGGTCCCAGTCGTCGACCTTCATCTTGTGCACCATCTTGTCCGCGGTGATCCCGGCGTTGTTGACCAGCACGTCGATCCCGCCCTGCGCGGCGATGACCTCCTCGACGACCCGCTCGCAGTCCTCGCGGGACCCGATGTTGCCTTGGTGAATGCTCATGCCCTCGTACTGGGCGGCGAGCTTCGAAGCGGTCTCGTCGTCCGAGGAGTAGCCCACGGCCACCTTCATCCCTCGCCGGGCCAGCCGCTCGCTGATCGCTCGCCCGATGCCCCGGGCACCGCCCGTGACCAGGGCGACCTGTCCTGCCATGTCCGCCATCGTGCCTCCGCCTGCGTGGTTCGACCTGCCCGAGAAAGGCCCTGCGGCCCATCTCCCGTCAGCGTGGTACCGGTCACGTCCGAGCCTAAGGGGGCGAGACCGATCTCGTGTAGGTCGCGGACGCCGACTCATCAGACGAAGGGCCAGCGGCCTCCACCCGTCGGATCGGATTGCCGCCGGCACGGGCGCCGCCCTGGCCGCGGCGAGGTGTAGCTCGACTGCACGAACACCGTTACCGTGGGCCCGTCTGCCCATCTGTGTGCCACCGCAGAGTTGCCGCCGCGTCCCCGCGGAAGAGGAATCCCGACCCCGGAGGTGCCGGTGCAGGAGATCCTCGACGCCGTCATGGCCGACGACCGGGAGGCGATGAGTCACCTGCCGGTGCCCGAGTCGTACCGCGGTGTCACGGTCCACGCTGACGAGGCCGAGATGTTCGACGGCCTCGCCTCGAAGGACAAGGACCCCCGCAAGAGCCTGCACCTCGAGAACGTCCCCACCCCGGAGCCGGCCGCGGGAGAAGCGCTGGTGGCTGTGATGGCCAGCGGCATCAACTACAACACGGTGTGGACCTCGATCTTCGAGCCGATCCCGACGTTCGCTTTCCTCGAGCGCTACGGGAAGCTCTCGCCGCTGGCGAAGCGCCACGACCTGCCCTACCACGTCGTCGGCTCCGACCTGGCCGGTGTGGTGCTGCGGGTCGGGGAGGGCGTGCACACCTGGAAGGCCGGCGACAAGGTCGTCGCGCACTGCCTGTCGGTGGAGCTGGAGAGCCCTGCCGGGCACGACGACACGATGCTCGACCCCGAACAGCGCATCTGGGGCTTCGAGACCAACTTCGGGGGGCTCGCCGAGCTGGCGCTGGTCAAGTCCAACCAGCTGATGCCCAAGCCCGCGCACCTGAGCTGGGAGGAGTCCGCGAGCCCCGGGCTGGTCAGCTCCACGGCCTACCGCCAGCTCGTCTCGCCCCACGGAGCGAACATGACCCAGGGCGACGTCGTCCTGATCTGGGGCGCCTCGGGCGGCCTCGGGGCCTACGCCACCCAGTTCGCCCTCCACGGCGGCGCCAGCCCGGTGTGCGTGGTCTCCAGCCCCGAGAAGGCCGAGCTGTGCCGCCGGATGGGCGCCGAGCTGATCATCGACCGATCCGCCGAGGGCTACACGTTCTGGTCCGACCCCCAGACCCAGGACCCGAAGGAATGGAAACGGTTCGGGGCGACGATCCGTGAGCTGACCGGCGGTGACGACCCCGACATCGTGTTCGAACACCCGGGCCGCGAGACCTTCGGCGCGAGTGTCTACGTCGCCAAGCGCGGCGGCACCATCGTGACCTGCGCGGCGACCTCGGGACACGAGCTGGTGTTCGACAACCGCTACCTGTGGATGAACCTCAAGCGGATCATCGGCTCGCACTTCGCCAATTACAAGGAGGCGTCGCTGGCCAACCGCCTCGTGGCCAGGGGCGCGATCCACCCGACGATCTCGCGGGTCTACCCGCTGACCGAGACCGGCGAGGCCGCCAACGACGTCCACCACAACAACCACCAGGGCAAGGTCGGCGTCCTCTGCCTCGCCCCCGAGGAAGGACTTGGGGTCACCGACCCGGCCAAGCGCGACCAGCACCTCGACGCCATCAACCGCTTCCGCAGTGCCTGAGCTGAGCGCGGGAGCCGAGGTTGCAGGTACCCCGCGTACGGCCAGACGCACCCCGACCGGCTTGACGCTGACCTGCCACACGTCGGTGCCGCCGACTCCCCCCGCCTCGAGGCACCGGAGATGTCAGCGTCGCCCACCCGGATGGCCGGACCGGGGGCGGTGACCAGGCCGGGACGGTGGTCCAGGGTCACCTGGTCAGCGCGGTCGCGGCGCCGATCCAGTACTCGGCTGCCGGGTCCGCGTTGCGGTTGTTGTGGGGCAGGCGGCCAGACCGAGAACGGGGTGGCCTCGTGAGCCGGGCCGCGTCCCAGACCGCCACCGACACCACGACGGTGCCCTCGGCCGGTGTCCCCGCCGCTGCGGCTCTGCCCGCCGACCTCGAGGTGCTGCTGCGCCGGCTGCGCCTGCCCCACATCCGCCGCCACGCCC
>JAABUZ0100007661.1_pt1 | contig 12942 bp, 9 predicted proteins | sample 5562091 | NCBI WGS metagenome assembly JAABUZ01 (sample SAMN12813069, study PRJNA571459) | rock metagenome | isolation source: Antarctica rocks | place: Antarctica: Victoria Land, Linnaeus Terrace sud | collected 2015-12-21 | reverse complement strand
CCTGACGGTATCGACTTTCCTTCCCATCCGCCCTTCAGACGGATACCGTCAAGCGAATTGACCTCCTGACGGTATTTTTATAGGGGTCATGCCGTTGAGAAGGCTGCGGAAAAAGCGAGAGGAGGGCCTTCTCTTTGCCTGACGGTATTTCCAGGTCAGAGGAGAGGGCGGATGCTCACGGATACGGCGCTTAAGAACCTGAAACCGAACGGTTCTATGTACAAGGTCAGTGACAGGGACGGTATGTATGTGACGGTAGCGGCGTCCGGTGCCGTCACCTTCCGATACGACTACCGGCTGAACGGGAGGCGGGAGACTCTCACGATTGGCCGCTACGGGCCGTCGGGCCTGTCGTTGGCCCGGGCGCGGGAGAAATGCATCGATGCCCGGCGGGCCGTCGCCGAAGGGCGATCGCCGGCGCAGGACAAGCAGCGTGAGAAGCGCCGCCTAAAGGAGGCGAAGAGCTTCGGCGAGTTCGGGGAGCGATGGCTGAAGGAGGCCAAGATGGCCGACAGCACGCGCGCCATGCGCCGCGCCGTGTTCGAGCGCGACATCCTGCCGACGTTTCGGAACCGGCTGCTCACCGAGATCATCCCCGACGACCTCCGGAAGATGTGCGCCAAGGTCAAAGACCGGGGCGCTCCCGCGACCGCCGTCCACGTCCGCGATATCGTCAAGCTGATCTACAGCTTCGCCATCCTGCACGGTGAGAAAGTCGCCAACCCGGCGGACGAGGTCGGGCCGGCGTCGATCGCGACCTTCGTGCCCAAAGATCGGTCACTCTCGCCGACCGAGATCCGGATCATGCTGAAGCAGCTGGAGCATGTTGCGACGCTGCCAACGATCCGGCTCGGTATGAAGCTCTTCCTGCTGACGATGGTGCGCAAGAGCGAGTTGCAGGACGCGGTGTGGGACGAGGTCGATTTCGAGAACGCCGTCTGGACCGTCCCGAAGGAGCGGATGAAGCGGTCGAAGGCGCACAACGTCTACCTCTCGCAGCAGACGCTCGACATCATGATCGCGCTAAAGACCTGCGCCGGGAACTCCCCGTACCTCTTGCCGTCCCGCTACGAAGCCGATCAGCCAATGTCGCGGGCGACCTTCAATCGCGTCACCTACGCCGTGATGGAGCGCGCCAAGGCGGAAGGTCTGCCGCTGGAGCCGTTCACCGTCCATGACCTCCGGCGAACCGGCTCGACGCTTCTAAACGAACTCGGCTTCAACAGCGACTGGATTGAGAAGTGCCTGGCGCATGAGGACGGCCGGTCCTCGCGCGGCATCTACAACAAGGCGGAATACGAGCACCAACGCCGCCATATGATGCAGGAGTGGGCGGACATCGTGGACGCTTGGGTAGAGGGTCGCAAGCATATCCCGACCCTGATCCCGCCGTCGCTCCCGCTGCTCACGCTTGATCCGGCGATTTGACGGGGCGGCTTTTCCGCTTCCGCACATCGGGCGCACGGGCTCGTACAATCTCAGCGGTCTCGGAGGCGCGGCGCCGTTCTTCAATCCAGGCCTGAATTTCATCCAGATCCCACACGACGCATCGCGGCGTGAGATTGAAGCGCCTCGGGAACTCGCCCCTTTGCTCCATCTCGTAGATCGTCGTGTCAGCCAACGGCACGATCTGGTGCAACTCCGGACGTCGGATAGTCCGCTTCAACTCCCACCGCGACCGCATAGCTACGGGCCGGGCCTCCAGCCCCGTGCCGGGGTGCGGCTTCTCTGGCAACATGCTTTGCACCACAACGTCCTCCGGCCCTGAACCAGCTTCGGCATCAAGCGGCAGCTATCGCTAGGGGGAAGGGGTCTTGAGGGCGTAGTAGGGGTTCCGGCGTCCCTAGCGCGCAGATCGGCGGGGTAAGCGTGCCATCAGCCTACGCAGCCGGTATCTCTACCGCTAAGCGGTTGGCGATCGGCGTGTAGAGGTCGACTTCGGCTTCCGGAGCGCGGATCGAAACCAGCAACGCGTACCGCGCGGACCGCTCCCAGCGCTGCAAGCTCGGCTTCTCCTTCCACCAGCCGCTGACCGGGAAGACGCCGATCGAGTCACGCTCAGCCAGAGCGGCGGCGCTGCCCCGCCAAATGTCGGAGTGGACAGACCCGCGGTCCCGGATCGTGCTCAGCACCCAATCATCACCGCCCGCCGCCGCGCCGACCTCGCCTTCCTCTTCAGCTTCGGCGGCGCGGTTTATGCGCTGCCGGAACTGGGCGAGCGTCTCGAGCGAGCGTTTGACCGCAAAGCGGAGCGCGTGCGAGGCGTAGCGGTGGCGGCGGGTCCAGCCGCGCTCCCCGGGGTTGGGTTCGACGAAGTAGGACAGCGTCACGCGAAGCTCCACGTCCTGATCGCCGAGCGCCAGCAGCTCCTCTCGCGGCCAGGGCAGTCGATGCAGGTGCATGTCGCGCGTCTTGATCTGCGAACCGTCCTTGCGGAACGGAAGCAGCGCATCTTCGACCATCAAGGTCGCGTCGTTGCTGGCGCTCATGATTGCCCGGCCGAGGTCGGGCACGCCCCATCCGTAGCGACGCAACATCGCCGCTTTCTGCGCCTGCGAGCCGGCGGCGTCAAGGTGAGCACGCATCGCCGGTGTCCACTCCGCCGAATGGACGACTAGGCCGCGCACCGTCTCGGCCCAGAGCTCCGGCCGTTCGGCCATCACACCGGCGCAGAGGTTCGCCGCGAGCGCCGAGGCGGCGCTCGTGTCGCCGAAACTGTCGAATAGGCGCTGGTTCGGTCGATAGTGTGTCGTAATTAGCTGGAGGTCGTCGATTGCCTCTGCGGGGTTAACGCCGTCGTGCGCGAAATTGCCGCCTTCAAAGACGACGTCGGGCCGGATCGGCCACTGACGATCCCACACATTCGAGGTGCGGCTAGCCGGCGAGAGGTCGCCTGCCGGCGCCACCGTTTCCCAGCCATGATGGTCGGGATGGGTGATGGTGATCTTGTCGGTGTAGGCACCGGCGACAAGCGCATTCCAGGCCTGGCAGGGGTTCTCGGCTTCAGCGAGATCGTTGCTGTCGAGATAGTCCGCGGCAACGATGTCATCGCGCATATTGCCGGCTGCCAACACCATCAACCGCCGCTCGGCTCCGCCGCCGTAGCAGAGCTTGTCGACGGCGGCGGACCAGGATGACGGACGCCCCCGACCGAGCCCAACCTCGCTGGTCACCGCCATGACGAACACCCGCCGGCGACGGGGCGCTTCGGCTTCAGCCTTTCCAATGCCGACCTCGGTCACGGCACCGTAAAGTTCGGGATCGTTTTGTGCATTCGGCGGCAGGATCTTTACCGTCTCCAGGCGATGCCTGAGTGGGATCGCGCCGCCTTGAGTCAGCGCCGCTTCGAGGTCGCCGTAGAGCGAAACGCCGGCCATCTGAGTCCCATGCCCGGTCCAGTAGGCGCTGTCGCCGACGCCCCAGGCGTCGTCATAGGCGTGCTGATCGCTAGCCTCGAGGCCCGGCGCAAGCAGCGGATGATCGCGCGCCGCCCCGCTGTCGAGGATACAGACCGCAGGGGCGAGCGCTGAGGGCGTCTCGGCGCGGTCAACCAGATCACCAGCCCAGTCCGCCTGCTCGACCGGTCGCATGTCTAGGAAGAAGCTCGGCGTATCCTTAGCCGCGCGCAGCTCGGCCACAGCATCCGTGTTCTCCACCAGCCGGGTCATCGTCTCCGAGTCGGACAAAACCAGCACAACGTCGCGCTCGGGAAAGCTGACTAGGTGCTCCTTAATCCTGACGTGGAGCCGAGCCGCGACCGCCCGAAAGTTCGGCAGGCGTCCATCGCGAACCCAGACCTCCCACCACGCTGTCACCCCGGCCGGCGGCAGCAGGGCGGTGTCGTCCGTGAACAGTGACCGGACGGCCGCGAGCCGCACGTCCTCGATCCTGGCAATCAAATTCTGATTCTTCGGCTGCCCGCCCGGCGTCAACTCGTCCCGATACTGTTCGACCTTGCCGGCATAGTAGTCCGCCACGGCCTCCGGCACGAAGACGGTCGCCGTGACGAGTTCGTCGCCCTCGGCTGGCGGGCGCACCGCCACAAGCTCGATCTTTTTGACCCGGTTTTCCAAGGCATCGAGCGCGCCCTGATGCTCGGCCGGCACCTCGAACTCCAGATAAAAGCCGCGCTCCCCCTCGGCGACCGTCTCGTCACGGGCCGCCAATTGAGTGCGCGCGCCGGCGATGGCGAGCCCGAGCGACTGTTCCAGCTTGGCTGCGTGCGCCGCACGGGCGCGCGCCGGCGGCAATCCGCCGCCACCGCGCCGAGGCGACGTATAGATCTCGTTTTCGCCGCCACCCTGAACCAGGAGGTGCGGCCGGTCGCGGGGGGCCTTCGCCATGGTCCAATTACCGAATCAAAGGGCGGCGGCTTTGCGCTCCGCCAGCGCCGTCAGGAGTGTGGGCGTCAGCACCTGCTCCGATCCGCCGAGCACGGCCACCTTGGCAGCCTCGTCTGCGGCGCGCGCGATCTCCGCCTGGCTCAAGCCAGAGGCAACTTCGAGAACTGGCCCCCAGTCAAGACCGGCGCGGTCGAACGTTGAGAGATGATTTTCCAGAATGCCCTGGGCGACCTCCGAGGTCGGCAGATCGTAGGCGATTACGTCATCGAACCGCCGAAACAACGCCTTGTCGAGAAGCTCCGGGTGGTTTGTCGCCGCCACGATGAGACTAGGCCCATCGTCGTTCTCGAGGAACTGTAGGAACGAGTTGAGGACGCGGCGGATCTCGCCGACATCGTTCGGCGCGGCGCGTTGAGCGCCGATGGCGTCGAACTCATCGAAGAAGTAGACGCCACGCTGAAGGGAGATGGCATCGAACACCAGTCGGAGCCGCGTCGCCGTCTCGCCCATCAACTTGCCCATCAGTCCATCGTAGAGGACGGTGAACAGCGGCAGCTTCAGCTCGCCCGCGAGCGCCGCGGCGCTCATCGTCTTGCCCGAGCCAGGTGGCCCGACGAGAAGCAGCTTGCGTCGAGGTTGTAGCCCTCGCGCGCGAAGGCGCTCCTGCTGGCGCTGCTCAGTGAGCACGCGGCCGAGCCGTTCTCTTAGCGGTGCCGTCAGGACCATACTGTTTAGCCGGACATCGGAATAGCGAGCGGCTAAAAGGCTTGTGAGCTCGCCTTTCGGCTGCGCGATCGGGACAGGCCCGGCGCCGCGCCGCGCAACATTGGCGACCTTCCCCTTGGCAGCATCGATCAGCTCGCGGAGGTCCTGCGCCAGCTTACCGTGACCCTGACGAGCCTCGTGCGCCGCAAGCTGCGTCGCCACCGAGAGGAAACGGTCATCGTCCCCCGCGATATGGCTTTGCAGCAAGGCAACGATATGGCGCGCTGTTGTCATAGCTTCCTTAGCTTCGGCAGGGTTTCCAGACTCCTTTGACGCCCCTGACTCTAGCGGCGGTCGCTTGATCTGTATCGGGAAAACGTGCCTGGGCTCCTAACGTGACGACAAGGGTCCCCAACCTTTGAGGCGCCCCGCGGCGACCGTTGCCTGCTCGTCGCCGCCTCCGACCTGCCTAACCCCATACAGAGCCTGGCAATCCGCCACGCAGGCCCCCGTGCTAAGAACACGGCCCCCATGAAGGTTTGGTTTCATCTGGAAGCGCGGATCAGGTAAGCGCTTACGGCCGATGCGATGGTGACGACCAGCTCCGCTTCCTCGAAGCGCGGGTCGCGACCCTCCCGGATGTGTCGGCCCTGCTCGGACGCGAAACCCCATAGCTTTTCCAGGGCAACATCCATCGGCCTTGGCATCGTCAGCTCGGGAATAAGCTGGCCGAGCGTCTTCGACGGTTGACCGGTCACGTCGCGAACCACGCACTCCAGAGCCGCCATGGCGTGCTGAATTGCTCCGGTGACATCCGCCGTCGGGCGGCGCGAGATGTCGCGCAGCGCTTCGTGCATCTCGTTCGCCGCGGTCCTGCGACCTGCCTCTTCCATCACGCCTCGCGCCGTTGAGAGCGCCTGGGCAAAGACCTCCGAACCGCGAACGATGATACGTCCTTCCCGCATCTCCCAGCCTATTCCGTTGTCCCGGAACAGTTCGTTCAACCGCTCCTGAAATTCGTGGCCGCGGGAAGAGTCGGAGGACACGAGACGATCGTAGAAGCCCTCCGCGATGTCATAAACGCGGAACCAAGGTGCGCTGGCGACCAAGTGCTCGACTTCGCCGAAGACGTTTGGGTAGGCGGACCAGTTGCTCGGATCGGGCCGCTTGAGCAGGATGCCGCACACTTCCAAACGGGCATTGAGCGGACTCAGGCCGAGACTGTCGGCCAGCATGACGAGGCCGTAGCGCAACTCGTCGGGAGCATCCTCGCGGACTGTGATTTCCGGCTCGGCGGCGCGATAGCCCATGCGCCGCGAAAACGATTGGTCGGGCACGGCGTCAGGCCGCGACGACAGAAATCCGCCCGGCAGGGCGCGAGCAGGGTTTGTTGTGAATGAGGATCTCGACGTCCTGATCGAGCGCGGTGAGAAAGATCATCAGCCGCTCGACCGAAAAGCCGTCGAGCTTGTAGTTCGCCAACGCCGACACTTTCGGCTGGTTGACGTTCAGCTTCTCCGCCGTGGCGGCCTGGGTCAGCCGACGCCGGGCTACGACGCCGTTGATTGCATCAGCTAGGCGCAGCTTCGTCTGGCGCTCGTCCGCGTCGGCATAGCGGAGGTCGGCGAACACGTTGCCAGTGCCGCGGGTGATCGTCTCGTCATCCATAGCTTCAACGCTCCGGCTTATCATACGGCCCTCGTGATCCTCTTGCGCCACCGCCAATCATCGCTCAACGAGATCAATATCGACCTGCGCCGACCTTCACGGTCTCCGGCAACCCCAGGAAGTCCTTCTTGGACGGCCCACCCAGCCGAGCGTCTTTGTTACCTGCCGCCAACGTGCCAGCCATGCCCTTATATCCCACTTTCAGGATACCTGTTCAAGAGCGGCCGAGCTGGCGGCCCAGGGCGCTATCGAAAATCCCGTGTCCGTACCTTGATCGCGTCCAGTGACAGGTCGGGGATGTAGATGTCGCGCGGCTTGACCCCGCCGGGCGGAAGCTCGCGGGCGTCTCGGCCCGATCCGCCGTAGTGAAACTCGTCGCCTCGCCCGTGGGGCAATGGGAACGTCCTATCGCGATCACCGACGCTGGCCAGCGCGTCCGACAGGTCATGCAGTCGATCCACAACGATGTGGACCACCTCGCCCTCCCGCCGGACCCGCCCGTCGACGCCAAGCATCGCGGCCGAAAGCACCACGCGCCGCTGCTTCTCGAACAGGGTGGGCCACACGACCAGGTTGGCGACGCCGGTCTCATCCTCGATGGTAATGAACATCACGCCTTTGGCGGACCCAGGCTTCTGCCGCACGAGCACCAAGCCGGCCACCTTCACGGATCGCCCGTCCCGCGTGGCTCCCGCGTCGGCGCAGGTTAGAACATTCTGGGCCGCGAGATCACGCCGGAGGAAGCTGATGGGATGTTCGCGCAGCGTCAGGCCGACGTGGCCGTAGTCCTCGACGACCTCGCGGCCGGCGGTCATCGCCTTCAGCGTGACCGGCTCCTCGCTGACCTCTGGCACGACGGCTTGTTCCCGTGCAGAGGCAGCCGCGAACAGCGGGAGCGGTTCGTCGCGGAGCGCCTTGATGGCCCAGAGCGCTTCGCGCCGGGCGATCCCCAGCGCCGGCCCGAAGGCGTCGGCCTTGGCCAGCTCGACCAGGCTCCCGACCGGCGCCTCCGCGCGGCGCCACAGCTCGTCGACGCTGGCGAACGGGCAGTCGGCGCGCCCGGCGAGGATCTTGGCCGCATCGGCGTTCGCCAAGCCGCGCACCATGCGCATGCCGAGCCGGACCGCAAAGCGGTCCTGTCCGAGTGGCTCGAGCGTGCAGTCCCATCGCGAGGCGTTGACGCAGACCGGCCGGATCTCGACGTCGTGATCGCGCGCATCGCGCACGATCTGGGCGGGCGCGTAGAACCCCATCGGCTGCGCGTTGAGCAGCGCGGCACAGAACACGTCCGGGTGCCAGCACTTCAGCCAGGACGAGGCATAGGCGATCAGCGCGAAAGAGGCGGCGTGGCTTTCCGGGAAGCCGTAGGAGCCGAACCCTTCCAGCTGAGTGAAAGTGCGGGTCGCGAACTCTTTCGTGTAGCCGCGGGCCACCATACCATCGACCAGCTTCTTGCCGAATGAAGACACGCCGCCGGTGAACTTGAACGTCGCCATGGCGCGGCGGAGCTGGTCCGCCTCGCCGGCGGTGAACCCGGCACACTCGATCGCCACCCGCATCGCTTGTTCCTGAAACAACGGCACGCCGAGCGTCTTGCCCAGCACCTGCTCCAGCTCGGGTTTGGGGTAGTCGACCGGTTCCTTGCGCTCGCGCCGCCGCAGATACGGATGGACCATGTCGCCCTGGATCGGGCCGGGCCGCACGATCGCGACCTCGATGACCAGGTCGTAGAAGGTGCGCGGTTTCATCCGCGGCAGCATCGCCATCTGCGCCCGGCTTTCGATCTGAAAGGTGCCGAGCGTGTCGGCCTTGCGGATCATGGCGTAGGTGCGCGGGTCCTCGGCCGGGATGGTGGCGAGATCGAGCGCGATCCCCTTGTGCTCGGCCAGCAGGTCGAACCCGCGCCTCATGCAGCTCAGCATCCCGAGCGCCAGCACGTCCACCTTCATGAATTTCAGGGCCTCGATGTCGTCCTTGTCCCACTCGATCACCTGCCTATCCTTCATGGCCGCGGGCTCGATCGGGACCAGCTCGTCGAGGCGGTCGTTCGTCAGCACGAAGCCGCCGGGATGCTGACTGAGATGACGCGGCGCGCCGATCAGTTGGCGGGCGAGGTCCAGCGCCAGGCGCAGACGCCGGTCGCCCATGTTGAGGTTCAGCTCCCCGGCGTGCTTCGGTTCCACGCCTTCGGTCGACCAGCTCCACACCTGCGACGAGAGCATCTTGATGAGATCTTCGGTGAGACCCAGCGCCTTGCCGACGTCCCGCAACGCCCCCTTGGCGCGGTAACGGATCACGGTCGAACAGAGCGCGGCACGGTCGCGGCCATAGGTGTCGTAGACCCACTGCATGACGACCTCGCGCCGCTCGTGCTCGAAGTCGACGTCGATGTCGGGCGGCTCCTTGCGCTCCTGGCTGACGAAGCGCTCGAACAGGAGGTCGTTGCGCTCGGGATCGATGCTGGTGATGCCGAGCACGTAGCAGACCGCCGAGTTGGCCGCCGACCCGCGGCCCTGGCAGAGGATCTCGCGGCTGCGCGCGAACTGCACAATCGAGTTCACGGTCAGGAAGTACGGCGCATAGCCAAGCTCCCGGATCAGCGTCAGCTCGTGACGGAGGCCCACCTTCACCTTCTCGGGCACGCCCTCCGGGTATCGGGCGTCCGCGCCCTGCCAGGTCAGCCACTCCAGCGCCTCCTGCGGGGTCAGCCCCGGTATCGTGGCCTCCTCGGGATACTGGTACGCCAATTCGTCGAGGTTGAAGCGACAGCGGTCGGCGATCTCCAACGTACGCGTGAGCGCCTCCGGGTAGCGGGCGAACAGCCGGTGCATCTCCGCCGCCGGCTTCAGGTGGCGGTCGCCGGACCGTTCCCGCTTGAACCCGACGTCGTCGATCGTGCATCCCTCTCGGATGCAGGTGACGACATCCTGCAGCACCCGACGTTCGGGGTGGTGAAACAGCACGTCACCGGTGACGACGGTGCGGACCCGCGCCTGTGTCGCCAGGTTCGACAGCCTGTGCAGGCGCAACTGGTCGCGCGGCCGACGCCGCAGCGTCAGCGCGCAATAGGCCCCGCCACCGAAGATCTCGGCGACGCGCCGGAGTTGGCCCGTGCAGGCCGCGTCGGCCTTGTCGGGCACGAGCACCCCGATCAGCCCCTCGGCGTAGAGCGCCAGGTCGTCCCAGCCGAGGATGCACTTGGCCTTGCCGCCGCGCCGCTTGCCGAGCGACAGGAGCCGGCAGAGGCGGGCATAGGCGGGGCGGTCGGTTGGATAGACCAAGATGGCCGCCCCATCCGTCAGGTCGAGGCGGCAACCGACGATGAGCCTCACGCCCGTGACCTTGGCGGCTTCGTGACCGCGCACGATCCCGGCGAGGCTGTTGCGGTCGGTGATCGCCAGCGCCTCGATCCCGGCCACCGCGGCCTGGCTGAACAGCTCGTCGCAGGACGAGGCGCCGCGCAGGAAGCTGAAGTGCGACGCGCACTGAAGCTCGGCATAGCTCACGCGAACAGGCCGTGCAGGAACCAGCGCTGCGAGCCCGTCTCGACGTCGACGCCATTGCCGGCGCGGAACAGCCAGAAGCGCGCGCCGTCGTCGCACTCGGCCTGGAAGTAGTCCCGAACCGCCGTCATTTCCGCGTCGCGGCGACCCCATTCGCCGTAGATCCGCTCCGGCCCGTCGGCGCACTTGATGCGTCGTCGCACGCCCCGCCATGTGAAGTGGCTCGGTGGATGGTCGGGGAGCAGCGCGATCGTGTCGATCGGCTCGGGTGGCTTGAGCAACCGTGTGGGTCGCGGCCAGTCCGGCGGCCAGCGCATGTCGGTCGCCGCCGCCAGCGGCGCGACCTTGCGCACCGAGCGCTCGGGGACGTCGCTCTCCACCGCCGCCAGCCGGTAAAGCCGCTGCGCACCCACGCGGTTGGCGAGGGTGTCGATCAGACCGGATACGTCCGGCTCGGCGCCGTCCGTGAGGCTGCTCGCCACAGCGCGATAGGCCAGCGGCTCGGCGACCGGCGCGGACAGCGCCATCAGCTCGATCCCGAAGCCCGGCTCGATCGTCTCGATCCTGTCGGTCAGGAGGCGGGTCAGGCGCTCGATGTCGCGCACCGGCTTCGCCGTTCCGATCCGCACCGCCTCGATGCGATTGTCGACGCGGTGGCAGAGGAGGTCCAACCGACGGGCACCGAGGCCGCGGCTCTCCAGCACCGTGCAGAGCGCCGACGTCAGCTTCTCGACATAGCGCGCGATGGTCTCGGCCGCGCCGATCGGCTCGGCGAAGCGCCGCTCGACCCGGATCAGCTGCGGCGGTTCGATCGCGATCACCGGCTCGGGCACTCGCCCGTGGGCCTGGTCGAGCCGTCGGCCCAGCTCCGGCCCAAACCGCAACGTCAACGGCGCCCGCGGCTGCGCCTCGACCTCGCCGATCCGGTCGAAGCCCATCTGCTTCAAGCCCGCGACGAGTCCGCCCGAAAGGCGCAGTGCCGCGAGTGGAAGATCGGCGATCGCCTGACCGGCGTTGCCTTGGGCGACGACGAGGGTCGCCCGGCCGCCGTACCGTGCCAGCGCGTGCGCGGCGCCATAGGTCGGCGCCATTGCGGCTCGACCACGCACGCCGGCTGCGCGCAGGCGCTTGACGAGATCGGCCAGTAGCCCTTCTTCGCCGCCGAAGAGGTGCGTGGAGCCGCTCGCATCGATCAGCAGACCGTCCGGCCGATCCGCCATTACGATGGGCGCGTAGCGCTTGAGCGCCCACAGACCGAGATCGTCCAGGGCGGCCGCGTCCGCCGCCGGCGCTGCGTCGTGGACGACCAGGCCTGGAACGAGCGCATGGGCTTGGGTCGCGGCAAGCCCGGGACGGAGGCCCAGCGCCTGGGCCGCGGCGTCCGCGGCCGTCACGACGCGCTTGCGCCCCTCGCGCCCGACCATCACCAACGGCACCTCAGGCGGAGGCGCGGCGGAGCCCAGCCTGCGACGCAGCCGATCGGTCGGCCAGGTCGGCAGGCAGAGCGAGACGACCCGTTGCATCGCATGCCTCCACGTCGAACTCCGCGCACTCGCCCGCGCGACAGCGGATCAGCTCGACGAACCAGCGGGCGCGGCCGACCCCTGGAACCGATAGGGGCGTCGAAGGCAGTGCCGTCACCCGCCAGCGCGTGATCGCGGCGGTAGGCTGGCCGAAGTCGGCGGCTTCGGTCGCGCGTCGCCACCGGCGGACCGCGATGCCGATCGTGCCTGACGCTTCTGCGGCGAGTTGGAGTCGGCGCGAAGCCGTCATCGACAACCGCGCCAGCTCGGCGACGACGCCCGCCAGACCGCCGTGGCGCAGCCCTTCCTCGAAACAGGCGAGCACGGTCTGCTCGTCCCCGGCCTCGACGTAGATGACCCGGTCCGGGTGTAGGCCCGCCTGGTCGATGGCGGGCGCGAAAAGGTCGGGGCGCGTGACGCACCAGAGGACGCGGCCAGGGAGCCGCGCCACGATGCCGGCCGCGAACATGGCTGCCGCGGCGCCATCCACGGCGCCCGATCCGCCCCCACCGACCTCGTGCAACGCGCCGAGCGCGAGCCCGCCTCCCGGAAGCGCGGCATCGATCACGGCCTCGCCAAACGGCAGCACCGCGTGCGCGACCCGTCCCGTCGACTCGATCCGGGCAATTCGCGCGCGTAAATCGCTCAAAGCCAGACGAGGCCGAGCCTCCGTCATGAGGCCTCCTCCTCGTCGTTAGCCGTTCCCTATTTGTTCTTCGGAAGCCGGTCGCGAGTCAACGGGAGTCTTCGCGTGTCCACAGACCAGACCAGACCGTCAGGCCACGTCGGGCGCGTCGCCGTCCCCCGCTGTAAGCCTCAGCTAATCGCTCGCGGCTCGCATGGTCTCGACCTGCAGCGAACCCGCCGGAAGCGGCCGAAGCAGCTCAGACTCGGGTTTACTGAGGTCGATCCAGGCGGCCCATTGCTCGGGCCTCAGCACCACGATCTGGCGCGAGTGATACGGCTGAACGTCCTCGCCCGGATCGGTGGTGAGCATGGCGAAGGCGGGCGAGGCGTCGCCCTTGCCCTCCCGCCATAGACCGGCGATCGCCATGAACGGCGCGCCCTTGAGGGTGAAGCGATGCTTCGCCTTGGGGTACTTCTTGCCGGTGAACTCGAAGAAGGCGGAGGCCGGGATCAGGCAGCGGTTGCTCTTGTCGAAGTGGCGGCCTTCCGAACGGAAGTTGAAGATCGGACCGC
>JAABUZ0100007659.1_pt1 | contig 12945 bp, 12 predicted proteins | sample 5562091 | NCBI WGS metagenome assembly JAABUZ01 (sample SAMN12813069, study PRJNA571459) | rock metagenome | isolation source: Antarctica rocks | place: Antarctica: Victoria Land, Linnaeus Terrace sud | collected 2015-12-21 | reverse complement strand
TGCTGAAGCTGGTGCCGACGCTCCGGCACCTGCTGGATACCTACGAGATCCTTGGGGCGCTGGCCGCCTCTCGACCGGGAAGTTCCACGCTTCTTGCCTGGGAGCGTCCCTGGCGACGCCGCTACCCGCGTCCAGCTGGCCGCTCATTCGGTGTGCTCACCGTGCCGGCCTACGCCACCCTCTCCTGGAACGGTGTTGCCGGCTCCTACCTCCTGCTCCCCGATGCCGGCGCTATCCCCCTCCGTCTTCAGCAGGCTACCCTCGCTCGATTGCTGCTGCTTCGCCGGTCCCAGGATGGTCATCTACCCCCACTAATCATCGCGACCACGGACCGTGAACGGATGAGGGCGTGGGAACGCCTGCTCCATGACCTGGTGCGAGCGCGCCGGGAGGCGCCACTTGCCAGCCGCGTAGTCCGGTGGGACGATCTCTCCCGTGGCCTGACTGATCTTCCCGTCCAGGCCCACGAGCTGGCCGAGGTTGATCTCGTCCGCTCAGTCCCACTACCACCGTTCCATCCCCGGCGTCCGGCCAGCCCGCTTCCCCGCATCGTGGGGGACAAGCTTCCTATTCCGGCACGGTCCGCTACCGAGAGCTTGGGCTGTACAGCGCTGGTGGTAACGCCGGCCGATTACCGGCTGCTGGAGGTGGTCGGCTTTCATCCGTACTTGACTGCCAACCAGTTATCAGACGTGCTTGGGTACGGCGTCGCAGCGGTACGACAACGCGTAACCGGGTTGGGGGAGTTCGGCCTGATACGGCACCTCGGCAGAGATGAGATCGGGGAGGAGGCGAGTGAGGAGTTGGTCGAGCTGACCACACGCGGACTGGAATTGGTGGCAGCGCGATTGGGGCTCTCCCTGGCCGTAGGCGTGCGGGAGCTTGGACTTGTGGGGGGAGGACCGGATTCGACCCTCGGCTCCCGCCGCAAGCTCCTGCGCACCTTGCCCCACACTCGCGGCGCGGACGATATCTTCGTCGGTCTCTATCGACAAGCCAGAAAGCACACCGCTGTGGGGTGTGACGAAGCAGTGGTGCAATGGCAGAATGCCGCCGCTTGCAGCCGTCGCCATCTACGGCCCGATGGATACGGTGTCTACCGACGCGGCACCTGCTACCAGGGTTTCTTTCTCGAATACGACCGGGGCACGATGAACGCGCGCGATTACTTCAAGAAGTTCGGCGCCTACTACCGCTACGGTGTCACCGGTCGCTTCGAGAAGGATTACAACAGTTATCCCGCCATCCTCGTCGTGACCTCGGACAACGCGGCTGAGGAACGCATTGCCCGGGTGGCTCGTGCCGCGGGAGTTGGACAACCTGCAAGGCTGCCATTACTGCTTACCTGCCAGTGGCGCGTGGACGACCCGCTCAATTTACACGGATTGCTCGGCACCATCTGGCGAGGACCCGAGGCAAACTTTAATGAGCGAGGATCTTGGGCTCGCAGTCTCGTTGGAAAATCCGCATGCCTGAAACCTTCCTAACCGTTAAAGAGGTAGCTCGACGGCTTGCTGTCGGACGAACCACGGTCTACGAGCTCATTGCACGACAAGAGCTCATGGCTATCAAAATAGGACGTGCGAGACGCATCCCGGAATCCGCGCTCGAGAGGTGGATCGCGCAGCAACTAGATGAAAGAAAGGAGGACATACATGTCTAGACGCGGAAACAGTGAGGGCTCCATCTACAAGCGGAACGATGGTCGGTGGGAGGCGAAAATCACCATCCAGGGAGACAGACGCAAGAGCCTGTACGGGAAGACCCGCCGCGAGGTCCAGGAACAGCTCGCGGAGGCCCTCCGTGCGCAGCGCCACGGTCGCTTCGATCCTGAGCCCAGCCAGAAGGTGAGTGGCTACCTGGGGCATTGGCTCGAGGATCAGGCACGCCCGTCTGTACGCCCGCGCACCTACGAATCGTATGCACTGAACGTGCGCCGCCTGACGGCATACATCGGCAACATTCGGCTCGATCGGCTGCGCCCAAACCATCTCCAGCACTGTTACGCTGAACTACTCAAGACCGGCCTCTCCACTCGGAGCGTCCAGCAAGCACATGGCGTACTCCGTGTCGCCCTTCGCCAAGCTGTTCGGTGGGGTTTGCTGACGCAAAGTCCGACTGCAGCCGTTACACCTCCTCGATCTCCGAGACGAGAGATGCAGCCGCTGACACCGGAGCAAGTTCAGGCGCTGCTGGCGAGCAGCGCGGATGACTCCCTGCACCCGCTGTGGGTGCTTCTCGTCACGACTGGACTACGCATCGGAGAGGCGACAGGACTGGAGTGGCAGCACATTGACCTGGATCGGGGGACGCTAGTCGTGCGACAGGCGCTCCAACGTCAGCAGGGCAAGGGATGGGTTCTGGTTGAGCCGAAGACGGGACGCAGCCGCCGCACCGTTTGTCTGGCCGGTGGGACGATCGAAGCCCTTCGTCGTCACCGGGATCGCCAGAAGCTCACGGGAGCAGAACCGCGTTGGGATGGCAAGACGCTCGTCTTCTGCACTGGCTCTGGCAAGCCGTTAACACCGAGCAACATTCGGCGATCCCTTCATCGGACGCTGAAGCAAGCCAGTCTTCCCCTCATTCGAGTTCATGACTTGCGACACACAGCTGCCACATACCTGCTCAGTGTTGGCACGCATCCGAAGGTCGTGCAGGAACTGTTGGGTCACAGCACGGTAACTCTCACACTCGACACGTACAGCCATGTACTGCCGGCACTCCACAAGCAAGTGGCAAGCCACATGGACCACCTGATCTCAAATCAAAATGCAAAACCAGACGAACCGTCGTCAAAACTGTCGTCAACAGCCATCTCGCAGGCACAGTAGTCGCCGGCACCTATCGAGGAGAATTACAAAGAGTGCCACCAGATCAAGGGAAATGGGCAAGAGAGATTGGTGAGGGCGGTGGGGCTCGAACCCACGACACACGGATTAAAAGTCCGTTGCTCTTCCGGCTGAGCTACGCCCCCAGTCCTTCAGTATAGGAGGCGCTTTGCCCATTCATCCGGTTATTTTCGGCCTTGCAAGCCCTAGCCGTTCTGCCATAATGAGGGCGCGTGCTGGCCGAGCGTATTGTGCTCTCGAGCCAAGGTGCCATTTCCTGTACGAGGTGCTCGAAGAGCGATGATACAACACACGACGCCGCTCGCTAGTGTGACGACCGATCCTAGAGACGAAATCACCGTCGACCTGCGCGCGGTACCGCAATCCGCCGAGGGCTCACCAACCGTTTGGGTGAGCCGCGTGACCGGCGCGGTGGGCGCCGTTTGTCTCTTTACCGCTCTGATCGTCTGGCATTATCACCTGAATCACTATCGTTTGGTGCTGGCCCTTCTTATCGTGTCGATGTTCGCCGCAATCCTGCACTCCTACGTGTTCGAGGACGGATAGCTACTTGTCGAGCTTCAGCACCGCGCTGAAGGCCTCGGGCGGAATCTCCACATTCCCCACACGCTTCATACGCTGCTTGCCTTCTTTTTGCTTTTCTAGCAGCTTGCGCTTTCGGGTGACATCTCCCCCGTAGCACTTGGCCAGGACGTTCTTGCGAAGCGCGCTAATCGTTTCCCGCGCGATCACCTTGTTGCCGATGGCGGCTTGAATGGCAACTTCAAACATCTGACGCGGGATGACGGCGCGTAACTTATCGACCAGGCTCCGGCCCATCGCGTTCGCTTTGCCGCGATGTACGATAATTGACAGAGCGTCAACCGGCGTGCCTGCCACCAGCAGATCGACTTTGACCACATCCCCCTCGCGGTAGCCAAGGAAGTGATAATCGAGCGACGCGTATCCCTGGGTACGGGACTTCAGTTCGTCGTAGAAGTCGATGATGAGCTCTGAAAGCGGCATCTCATATTTGAGCTGAACGCGCTGATCGGAGACGTAGTCCATGTGCGCCAAGCTGCCGCGGCGAGCCTGGACCACCTCCATCACCGTCCCTACGTGATTGGGAGGCACGAACAGCGTGGTCGAAACCCACGGTTCTTCAATCGATTGAATTTCAACCGTTGGTGGCAGTTGGGCAGGGCTGTCGATCGCCAGGCGGGAGCCGTCGGTTTTGGTCACGTGGTACTCGACGCTCGGCGCGGTTACCAGGAGCTCAAGATCGTATTCGCGCTCCAGCCGCTCGCGCACGATCTCCATGTGAAGCAGGCCCAGGAAGCCGGTGCGGTAACCGAAGCCGAGCGCGGTCGAGCTTTCCGGCTCGAAGACCAGGCTGGCATCATTGAGCTTGAGGCGGTCCAGCGCGTCGCGCAGCACTGGATAATCCTCCCCGGCGAGTGGGAACAGACCAGCGAAGACCATCGGGTTGGCCGGCTGATAATCGGCTAACGCCTCTGGCGCCTGACGCTCAGCCGAGGTGATTGTGTCGCCAACCCGAGACTCGCGCACCGACTTCAGACCGGTGGCAATATAGCCCACTTCACCCGCCTGCAACTCAGTGACCGGTTGCATATCCGGACGAAAAACGCCGATCTCAATGGCGTCAATCCGCCGCTCCGTGGCCATCAAAAAGAGTGGCTCACCATGCCGGACCGTACCATCGAACACTCGCACATAGGCAACGACCCCCTTGTAGGGGTCGTAATGAGAGTCGAAGATGAGACACCGCAGCGGCCCATTCGGGTCGCCCCCCGGCGGTGGTATTCGGGTCACGGCCGCCTCCAAGATCTCGGTCACACCGGTCCCGTCCTTGGCGCTGGCCAGAATCGCATCGTCAGGATCGAGACCGATCACTTCTTTAATTTCGCGTCTGACCTCTTCAGGATCGGCTGCCGGAAGATCAATCTTGTTAATCACGGGGATGAGCACCAGATCGTGCTCCATGGCCAGATAGACATTGGCGAGCGTCTGCGCTTCAACCCCCTGCGCCGCGTCCACCACTAGCAGGGCGCCTTCACAGGCCGCAAGGGACCGTGACACCTCATACGTGAAGTCGACGTGGCCGGGAGTGTCGATTAGGTTGAGTTCGTAGTCCTCGCCGTCAGCGGCTCGGTACTGCATGCGCACTGCTTGCAGCTTGATGGTGATGCCACGCTCCCGCTCCAGGTCCATTTTGTCCAGATGCTGTTCGGTCATTTGGCGCGCTGTGACCGTGCCGGTGGTCTCGAGGAGCCGGTCGGCCAGGGTCGATTTCCCATGGTCGATATGAGCGATGATGCAGAAATTTCGGATGTGGGAACGCTTCATGCAAGTGTTTTACTACCTCGGGCTTAGTATAAGGGGTGCCTCTTTCGCGCCAACTCGCGAGCGTTTATGGCACAATCAAAACGGAAACGGTGCGTTCCGTTGAACGTATATGTTGGACGGAAGAAAGGATGGAGCAATTGAACGACAAACAGACCTGGTACCAGCAGCTCCTCGCGCTCGTCCTGCTTTCGGCGTCGCGGGCAGCGGTTGAGTTCATCACCAAGCCTGAAAGCCGTGAAGAAGCAGGCAATCAGCTACAGGATGCGCTCGCACAAATCGACTTCGACGCGGCGGCGCAAGCTGTGACGCAGGCGATCGACACCCTGGCTTCCGCCAGCAAGGGGCGACTGAATACGACCATCGACACCCTGCGCGACAAGAGCTTCGATGTGGTAGACGAGGCCAAAACCCGCGCCGAGGATAAGCTCGCGCCGTCCAAAAAGAGCGGCAAAAAGCTTCGCTTCCTGATCGGCCTGGTCGTGGGGGGGATCATCGCCTACTTTATCCTCGACGAGCAGCGTCGCGATGATCTGCTGGACCGTCTGACGGGGGCCAGTGGACCCATTCAGCAGGCCTCGCCAACCGTCTATCAGCAATCCACGCCGGCGGCCCAGCCCGCGAGCAGCTCAGGGACAGACAACACAACCGACGCGACTCAGCCGCTGCCCCAACAGGACGACAACCAGACCGGCAAAGTGAAGCAGTAAGCACTGTACCAGATAGTTCCGCGGAAGGAGCCGGCCAAAGAGTCGGCTCCTTCTTTATTTTTGTAAGTTTTGATCGCTACCTATTGCGGTCGCGAAGGCCCCGTTCAATATCGCGTTGGGCCTCGCGCTTGGCGATAGACTCGCGTTTGTCAAACTCGCGCTTGCCGCGCGCCAGACCGAGTTCCACCTTGGCGCGCCCGTTCCTGAGGTAGAGCTGCGTGGGTACTAGCGTATAGCCCCGCTGTCGCACCTTGCCCACCAGAGCATCGATCTCCTTGCGGTGCAAGAGCAGCTTCCGATCCCGCAACGGTTCATGGTTGTATCGGTTGCCCTGTTCGTAGGGTGCGATGTGCACATTCACCAGCCAGCCCTCATGGTCCGTGATTCGGGCATAGCCCTCCCGTAGGTTCACACGTCCTTCGCGGATCGATTTGATCTCGGTGCCGGTGAGGACCAGACCGGCTTCGACGCGGTCGTCAATGAAATAATCGTGAGTCGCCCGCCGGTTCACCGCAACGGTCTTGACGCGCTCGCCGCTCCTCACCGCCATGGTGGAGTGTTATTCATGAAAGAAACCAAGGTCACGGTATTTGTGATACCGCTGGTCGATGAGATCTGGCGCAGAGAGGCGCTCAAGCTTGTCCAACGTATCGTGTAAAGCCGCGGCGACCGATTTGGCCGCGGCCGCTGGGTCGCGGTGCGCGCCGCCCAACGGTTCTGGAATGATACCGTCTACCAGCCCCAGTTCCCGCAATTCCTGCGCGGTGATACGCATGTGCTTTGCCGCGTCCGATGCCTTCCCCGAGTCGCGCCACAGTATCGCCGCGGCCGCCTCGGGAGACGCCACCGTGAAGGTGGCGTGCTCTAGCATCAGCAACCGGTCCGCGCAGGCCACAGCCAGCGCCCCGCCGCTCCCGCCTTCACCAATGACCACCGACACCGTCGGCACCCTCAGGCGCAGCATCACGGAGATGCTGGAGGCGATGGCTTCTGCCTGGCCCCGCTCTTCATCAGCTAGGCCGGCATTGGCGCCCGGGGTATCCACAAAGGTCACGAGTGGCATCTTTAACCGTTCCGCCTGCCGCATTAAGCGCTCGCTCTTGCGATAGCCCTCGGGATGTGGCATTCCAAAGTTTCGGTCAACGTTTTCGCGGGTGTCGCGGCCCTTCTGATGGCCTATGACCATCACTGAGCGGCCCTCCAGCATCGCTGGACCACCGACGATCGCGCGATCGTCGGCGTAGCCTCGGTCGCCTCGCAGTTCGACGAAGTCGGAGAAGGCCCACTGCAAGTAATCCAGCGTGTACGGTCGTTCGCGGTGCCGCGCCACCTGCACCTTCTGCCACGGCGAGAGATTGCTGTAGATGCCGCGCAACTCGGTATCGATAGCCGCCTGAATGCGGTCGACCTGCTCCTGGCTCGCGCCATTGGAGGCATGCCGCTGGACTGATTCGAGTTCGTTCTCCAGCGGCTGCAGCGTGTGTTCAAACTCAAAAAGAGTGCTCAACAGCTCGCTTTTCCTGACGCGCAGAGTTGCACGTTACATAGAGACGGATCAATCGAGCTACCACCTGCGGGATATCTCCGCGGTTCACCACCAGATCGATCATGCCGTGCTTTTGCAAAAACTCAGCAGTCGCGGCATCCTGTGGCAGCTTTTGACGCATCGTCTGTTCGATGACGCGCCTCCCTGCGAAACCGATGTACGCGCCCGGCTCCGCAATGTTCACATCTCCTAGCATGGCATAGCTAGCAGTCATGCCGCCCAAACAGGGATCAGTCATGAGGGACAGAAACGGCAAGCCGGCATCCTTGAAACGATCCAGGGCAGCCACCGTCTTCGCCATTTGGAGCAGGCTAATCGCGCCCTCCTGCATGCGGGCGCCCCCGCCGTTCGAGAACACCAGCAGTGGCAACCCGTCTCGTTCCGCAAGTTCAATGGCGCGAGCCAGCTTTTCGCCAAAGACGGCGCCCATTGATCCACCGGCGAAGTCGAACTCGGTGACGCCAAGCACCAGGTCAAGGCCATCGATCTTCCCGGTTCCATAAATAAAGGATTCCTGAGACTCAGCCCGCTCGCCGTATTGCTCTAACTTGGTGGCGTACGACTCTCCCAGGCTGCTGAAGCGCAACGGATCGACCGAAAGCATGCCCTGATCATATTCCCAAAAAGTATCGGGATCAAGGGTAACGGCCACCCGCTCGTGGGCCGAGATTTTGAAGTGGTACTTGCACTTCGAACAAACGCGCAACGCCTGCTCATGTTCTCTCGCATACAACAACTCACGGCAACGCGGACACCGAATCCACAGATTGTCGGGCATCGAATCGAATTTCTCCGGCGACGAGCCGTAGCGCGGATGCCGTTTGAATATTTCCTTCATGCCCTCTCACCGCCGCGTACTAGTAACCATACTACCCCGCTCATCGCAAGTCGGCCAAAGAAGGCGAGAGAGGGCGCAGACTCTAAGAGACCTTGCGCCACCCGGTTCTGGTAGCCGCCCAAACTGTCAGTCCCGGTTGGCGCGCAATCTTTCCCATCGGACGGCCATCGTACGTTGCCCAGACGTAAGCGCCATCAAGCGTGACCACATAAATCGAGTGATGAGCGTGCCACACACGCGCATGCCGCCGGAAGATCCCTTGAAACACTTGTACACCATCGACGGTCACCCGCGCCCAGATAGGCGCCAGCGGACGTAGGCGAAGAGTGACGACCCGCGCTTGGGGCACAGTGTGGAGCGGCTTGACCATCGTCGTAACTCCAAGGTTGGCGGGAGTCACGGCCGGCGTCGACGCCGTATGGGCATAGGTCGCGTCATATTCCTTCACGGCGAAGCCGCCGGCCAGCAATAACACGAGGCCCCCAAATGCCCAAAAAAAGCGCGCCCGCAACTGGCGTTCGTAACCACTTGCCAGCACGCGCGTGGCGGCCTTCACCGCCGGCTGTGGAGAAGGCTGCTCAGTGTAGTACTCCTGCACGACCTCATCGGGTTGCAGGCCGAGAAGCTGCGCGTAGTTGCGTAAGAACCCCGTTATATATGCAGGCCCTGGCAGAAGGTGATAATCGCCCTCTTCCAGAGCTTCGAGAAACAACGGCTTGATGCGGGTTGCCGTGGACGCTTCGTCCAGGGTGATTTGTTGCTTCTGCCGCGCGTTGCGCAGCAGAACCCCGAGTTCGCTCAGAGGAGCCTCCAGAATTGGTGGGGGTTGATTCAGGAGTCCACGCTTGGCGGAACGCCAAACTATCGCAGCCTGGGGCATGGACGAACGCGTGGCCTGTGACAAGTGTAAGGAGCCGAGCGCCCGAAGTCAAGGGTTTGTACTGGTTCATATGCATCCTTCCACTCGTCGTGCCGCGTCTTTCAGCTAGAGGAGAGGACCGACTCAGCAGTAGAATGGAGAGACATGCGCCGCTGCTGCCGCACGCGCACCATTGATCTCGATTCAAGAAGGAGAAGCATGGACGTCCGCTTGGCTCGCCCCACGGACGCGCTTCTGGTGCTTTCCCTCGCGCTCGACCAAGACGCCCATGTTGTCCGCGGCCCAGCATGGCCCGCCACCAATCCGGTGGTGCGTTCCTTAGCGCGCGCCGCCTTTCCGCTTGCGGCGCCAGGCCGGACGTGGCTTGGGCGGGATGGATGCAGCGTCGCTCTCCTGGAAGCGCAGCCGCGCCAATATGTGATCGGCTGGGATGTTACGCGCCTGGTAATCCAAGGAGATCGCAGCGTTGATCTCGGTCCGCTGCTGCAGGCCGCCACCATCCATCTTCAGGGTCGAGGTGTACCTCGTTTGTTCGCCAGGTGTCGGGACGACGCGCGCGACGCGCTGCAGCGGCTCGACTTCAATCCCTTGGCACGGGAGTATATTTTGATTGGGCCTGAGGGAGAGATAGCCGGGGATGGTCCCATCCCTCTGGAAAGCCGTTACCGAATGCGCCAGGACGATTGGCCCTTGCATCAACTTGAAAGTGAGATCACGCCGCCGTTGATCCGGCACCTGGAAGGACTTACCAGCCTGGATTGGTCTCATCCAGTGCGCGCCATGTCAGAAATCGTGGTGGAACAGGATGGACGCGTAGTGGCCTGGGTTGGTTGGGGTTCGAAAGTCGAAGCTGGATTCCTGCGGGTCGGCATGTTGCTGCATCCACGGCATGCACAACTCGGTCCAATCCTCCTTCAGCACGCCCATCGCCAGGTCAAACCGGGGTGCCGGCTCCTGACGCGAGTCCGCGACTACCAGGTCGAGACCCTGCGAGCTTTCACAGATACCGGGTTTCAGGCGGTGGGCGAGGAAGTTCTGATGGTGAAGCACGCCGGGGTAGAAGCCGTGCGGACCGCGAAGCCCTGGCCGCACGTCGCGGCTCTACCCAGTATTCAGGGGTTCCGCTCAGCGACCAAATGTCGGCCAGCCGCGACTACCGCCGTTGCCACTAGCATGCACAAGGAAAAACATTCGTGACCGCGTTACGCGAGGACTTTATCGACGATACCGAAGCGCTGCTTGGCGTATTGCCTCCACACGTCTACCAGGGACTGCGGCGCTCGGAGCGCGTCAATCAGGTGTTGGAGATAGTCATGGACCTGGGCCGGGAGCCAGAAGCGAGATTCTTCGACATGGAATTGGTACTGTCGACCCGCCCTGTATCGTTTGAGGACATCGAACATGTGATCTCGCGCATCGGCGCCTTCGGGGAGGATAACCGGGCCGGAATCGAGCGCACGTTGCACCGTATCTCGGCCATTCGCAACCGCTCGGGATTGATCATCGGCTTGACGCTTCGTGTGGGTCGTGCTATATACGGCACTATTGGGACCATTCAAGACATGGTGGAATCCGGCAAGAGCATTTTACTGCTCGGCCGGCCCGGCGTCGGAAAGACGACCATGCTGCGCGAGGTCGCGCGCGTGCTGGCCGATGACTTCAAAAAGCGCGTCGTTATTGTGGACACATCAAACGAGATAGGCGGCGATGGCGACATTCCGCATCCCGCCGTTGGGCGCGCTCGCCGTATGCAGGTAGCCAGCCCGGGGCGTCAGCATGCCGTGATGATTGAAGCCGTGGAAAACCACATGCCGCAAGTCATCGTGATCGACGAAATCGGCACTGAGCTGGAGGCGAGCGCGGCGCGAACCATCGCCGAGCGTGGCGTCCAACTGGTCGGCACCGCCCATGGCAACGAGTTGGAAAACCTCATGCAAAATCCGACGCTAAGTGACCTAATCGGTGGTATCCAGGCCGTGACACTCGGAGACGAAGAAGCGCGACGGCGTGGCACACAAAAGACCGTGTTGGAGCGAAAAGCACCGCCCACCTTTGATGTGATCGTGGAAATCCAGGACTGGGACCATGTAGTGGTACACACCGATGTGGCCGACACGGTGGATAACCTACTCCGAAACTTTCCCATTGCGGGCGAAATTCGCACTCGGGACGAAAGTGGCGCCGTTCATGTGGAAGAACGACGGCCCGAACGCACTCAACTCTCCTCCCCAGAGGTCGCCCAGCCCCGGCGGCCCCTGCGTTCCGGCCTCGACCAATCCCAATCGCTCCAGGTCTATCCCTTCGGCGTCAGCCGTAATCGTCTGGAGCAGGCCGTGCGCGAATTACACGTGCCGGTAACGGTGGCGCGCCAGGTAGAAGATGCCGACCTCGTGTTGACGCTCAAGAACTACTATCGTCGTAAACCAGAACCGCTACGCGATGCCGAGTCCCAGGGAACCCCGATCTATGTGCTGAAGAGTAATACCGTCGGCCAGATGCAGAGTTGCCTGGCCAGTGTGTTCAATTTGGGCACACAGGAGCGCGACAGTACCATGATCGCACTGGAAGAGGCCGAACAGGCCGTGGGTGAGGTCATCGAACGGGCACGCACCATCGAGGTAGCCCCGCAAAACGCGCATGTCCGGCGGATGCAGCATCAATTGGCGGAGCGATACAAAGTCGGCTCGCGCAGCCGCGGTAAGGAGCCAAACCGCCGCGTCAAGTTCTTCCCACGGGAATTCGACGACCTGGCGTAACCATGTCCCTCTTTATCAGCTTTGAGGGGTTAGACGGCAGCGGCAAGTCGACGCAGGCCGTCATGTTGGCCGCTGAGCTGCGCGCGCGCGGCCTGCCCGTGCTGGAAACGCGCGAGCCGGGAAGTACGCCCCTGGGCGAGCGCCTACGGGAGCTCATCCTGGATCCAGGCAGCCCGGCGCCGACGCCTCGCGCCATGGCCTTGCTCCTCTCCGCCGCACGCGCTCAGTTGGTCGAGGAGGTGATTCGTCCCGCCCTCGAATCTGGCGCAACGGTTATTACCGACCGCTTCGCTGACTCGACGATTGCGTACCAGTCGTTTGGACTCGGCCTAAACCGCGACGCCCTGGAAGAGTTAACGTCCTTTACCACCACAGGACTTCGGCCCGGCCGAGTCATTCTGGTGGACATTGCCCCTGAGATCGCGATGCAGCGCAGCAAAAAACGGGGCGACCGTGACCGATTGGACGCCCAAACCCTGGCCTTCCACCGGCGCGTGCGCGATGGCTACCAGTATCTAGCCGCAGGCGAGCCCGAGCGTTGGCGGCGAATCGATGGCGCACAATCGGTTGAGAACGTCCACCGATGCGTTCTTGTCGCGGTCGAGCCTATACTGTGCGAAAAGGCAGACGCGAGATGAAGATGGTCGTGGCGATCGTCCATATCGACGACGCGAGCCGGGTGGTAAAGTCTCTCTCTCACTCCGGCTACGGAGTAACGCACGTCAAAAGTGCCGGTGGCTTCCTGCGTAGGACCAACGCCACGGTCTTCGTTGGCGTACCCGATCGAGACGTCGAGCGCGTCATCCAGATTATCCGCGAGCGCTGCCACACTCGGACGGAGCAGGTCAGCCCGCTGCCGCCGGTGGTCGAGCCCGGCGAGGTCTATATGCCGTACCCCATGGAAGTGGAGGTGGGCGGCGCCACAGTATTTGTGTTGGACGTCAGCCGCTTCGAGAAATGTTAGGGGAGGACCGGAGTGCCGAACTCGCCCTGGGCCGACTTACGGATCGTCCCGGCCGGCTC
>JAABUZ0100007658.1_pt1 | contig 12949 bp, 13 predicted proteins | sample 5562091 | NCBI WGS metagenome assembly JAABUZ01 (sample SAMN12813069, study PRJNA571459) | rock metagenome | isolation source: Antarctica rocks | place: Antarctica: Victoria Land, Linnaeus Terrace sud | collected 2015-12-21 | reverse complement strand
GTTGGCGGAACAAGCCGCTCACTGGGTGCTGGGACTCAGCAAACAGGAAGCGCTTCGAAAAGCAGGCATTCTCTCACCAAACTTCTGGCTCAGAAATCTGTTGCAACACTTTTGCGGACCTACTTAGTTGGGCTTGGTTACAACTTAGCGAAGCCACAAAAAAAATTACTGATGGCGAGCATCTCTCTCCACGCAAATTCCTATCTGGGATGCCTTTACTAACGGCAAAGCACATTTTATGGGAAGGCATCTCGATGAATGACCCTCAGTTTGTCAGTAAAGAGGACGGATCAAAGTTTAGAGAACGGTGTGATCCACAATTGGGGGATGTCCTAGTCTGCAGCCGCGGAACTATAGGTCGTTGCTGTGTAGTAGACATCAAAGACTTATTCTGTCTTATGGGCAGTGTTATACAACTTCGGCCTCAAGCTGGAGTGTACTCCGAATATCTAAACTATTTTTTGAGGAGTGAGACCGGACAGTTATTTATTCGAGGAGTTACAAAAGGTATGGCTGTTAATGCACTTTATCTAAAAGATGTGCAGTTGTGTCCGGTTCCCCTTCCACCCCTCGCCGAACAACACCGCATCGTCGCCAAAGTCGATGAACTGATGGCACTATGCGACGAATTGGAAGCAGCTCAAGCCAAGCGCGAAACGCAACGCGACCAGCTAGTAACGGCCACCCTGCACCACCTGAACAACAGCGACAGCGCTCCTTCCCCTTTCGAGGAAACCGCCCATTTTTATTTCAACCACCTGCCACGCCTCACCACCCGCCCCGAACACATCAAACAAATCCGCCAAACGGTCCTTAACCTAGCCGTCCGAGGCAAGCTCGTCCCCCAAGACCCCAACGACGAACCCGCATCTGAAGTTCTCAAAAGAATCGAAGTGCGAAAAGAATACTTGCTTAAAGAAGCCAAGCTTAAAAGGAAAAAAGCATGTCGACAACTTACTAGAGTTATGCCACACCCAATACCCTACTCATGGCAATGGACAATGCTTGGCGAAATTACTGATGTCGGAACCGGGAGTACTCCATTGAGAACGCAGCCATCGTTTTGGGATGCCGGCTCGATCCCCTGGATAAGTAGTGGATCTACATCACAGTCACTTATAACAGAAGGTGATGAGTTGATAACGGCACAAGCTGTAAAGGCACACAGATTGCGTCTGTACCAACCTGGAACTCTACTTATTGCTCTTTATGGGCAAGGTAAAACTAGAGGGCAGGTTGCCGTATTAGGAATTGAGGCAACTATCAATCAAGCATGTGCAGCAATCTGTCCATTAGAGGGCTTTGAGTCTATGCAAAGTTATCTCTTATTACTTCTAAAAAAAAATTATGCCGAGGTCCGATTGCTGGCAGAAGGCGGAGCGCAGCCAAATCTAAACGTACAAAAAATTAAAGAAATATTTGTTCCCCTCCCACCCCTCGCCGAACAACACCGCATCGTCGCCAAAGTAGACGAACTGATGGCCGTCTGCGACGAACTAGAAACGCAACTCGCCGCCGCTACCAACACCCGCCGCGCCCTCCTCGAAGCCACGCTGCACGAAGCCCTTATGTCAGAAACAAGGCCCTCGGCGTCGGAGAATGCCGCCAAGGATCTCCACCGTTCCTTACAATGAGAGAGGGGAAGACCTGTATGCACCTTGAAGTTGATGATTCCGGCATGGTGGTTCTCCCTGCCGAACTGGTCCAGGCCGCGCCCTACACATCCTTGGAAGCGGAGCGGCAAGGCAATGCCGTGATTCTCCGCTTTCCCGAGCCGCCCCTGGCGAAACCGGCACGCAGCCTACTCGATCTGCCCACCATTCCAACTGGACCCGTTGATCCAGCTATGACTTTCCGCCGCGAAGCCCTGTATGGTGATGACGACCGCTAGCGGAGAGGCAACCGGCGCTCCTCTGGATGTCTGGATGGAACTGCCATGGGGAAGCGCGGTGTTTGTGGATACCCACATTCTGCTTTATACACTCGCGAGTGAGTCCGCTTGGCATGCGCTGGCCCGCAGCCGAGTTCAGGCTCTACAGGGGACCGGGGCGGCCTTGTGGATCAGCCGCCAAGTGCTCCGGGAATTGCTTGCTGCGGCAACACGCCCCGGACTCCTGCAAGAGCCGAACTCGATGACCTATTGGCTGGCGGCAGCGCGGGACCTCGAAAAAACGATGCGAATCGCGGAGGACGACGCCCAAGTCACGGCGCATCTTCTTGAGTTGCTGAAATAGCCGGGAGCGCGCAGAAAGCAAATACACGATGCCAATATTGCCGCCATCATGCGCCGACAGGAAATCCCCTATTTGTTGACCCACAATACCGCTGATTTTGACCGATATGCGCCTTGGGTAAAGATACTGCCCTTGGTTTCATAAATGAGAGGGACCTTCAGTCTGTGCGAACTCCCGCAAGTCGTCCCTGATGTCAGACCGGCATCGCTCACCGCCACCCGCCGCGCTCTCCTCGAAGCCACCTTGCACGAAGCTCTCATCGCCGAAACAGCACAATCCCGCACTGAAGAAGCTTATGATTCTTTCGATTGTTCTTTTCTGGAAGCATGAAAAACGTGGCAGGCGCGAACCGCATAGCAACAAACTGCACTACTTAGTAGTATTCAGTAGTAAATTATAGGCATGGCGGCGCAACCATTTCGAAAGATTTCTATCTCCGTACCGGAATCAATGGCCTTACAAATGGAACAAGTCGCGGCACAAGAGGCACGCACCATGAGCGAGCTGGTGCGTGAGTCTTTCCGCGCCTACACAGCGCAACAGATCCGCAAACGGTTTGAGGCGGGTCACGAATATGCCGGTAAGCGTAACCCTCGTAATTACAAAGAAGCGGATGTCCCGCGCTTGGTGAAGGAAGCACAGAAGCAACTGGCGCTGGAACGCAATTCGAAGTGAATGTTATTGTCGCTGATACCAGCACTTGGGTTTCTGCCATGCAGTTTCGGGGAACACCGTTTGACGCGCTTGTAAAGGCGCTAAGCGAGAGCACAATTGGTTATTCCAGCTACATTAGAAACGAAGTGACGCGGGTTCTCTCGACCAAGTTCGAATGGGAGCTGCCGCGCATACAAGACGATTTAGATTTTTATCTAAAAGATGCCGTGCTGGTCGAAATAAAAGGATCAGTGTTTCGGGAATGCCGTGATCCGAAGGATTATGCGATTCTCGAAACCGCCATAAATGCGAGAGCATGCGCCTTCATCTCAGGCGACAAGGATTTATCCTAAATCCGGCAGTTAATTGGTCGGGAGCAGGATAGTATCCGTGGAAGCAGCCTTTGAGAGCCAATCGCGAAAAATGAAGCGCAGCACAGCTCGCCAGCAGTCGGCTGGGGACAACGGCTCCGCAGTTTGCCGGACTCGCTGCAAGAACTGCTGGACGGCAGTGAGTGCCTGTCGAACTTTGTGGGCCTGGGCGTGATTGCTGGTGATCGTTAGCGTAGACTGATTCGCATGCTGCGTTTGGCGTGCCACTCCGTACAAGAGCAAGGGACGGCTCGTGGTAGCTTCGGTGTGGCGGTTCGGAATGGCCAGTCGCGTATACAGACTCCACCAGTTATAGATCAAGCCAATCAGGCGCGCCACAATCTGGCAGCGCTGTAGATCGTGGGTCGTGAAGCCCGTCCAGCCCCACTGGTTTTTCAGTTCATCGAATATATTCTCCGCCTCCGCACGATCCCGGTACAGTTGCGCGATGCTCAAGACTTCGTCCGAAAGCGAGGTGACCAGCACCGCATACTCGTAGAGTTCGCACCCTGGTTGTAACTCCGCCATGCCGACCAAGGCCGTTTGCTCCGTGCTCGGACCCAACTCCGTAACGGCCAGCGTGTCGCGCACCCGTCTGCGCAGTACCACGATCCGGCGCGCACGGCTCCAGCCGCTCAGTTGCAGTTCACTGGCCACACCTTGCCAGCCTCCGCCCGCCGCTTGCCAGCCCTGCTGACTCAAAGCTTGGGCGACGTGTCTCTTCACATTCGGGCTTTGCTTGAGTTTGAAGAGATACGGCAATTGACGCTGCTCGGCCTCTTGCATCATGCGTTCGGTCCCCCAACTGACATCGCCGCGCAACAGACGCGGCCAGTGCGGGCGCGGTTGCCGGTCCAGCCAGGCCCAGAGACCCGGTTGCGCGTATTGCGAGGCAGTCTGATTGCCGGGCTGCACTTCCACCTCCAGCACCAGGCGCGTGGCCGCCCAAAAGTAACAGTGATAGACGTGCGAAGGACGCCCCGGCTTCGTTGGATTGTAGCCGCGGACGGCTTGCTCCTGCTGTCCGTAGAGTGGCTTCACGGTGGCATCCATATCTAAAATCCAGGGCTCGTTCAGCAGTTCCCCATAGGTGTTCGTCAAGTGCCTGCGCAGCCACTCCTCGTACGGTTCGGCTTGCCCGCGCTGAAAGGCACGCCGCACCGCGTCCTCACTGCGCACCCGCTTCATCCCGAGTAAACCCGGCAAAACACTGTCACTGCGAATCGTCGTGATATGGGCGTAACGTTTATGCCCGGCCAGCACGGAGAGAAAAAGCGTGCCGAGAATGTCTTCCTTCGCCGGTGCATTCGGGCTGGTATAGAGCAAGGGACACTCGCGCACCCACGGCTCCCAAAGCCCATTCGTCTTCAGAAAGTCGATGAAATAACTCACTGGTCCAAAGTTAGTAACAGCCGCGTCCGGGTCCCAGCGAACGAAGAGTGTCCCGCCGAAGGTGTCCACTGCCGTGGCACTTTCCGCCTCGCTCGCCAAGAGTTCTTCCGGCTCACCTGTCGGGTGAGCTGTTACGGAACTGAAAATGTCATGCACGCCTCACGATAGCAGCGCTTTCTCATCCCATCCTTTGCCAAAACGCCGGATTTAGGCTGAATAGAATCAATCACTTTCGTTTCGTGAAGTAACAACGTTACGCGGACGTTACGAACGTTACGTGAGGCCCAAGGGAATGCGTTTGGGTTTCCGGGCCATACGCCATCACGCCGCATAGTGTCACCAGTAGAATCTCCGGCAACGGATGCAGCACTTTCCCAGGTTCCCGTACATCCTCCAGCGTGCTGAAATGATCCAAAAATGCTTCGATGGGCTGTTTCATGAAGGTCCTCCTCGTTAGAGTGAACCATCTGATTACAAATTAATGCTTTAATACTCCATTGCCTCAAAAGATTTCATGAGGCCGCCCTGGCATCGTCTACCACGCAAGTTGACAATGCCGCTAATCTGCTTTTGCACATTAGGCGAGCGCGCTGATGACAGGAGTTCTCACCCTAGCGGGCGGCGCCGTCGACTCCCGGACACGAAGCGCGGCTTTCAAAAGAATCACTTGGTTCTCGGTTTGCGATGACTGCTGGTCTCTGTTTACCCGTTTCAGAAGCATCTCCACGGCTAATCTCCCAATCTCGTAGCTTTGCTGTGAAACGGATGTCAAGGGAGGATTGAAGAACTCGCTCCAGACGTGGTCGTCGAAGCCGATAACACTCACCTGCTCTGGACAACGAACGTGGAGCTCTCGCATGGCGCGCAGTAGACCAAGCAGCATTTTGCTATTGCTCGAAATAATGGCCGTAGGGGGAGTGGGAAGCTGAAGTAGCTTCAAACCGCTCTGATATCCGCTCTCAATCTGTAGGTCTCCGAAGCGAAGATACGGATCGCAAACCGAAAGATTAGCCTCTTGCATAGCTTTCCGAAAGCCTTCCAGCCGCTTGGCGTGAGGAGACAACAAAAGATTTCCTGCAATAAAGGCAATATCCCGATGGCCCTGCTCAATCAGGTGAACCGTTGCTTGATGGCTAGCATCCAGGTTGTCTGTGCCTACTGCCCCATGATGAGGCGGTTCAGGAATCCGGTCGAAAAACACGATGGGAAATCGCCGCCGGAGCAAACGGTCATAAGCCGCAGCATAATTTGTACAGGCGAGTAGAACTCCATCCACACGCCGCCCAAATAGCATGTTTAAGTGGCGCTCCTCCTGTTCAGGATCTTCGTTTGAGTTGCAAAGGATTACTGAATAGCCTTGCCTGCGCGCTCCATCCTCAACGCCTCGGATGACCTCAGGGAAAAATGCGTTGGTAACGTCTGGTATTACCATGCCGATAACGCTGCTACAGCCTACTCTGAGGCTCCGCGCAATTTGATCCGGAGAGTAGTCGATTGCTGCCATCGCTTCCCGAACACGCTCACTCCGCTTCAGGCTGACTGTCGCGGTGCCGTTGATCACAGCGGAAACGGTAGCTACTGAGACTCCAGCGAGACGAGCGACGTCCTGCATGGTGTACCTACGCTTCTGCCTTCCCATTCTTCACCTTATTAAAGATCTGCCCCAAATCGCACTGTCGATACTCAATCCATCCACATTCCGCCATTGATTTCAATCGCTTCTCCCACGATGTGTGAAGCGCTGTCACTGGCGAGAAAGGTAATTACAGAGGCAATTTCCTCAGCACTTCCTGGGCGCCCTTGCGGAATGTTGGCAATCATTTTGTTCATCTGTTGCTCGGTACTGAACTGCTCGTGGAAGGGGGTCGTAATTACTCCTGGGTTGACCGCGTTCACCCGGATTCCTTGGCCGATGAGTTCTTTCGCAACGCCTTTCGTCATGGTGAGTACTGCGCCTTTTGCGGATGCGTAAGCAATTACTCCGGGCCCTCCGCCATTGCGTGCAGCTACCGAGGATACGTTGATGATCACACCTGATCCTCGGAAGATCATGCTAGGTACTGTGGCTCGGATCATTCGTATAACGCTGCTTACATTCGTGGCAAAGACTTGGTCCCAAAATTCATCCGTGATCTCCAGCAATGTGCGTCGGCCAATCATCGACCCGGCATTATTCACAAGCAAGTCAACTTGTCCGTAATAGTTGATTACTTTTTCGATCAACTGGACAGGTCCCAATGGGCATGCAAGATCCGCCTGGAAAACAGAAGCCTTGCCTCCTATATTAGCGATCTGATCGACAACCCGCTTCGCTTCGGATTCGCTCCGATTAAAATGGACTGCGATCGTTGACCCCGACTGCGCTAGCGAAATGGCGGTAGCGGCTCCGATGCCAGTACTGGCACCTGTTACAAGGCTGACATGATTAGAAGGAAAGGTTGGCATGAGTGGTTAACGCCCCAGAACAGCGGGCTCCGAAAAGATAGTTGGTTTATCCAGACACACAATAGGTCGAATCATAAATGCAATAACCACGAACGAAATCAGATGAAGCAGCCCGGCTATTGTGAAAACGGGCAGATAAGAATGGTATCGCTGTATTAAGATTCCCGCTAGGAAATTGAAGGCCGTACCGCCGAATGCGCCAGACGCGCCCATGAGTCCGGCCACGGAACCCACTGTCTCTGAAGGAAACAGATCTGTTGGAATAGTCTGAAGTATAGTTGCCCAGAATTGATGTCCAAAGGATGCAATGCTGAACATCACAATTGCCCAACTGAGCGGTACAAACACGATGAAGAGAGAGGCGGGGAGCAAACAAGCCGCGAAAAGAAGCGTGCTCTTACGAGAATGATCAATGGACATTCCACGTTCAATGAGAAAGGCGCTCAGCCAACCTCCGCAAAAACTCCCGAGAGCCGCGAATGCGAACGGGATCCAGCCATAGTAGCCGATAGCCGAGATCTGAAGGCCGCGCACATCTCCCAAATACCTTGGTAGCCACATCATCAAAAAGAACCAAGCGGAATCTGACATGAACTTCGAGATCAGCAGGCCTTTTACTTCACGGTACTGAAAGAGACTGATCCACGAGGGGCGCGGTGGGCCGTTGTAAGCGCTGTGCGAAGAAGGCGACGGCACTGTCCACAGCCAGAGCACCGCCCAGAGCAGACCAAGTCCTCCCGCGATGAAAAACAAAGTGCGCCAATGAACGAATGATACAAGAATTGCAATTGCAGGTGCTGCAATCATCGCACCAGCACTTGAGCCCGTGTTGAAGATGCCCACGGCGAACGAGCGCTGATTTGACGAGAACCGTTCAGAGACTACCTTAGTAGCCGCTGGAAAGGAACCACCCTCTCCTAATCCAAGGAGTGCTCGGGCGATAGAAAGCTCCGTCACATTACGCGTAAAACCATGAAGCGCTGTAGCCACTGACCACCAGACAATCACAACCAAATATCCCCATCGGGTGCCAACCCGATCCACCAGAAAACCTCCACCGGCGTACATCAGTCCGTAGCCAAAGAAGAAGTAAGACTGGAGGTGGGAATACGCTAGATTGTCCAGCGGAATGTCTGCTTGAATTTTGCTAACGATTACGGACAAGCTTTGCCGGTCAAGATAGTTCAAAGCCATGGCCAAGGCCAAGAGGCCGACGATCCACCACTGTAGTGAATTGATTTTCTGCTTCATCCAAGCGTCCTCCGATAGATCAGCATATCTTAATTCCGAGCTATAGGGAAAATTTCTAAACGATTTGAAAAATTCAAAAAGTGCTGCTAATCACCTTTCGAGTCTTTTTCCATATGTAAAAGCCCACCAAATGAGATTACATTAAGCAAAGGTTATCTTGTAATGAATGATCTAATCCATTAGATCTTGACGCCTTCAGCACCTTTTGATATAGTCCACCCAACTAGCATTTTCGCCAATGTACGCCGGAAGGAGTCGCCAGTGCAGAGCTACTTACAACAGCAGCGGTGCAGCAAAAAGGATCGAGTTTTTCTGCCTCGAGTTGCTGAATCCTTGACACATCGTGAGCGGTGGCCCAGGTTCCGGATCATTTGCCTGCTATTTACTGCGGCTTTATCGATCTCGCACTCTGCTGGGGCGCAGGCTCTATATGGTTTGCTTACAGAAAATGTCACCGACAGCTCCGGCGACGCTGTGGCCGGTGCAAAAATCATAGCCGCGAATGTCAGGACTAACGAAGTACGGCAGGGCAAATCTAACACTGAGGGCGGGTATAGCTTTACAAACCTCAGCGCTGGAGAGTACACCGTTACGGTTACCATGTCCGGGTTTCAGTCATTCCAGACCACAGGCGTTACGGTTAGTATCGATTCTGTGGTGCGCTTGAATGCCGTGCTCCAGATTGGAAGAATCAACGAGCAAATAACTGTTACCGCTGCTGCGGCCGTTTTACAGACAGATCGTGCGGACCTGCGATATGAGACTAACGAACGGGAGTTGAACAATCTCCCCACACCAGTCGGGAGAAACTATCAAGCCGAGTTGCGGGTCATCCCCGGATTTAGTGTCACTGGCGGAGGAGCGGTTCGGGGTTCCAATCCAGCGGCTGCATTCACAATGAATGTCAATGGTGCTCCTGCTGAGCTGAATAATGTTCGAATCGATGGGGGCTACTGCGGCAAACAACTTTAACCAGTTTCTTACGGCATATATTCCAGGTCTTGAAGCGATCGAAACAGTGGAAGCTGTTACTGGCGGTTCCGACGCAGAAAATGGGCTAGTTGGGCGATCAGATCAAAAACCAAGTCGAGATTATTGGAGGAACTGGACCAAATTCTGCTTGGTTTGATCCTACGGCGTTCGCTCCAGTTACACAGGCACGGCTAGGAACGTCAGGTAAAAACATTTTACACGGACCTAAGCTGCTGAATCTCGACTTCGGCCTTTTCCGCGATTTTTCATTAAAGGAGCGCGTGCATCTGCAGTTCCGAGGTGAAGCTTTTAACTTTACCAACACCCCTCACTGGGGGTTGCCTGCTTCTAACCTTTCTGCTGTCACTTACAACAGGGACGGATTTATCAGTAGTTTGGGTGGGTTCGGCTCCATCACAAACACTGATGCTAGTTACCTGGGGAGAGCAAGCATGGACGAGAGAACATTCAGGTTCGGGCTACGACTCTCGTTTTGAGGTATTCGGCATGGTCGGCTATGCATAGTGGCCTGTATATTAGGAGAAAATTATGCGCCAATTGGCATCCCATGTGATGGCCGCACTTTACTTTGCAGGAGGAGCCTTTGCTGCAGATTCGGTTCTCGTTCCTCAGATCGACGGCGACTTCTGGCAAATTGCCGGCGACCCAGATTTGGGCAAATATACGAATCCAAAACAACAACCGGTCGACTTCGACATTTGGAAGGCGGCAGATGGGACGTGGCAACTTTGGTCCTGTATCCGGTCGACCTCTCTACCTGGTAAAACTCGTCTCTTCCATCGCTGGCAGGCAAGCAACCTGACCGACAAGAATTGGACTCCGATGGGGATTGCCATGATGGCGGATTCTAATTTCGGCGAAACGGAGGGCGGCCTGCAGGCACCCTTCGTATTCAAGGAGGGACCTGAGTACTACATGTTCTACGGAGATTGGGAGCATATCTCTCTTGCCAAGAGTCGTGACGGGAAAACGTTCGCACGGCAGCTAATGCCTGATGGAAAGTCTGGAATGTTTGGTGAAGAAAGTGGGAGTAATACCCGCGATCCTATGGTGATAAAGATTGGTGATCTTTATCACTGTTATTATACGGCCTATCCAAACAATCAGGGGGCCGATTATGTTCGCACCTCAAAGGATATGATCCATTGGAGTTCCCCGCAGAAGGTAGCTTATGGTGGCTCCCAGGGGAATGGGAAGTTCTCCGCGGAATGCCCGTTTGTTTACTTTCATAAGCCTTCCGGATATTACTATCTACTCCGCAACCAGCTATATGGAGAACATGCACAGTTCGCCGTTTATCGCTCGAAGAACCCGCTAGATTTTGGCAAGGACAACGATCAATACATGGTAGAAGTCATGCCTTATGCCGCACCAGAAATCATCGAGTCTGATGGACAATTATACATCGCCGTCTTGTTGCCAGATTTGAAGGGAATTCAAATCGCAAAGTTGACGTTTGCACCAAAAAAATAAGTTTGGGTCAACTGAATGTGCCTGATTGTGTCTACGACCAAACTCTGAATCGTTTAGATTATTGACGACAAACTCTAAAAGAGATAAACTCCAACCTGCTTGATGATTCATAAATCCTTCACTTATTTTGCTTGGTTGCTACTTGCAGTCGGAGCTGTTGCTGCCGAACCACCGGTCATTCCCATTGGCCTCGATGCCTACCGGATGTGGGATCGGTGGGCATATCAAAGGATCGGAGTACGTGCCTATATGCGCAGCACTTACGATCGGCAAGGTGGAAACGAGCGGGCCGATGCGAGTCATTTCTTATATCAGTTAGCTCCCGACTATAATGTCACTCTCGATCTCCAGGGCCCTGGCATTCTCTACTTCGTCCGCTATAACCATTGGCATGGAAGCCCTTGGCACTACGATGTAGACGGAAACAAAAATATTGTTGCCGAAACCAGCACATCTGATCCTTTACACCCGGCACCTGATTCTAAGTTCCTGCCCGCTTCGGCCTTCCCGAAGCCTTTGACCTTTACCTGGGCCGATACGAAAGGGGCAGACCTGTCCTGGGTTCCGATCGGATTTGAGCGATCGCTGCGGATGGCGTATTCGCGCACTTTCTATGGAACCGGTTATTACATCTACCACCAGTTCGTGGGAGGCACAAAGCTTTCGCAGCCGATTCAGTCCTGGACTAGCCGAAGCCAGCCCGATGACGATGTTCTTCATCTCATCAACCGCGCCGGAAGCGATCTGGTCGCAAGCGAAAACATCAAGGGCTTACAGCAACAGTCGGGCAAGGTGGCCCTGACGGGAGACCAGTGGCTGCCCGTGTGGACGAAAGAGAAAGGGTCGGGGATGATCCGTGCCCTCGAGTTTTCTATTCCCCAGGAGGCCGCGCTCGCCTTCTCGCATGCGCGGCTTCGCATTACCTGGGACCGTCGTGCGCAGCCCTCGGTGGATGTGCCGATTTCCTTGTTTTACGGAGCCGGTACGCTCTACAATCGTGACAACCGCGAGTACCTGGTGAAGAGCTTTCCCATAGTCATTCGCTATATAGGCGGGCGAATCAATTTCGCCTGTTACTTGCCCATGCCGTTCTTTAACGATGCGCGGGTCGAACTGCGTAGCGCCGATGGGAAAGCGGTTAACGACATAGACTGGAAGGTCCGTTACGCCCCTTTAAAAGCACAGCCTAGCCAAGTGGGGTATTTCCATGCAACTTACCGGGATCATCCGGTGCCAGAACCCGGGAAGGATCTTGTACTGCTCAATACCAAAGACGTGGAAGGAGGAGGGGATTGGTCGGGCCAGTTTGTAGGGACGTCCTTCATCTTCTCGCACGCTGCCGATCTTCGTACCCTCGAGGGCGATCCGCGATTCTTCTTCGACGACAGTCTCACGCCCCAGGCGCAAGGTACGGGAACGGAGGAGTGGGGCGGCGGCGGAGACTACTGGGGAGGCCGAAATATGACGCTCCCCTTTGCTGGGCATCCGGTTGGTGCCCAGAGTGCTGAAAAGGCCGCGAATGATGAGGACCGCATCGAATCCGCCTACCGTTTTCTCTTGGCCGACCTTATGCCCTTTGGGAAGAACGCGCTTATACAGCTTGAGCACGGCGGGGTGAATGAATCGACCCAGCATTATGAAACAATCGCTTACTGGTACGGTCTTCCGGCTCCCTCACTCATCAAATCGGACGAATTGTCGGTGGGCGACGAAAGCAGTGAACAACAGCATCGATATACTTCCCCTGACGCCTCCGCCCCTTACGAACTCAAGTCTCGCTATGAATGGGGCCCCGATACCTTGAATGGCCGCGAAGTCTATCCTGAATCGACCGATCATGGTCGAACCACGAAGACCGGGTCTGAATTTACTCTGCGCATCGATCCCAAAAACCTCGGAGTCATGCTGCGGCGCAAGCTCGACTACTCCTTCCCCAATCAGCACGCGGAAGTTTACATCAGTGCTGGGGTACGGAAGGAATCAGCGTGGCAACTAGCTGGCATTTGGTACTTGGCCGGTTCGAATACCTGTGTCTTCTCGAATCCACCCGACAAGGACGAGTTGGGAGCTACGCAGCATATCGTCCAAACATCGAATCGCCGTTTCCGGGATGATGAATTTCTGGTTCCCCGCGCG
>JAABUZ0100007657.1_pt1 | contig 12950 bp, 15 predicted proteins | sample 5562091 | NCBI WGS metagenome assembly JAABUZ01 (sample SAMN12813069, study PRJNA571459) | rock metagenome | isolation source: Antarctica rocks | place: Antarctica: Victoria Land, Linnaeus Terrace sud | collected 2015-12-21 | reverse complement strand
TGTGGCTCACGAGTCGACGTTGATGTCCGGCGCCGCCGGGTTCTTCATCCCGACCACGTGATACCCGCAATCCACGTGATGCACCTCGCCCGTCACCCCAGACGACAGCGGGCTCAACAGATACAGCCCCGCCCCGCCCACCTCCTCGAGCGACACGTTCCGCTCGAGCGGCGAATTGTACTGGTTCCAGCGCAGGATATAGCGGAAATCCCCGATCCCGCTCGCCGCCAGCGTCTTCATCGGCCCCGCCGACAACGCATTCACCCGGATCCCTTGCCCGCCCAGATCGGCCGCCAGATACCGCACCGAACTCTCCAGCGCCGCCTTGGCCACGCCCATCACGTTGTAATGCGGCATCACCCGCTCGGCGCCGAGATAACTCAGCGTGAGCAACGACCCGCCCGGCTCCATCAGCGGCACCGCCCGCTGCGCCACCGCCGTGAACGAGAAGCATGAAATGTCCAGCGCGGTCAGGAACGCCTGCCGCGGCGTATCCAGATATTTCCCGCGCAGGTACGCCTTGTCCGCCCAGCCGATCGCATGCACTACGAAGTCGATCCGCTCCCACGACGCCGCGATCCCCGCGAACGCCGCATCGATGCTCGCATCGTCGGCCACGTCGCAGGGGAACACCATGGAGCTGCCGATGCTCGCCGCCAGCGGCCGCACCCGCTTCTCCAGCGCCTCGCCCTGAAACGTGAACGACAACTCCGCCCCTTGCGCCGCGCACGCCGCCGCGATCCCCCACGCGATCGACCGTTCGTTGGCCACCCCCATGACCACGCCGCGCTTGCCCTGCATCAGCGTTCCGCTGGCGGGCTGAGGGGCTTCTGGCATGGTCGGCACCTATCAGGCAGTGTTCGAGGGACGGGCGTGGTGACACAGCCCGGCCCCAAGGGGAAGGGGCAACGCCCCGCCGAAGGCCAACCCCCGCCGCATTCGCGCCACACGTCTTGACCGCGAGGCAAGCGCAGCGATTTTAAGCAGCACCGCGCAAGGACACCCATGTCGACGACCGAGACGAGCCTTCCCCCCGCACTGAATCCCGGCGTGCCCGACAGCGACGACCCGCTCGCGCTCTTCCGCGCCTGGATGCAGGACGCCAAGCGCACCGAGCCCAACGACCCCAACGCCATGGCGCTCGCCACCACCACGCCCGACGGCCGCCCCTCCGTCCGCATGGTCCTGCTCAAGGGCGAGGACGATCGCGGCTTCGTCTTCTACACCAACCTCGAGAGCCGCAAGGGCGGCGAGCTGCACGCCAACCCCCACGCCGCCCTCCTGTTCCACTGGAAGTCGCTCCGCCGCCAGATCCGCATCGAAGGCGCCGTCGAACCCGTCGCCGACGCCGAGGCCGACGCCTACTTCGCCTCCCGCGCCCGCGTCTCCCGCCTCGGCGCCGCCGCCTCCGACCAGTCCCGCCCGCTCCCCGACCGCGGCGCATTCGAGCGCCGCGTCGCCGAGCTCGACGCCCTCTACCCCGGCGACACCATCCCCCGCCCCGAACACTGGTCCGGCCTGCGCATCGTCCCCACCGCCATCGAGTTCTGGCAGGACATGCCCTTCCGCCTCCACGACCGCCGCCTCTACACCCGCCACGGCCAAGCCTGGACCCGACAAGCCCTCTACCCCTGAGATCCACGACCCAGTAGCGTCCAAGCTGGCCTGCAGCTATGTAGGAGTCCGAGAGCCCGTTCGAGAATGCGCTCCGGCGAGTCAGAGGCGCTGCAAGCGCCGCCCGGCGTGGATTTGCGAGCATCGGAGCGGAGCGGCCATCAGGCCGTGAGCACCGAAGCGCAGCAAACCCGCGTCGGATGACCGCTGGAGCGCATTGTCGAGCGGGCGATGAGGGGGAGTAGCGCACCGTGCCAATCCGCAGAGTACTGCTGCCGCTCACCGGCACCGCCGCAGGCGAAGCCGCCCTGGGCACCGCGCTCACCGTCGCGCGCATGTGGAACGCCCACCTCACCGCGCTCCACGTCCGCATCGACAGCCGCGACGTCGCCCCGCTCGCCGGCGAAGGCCTCTCCGGCGCCATGATCGAGGAGATGATGTCCGCCACCGAAAAAGAGAGCAGCGAGCGCAGCAACGCCGTCCGGGCCATGTTCGACCGCTTCGTCGCCCAGCACGGCGTCACCGTCGCCGACGCCCATCCCGGCTCCGGCGCCACCGCCAGCTTCTATAGCGTCACCGGCCGCGAGGAGGACCTCGTCGCCCAGCTCGCCCGCCTCGCCGACCTCACGATCGTCCCCCACCCCGACGCCGGCGACGACGTCAGCAGCAGCGACGCGCTGCACGCGGTCCTGTTCGACAGCGGCCGGGCCGTGCTCATCGCCCCGCAGACCGCCCCGGCCAAGATCGCCACCCGCATCTGCGTCGCCTGGAACGGCACCGCCGAGAGCGCCGCCGCCGTCCAGGCCGCCATCCCCTGGATGCAGCGCGCCCAGGCCGTCCGCATCCTCTACGCCGACGAATACCAGCGCCGCGGCCCCGGCGCCCCGGAAATACTCAGCTATCTGGCGCTGCACGACATCCACGCCGAAACCGCCCCGTTCCGCCCTCAGGACCGCGACGTCGGCCGTGGCCTGCTCGCCGCCGCCCGCGACTTCGGCGCCGACATGCTCGCCATGGGCGCCTACTCCCACTCCCGCCTGCGCCAGCTCATCCTCGGCGGCGTCACCCGACACGTCCTCGAGAACGCCACCATCCCGGTCATGATGAACCGCTGAATTTACTCACTCCAATTGTCACACGCCCGAAACCAGGCGCAAACCTGCCGCGTTCTCGCCTCATGAAGCTGCAATCCATCGCCGCCATGACGCGCCTCCCAGGAACGATCGACACGGCACAAGATCGAGACGGCAAGGCCGTCGAACTCGACCGTCTGCTCAACGATCCCGAGGTGCCGATGCAGGCCGCCCGGGTCTGGGACCTGCTCGACGAGATCGCCGCCCGCAGCCCCAACGCCTGATCCCACCAGTCACACCAGCGTGATGACTGCATCGGTCCAGCACTCGTGGCGTTGACAGATCAATGCAACGACAAGACCGGAGCCAAATCATGAAGAAATCTCTTCTTCTCGCCTGCCTATTCGCAGCCTCTGCCGCCACGCCGGTATTGGCCGCCAACGCCAACCATCCCTACGCCAACTGCGACCGCAAGGTCGACAACTGCGCCCCCACCGGCAACGAGACCACCGACCAGCTCAACGCCCAGCAGCTCGGCAATGCCGGCAATCAAAGCCAGCAGATGGGCCAGCAGGGCCAGCCGATGATGGGCCACCAGGGCCAGCCGATGATGGGCGGCCAGCAGGGCCAGCCGATGATGATGGGCGGCCAGCAGGGCCAGCCGATGATGATGGGCCAGCAGGGCCAGCCGATGATGGGCCAGCAGGGCCAGCCGATGATGGGCCACCCCATGCCGATGCAGCCCGGCACTCGCCCGTAAGCTGAAATCCTCTGCGGCGTCCCAGGGTCCGGGGCGCCGCAGAGGATTTGAAGTGGTCGGGGCGAGAGGATTCGAACCTCCGGCCTCCTGCTCCCAAAGCAGGCGTACTACCAGGCTGTACTACACCCCGTAAGCCCCGTTTACGACCGCAGGCACATCGGCGCAATGGTCGCGAACTCAACCAGCGTTGCCAAAGATCCGCTGCTCGACCTTGTCCCCCGCATGGATCCCCAACCGCCGCGCCGACCCGGCCGCCAACTCCAGCGTCGCCCGCACCGGCCCGCCGCTATCGATCGTCGCCAGGCTCTGCGGCACCGTGTCCTCCGCGATCCGCCGGATCGTCCCGTCCGCATTGATGAACACCATGTCCAGCGGCGACACTGTGTTCCGCATCCACATCAAGCTCTCCCGCGGCGCCCCCCAATCGAACAGCATCCCGCCATCGGCCGGAACCGAAGTCCGGAACATCAGCCCCGTGGTCTGCTGCTCCGGCGTCAACGCCATCTCGACGTTGAGTTCATGCCGCTGCCCGCCTTTCGTGACGATCACCAGCTTCTCCTTCGGCAACTCCGCCTGCGGCTTGGTCGCATCCTCCTCGGCCAGCGCGCCCGCTCCACTCGACAACGCCGGTATTGCTGCCACGCCCAACACGAACACCCGCCTTTTCATGCATCCAGCCTTTCCATACTGAGCGCGCACACACGCTTGACCGCGTCGCGCACCTCGCCCTCCCGCGCCGCATCGCGGATCGTCGTGAACCAGTGCAGCGGCGGAGTGCGCCCCGCCGCCCGGTTATAGACCAACCCCCGCAACACCGCCTCCGCCTCGGCCGTCGTCCGCGGCGGGATCTCGATCCCATTCAGCACCGCCCAGACCCCGGCCCAACACCGCCCCACCGTATAAGGATTATAGCCCCCGCCCCCCGTCACCACGAGCCGCGGCGCTAACTCCCGCACCGCCTCGACCACCGCGAAATGCGCGTTGTTGCTCAGCGACAGCTTCGCCAACGGGTCCTCCTCCAGCGCATCCGCCCCGCACTGCAGAAAGATCGCCTGCGGCCGCCGCGCCAGGATCGACGGCAGCACCGCCTCCTGCATCACCCAGCCCATCTCGCTGTCGTTGAACCCGGCCGGCACCGGCAGGTTGCGCGCCGCACCCCCCGCCCGGTCCTCCGCCCGCCCCGTGAACGGCCACCGCCCCGCCTCGTGCACGCTGATCGTCAAGACCCGGCCATCATCGTGGAATGCGTCCTGCACCCCATCCCCGTGATGCGCGTCGATGTCGAGATACACGATATTATCCAGCCCCGCCTCGAGCCAGCCCATGATCCCCAGCACCGGGTCGTTGAGATAGCAGAACCCGCTCGCCCGCGCCGGCCGTCCATGATGGGTCCCGCCCCCCGGGCAATGCACCACCCCACCCTCGAGCACCATCCGGCACGCCAGCATCACCCCGCCCGCGGAAATCATCGGCCGCCGGTAGATCTCCGCATAGACCGGATTGCCCTCCGCCCCGATCCGGTACAGCGCCCGGTCCGCCTCGGACACGCCCTGCATCTCCTCTGCCCGCAGCAAGGCCGCGACATACCCGGCATCATGGAACCGCAGCACGTCGGCCAGCTCGGCCATCGGCGCGGTGACGAACTGCGCCTCCGGCAGCCACCCCATCGCCCGGCACAGATCCGTGCAAATCGTCACCCGCGGGATCGCCAGCGGATGCATCGCCCCATAGGTCGACCGCCGGTAGATCTCGCTGCCGATATAGACCGGCCTCTTGGTCAGCCCACGCCCTCGACCACCCGGAAATCCCGCTCCACCGCATCGCCCAGCGCCGCCAGCGCCGCCCCGTATTCCGGGCTCTCCCGCGCCGCGATCGCCGCCTCGACGCTCTCGAACTCGACCACCACGGTCCGCCCCTCGACCCCCTGCTCGTACACCTTCACCGTGCCGCCCCGCGCCACGAACCGCCCGCCATGCTGCTCGATCGCCGGACCCGCCAGCTTGGCATACGCGCCCAAAGCCGTCTGGTCACGCACCGCCCGGTAGCAACTGACCCAGTATCCCTTGGCCATCTAACCCCCCTCTTATCGTTGTGGTTTATCGCTGCGGCATCCCATGCGGCACCACCGTGCTGACGATGCTCGCATCCAACGCCTCGTAGCCCGAGTAGTCGATCGTCGCATACAGCTCCGCCCGGGTCTGCATCCGCTCCACCTGGTTCTGCGTCCCGCCATCGCGCCGGATCGCCGCATACAGCTCCTCCTGCGCCTTGTTCGCCACCCGCAGGCTGCTCACCGGCCAGATCACCATCCGGTAGCCCATCGCCTCGAACTCGGACGCGGTGAAGAACGGAGTCCGCCCGAACTCCGTCATGTTCGCCAGCAACGGCACCCCCGGCATCCGCCGCGCGAACTCGCGGAACATCTCCGCCGAATGCAGCGCCTCCGGAAAGATCGCGTCCGCCCCCGCCTCCACATAGCGCTGCGCCCGCGCCACCGCCCCGTCCATCCCCTCGCTCGCCGCCGCATCCGTCCGCGCGATCAGATAAAGGTGCCGCCGCGCCCGCCGTGCCGCCGCGATCTTCGCCGCCATGTCCGGCACCTCGGCCAGCTTCTTGTCGTTCAGATGCCCGCACTTCTTCGGCAGCAACTGGTCCTCGATATGCACCGCCCCCGCGCCCGCATCCTCGAACGCCCGCACCATGTGCATCACGTTCAGCGCCTCGCCATACCCGGTGTCCCCGTCCACCAGCACCGGCAGCCCGCTCGCCCGCGCCACCTGCCGCACGAAGAACCCCACGTCGTCGACCGTGATCATCCCCAGATCCGGCAGCCCCATGCTCGCCGTCATCGCCGCACCCGAAAGATACAGCGCCCCGAACCCGGCCGCCCGCGCCTGCAGCGCCGCCATCCCGTTATGCGCCCCGGGAATCTGCAAGATCCCCCCGCCCTCCACCAACGCACGGAACCGCTGCCCCGCAGGCTCGGTCGGACAATCGGCGGCAACCAGATAGCTCATGCAAACTCCTCGGCACGCAATCAACGGCAACCCGCACCGTTTACCAGCGTAGCCCCTCGGTTGCACCAGCGCTGGGCCACTACTAAACGTGCCCATACTGGATTGGAGTGACGACACGATGGACATGACAGGCGAGCGGCTGATCCCCGCGCCGCGGCAAAAAGTATGGGACGCGCTCAACGACCCGGAGGTCCTCAAAGCCTGCATCCCCGGCTGCGAGACCCTCGAAAAGACCGCCGACAACGAGCTCCGCGCCACCGCCTCGGTCAAGATCGGCCCCATCGGCGCCCGCTTCACCGGCAAGGTCCAGCTCACCGACCTCGCCCCCCCCACCTCCTACCGCATCAGCGGCGAAGGCCAGGGCGGCGTCGCCGGCTTCGCCAAGGGCGGCGCCAACGTCTCCCTCAAGGACCAGGGCGACGACACCCTGCTCACCTACGTCGTCAATGCCCAGGTCGGCGGCAAGATCGCCCAGCTCGGCGCCCGCCTCATCGACGCCACCAGCAAGCAGATGGCCGGACTCTTCTTCGACCGCTTCACCGCCATGGTCGCCCCCGCCCCAGCAATGACCGCCGCCGCCCCCCTCATCGACGACACCCCCGCCGCCATCGCCACCGACGGACCCATCGGCGCCATCGCCGCCCTCACCGGAGACGCCGCCAGCACCACCCGCCCGGCCAGCGCCCCCCTCGGCAGCGCCCCCGCCGTCTCCAACAAGCCCCCCCAGCTCAGCATCCTCGACCTCATCCCCGCCGAACCCTTCGGCCTGCCCCGAATCGCCATCATCGGCATCGTTCTCTGGCTCGCCGTAATGTTCCTGGTCTTCAAGACTTATGTCGGACTCTAGCCTCGTCTCCCTGCCCACCAGCGTCGCCGAAACCGCCACCCTCCTCGCCGAAGGCGGCTACATCGCCGACCCAGCGCTCGCCACCACCATCCACCTCGCCCTCGCCATGGGCCGCCCCCTCTTCCTCGAGGGCGAGCCCGGCACCGGCAAGACCGAAATCGCCAAGGTCCTGGCCGCCGGCCTCCGCCGCCGCCTCGTCCGCCTCCAATGCTATGACGGCATGGACCTCTCCGCCGCCGCCTACGAGTGGGACCACGCCAAGCAGCTCATGACCATCCGCCTCGCCGAAGCCGCCGGCGACACCAACCGCGAGCGCCTGCAGAGCGACATCTTCTCCCGCGAATACCTCCAGGCCCGCCCCCTCCTCTCGGCCATCGACCCCGACCTCCCCCCCGCAATCCTCCTCATCGACGAGCTCGACCGCGCCGACGAACCCTTCGAGGCCTTCCTCCTCGAACTCCTCGCCGACTACCAGATCTCCGTCCCCGAATACGGCACCATCCGCGCCAAGCAGCCCCCTGTGGTGATCCTGACCAGCAACCGCACCCGCGAGGTCCACGACGCCATCCGCCGCCGCTGCCTCTACCAATGGGTCGACTACCCCACCGCCGCCCGCGAACGCGCCATCCTCGCCGCCAAGGGCCCCGACCTGCCCGAACGCCTCTCCGCCGAGATCGTCGCCTTCGTCCAGCGCCTGCGCACCATGGACCTCTTCAAGCTCCCCGGCGTCGCCGAAACCATCGACTGGGCCGCCGCCCTCCAATACCTCGACCAACACGAACTCGACGCCGAAGCCATCGACCAAACCCTAGGCGTCCTCCTCAAATACCAAGACGACATCGCCCGCATCCGCGGCGCCGAAGCCGCCCGCCTCCTCGACGAAGCCAAAGCCGCCGCGTGATCCCCCCCAAACCACCCCCCGAAGCCCAACCCGGCCTCAAGCTCGCCGCCAACATCATGCACTTCGCCCGCCTCCTCCGCCGCGCCGGCCTCCCCGTCGGCGCCGCCGACACCATCGCCGCCACCCAAGCCCTCGCCACCATCGACATCGGCGACCGCCGCCAGGTCCAAGCCGCCCTCCGCTGCGTCATGATCCACCGCCACGAACACGACGACATCTTCGAACACGCCTTCGCCCTCTTCTGGCGCGACCCGGCCGCCGCCATGCACGCCGCCGCCATGTCCATCCTCGGCGAAAAATCCCCGAGCCCCCAACCTCCCACCCCCGGCCAGCGCCGCGTCGCCGAAGCCCTCGCCGCCCCCCGCCCGACCCGGCCCCGCGACGACCACCCCCCCGAACTCGACGCCGTCATGACCGTCAGCGACCGCGAAGCCCTGCAAACCATGGACTTCGAGCAAATGACCGCCGCCGAGATCAACAACGCCAAATCGGAAATCCGCCGCCTCCGCCTCCCCCTCGACCTCCGCAAGACCCGCCGTCACCGCCCCGACCCCACCGGCCCCCGCATCGACCTCGCCGCCACCCTGCGCCGATCCCTCCGCCAGGGCGGCGAGATCACCAACCTGGCCCGCACCCGCCGCATCGTCCGCCCGCCTCCCCTCGTCGTCCTGTGCGACATCTCCGGCTCCATGGCCCGCTACGCCCAGATCCTGCTGCACTTCCTCCACGCCGTGGCCAACGACCGCCGCCGGGTCGAGGTCTTCCTGTTCGGCACCCGCCTCTCCAACATCACCCGCCAACTCAAGCACCGCGACGCCGAGGTCGCCTTCCAGATGGTCGCCCACGCCGTCCCCGACTGGTCCGGCGGCACCCGCATCGGCGAGGCCCTGGCCGAATTCAATCACCGCTGGGCCAAGCGCGTCCTCGGCCAGGGCGCCGTCGTCCTCCTCGTCACCGACGGCCTCGACCGCGACGGCGCCGCCGGCCTCGCCGAGAACATGGACCGCCTCCACCGCTCCTGCCGCCGCCTCATCTGGCTCAATCCGCTGTTGCGCTGGGACGGCTTCCAACCCAAATCCCAGGGCATCCGCGCCATGCTGCCCTACGTCGACGAATTCCGCACCGTCCACAGCCTCGACAGCCTGCGCGCCCTCGTCGACCTGCTGTCCCGACCCACCCCATCCCGGGCCGCGACAGAATGGAGGCCCCAATGACCGAACCCGAAGAAATCCTCTCCACCGCCCGCGACTGGCTCGCCCAGGGCGAAACCGTCGCCCTGGCCACCGTCACCGAAACCTGGGGCAGCTCCCCCCGCCCCCCCGGCAGCCAGATGGCCGTCACCGCCTCCGGACGCATGGCCGGCTCCGTCAGCGGCGGCTGCATCGAAGGCGCCGTCGCCGATGTCGCCCAACGCACCATGCAGGACGGCGCCCCCCAACTGCTCGACTTCGGCGTCACCGACGAGCAGGCCTGGGAAGTCGGCCTCGCCTGCGGCGGCAAACTGAAAGTCTTCGTCGAGCGCCTCGGATGACCCCCGAGACCCTCGCCCGCCTCGACCACGCCCGCCAAGCCCTCCAACCCATCGTCCTCGCCACCCTCCTCCCCGGCGGCACCCAGTACCTGATCCCCGGCGACGACACGCCCGCCGCCCTTCGCGACGCCGCCATGACCGCCCTTCGCAACGACCGCAGCGCCACCGCCGAGATCGACGGCAGCACCTGGTTCCTCCACGCCTACAACCCCCCGCTCCGCCTCGTCGTCGTCGGCGCCGTCCACATCGCCCAGGCCCTCGCCCCCATGGCCGCCGCGATCGGCTTCGGCGTCACCATCGTCGACCCCCGCCGCGCGTTTGCCACCGACGAGCGCTTCCCCGGCACCACCATCAGCACCGACTGGCCCGACGAAGCCCTCGACGCCCTCGAGCCCGACACCCGCACCGCCATCGTCACCCTCACCCACGACCCCAAGCTCGACGACCCCGCCCTCGACCGCGCCCTCAAATCCCAGGCCTTCTACATCGGCGCCCTCGGCTCCCGCCGAACCCACGCCCGCCGCCTCGACCGCCTCCGCGAACTCGGCCACCACGACCCCGCCTTCGCCCGCATCCACGGCCCCGTCGGCCTCGACATCGGCGCCGTCACCGCCCCCGAGATCGCCCTCTCCGTCCTCGCCCAGATCGTCCAAGCCCGCCGGCACAACCCATGAAGTTCGGCCCATGAAATTCGGCCAAATCCCGCTCGATCAAGCGGCCGGCGCCATCCTCGCCCACACCCAGCGCCTCCCCACCCAGATCCTCAAAAAAGGCGCCATCCTCGACCCGGCCGCCATCGACGCCCTCCGCGCCGCCGGCCGCACCACCATCATCGCCGCCCAGCTCGAGCCCGGTGACGTCCCCGAGAACGAAGCCGCCTCCCGCCTCGCCGACGCCCTCCTCGCCCCCGGACTACGCCGCACCGCCGCCGGCACCGGCCGCGTCAACCTCGCCGCCACCGCCCCCGGCCTCCTCCGCGTCGACGCCCACGCCATCGACGCCATCAACGCCGTCGACGAAGCCATCACCGTCGGCACCCTGCCCGACTACGCCCCCGTCGCCGACCGCGACATGGTCGCCACCCTGAAAATAATCCCCTTCGCCGTCCCCGGCCCAACCCTCGCCAAAGCCACCAGAATCGGACCCGCCCTCACCCTGCACCCCTTCGCCCCGCTGACTGTCGGCCTCGTCATGACCACCCTGCCCGGCCTCAAGCCCAGCATCCTCGAAGGCACCGCCGACGCCACCCGAGCCCGAATCCAAGCCCTCACCGGAACCCTGCTTCCGCCAATCGAATGCGCCCACGATGAGACCGAGATCGCCCAGGCCCTCACCCGACTGCTCGACCAGGGCGCAGAAATCCTCCTCGTGGCCGGCGCCAGCGCCGTCGTCGACCGCCGCGACGTCGGCCCCGCCGGCATCGTCCGCGCCGGCGGCCAAATCCTCCACTTCGGCATGCCCGTCGACCCCGGCAACCTCATCTGCCTCGGCCACATTGGACAGCGGCCCGCCCTCGTCCTCCCCGGCTGCGCCCGCAGCCCCAAGCTCAACGGCATCGACTGGGTCCTCGCCCGCCTCTTCGCCGGGCTCCCCTTGGGCGGCCCCGAACTCGCGCGCATGGGCGTCGGCGGCCTGCTCAAGGACGTCGCCGCCCGCCCCCTCCCCCGCGCCAAAGCCACCGCCCCGGCGCAGCCCGAGCCCGCTCATAAAACCGTCGCAGCGATCATCCTCGCCGCCGGCCGCAGCGCCCGCATGGCCCCCCACAACAAGCTCCTCGTCCCCGGACGCGACGGCAAACCCATGATCGCCCGCGTCGTCGACAACGTGCTGACATCAGCCGCCCGCCCCGTCATCATCGTCACCGGGCACCGCGAAGCCGAGATCCGCGCCGCCATCGGCCGTCGACCCGTCCAGTTCGTCACCGCCCCCGACTACGCCGACGGCCTCTCCGCCAGCCTCCGCGCCGGCATCCACGCCCTCCCCGACACCGCCGCCGCCGCCCTGATCTGCCTCGGCGACATGCCGCTCGTCACCGGCCGCATGATCGACCAACTCATCGACGCCCACGACGCCGACGAAGGCCGCCTCATCGCCGCCCCCACCGGCCACGGCAAGCTCGGCAACCCCGTCCTCTGGGACCGCGCCTTCTTCCCCGAGATCGCCGCCCTCACCGGCGACGCCGGCGCCCGCAAGCTTCTCGACCAGCACGCCGAACACATGGCCACCGTCGAACTCGGCGACCCCGTGCTGCGCGACTTCGACACCGTCGAAAGCCTCGCCACCCTCCCGCCCCACCTCCAACCTCCGCTAGAACCAAACGCTCTCGGAACGAGCGAGCAGCCCCCAATGCCACAACCCTCAGGTGCCTCGTCGTGAATTAATCTATTCCACAAGCGTAAAACTCGCGCCACAATAGCCGTAACCTCTCGGCTAGGACGGCATGGTCCCCGACGACGAACGCCCCAACCGCGTCCGCAAACCCCCAGACCAACCCTCGTCCCCGCCTGCAAAGCTCGCCACCCGGAGCAGCGCCGCCGCGCGCCCGAAACGCGCCCCCATCGAACGCCGCCACGCCGCCATCCTCGCCCTCGACGTCGCCGGCTACAGCGCCCTCATGGGCCAGAACGAAGAGGAAACCCACCTCCGCGTCGGCGCCGACCTCGCCCGCATCGCCCGCTCCGTCGAACGCCTCTCCGGCCAGGTCTTCGCCGTCACCGGCGACGGCATCCTCGCCGACTTCGCCCGACCCGGTGACGCCCTCCAATGCGCCCAGCGCATCCAGGCCGATGCCGCCCGACGCAACGCCGCCCTCCCGCCCAACAGCCGCATCGCCTACCGCATCGGCCTCGGCTACGGCCAGATCGTCGTCGACGGCGACCGCCTCGGCGGCACCATCGTCAACATCGCCGCCCGCCTCGAAAAACTCGCCCGCCCCGGCGGCATCGCCCTCTCCCAATCCCTCTACGACCAGCTCGCCCCCAAGCAGCGCGCCCCCCTCGTCCCCACCGGCACCCACCGCCTCAAGAACATCCGCGAACCCGTCGCCGCCTACGAGCTCCCCGCCCCGCCCGACCCCACCCCCACCATCCGCCCGACCGTCGCCCCGGAAGACCGCACCGACGCCCTGGACATCGCCGAGCAACGCCCCTCCCTCGCCGTCCTCCCCGTCCGAACCCTCCGCCGCGGCGGACAGGACGCCAACTTCGC
>JAABUZ0100007656.1_pt1 | contig 12950 bp, 12 predicted proteins | sample 5562091 | NCBI WGS metagenome assembly JAABUZ01 (sample SAMN12813069, study PRJNA571459) | rock metagenome | isolation source: Antarctica rocks | place: Antarctica: Victoria Land, Linnaeus Terrace sud | collected 2015-12-21 | reverse complement strand
CCCAGCTCGCCCGCCGTCGACGCCCCGCCGGGGGGCGGCGTCGTGAGCGGCGACGATTTGCAGCGGCAGCTCGCCGAGCACCAGGACCGGTACCTGCGCCTCGCGGCCGAGTTCGATAACCACCGCCGCCGGTCGGCCAAGGAGCGGCTGGACGCCGGCGCGCGCGCGCAGGCCGACCTCGCCAAGCACCTGCTCGACGCGATGGACGACCTGGCGCGTGTCGCCCACGTCGACCCGGCGACGACCGACGCGACGACCGTCGTCGAGGGCGTGGCGATGGTCGAGAAGAAGCTCGTCAAGTCGCTGGCCGCGGCGGGGCTCGAGGTGATCGACCCGACGGCGCAGCCGTTCGATCCGGCGCTGCACGAGGCGGTCGCGACCGAGCCCGCGACGAGCCGTGCCGACGATCACCAGGTCGCCCGCGTGTATCAACTCGGCTACCGCTTCGGCGGTCAGCTGCTCCGCCCGGCGCGCGTCGTCGTGCGGCAGTGGCAGGGGTAAGGATGGCCCAGAGCAAGGATTACTACGCCGTCCTCGGCGTCTCGCCCACGGCCGACGGGAAGGAGATCAAGAAGCAGTACCGGCGCCTCGCGAAGCAGCACCACCCCGACGCGAACAACAACGACGCGAAGGCGGCCGAGCGTTTCAAGGAGATCTCCGAGGCGTACAACGTCGTCGGCGACGCGGAGAAGCGGAAGCAGTACGACGAGATGCGCCGGCTCGGCGCGTTCGGCGGCTTCGGCGCCGGCCGGCCGGGGGGCGCGCGCGCGGGCGGGTACGGTGCGCAGGGGTTTCCCCCGGGCGGGTCGGGCGCGCAGTTCGACTTCTCGAACGTCGACGTCGGCGGGATGGGCGGCTTCGGCGACATCTTCAGCTCGATCTTCGGCGCGACGCGCGGCGGGGCCCCCGGCGCGCGCCGCGGCCCGGAGGCCGGGCAGACCGTCGAGCTGACGGTCGAGGTGCCGTTCCGCACGGCCGCGTTAGGCGGGAAAGTGCCGGTCGAGCTCGAGGTCAGCGAGGAGTGCGAGACGTGCCACGGCAACGGCGCGGCGCCGGGCGCGACGCTCAAGCCGTGCCCGGAGTGCGCGGGGCGCGGGACGATCTCGTTCGGGCAGGGCGGCTTCGCCGTGAACCGGCCGTGCCCGATGTGCCTCGGCCGCGGGCAGATCCCGAGCGAGCGCTGTCCGACGTGCGGTGGGGCGGGGCAGGTGCACACGCGCAAGACGGTGAACGTGACCGTCCCGGCCGGCGCCGACACGGGGACGCGCGTGCGGCTGAAGGGGCAGGGCGGGCGCGGCGAGCAGGGCGCGCCCGCGGGCGACCTCGTGATCACGTTCCAGGTGCAGCCCGACCGGCTGTTCCGGCGCGAGGGGCTGGACGTGATCGCAACGATCCCGGTGAACGTCGCGCAGGCCACGTTAGGCTCGAAGATGCAGGTGCGGACGCTGGACGGGACGAAGGTCGCGTTGCGCATCCCGGCCGGGACGTCGAGCGGGCGGCGGCTGCGGGTGCGGGGGCAGGGGATCGCAAAGGGCGCGCAGCGCGGCGACATGATCGTCGAGCTGCGCGTCACGGTTCCCGAGTCGCTCACCGACGAGCAGCAGGAAAAGATGCGCGAGTTCGCCGCCGCGGCGGGGATCAAGTACTGAGCGCCGGGGCGCCGCGCGCGGACGTCGCGCCGGTGTGGACGCGCGACGGGCCTCGCGTCGACGGTCGGCACGGGGCCCGCGCGTGCCGGCATGAGTAGCGCGTCGCGGCGCGCCACATGGGCGACGTCGCTGGCACGCACCCGTCGCCGAGGCGACGTCGACACAGGGGAACATTCCCCCAAAACGCAAACATCCCATACCCGAGGAACCGCACCCCAGAACCGGAGTGGCGGGACGACTCCCGGAGCGGGCCGCGACGGCCGGACCGCAACGGCCGGGCGGCCCGGCGCGGGTCCGTCAGGCGAGCGTGTTAGGCCGCCAGCACCGGGAGCCCCACGCGCTGCCCGACCGCCGCCTCGATCACGCCGCCGCCGAGCACGCGCGTGCCGTCGTAGAACACGAGCGACTGCCCGGGCGTGATCGCCGCGACGGGTTCGTCGAGCGCGACCTCGACCTCGTCCGCGTCCGCCCGCACCACCTCGGCCGCGACCGGGCGCGCGCGGTGGCGCACCTGCACGGCGACGGGCGCGCCGACCGCCGGCGCGTCGCCCAACCAGTTCACTTCCCGCACCGCGACGCCGCGGCCGAGGAGCGCCTCGCGCGGGCCGATCACGACCGCGCGGTCGGCGGGGCGGATCGCGACGACGTACATCGGCACCGCGAACCCACCGGGCAGCCCGCGCCGCTGCCCCACGGTGTAGCGCGCGTGCCCGTCGTGCGTGCCGACGACGCGCCCGTCGAGCGCGACGAACGGGCCCGGACGCAGCGAGGGCGCATCCGCGCCTAACGTGCGGCGGATGATCTTCGTATGGTCGCCGTCCGGCACGAAGCAGATGTCCTGGCTCTCCACCTTCTCGGCCACGACCGTGAGCCCGAGCCGGTGGGCGACGGCGCGCGTCTCGGGCTTCGTCTGGTGGCCGACGGGGAGGAGCATGCGGCCGACGACGCGCCGGTCGATCCCCCACAGGAAGTAGCTCTGGTCCTTCGCCGGGTCGAGCCCGCGGTGGAGCGCGCCGTCCATCACGCGCGCGTAGTGCCCCGTGGCGATCCAGCGCGCGTCCACGAGGTCGGCGGTGCGCAGGAGGTCGCGGAATTTCGTGAACGTGTTGCAGCGCACGCATGGGATCGGCGTGCGGCCGCGCGCGTACTCGTCGACGAAGTCGCGCACCACGTCGTGCCCGAAGCGGTCCTCGAGGTTGAGCACGTAGTGCGGGACGCCGAGCCGCTCGCAGACGCGGCGCGCGTCGTTGATCGAGTCGAGCGAGCAGCACGGCCGGTCGGGCACGTCGTCGCCGTAGCAGAACAGCTTCATCGTCGCGCCCACGACGTCGTAGCCCTGCTCGACGAGCATCGCGGCCGCGACCGACGAGTCGACGCCGCCACTCATCGCGACGAGCACGCGCTCGCCGTTGCCCGGACGAAGCCCCGACCCGCTCACCAGACCGGCCCCGCGGCGCCCGCCGTCGCCGCGCGCGCCTTGCGGACGAGGGCGGGGAAGAGTGCGCCCACGCGCTCCACACACGCGGGCGACGTGAGCGCGCCGACGCTCATCCGGACCGCGCTCGCGGCGAGGTCGGGCGCGACGCCCATCGCGAGCAGCACGTGCGAGGGCTCGACGTTCCCCGTCTGACAGGCCGACCCGCCGGATGCCGCGACGCCGTGGAGGTCGAACGCCATGAGCAGTGCCGCGCCGTCCGCGCCCGGCACGGAGACGTTGGTCACGTGCGGGGCGCGCTCCGCGCCGCGCCCGTGCACGACCGCGTCCGGGACTCCGGCGACGACGCGCGCCTCGAGTTCGTCGCGCAACGCGCGCAACCGCCCGCACTCGGCCGCGCGCTCCGCGACCGCCAGCTCGGCGGCCGCCGCGAGCGCGACGGCGAAGGCCACGTTTTCGGTCCCCGGGCGGCGGCCGCGGTCCTGCGCGCCGCCGTGGAAGAGCGGCGCGAGTGGCGTCCCGCGCCGCACGTACATCGCCCCGACGCCCTTGGGCGCGCCGATCTTGTGTCCGCTGACCGTCAGCAAGTCGACGGGCAGCGACGCCGTGTCGATCGGGACCTTGCCGAACGCCTGCACGGCGTCGGTGTGGAAGACGATGCCTAACGCACGGGCCCGCGCGCCGAGCGCGCGCACGGGCTGCACGACGCCGGTCTCGTTGTTGATCCACATCACCGAGCACACCGCCGCGTCGCGGTCCAACTCGGGCGCGTCGGCGTCGACGCGCCCGTCCGCGTCGACGGCGAGTCGGCGCTCGACGGCGCCCTCGTGGGCGGCCTGGTGCACGGCGGCGAGGACGGCCTTGTGCTCGACGGGCGTGCTGACGACGGCGCGGCGCGTGGGGTCGCGGCGCGCGCGCCAGGCGCCGAGGATCGCGAGATTGTCGGCCTCGGTGCCGCCCGAGGTAAAGACGACCTCGTCGGGGCGCGCGCCGAGGGTGTGCGCGACGCGCTCGCGGGCCTCGTCGAGCGCGGCGCGGGCGGCGCGGCCCCAGCGGTGCGCGCTCGACGGGTTGCCGAACGTCGGGCCGAAGAAGGGCTCCATCGCCGCGCGCACCTCCGGCCGCACGGGGGTCGTGGCCGCGTGGTCGAGGTAGATGGGCTGGGGCATGACGAAAAGTACCCGCGGCTGGGAGCGGAGAGCCACGGCGTGTCGCGAGCGATCTTTGGTGGCATGTACTCCACCTGCCTGTTCTGCCACGCGGACCTCGGCCGCAACGAGGTCATCGAGCACTTCCCGGTCGGCCGACGGCTCGCCTACGACGCGGCGAACGGGCGGCTCTGGGTCGTCTGCCGACGGTGTGAGCGCTGGAATCTCACGCCGCAGGAAGAGCGCTGGGAGGCGATCGACGACGCCGAACGGCTGTTTCGCGGAACGCGGCTGCGCACGTCGACCGAGAACGTTGGGCTGGCGCGCCTGCAGGACGGGACCGAGCTCGTACGGATTGGGGTGCCGCTCCGACCGGAGTTCCCGCGTGGCGCTACGGCGACCAGTTCGGGCTACGTCGGCGGAAACACATGCTCGTGACCGGCGGCGTGTTCGCGGCGGCAGCGGTGGTATTCGCTTCCGGGCCGGGTTCCGGGATCGTTCTCCCAGCGGCCGTAAACTCGCTCGTCCTGATCGGGAGCCTCACGAACGCGGTCACGCAGAAGCTGCGCGCCCGGGCCCGCGTGCGAATCAGCGCGAGCGGGTCGATGCTCCGCGTGAACCGCGACGCCCTCCGCCGCACATGCCTCCTCGCCATTCCAGACGGCGGATTCGCGCTCGAGTTCGACGCGACCCGAGTCCCGACACCTGCACGCCGCGCGATACCGGGTCGAGGGCGAGGCCGCGATCCGCGCCGCGGCGCAACTGCTCCCCGCCGTCAACGGCCAGGGCGGATCGAAGCGCGACGTCCAGCGCGCGGCGAACCTGCTCGACGAATCGCCGTCGGCGGAGGCAGTGTTCCACCGCTTGGCCGGGTCCCGCTCGCGGTACGCACCCTGGCCGACGTGGCACCCAACCGTCACGACGTGGGGCGTCGCGCGCGCGGGCTCCCTGTTCAGCTTGGCGGCCGCCGCGCGTCTCGCGCTCGAGATGGCCGCGCACGAGGAGCAGGAACGCCGCGCGATGGAGGGCGAGCTGGCCGAGCTCGAACGGGCCTGGCGGGAGGCCGAGGAGATTGCCGCGATCGCCGACGACCTGCTCCTGCCCGCCTCGATCGGCGAGCGCCTCGATCACCTCAAGGGCCGCAGCACCGCCCGCGCCGGCGCCGCGTCGAGCCCGTCGAGCGACAGCGGGAGCGCGAGTAGTTCGTAGCGCCCGGGCGCGACGCCACGCAGGTCGAGGTTTTCGAGGTTCCACGCGCCCGCGCCGAACAGCGCGTGGTGCGTCGCGAGGTCCTGGCTCTCGCGCCCGTCGACGCTCGGCGCGTCGACGCCTAACAGGACGAGCCCCTCGGCGCACAGCCGCGCCACGCACGCCGGCGCGAGCCAGGGCCACGCGTCCGGGAACCGGCCGTCCGCGATCGTCCGGCCCGTGCGGAGGAGGAGGCGCGGCGCGTCGCGTAACGGGAGGCCCGGCGCGGCCGCGGCGAGTGCCTCGTACCCGACCTCGCCGTCGGACGCCGACACGTCGACGACGAGGGCCGGGCCGACGAAGGCTGCGGGCGGGAGTGCGTCCGACCCCGGCCAGCCGTCGCGCACGTGCAGCGGCGCGTCGGCGTGCGTGCCCACGTGCGGGCTCAGCGTGATTGCCGAGAGGTTGACGGTCGAGCCCTCGGCCACGCGCGCCGTCCACCCGCACGCGTACGGCGTGTCGCCGGGCCACTCGGGCGTGCCCGCCGCGACGCGTACGCTGACGTCGAGTAGCGGGTGCGCGTCGTCCCGCGGCGTCACCCCGCGGCGCCGGCGCGGGAGAGCCGCGTGCGCGCCTCCCAGAGCGCGGGGAAGAAGCGCTGGCCGACGGTCCGCATGAGGTGCGACGCGCCTAACGAGCCGCCGGTGCCCTGCGTCGCGGGGCCGATGATCCGCTCGACGAGCTGCACGTGCTGGAAGCGCCACCGGGCGAACTGCTGGTCGTAGGCGAGCAACGCCTCCGCGATGAAGAACAGCGTCCCCGGGCCCGGGCCGGTGTACAGCGCCTCGAGCGTCGTCGCGCTCGCGTCGAGCAGCGCGAGGAACCCCGCCTCCAGCTCGGCCGACCGCTGCTCGATCGCGCGGAACTGCCCGCTCTGCGACCCGCTCGACGAGCCGAGGTAGCCGCGGAATTGGAGGAAGCGCTGCGGAGGAAGCGTGTCGAGGGACGAGAGCTGGTCGGACACGATGCGCGTAAGCGAGTTCACCCGCGTCGCGCGCCAGAGCGCGAGCCCCGCGTCGGTCGCGCGCATCGACGCGTCGAGGCCGGCGATCTCGTGCAGGATCACCTTGAACCACAGCTCGCTCGCCTGGTGCACGACGATGAAGAGCAGCTCGTCCGGGTGCTCCGCGCCGCCGGCGGCGGACCGCGGGCGCTGCAGGGAGAGCAGCTCGTCGAGCGCGAGGTACGAGCCGTAGCTGACGGCGTCGCGTGCGCCCCGGTCGGCGCCGTGCGGTTCGTCGGGCATTAGAACGTCGAGACCTCGAGCGTGGTCACGTCCTCGACGCGCATCGTCTCGAGCGCGGCGAACGGCTCGCCGTAGCGCGCGCGGATCAGCGACCCGTAGTGCGCGGCGTGGTGGCGGACGATGTCGTAAAGCGGCTCGCCGTTCGGCATGACTTCCCCCGCCTGGGTCAGCCCGTCGAACTGCGAGCCGTAGCACCGGACCGCGTCGAGCTTGCGCTCGAACACGTCGCTCACGTCGACGACGAACGTGGGCTTCTCGCCATCCTCGCGGTACGCGACGGCGTAGATCAACTTGCGCGGGCGGTGCGCGGGGAGCCCGGGCGCGAACTTGACGATCCCGGCGAGGAAGCACGCGTCGCGCACGAGTTCCGAGGCGAGGCGGTGGTCCGGATGCCGGCCGCGCGGCGCGGGGCCGATCACGACGGCGGGGCGGAGGCGGCGGAGCACCTGCACCAGCGCCGCGCGCGTCTCCTGCGTGTTCGCGATGCCGGCGTCGGGAAGGCCGAGGTTCTCGCGCGTGACGACGCCCAACACGGCCGCCGCGCGGGCCGCCTCCTCTTCGCGCAGCTCGGCCGACCCGCGCGTGCCCATCTCGCCCCGCGTGAGGTCGAGGATGCCGACGCGCCGGCCCCGCGCGACGGCGTTGAGGATCGTGCCGCCGCAGAGGAGTTCGACGTCGTCGCGGTGCGGGCCGATCGCGAGCAGGTCGAGCGGTGCGGGGTGCGCGGGGGCGGGCTCGTCAGGCATGCGGCGAAGATAGCCGCGGGCCGAAGGCGACGGCCCGTGCCGCCGCCCGCCGGCGATCAGTCCGGATCGTCGCCGCGCGCGCTCAGCCGCAGCACGCTCTGCGCGATGATGAGCACGATGCCGACGGGGACGAGCACGTGCCAGCCGCGGCCGTGGACGCCGAAGAGCAAGAACCCGATCGCCCACACGACGAGCATCACGGCGCCGATCACGCCGGCGATTCCGACCGTCTGCCTCGAAAGCCGCTCAGTCACGCATACCTCGGCGCGGGATGTGGAGTGCGGCGCGGCGCCGCGCCGCCCCCTCACGTTGTGACGCGGTCGGCGTTCCCGCAAGAGCCGCCGCTCCGGGCGCGGTCACTCGTAGCGGAGCGCCTCGACCGGGTCGAGCCGCGACGCGCGCACGGCGGGCAGCATGCCGAACAGCACGCCCGTGAGCGCGCTCGCGACGAGGGCGCTCGCCACCGCCGTCGCGGGCACCGACGCCGGGACGCTCGAGTTCGTGCGGATGAGCCACGCCGCGCCGGCGCCGAGGACGAGGCCGATGCCCGCCCCGATGCTCGTCAGCGTGGCCGCCTCGACGAGGAACTGGAAGAGGATCGTCGCGCGGGTCGCGCCTAACGCCTTCCGCACGCCGATCTCGCGCGTGCGCTCCGTGACCGAGATCATCATGATCGCGACGACGCCCACGCCGCCGACGAGCAGGCCGACCGCCGAGAGCGCGATGCCGATGATGAACAACGTCCCGAACAGCTTGTCGAACGTCTCGGTGAGGCGGTCCTGCGTGATGAGGCCGAAGTTGTTGGGCTGCGTCGGGCGGAGGCCGCGGCGCGCGCGCATCGCCGCGGTCACTTCGTCCATCGCGTCGGCCTGCGTCACGCCTTCGCGCGGCTTGACGACGAGCCAGAGCCCGCGCCGCCAGTAGTCGAAGTTGCGGCGGAGCGCCTCGATCGGGATGACGGCGCGCGGGTTGTCGGGGCCGCGGCCGCCGAGCGATTTGAGGAAGCCGCCCTTGGGGTGGTAGACGCCGACGACGGTGAACGGCTTCCCGCCGATCGTGAACGTCTTGCCGATCGGGTCGGACTCGCCGAAGAGCCGCACCTTGAGCGAGTCGTTGATGACGGCGACGCGCGCGCCCGACGCGGCCTCCTGTGCCGTGAAGTTGCGCCCCGGCCCGACGTCGCTCGCGTCGGTCTCGAGCCAGTCGGCGCTCATCGCGTCGAAGCCGACGCTCGCGAGGTTCTTGTCGCGGTAGCTGAACGCGTTCTGGCCGCCGAGCATCTCGACGACGGCCCCCACGCTCGACAGCCGGCGGATGCCCGCGGCCTCGTCGGGCGTGAGCGGCGGGTTCTTGCGGTCGGGACACGCCTCGTCCGAGCCGTCGCACGAGGTCGGGCCGATCGTGACGCGGCGGCTGACCTGGAAGGTGGTCGCGCCGAGGTCGTTCACGTCGCTCTGGAAGCTCTGCGTGATGCCGTGCACCGCGGCCGACATCGCGACGACGACGAAGACCCCGATCGCGACGCCGGCGATCGTCAGCCCCGCGCGGACCTTGTTGGCGCGGATCGCTTCGAGGGCGATGACCACGCCGCCGAAGGCCTGGAGGACGCGGTCGACGAATCGCATGCGGCCGCCCTCACTCCGCGCGGAGCGCGGTGATCGGGTCGAGGCGCGCCGCGCGGCTCGCCGGGTACGCGCCGGCGACGATGCCGACGCCCGCGCCCATCGCGAGCGCGAGCCCGATCGACCACGGCGCGACGCCCGCGGGCAGGAAGGGGAACGCCATCGAGAGCAGCTTCGCGCCGACGAGCCCGAGGACGATCCCGATCGCCGCGCCTAACAGCGACAGCACCGCGGCCTCGACGAGGAACTGGCTCATGATGTCCCTCCGCCGGGCGCCCAGCGCCTTGCGGACGCCGATCTCGCGCGTGCGCTCGGCGACCGCGACGAGCATGATGTTCATGATCACGAGCGACCCGACGATGAGCCCGATCGCGGGGAGCGCCGCGCCGAACGTGTACATCTTGCTCTTGATCCCGGCGAAGAAGGCGAGCGCGGACTCGGACGTCTCGAACAGGAAGTTGTCCGGCTGCGTGGGCCCGAGCCGGCGGCGGCCCCGGAGGATCTCGCGGGCCTGCTCTTCCAGGTCGGTCAGCGCCTCGGGCGAGGGCGCGCTGACGACGAGGCCGTCGACGTCCGCGTGCGGGTTGGTGAGGCGCGAGAGCGGCGACTTGAACGGCGCGACGGCGAGCCGGTCGAGCGAGAAGCCGAACACGCTGCCCTGCTTCTCGATCACGCCGACGACGGTGTACGGGATGCCGTTGATCTTGAGCTCGCGGCCGATCGGGTCGAGGCCGGGGAACATGCGCTCGCGGACCTCGTCGCCGATCACGACGACGGGCAGGCCGAGCGCGGCCTCCTGCGGCGTGAACGCGCGGCCGCTGGACAGATCGTATTTTTTTATGCGGAAGTAGTCGCCGTCGGTCGCGACGGCTTGCACCTGACGCGGGCGCGCGTAGAGCGTCGACCCGTAGACGAAGTTCTCGCTGTCGATGGCCGACTGCGTGCCCGCCGGGAGCGCGCTCCGCAGTACGTCGACGTCGACGGTCGTGAGGCGCGGGCGCCGCTGCCACTCGCGCCACATCGCCTCGGTCACGTTGCCCGACGGGAACGTCGGCATGCGCCGGACGGTGAACGTGTTGCCGCCGACGAGCTTCCCGGCGAAATCGTTCTCCATGTAATTGGTCATCCCCTGCACGATGGAGATGACCGCGATGAGGAACATCACGCCGATCAGCACGCCGAGCGCGGTGAAGAAGCTTTTCAGCTTCTGCACGCGGATCTGCTGCAGGGCGAGGCGGACGGCTTCGAGGAGCGACATCAGAGAGGACGGAAGGCGGGCCCGGTCACTCGTAGCGCAGGGCGTCGACCGGGTCGAGCCGGGCCGCGCGAACGGCCGGCAGCATGCCGAAGAGGACGCCGGTGAGCGCGCTCGCGACGAGCGCGGTCGCGACGGCGCCCGGCGGCACGGCGGCCTCGATCGGCGTCAGGTGGCGGAGGAGCAGCGCGAGGCCGCTGCCCGCCGCGAGCCCGACCACCGCCCCGATGGTCGTCAGCGTCGCGGCTTCGACGAGGAACTGCCAGAGGATGATCCCGCGCGACGCGCCGAGGGCCTTCCGTACCCCGATCTCGCGCGTGCGCTCCGTGACCGAGATCATCATGATCGCGATCACGCCGACGCCGCCGACGACCAGGCCGACGGCCGACAACACGAGCATGACGAGGAAGAACGCGCCGACGACCTGGTTGTAGATCTGCAGGATCTTGTCGGGCGTGGAGACGAAGAAGTTGTTCGCGTCGGCCGGGCGCAGGTGGCGCTCGGTGCGCAGCTGGGCGAGCACCTCGTCCATCGCCGCGTCGCGGGCGACGCCGTCGCGCGGCTTGACCGTCAGGTCGAGCCACGAGACGTCCTGTTCGAGCCGGCGGCGGGCGGTCTCGAACGGCACGTACGCGCTCCCCTTCTCGCCGCTGTCGAACGCGTTGCCGAGCTGCTGGTAGACGCCGACCACGGTCATCAACTGCCCGCCGACGCGGACGTCCTTGCCCAGTGCGTGCCCGTCGCCGAACAGCCGCCGCGCGAGCTTGTCGTTGACGATCACGACGGGCGCCGCGGTCGTGTTCTCGCGCGCCGTGAAGTCGCGGCCCTCGATGAGGTCGCCGCCTCGCACGTCGAGCCATCCGGGCGTGTACGCCGACAGGTCGACGCTCGGGAGCGTGCGGTCGGCGTAGCGGATCTCCTTCGTGTTGCTCACGTGCGCGACGACGAGCCCGATGCCCGGCACGCGCGCGATGCGCTCCGCGTCCGCGATCGTGAGCGGCGGGAAGTGGCGCCACGGGCAGGAGTTCGCGTCGCCCGTACAGCTGTTGATGTCTGACGGCCACTTGGTGACGAAGAACGTCGTCGGCCCCGCGGCGGCGATGGTGCGCGTGACGCCGCTGTTGATGCCGTGGACCGCGGCGGACATCGCCGTCACGACGAACACGCCGACGGCGATGCCGAGGATCGTGAGTCCCGCGCGCACCTTGTTGGTGCGGATCGCGTCGAGGGCGATGACGATGCCCTCGGCGAGCTGTGTGAGGCGGTCGATGATGCGCATCGCCGGGGTGAGTTGGTTCCTACTCCGACCGGAGCGCGGCGATCGGGTCGAGGCGCGCCGCGCGGCTCGCCGGGTACACGCCCGCGACGATCCCGACGCCCGCGCCGAGGCCGACCGAGACCAGCACGCTCCAGAGCGCGACTTCGGTGGGGAGTGGCGTCGCCGCGCGCACGCCGGCGGCGAGGGCGACGCCTAACGCGACGCCGAGTGCCGCGCCGGCCACGCTGAGCGCGGTGCTCTCGGCGAGAAACTGGCCGAGGATGTCGCGGCGGCGCGCGCCGAGCGACTTGCGCACGCCGATCTCGCGCGTCCGCTCGGCGACGGCGACGAGCATGATGTTCATGATCACGATCGCGCCGACGACGAGGCCGATCGCGGGCAGGGCGATGCCGGCCAGCACGAGGTACTTCTTGAGCGCGAGCCACTGCTTGAGCGCGGTCTCGGAGCTCTCGAGCGTGAAGTCGTCGGGCGCGCCGGGGTGCAGCTTGTGGCGCCGCCGCATGACCTCGCGCACGGTCTCCTGCAGTGTGGCCTGCTCGGCGGGGTTGGCGCCCTGCACGACGACGCCGTACAGGCCGTTGTCGCGCGACCGGGTCGCGCGGGACATCGCGGACGTGAACGGCGCGATGATCTGCCGGTCGAGCGACAGCCCGAACACCGTGCCCTGCTTGTCGAGGACGCCGACGACCTGGAACGGCTGGCGCTCGACGACGACCTCGCGCCCGATCGGGTCGACGCCCGGGAAGTACAGGTCGGCGACCTCCTGGCCGATCACGGCGACGTTGGCGCCGGTCAAGGCGTCCTGCTCGCCGAAGGCGCGGCCGCGTCGGACGACGAGGTCCTTGATCGCGAACAGGCCGGGCGTCGCGGCCTCGATCAGCACCTGCGGGCCCCCCTTCGCGTACCGCGTCGTCGGCTGTCCCCACCGGACGTCCTGGATGGCCCAGTGCGCGCCGCGGGGCAGTCCGTCGCGCACCGCGTTCGCGTCCTCGATCGTGATCGCGGGGCGGCGCTGCATCCGCTTCCACTCGTCCTCGCTGAAGTCGCCGCCGATGTCCGGCTTCTTGCGGAGGTTGAACGTGTTGACGCCGAGGAATTTGCCGGCGAAATCGCGCTCGACGTAGCGGCCCATCCCGTTCACCACCGAGACCACGGCGATGAGGAACATCACGCCGATGGTCACGCCGAGCAGCGTGAAGAAGCTCTTCAGCTTCTGCACGCGGATCTGCTGGAGCGCGAGGCGGACGGCGTCGAGGGCGGGCACGAGGAGCCTGAACCGGTGGGAAGGTTGAACTGCGACGGTCCTGTCGTCCCGAGCGCAG